>Ga0268299_1000530_pt1 | contig 113096 bp, 101 predicted proteins | sample NOBtaG_FD_193484 | JGI IMG/M metagenome (GOLD analysis project Ga0268299, IMG submission 193484) | Activated sludge microbial communities from bioreactor in Nijmegen, Gelderland, Netherland - NOB reactor | ecosystem: Engineered > Bioreactor > Aerobic > Activated sludge | place: Netherlands...
CGCAGCACGCTGATCGAGATGCTCGGCGGATTCAACGAACTGACCGGCGGACCGCACTGTCCGCAATGCTTCGAAACCGACATCGACCGCCTGGTCTGGCGCGATGACGAGCATCAGGTGGATTGCCAGACCTGCGGGAATACGTTCGTGCCGTAAGCGCTGACGAGATAACGAAACCACCAACCACGGAGGATTGCCATGACCATCGAATTCCGCGGGATCGAATTCACGAGTTCCATCGACGCTGTTGAGCACGCCGAGATCGAAGGCGGCGTCGCCATCCTGGTCGATAGCAGGCGGATGGTGGTGGCCCGGGCCGAGGCCGACCGTCTGGCCGCCGCCGGGGTCGAGTTCGCCTACATCCACAACAATCGCATGCCCGACGACACTTTTCGCATCGTCCACGTACCCATCAACGATTGAGCGCGCCGCAGCGCTTTGGCGCATTGCAGCCACGCCGGAATCGGCCGTTCCGGTCGTACCGGAATTCCCTGCAACCGGCGGCATTCCGGTGTCAGTGGAATTCCCTATTAGGCTGAGAAAAGAATCATGGAATTCCATTATTCCGAGTGGATTCCGGCCCAAACATGTCGTACATGACATGTGGCGACGCGAAGGTCGCCAGAAGGAGACCAAACGATGAAGACCACGACGAACAAAACCAACGCCACCAACGACGCGGTCAGCCGGGTGGCCGAGATCGCCAAACGCCAACGCCGGATCACCGAGATCCTCAACGCGGCGGCGGCCGAGGTGGAAACGCTGGCATCCGCCAACACGCTGGACGAACGCGAGATCGAAAGGCTGGTCACGCGAGGCGGGGCCGACGTGAAGGCCATCGGCAAGGCCCTGGCCGCGAATCAGGCGCGGGTCAGCGACATGAGCAGCCGGATGGTGGATGCGATCGAACGCCGCGGGCAGCGGGTTTGGCCCGAGCGCTACGAACCCATCGCCAAGCCCTGGTGCATCGTTTCCAACAACTTCTGACCGCCGCAGCGCGAGATTTGAAAGGACTCTTCGATGGCAACGCAACTCACCAACGCCGAGAAACGCAGACGCGACGAAGCGCTGCTGGCGATCGCCCGCGAGCGGATGCTGATGAAAGACCTGGCCACGACCAAGAGCAGCGCCGACTTCCACGAGACGGCGGTGTGGTGCGTGAAGGACGCGCTCGAGGCGGCGTACGCCGCCGGGATGGAGGCGGGACACGCGAAGTCCGCAGGCAACGAAATCGAGGGTTGGCTGAGCGCAATCGATGACCTCGTTCGCAACTGCGACGGCGTCACCGGTCTCGACGCGCACCTCATCAGCCAAGCCGAAACCGCATTGGACGAGATCCGCGAACGAATTCGCGGCAATTGAAGGAGGACGATCATGGCGAAGATGACCACAGCACCCAAGACCAAGATGAAGGAGATCGCCAACGCGATCCGCGGCGCGCACTTCGAAGCCGGTACCGAGCCCAGCGCCAAGGAGCGGGCGACAATTCTGGCCGCCGACCGCGTGGAAGGCCTGGTCGAAACGCTCTGGCTGATCGTGGACGACGTCAAACGCTGGACCGGCGACATCCAGGTCGCCAGCAACGTCGCCCAGGCGGTGTCTGCCACGCGGATGTGCGCCGGTTCCGACCGGTTCCGCAAGCTGCAGCAGCTCGCGGACGAGCTGGTCGGCATCTGGTGCGTCGAGGATGGGCTGCGCTAGGCGGCATCGGCGCGACGGCCTGCGTGAGCGGGCCCCAGCGCCGGGGCCGACGACCCCGCCCGCGTGGGCGGGTGGCGCCGGGAACAAGAACCAAGGAGCATCACCATGAAGCAGGCAGACGTAAAGGTCGGTGAAAACTACACCGCCCGAATCAGCGGGAACCTCGTCACCGTGCGCATCGACCGCGAGCGCGCGGCGAAATCCACCGCCAAGGGCCAGCAGCGCCACGGAGGCTGGGACGCGACGAACCTGGCCACGAACAAGAAGGTCCATATCAAGAGCGCGGCGAAGCTCCGCGGCAAAGCCAGGGCGCCGAAGGGCGCGAGCGCCAAGTCGGTCGCCGCCGCCGACCAGGAGAACGCCCGGCTGCGCGACGAACGCACGAAGTCGCCGGACGGCCAGACCGCCAGCGAACGCGCGATGGCGGACAGCCCGAAGCAGTACGACCCGAACAAGTGCGGCACGCCGCGCTGCAAGGGCAAGCCGGCGCTGACCCACCTGGGCAAGCCGCTCTGCCAGAAGTGCTGGGATCGCCAGTGCGCCAACGAGGAGGAAGGTGCTCGCGCCGCGGCGGACATCGTTGATGCGGACACGGTGGCGACCAACGCCATCATCGAAGTGGCGGAGGCCACGAACGCCGTAGCCGCCGCCGAGTCGAAACCCAAGCCGAAGCGCACGCGCAAGCCCGCCGCCGAGGCTGGTGAAGCCAAACCCAAGCGCGCCAGCGCGATCAACGCAGCCGCCCAGGTGCTTGAAGCGGCTGGTGCCGCGATGAACACGATGGAGATGATTGCCGCGATGGCCGAGCAGAAGCTCTGGACCAGCCCAGGCGGCAAAACCCCGCACGCGACGCTCTACAGCGCGATCCTCCGCGAGATCGGCACCAAGGGCGAGGCCGCACGCTTCCGCAAGGTCGAACGCGGTCGGTTCGAGTTCAACGCTGCCACCGCGGCTGCGAAGTGAGGCATGACGACCATGACCACGCAACGCGATGAAACTTTCGAGGTGCTCGACGGCCACCTGGTGCGCAAGGTCTCGCCGCGCCGGGGCCAGCCGTACGAGCACCGCTGCCCGGTGGCGGCGCTGGACCGCATCGCCCAGGCGATCGACGAACTCGGCGACGAACCGTTCACGCTGGAGACCATCCATGCGAACGAGGACTTGCCCTGGACGCAGGTCGCGGTGGCGATCGCATTCCTCAAGGAGCGCGGGATCATCGACACCCGCAGCCGCAGAAACTACGCCGCAACCACGGTCGGCGTCCACCTCGACGCCATGACCGAGTACTTCGCCCTGGCTGCCGGGGCCTGACCACATCACGCAATCTCCACCGACGCCTCGGCTGTGATCGCCGGGGCGTTCGTCCGGCCAGAACTGCGTATTGCGTTTTTCGTTGACGCCAAGCTGATCCCTCCGTAGGCTCTGAGCCGCACTTTTGGCCCCGGGTCCGCGAGGCGTTCCTTCATGTTGCTTGTCGCAATTGCAGGTCCATATCGTGCGACCACCGAATGGGGCGTAGTCGAAAACATTCGACGTGCTGAAGAAGCCGCATTGGCGATCTGGCGGCTTGGGGTCGCCGCCATTTGTCCGCACAAGAACACCGCTTTTTTTGGAGGAGCCGCCCCCGACGGAATCTGGCTCGAAGGTGCGCTGGAAATGGTCCGCCGTTCCGACGCCCTATTGGCAATAAACGGCTGGGAAAATTCCATTGGTGCCAAGAACGAAGTGTCGTTCGCGCAAAGTAGTGGCATTCCAGTATTCTTCTGCATTGAGGAGTTCAGTCGTTGGCTCGCATCCCAGGGTTGATCAAACCGAAGTGGTACGATCGCGAATGGCTCGTCGAGCTGACAGCCGGCATTGTGCCAGCGGCGACACTCGTTTGGGCGGCCATAGACAGTTTCAAAAGCAATCAGCCGAAGAAGGGATGGACGTTTCTGGCGGCTCTTCTTGTGCTGCTTATGGCCGCTGGAATTAAGGTGTTGCGCGGTCGGGTCCGGGACCAGAAGCGGATTCAACAAGAAAGCCCCATGGACCTGCTGGGTTGTGCGCATGTGTTGCACAGAGCTCTCACCCATCAGCTCGGCGGACACGGCGATATTCGCGTTACAATTCATCGCGTCGTACCTGGGGGCACGGCCGATGATGAAAAATACGAACAGGTAATTCCCTATGTGGGAGGGCAGGGCGGAGGTTCTGGACGCCAATGGTCTACGAAAGTCGGCATCGTCGGGCGCGTCGTGCGAAAAGGCGCTCCGTTGTCGGCTACCCGCGCCACCTCTGATCACGGCAAGGTCATCGATGAGTTGATTCAGGTCTGGGGATACGGCAGACAAGAGGCGCAAGCACTTGCGCCTGACCGCGAGGCATGGATGGCGGTGCCGATTTACGATGCGCCGACATCCAGAGCGGTTATCGGCGTCGTGTACATCGACTCGGCTAAGGCCAGCCTTGACAACGAGGACACGTCTAAAATAGTTGTCGAAATGTGCAAGGGTATAGCACATTTCATTCGAACACGTTATAATTAATGCGTGACAATCATGAGCGAACCATCGGGTTATGATCGAGTTGAGGTTTCCCGTCCCAACGCGGCTGTGCGTGTATACTCTATTGCGCTTCCACTCGACGACATCAAAGGACTCTCGACCGGTTGCGAATCGCTGTCGCACGTCCTGAGGCACAAAGAAAAAACGGTGGCTAAAAAGCGCGCGGCCGCAAAGAAGGCCGCAAAAAAGGCTGCAAGGCGTTAGCTCAATCACGAATTCGCTCCGCCTTCCCGCCGCTGAAGTTTTCCCAACGCTGAACGATTACATCGCAATAGGGCGCATCAAGTTCCATCAGGAATGCCCGCCGGCCCGTCTGCTCGGCGGCGATCAAGCTGCTACCGCTACCCCCAAAGAGGTCCAAGATGTTCTCGCCCGGGCGCGACGAATACTGCATCGCGCGAATGGCCAACTCGACCGGCTTCTCGGTCAAATGGCACATGTTCTGCGGGTTCACCTTCTTGACATGCCACAGGTCGGTCGCGTTGTTCGGGCCCAGGTAGACGTGCGCAGCGCCCTCGCGCCAACCGTAGAAGCAGATCTCGAACGCGCCCATGAAATCCTTGCGCGTGAGCACCGGATGCTGCTTATCCCAAACGATGCCCTGGCTGAAATACAGGCCTGCGGTCTTGAGCGGCCCTGGGTAATTCCCTAGATTCGCGTAGCCGCCCCAGATGTAGAACCCGCGGCCGGGCAGCAGCACGCGCGCGATGTTGCCGAACCACGCCGCGAGCATGGCGTTGAACGCTTCGTCGGTGACGAAGTCGTTCGCCAGCGGCCGGTCCTTGGCTCGCATCTTCTGCGTGGTGCGCTTCTTCTCGCCTTGGCGGGCAACGTCGAACGACTGGTGGTGCGTGCGCTTGGCCAGCCGTTCGCGGTCCTGTTTGCCGCGTTCGGTGGTGGACCGCTCGCACTGGAGGTCTTCGCGCCGCGAAAACGAGGTGACGCCGGCCGCGATCGCGTTGTTGCTGCGCGGCTCGACCTTCACGTTGTACGGAGGATCCGTGTTCACGAGGTGGATCGGCGCGCCATCCAGCAGCCGATCGAGGTCTTCTACCGAACCGCTGTCGCCACATAACAAGCGATGCTCACCGAGTATCCACAAGTCACCTGGCTGCGTGATCGCTTCGTCGGGCGGCTCGGGCACGTCGTCCGGATCGGTCAGCCCCTCCTTGATCTCGCCGCCGAGCAGTTTCGCGAGCTCGTCCTGGTCGAATCCAAGCAGGGCCCAGTCGATGCCTGCGTCTTGAAGCTCGGCCAGCTCGATCGGCAGCAGTTCGAGGTTCCACGAGGCCAGCTCGTTCGTCTTGTTGTCGGCGATGCGGTACGCGCGAATCTGCTCGGGCGTCAGGTCGGTGGCGACGTGCACGGGCACCTTCTCCAGTCCCAGCTTCGTCGCCGCCTTCCACCTGGTATGCCCGCACACTATGACGTTCTTGGCGTCCACAACGATCGGCTGACGAAATCCGAAGCGCTGGATTGATTCGGCGACAGCCGCGACGGCTGCGTCATTGTCGCGTGGGTTCTTCTCGTACGGATTGATCTCGGCCAGCGGCCGCATCTGAATCTTCATCCTTCAACCTCCATGTTCCGTGGTTCCGTTGCTTCCGCAGCCAAGTGCGGGTCCGCCAGCACGCGATAGCAGTTCCTTAGGAGCCGGCTGAGCGCTGCGCACTCATACAGGTCCATGGGTACCGACAGCGTGCGCCCGTTCGGCTTGGTCACGCGAAGCGCGACTCGTCCCGTGCGCGGCGTGCCGCACATCCGCACGTTCGCTCCGCCGCTCAGCGCCAATTGGCTCCCGTGCACTTCACTCATGGTCAGCTACGCCTCATTCCGTTGTCGCGGCCCGTACGCCCACGTGGGCGCCTGCGACGAGGACGTGCCGCCGTACCAGCGGCGCCGCTGCGTCGCCCACGGTCGCCCGGTGCACGTACTGCGCCAACCTGGCGCGCCTGGCCCGTTCCGCCGCGCTCTGCGCTCGCCCGTACGAGCTGGCTGTTAACGCGCGAGCGCCTGTCATCGGTCCCGTCGAGCAGCCGATCCCAGTCGATCGCGATGCCTTCGTCGCCAGCCGGCGGCGACATGCCCGACGCAGCGCGCTGCACACGCATCCCCGCGCGCTTGCGCTTCGGGCGCGACAGCCGTTCCAACCGCCATCGTGCCGCGACGATCAGGTTGCGAACGCTGGTCGGGGTCGTTGCCATCCGCCGGGCGGTCTCCACCGAACCGAGACCCATCGCCCGCCACGCAAGCGCCGCCCGTTGCTTGACCGTCAGCCGACCGGCGCAGCGATGCAACAGGGCCTCGCGGGCCACAACGACATGGCTGGCGAGCACCCGCCGCGTTGTACCTGTGCGGCGATGATCCGCCCGTTGCCAAAGCCCCCGCGTGCAACCGACCCGCGTAAGCAGCCGACCGACGCGCTGCCGGCTGAGGCCCTGTTCACGCGCGATCCGCGCCGAATTCCAGCCGCGCCACCATCGCGCCATGATCCGCAACAAACGGTCCAGATCGGACACATTTGACAACACCTTGGTGCGCGCTTTCGATTGCGAAAAGTCTTGTGCGCTCATGCCTTTACGCGCCCGCATGAAAGAAACTCGGACACACGCAACAACGTCATTGTCCAATGGGAGCTGTTCCCACTGGCCTCATGCGCGCACTTTGGCGGGAAGTACCTAAACAGATGCAATCCATTGAAAACCCTCACCACTGGACGCAACGGTCCGAAACAGGCGCGCCAGTGCAACCAGCGCGACCAGCGCGATGGTTCCCACTGCATGCGTATGTGCGCCCGCGCGCGCCTGCGGGCGCGGGCGCGTGTGCGCGCGCACGCGCGTAGTTCCCGGATATCGCGCTGGTCGCGCTGGCGCGCGACGTAAGTCCTTACCCGACAACGCCTGCGCGCCAGCGCGATGCGGGTTTTCCATACGCTGGTTGTGCGCTGGTTGGAGGTCGTATCGCGCTGGTAGCTTTCCCAGATTCTCATGTCTGGCTCTCCTTCAGCGCGATTCCGTCGTAGAAGCGCAGCGAATCAGTGCTGCATCGCGTGGACACCGTCGGGACGGCGGCCATCAGGTTGCGGCCGAACAACTGCTTGGACATGGTCTTGGTACGGCCATCCGCGGCGCTCCAGCGCTGGAACGCGGCGTAGAGGTCGCCCGTCCAGATGCGCTGGTCGGGTCCAACCACACACCATTCGCGCACAAACGCACCCACCGGGCTGGCCAGGTCCTCCAGTTCGCGCAGCGAGTCCTGCACACTGCCCGGCTGCACGAAGTGGCCGCGCTCGCGCAGCTGCCGCCAGCCGGCGATCGCCCAGTTGAGGATGCCGGGGCGTTCCGCGAGCAGTTTCTCGGTGAGCGTCAGGTCTTCGCGCCCGTAGAAAGACTGGGTGAGCCGCAGCATCACGAAACGCCCGGCCAGCGCGCCGGAAGCGTCGGTCAGCCGGGGAAGCTCGTTGGTCAGGAAGACGAACCGCGTCGGCAGCTTGGTGGTCACGCTGGGCAGGTGCTTGCGGTCAATGGTCAGCGTGTCCTCACCGGAGATACACAGTAGGCGCTCGACAACGGTCTGGATATTCTCACCGGTGAAGCGGGCGTCACTGACGATGGCCAGGGACTTGCCCAGCAGCGGCTGCAGCCCGAAGTTGCCGGCCAGGCTGGAGGTCGTCGGTCCGCACACGTTTGCCGGGCCCACCAGTTGTCGAAGCAGGCGCGCTATTGTGCCTTTACCGCTGCGCTTCGGGCCTACGATCAGCAGCATCTTGTGCTGCGAAGTATCGCCGGTGAGACAGTAACCGAACCAGTCCTGCAGCAGATCCCAACTGCGCAGATCGTCTTCGAAGAGCTCGCCCAGGAACTGCTGCCACTGCTTTGGTTCGGGTGCGTTGGGATCGTGGTCAAAATCGAGCGCGTTGACGCAGAAGAATCGCGGCGTCGGCTTGATCAGTTCCATGGTGGGCAGGTGCAGGAGCGACGATCGACAAGGCAGAATGTCCCGTGGATCCGGTCCGGGTTCACCCAGCCAGCAAGGCGATGCGGTGGATTCGGCGAGGTGGGTGTGCGCCCGGATCGACTCCAGCGCCGCCTTCATCGTCGTCGGGTTGGCCGGGAAGTCCTCCGGACCCCACGAACCCTTTAGAATGTTGAAGACCATGCGCACCGCGTTGTGCAGCCAGGGCAGCAGCGTGTGACAGATCGCGCCGTCCTCGACTTCTGCGTAGCGATTCTGCTTCCAACCCATGAATTGACCCGCGTAGCTGCGCAGGGTCATGCCCTCTGCATGCGTGCAGAATTGGCGGACGAAGGCCTCGGCGGTGGGCAGAGTGCGGTCGGCGGCGAGGATGAGGCGTCCACTCTTGGGATCGACCGACCCAAGCGGCGGGCCGTCGTAGACTGGCTTGGCCTTGGAGCGCCTGGTGCGGGATTCATTGTGCGTCTGGTTGGGGTCGTATTGCTTGGTTACCTTGGCAAGCGCTTTGGCAATAGTGCCGTCGCCGTACTTCTGTTTGCCGCGCTGCTCGTCCCACTTGTCGCGCATCAGTCCTGAGCGGCGAAACAACCGATCGAGCTGTGCAGAGTCCTTCGTGTAGTACGCCAATCGGAACAACAGCGCCGAGTCCGCCTCGCTGGCCGAACGATAATTCCCCTGCCACTCGCCGGCCCATAGTGCGCAGAACTTCGCGCCGTTTCGGGGATTCTCGCTGGCTAGTTTGATGATTTCGTCATCATTGAGCACGACATTGCGCTGGGCGGAATTCTTCGGCGGAGGAGGCGTCACGTTGGGCTTGGGGAAGACCTGGGTGTAAACGGCCGTGAACTGTTCCTGCCGCTCCTCTACTTCGCGGCAGTATTCGGTGAGCCGCGCGCCAGTGATAGTGAAGAACCGCTCGCGGTCGTACATCTCGATCGCGCCGTCTTCATATGCGCTCTTGCAGCGGTCGCCGGGCTTGGCGGCGCGCACGAATATCTTCACGCCTCTGCCCGACGGGCTCGTTTCGGAATAGCTGTTGAACTGGTCGAGGAAGACTCGTGCCCAGGCTTTGATGTCACCGGTTTCAGGATCGACGCAGTCGTCGAGATCGATGCCGGCATAAGGGTCGTCGGCGCTGAAGACAAAACCGACACCGGCCAGCGCCGTGTACTTGCGGCAAGCCGAGATCGCCTCATCGAATGTGCCCCAGGTCGAGGCGTCGGTCGAAGATGCTGCATCGCCGGTAGCGGCACAGATGGGGCACTTGGTTCGCTTGCCTTCGCGCACGATGAACGACCAACACACCCACTGGTCACGTTTGCGCAGGCAAGCCGGTATCGCAGTGCGGATCTGGTCGGCATCGAATTGAATCGCTCGCTCGCTCAACTGCGGACACTCCACGTTCAGATGCCGGCGCGCTCCAGGATGCGATCAGCTTCCGCCAGGCTGCGCTGCCGGTCGCGCGAGGTCGTCACGAGCGGTTGCGGCTGGCGGCGCTGCGGCGTCTCCGCGGGCCGCTCGTCCTGCTCGGCCAGCGCGACGAAGAAGCGGTTGAGCGCCTCGCGGCTGGTGGCGATGTTGCGGCCGATGCGGATGTACTCAAGGGAGACGCCCCGCAGGCCCTTGCGGCACCAGCGCCAGAGCGTGGTGATCGCGGGCCGCCGGCCGTTAACCTTGGGCAGGATCTTGGTGGCCTCGGTGAGGCTGACGATTGTTTCGTTGGTGATGTCGATTGCCATGTGGCATTGCTCCATCTCGGACCGATGCAAGCATGCCACGGGATTACAGGGCCAGGGGCGGGTTAAGGTCGGTGCAAGGGCGGGTTAAGGGCCAATTCCGCCAGAAAGCGGAAGCTCTCTTCGGCAGGGCTGGTGCCCGACTCGGTTATCGGCCGGCCAGAACGGCTAATTCTCGATTCGCGAATGGTTTCCTTGCAAATAGGCGATCAACTGGTATATACTTTCTGTAGACGCGAAAGTGGCGGGCTGGGGGAATGAGACACGGGACAGGAAGCGGGGATCTAGAACGTGAATATCCACGAACGGCTTCGTCATGCCCGGGAGCGCGCGGGCCTGACCGGAGTACAGGCCGCCGCCGCGACGGGCATCGGCGGATCGACCATCTCGGAATTCGAGTCGGGCAAGCGCACCCCCAGCCTGAGCCAGTTGCAGCGGCTCGCCACGGCGTATCGCCGATCGACCGCGTTCTTTTTTGATGAGGGGCCGATTGCAACCGACGTTGTACTGTGGCGTGAACGGCCCGCCGAAGGCGCCGAGGACGTCGAGACGCGCTTCCTGCGCTTCTGCGAGCAGTACCATAACCTGGAAGTCTGGTGCGGCGAGCGAACTCCCCAGGCGCTTCCCCTTGCGGACGGTGGCACCGGCACATTCGGATATCCAGATGCGCAGCGCCTTGCCAAGCAGGTGCGCGACCAGATGCAATTGGGCGACCGGCCGGGGGCCGTCCTGCTGCGCGTGCTCGAGGAAATCTGGGGTGTCAAGGTGCTGCAGGCCGCCTTCGAGCCCAGCGGCACCGCGGCTTGCGCGCAGAGCGAGACCTTTGGCGCCGCAGTGCTGCTCAATGCGCTCAATGCGCGCTGGCGGCGCAACTACGATCTGGCTCACGAGCTGTTCCACCTGCTGACCTGGCGGCTATTCCGCAAAGCCGGTGAGGATGCCGTCGCTCGCGCCGGCGACCACGAAGAAAAACTGGCCAACTGTTTCGCGAGTCATCTGCTGATGCCTGAAGAGGCGGTACGTGCGGCGGTCGAGGAACGGACCCGAAACGGTCGCGTGGCCATGGAAGCGCTGTTCGACGTCGCCCGCCAGTTCGATGTGTCCATCGAGGCGCTGATCTGGCGGCTGCACTTCCTGCGCCGTTCGCCGGCCGGGGCGGAGCAGACCCGCAAGGACATCGAATGCGCCCAGCGCGTAGCCCGCCTCTACGAGCAGCGTGAGCGCGACGAGCCTCTGCCCTGGCCCGCACGGTATCAGGCGCTGGCCGTCAAGGCCCTGCGGCACGGCGAGATTTCGCTCGGTCGTTTCGCCGAATACTTGGGCCTGAATCGCCAGGAGGCGCTGCGTTACGTTGAGGAGGAGGCCACGGATGGCGAAGAAGTTCAGCTTGCTCCTGCTTGACGCCAACGTCGTCATTGAAGCATTTCGCCTCGGCATCTGGGACCAGCTCATCACCTGCTGCGACGTGCATCTGTCGCGCACGATCGTCGAAACCGAGGCCCACTTCTACTTGGACCAGCAGGGCAACCGGCATGATTTCGATTTGTCCGGCCACGTGCGTAGCGGGGCCATCCAGATGTTCGACGTCGAGCTGACCGAGCTCGCCGCCTTTCGCGCAGAGTTCGACCCCGTCTACCTCGAGAAGCTCGATCCCGGCGAAACCGAGTCCCTCATCCACCTGCTGCGCAGCCGCGGCAATTGCCTGCTCTGCTCCGCCGACAAGATCGTCTTTCGCGTGCTGGGCAACCTGCGCCGCGGCGAGCAGGGCATCTCGCTCGAGGAGGTACTCACCGCCGTCGGCCTTGGGAGAGCGCTGGCCCGTCCCTTCACCAGAGCTTACCGTGAGGAATGGACGAAGAAGGGTTTTGCCGAAGGGCTGGGCGGTCTCGGTCACCGTCCGACACCGTCCGACACCGCCTGACCCGGACCGCGCTTGATCCATTGAGCTTTCCCCATCATCCCACGCGCTGCATGGCGTCGAGCGCCTTGGCCTGATCCAGTTCCGCGTAGACTTCGGTCATCGCCGGCGAACGGTGGCCGAGGATGATCCGCGCCGTTTCGATGCCGAACTCCTTGCGCAGCTCGGTTGCCGCGTTGTGACGGAGTTGGTGCGGATGCCAGCGGTGGGCCTTCTGCCAGGCGGCGAGCTGCCGGCGCTGCTTGGCATCCAGGCGCTCGCGCCATTGCGCATGCGTCTCGTCTTCGCGCCTGGCCAGCGGTTCGGGCGGCGGGAACGCCAGGTCGCACCCGCGGGCGATAGCCCGCCGGTAGGCGTTCACGGCGTAAACCTCGCCCGGCATGCGCCGCGGCCGCGCCTTCTTGTTCAGGCCGGCGCGGTTGCCGCAGGAGAGCGGCGTCACGCGCTGCTCGAAGAGCGCGCGGCGCCGCGCCGCCTCCGCCTCTTGGGGGCTAAACAGGGGCGCATCGTCCGGACGCAGCAGGAACGGCTCGAGCACCGCCTGTGCGCGCGGGCCGAAGTGGATCAGCCGGGCGTGGCCGTGGTGCGCCGTCTTGTGCGCAGCGGGCGTTGCCGTCCAGACCTTGCCGCTGCGGTCGATATCGCCGGGCCGCAGCCCGACCAGCTCGCCGGCCCGGGCGGCGGTGAGCAGCTGCAACTGGATCAGCGCCCAGACCGGGCGGCTGACGAACGGCGCGACGGCCGCGATGCTTTCGCGCGCGACGGGTTTTACCGGATCGGGTTCGCGCGCGGCGCAGCGGCCGCGCTTCAGGCCGGCCACCGCCTGCAGGGCGTGGTAGATGCCGCCGGGCACGTACTCCTGCTCGGTGGCCCAGCGGAAGAGCGTGCGGATGCGGCCCACCGAGCGGTTCACGTTGGTGCGGCACCAGCCCAGCTCGATCATGCGCTGCCGCACGGCCAGCAGCGCCCGCGGGCCGAACTCGGCGGCGCGGGTGTCGGCGTACAGGTCGCGCAGCGGCCGCAGCGCGTAGCGGAAGCTGTCCAGCTCGCTGGTCACCGTGCCGTCAGCCTTGCGGTAGTAGCGCTCGGCGTGCACCCAGAAACGGGCGAGCAGCTCCTTGACGGTGAGCTGGTCGGGCGGCACCGGCGGCTGGCCACCGTGCGCCGCCCATTCGGCGATCACGCGGTGATAGGCTTGCTGCGCTTCCGGGCGCTCGTGGCGGCCGAGGTAGCGGCGCTGTCCGCCGAGGTAGACGTAGGCCTGGCCGGAGGGTTTGTGGATGCGGAATGCGGGAATTTTCGGGGTGGTAGAAAACGACATCGGCCGTCTCCTAAGCGACTGGGTAGTCTACCCAGTGGTTTGCCCAGGTTACGGCCGCTCCGTGCGGTGCACGGGTCTTCGCAACTCGCGAAGTCAGCGCTAGTTATATCGATTGGAGCCAGCGAGACTCGAACTCGCGACCTCTTGCATGCCATGCAAGCGCTCTCCCAACTGAGCTATGGCCCCCCGGGTGCAAAGTCGGGATATTAGACCGTTTCAGACTAAACCCGTCAACGTGACGGGCTCCCTTGGTCTGGAATCGGTGACGTGAGCCACGAATCGACCGACACTTCAGCCGGCGACGCAGCTTCGACATCCGTCCTGTCGCGGCTCTTTGCCCACCGAATCGAGCTGACCGATCAGCCGGCTGTCGCCGACGTTCAACGCTGGCCGCGTTGCGGCGGGGTCTGCGCGCTGGTCACCGGCGATGACGCATTCGTCCTGTTGATCGCGACCGGATCGATCCGGCGGGCGCTGCACGTGCGGCTCATGTCGAACGCGGAGGGCGCGGGGCAGCGCCGCACGGTGCTGCGCGGCGTGGTGCGCCGCGTCTGGTGGCAACCGGCGTACTCGGCGTTCGAGTCCAGCCTGCTCTACCTGCAGCGGGCGCGGCAACTTCTGGGCGCGAATTACGCGAAGTCGCTCGCGTTCGCGCCGGTGTGGTATGCCGTGCTGGACGCGGCGCAGGACCGCGCGTACTGGCAGGTGACGCGTCAGCCGGCGCCGGCTGGCTGGATCTGCGCCGGCCCATTCGCCACGCGTCGGCGCTGCGCCGAGCTGGTTGCCGATCTCGAAGACCTCTTCGACTTGTGCCGGTATCCGGAAGAGCTGCTGCGCGCGCCGCAGGGCAAGCGCTGTGCGTATTTCGACATGGGTAAGTGTCCCGCGCCGTGCGACGGCTCCATCGGGCTGGATGTCTACCGGACGCAGGTCGGCAACAGCGCTCGTTTCGCAACCGGCGACGACCAGCGGTTCATTGAAGATCGCAAATCGCGGATGGCCGCTGCGGTGAGTCGGCTGGCTTTTGAAGAGGCGCAGCGTCACCGCGACGCGCTGGCGCGTGCCGATGCGGCGCGGAATCGCCGCGGCCGATATGGCGAAACCCCAGATTGCTTTGACCGGCTGATCGTGCAGCGCGGCGGCACACGTCGCACCGTTCGCCCTTTTTTCTGCAGGGCTGGCGTGATCACCGTGGGCGAGGATGTAACGGCGCCGCAGCTCGCCCGCGCGGCGGAAAGCTGGGTAGCGCGTTTCGATTCGTCCGATAAGCACGCCGCTGTCGACGCGGATTTCCGTGCGGATAGCATCGCGCTGGTATGTCACTATTTGGGTAAAGCAGAAAAGGCTTCGGGTCTTTACCTGAATCCGCAAAAGGACTTTCATGCCGACGTCGTCGCGCAGCGCATACACGCGGTTTTTTTCGGGCGTAGCGCGGAAGCGCGCGCAACTCGTCGCGATTGATGGTTGACCTGAGCGCGCGGTCTCTTACAATGTCGTTTCCACAAGCGCGCCGTGTGCGTCACGGTGGATTTCGCAAGTGAAATCGTGTGTGGTGCGCACACCGACGAACGGTTGTCCGCCGGCGGCGCGGCTCAGGTGAATGGATGATTGTCCAGGAGCACATTCAGGGTAAGGGCAGAGTCCGCGAGCCGGCGCCGATCCCGCCGCCATTGGTGAAGCGCTTTCTCGACTACCTTTTTGTCGAGTGCGGACTTTCCGGCGCGACCATCGTCGCGTACCAGCACGACCTGGTGCGCTTCTGGGGCACGGTGGATGCGCTGGGCGTCGCCCGCGAGGAGATCGACATCGACGTCGTCCGCCAGCACCTGATTGAACTGCGCGACGCCGGGCTGGGGGTGACGTCGATCGCCCGCCACCTCGCCGCGATCAAGATGTTCCTGCGCTTCATGTTCGCGGAGAAACTCATTCGCCGCGACGTCGCCTCGCTGATTGAATCGCCCAAGAAATGGCACACGCTGCCCGACACTTTGCACCGCGACGACGTCGAGCGCCTGCTCGATGCGCCCGATGAAGCCGGCGAGTTCTACCTGCGCGACCGCGCGCTGCTCGAACTGCTTTACGCGACGGGCATGCGCGTCAGCGAACTGGTCGACCTGGCCGGCGACCGGCTGAACCTGCGCGTGGGGTATGTGCGGGTCATCGGCAAGGGCCGCAAGGAGCGGATCATTCCGGTCGGTTCGGTGGCGCTGGCCGCGCTGAACGAGTACCTGAACATTCTTCGCCCGCAGCTTGCGGGCTTTCACTCCGGCGACCACGTGTTTCTTTCGCGGACCGGCCGGCCGCTGGATCGCTCGGCGATCTGGCGGATCGTGCGCCGCTGCGCGGTGGATGCCGGCATCCGCAAGCACGTTTCGCCGCACACGCTGCGGCACTGCTTCGCCACGCACCTGCTGCAGGGCGGGGCGGATCTGCGCGTCGTGCAGGAGTTGCTCGGCCACGCCGACGTGGCCACGACGCAGATTTATACGCACGTCGATACCGATCGCCTGAAGAGCGTTCACCGCAAGTTCCACCCGCGGCAGTAGCCTGCGAGATCCATCGGGAAATTCACGTTACAGCCGGGGCGCGCATCGTTCTAATGGGCGCATGGGAGCGCCATTTATTCATCACGTGAGCGGCCTCGCGCTGCACAACACCACGCGCCTCGATTCGCTCGGGCTGCTCCGGGGATTCGCGGAGGCGGTCGCGAATTGGCCGATGGACGGCCTGCGCGTGTGGGTGCGCGACAGCCGCGGCGCGGACTACTCCGGCACGTGCTATCCGCGCGAGGGCCGCGTCTTCGTCAACCTTTCGCCCCGATTGGAGTTTCCCTACAAGCTCAACGTCCAGCTCGCCCGCGGCACGACGGTCCGCGGCGTCTGGCGTCGCCCCCTGCACACGGTGGATGTCCCCGGCCCGCGGGAACTGTGTACGTTCGTGTTCCTGCACGAAGCTTACCATTGGCTGATCCATCGCGCCGGACGCAACGGCCGCTGCAAGGAAGCGATGTGCGATCAGTTCGCCACGCGCTACCTCGTGGATCATTGCGGGTGTGTCGTGCGGGATCATGCCGGACGCGCGGTGACGCGCGCCGCCTGGGACATGAGAAACCTGGATGGATTTGTGCTGCGTGCGCGCAAATGTCAGCCGAGTCGTCAGCCGACCTGCACAGCCTGACGGATGACCGCCTGCCGCTGCGAACCCGATTGCCCGACGCCCATCTCCAGCACACGGCCGCTGTCCGCGCCGATGTTGCCGAAGTGCCGTTGCAACGCCAGCCCTTCGACTTCCTCGTCCTCGGTGGGGAGTTCCGATTCCGAGAACCCGCCGAACAGCGTCAGGCTCAGCAGCGAGCTGCTCTGGTATTGATCCAGTTCGGTCTGGTAGCGCTCCCAATCGGAGGGGTGAATGGCGCCGCTTTGAACGGCCTCGCGCATGTCAAGATACTCTTCTGCCAGAGTCGGGCACTTGATCTCGGTCGCTCCAAAGACCGTGACGAAGATCATTTTGGGTGTGGGGATCTTGCCCTCTCGGACTTTTCGGGCGGTGAGGATCTGCCGCGCCATGGTTGGGCGCCGCAGGGTACACCCCCCAAAGGCTGTGAAGCAGCACTTCTTTTCGGGGCTGAGCGGGCCCTCGTATCCGCCAAAGAGGCATACCTGCAACATGAGAGCAGCCTTTCGAAAGCTTATACCCGTTCGCCCGTGATATTCGGGGCCATACCCGGGATATTGCCGCCTCGACCGAAAGTTCGGCCAGTTGGGTCGGCTGCCGGGTTTCAGTCAACAGCCGTCTGCGACCCGAAAATCGGGCAACGGGGAGTTCAACTCTTGCCGAACGCGGAGGATTAATAGATCCAGCCGAGTCGACTCCGGAGAGCAGGGCCCGAGATTCAGCGTTTCTCGCCGACATTTATCAAACGCCCGCGTCCAGCCGGCTGGCTCGTTGAGGGTCGGCAGCACCACCAGGGCCGCACCGGCGTCGGCGGTGTCGCGCAGCACGGCGGCGTGCTCAAGAATGACTTCGTCGAGATCGAGTTTTTCGCGGGTGAGCAGCGTCAAGACCTGCTCGACCAGCTCGGCGAACGCCGCGCGCAGTGATTTGAGGTCGACGCCAGTCAGCGGTGCATCGAACTTGACCGACAATTCGTGGAGCAGGCGCGTGGGCACCATGCGCGCGCCTCTAACCGAACCGGCCGCGCTCGCGCGGGGCGCTGCGCGTCGCAGGCAGGTTGAGCTGGAAGTCGCCGATGTAGCCCTTCTTCTGGAAGTGCTGCAGCGCCTGCTCGACGCCGGAGAAGACCGCCGTCGCGGTCTCGGTGATGAACGGCGAGGGTTCGCACGCGGGCTTCCACACGACGTAGACTTCCTTCGTGTTTTCCCAGGCGTGCTGCAGTTCGCGCTCGACGCCGCTGGACAGGCCCGGCTTACCTCCCGGCAGTTCGGGCACGAAGCTGACGATCATGTCCGACTGGTCGATCAGCTTGAAATCGCGGGCGTAAATCTGTCCGTCGATATCGCCCGCCACGGCGGTGACGTCTGGCACGCTCAAGGAGATGTTGCGGCCGTTGACCTCCACCGTGATCGAGCTTTCCCCGCGTTTCGTGGCCTCACCCGCTTCGAAGAGCAGGCGCTTTTCGTCGAGATCGCCGGGGTCAAAGGTGATGAAGTGTTCCGCCAGCGCCTCGCGGAAGGTGTCAATCTCCGCGAGCACGTCGGGCATGTCCATCACGTGCGTCATCGGGAAAGACGGATACACCCGCTTGCGATGGTTCTCGAACATCAGGCGGTACAGCGTCCGCGCCGCGTCCTCTTCGTCCGCCCGCGCCAGGATCAGCGCGTGGCCGTAGCCGCGGACCGCCTCCGCCATGCTCTCGGTGACGACGATTTCCTCCTCGCGCCAGACGAGGATGTCCTTGAGCGTGTGCCGCACGTCGTGATCGCGAGCCAGCCGCTCGTGCACCGCGTCCACGTTGTCGACGAAGGTGACGTACAGGTCGGCGTCAAACGTGCGCAACTGGTCGAAATCGTAGGCGTGAAACAGCCCGTGCTTCCAGCGGAACGTCGCGTGCGTGTTGACAATGATGTTCTGCTTCTGCCCGGCAAGCACCAGCAGGTCCTTGAAGACGCTGCGGCGCAGCGCATCCAGCCGGGGCTTGGGCAGGTCGAGGATGCGGCCCGGGGCCACGTCCGGCGCTTCGGCATACATGCGCTCGCCGACGTGGAACGGCACCACCTCGCGGCCGTTGCGCGCCGCCAGGGCGATGACCCGCTCCACGAACGCCTTCTTGTCGAGTCCGACCTGGCCGGTCAGCACCACGCGGATTCCGTCGCGCTCCGGTCGGCCGAAGAGATTGTCCTGCCTGGGATGGGTTGATGACATCATGGGCGGATTCTAACGGGATCAGGGGCGGGCGGACAAGCCGACCCGGAAACAGTCGCTCGACGAAACGCAGCGCGCCTGCCCACGCGGGCCCAGACGGTGTGGCGATCGGTGCGAAGTGGCACGCGCGGTCAGCGCGAGGTGAATTCCAGCGGATCGGCGAATTCCTGCACCCAGTACCAGCCGTGCTTGCCCCCGCGACGCACGGCGATGCCGATCTCTCGCCATTCAGAGGACAGCAGATTGGCGCGATGCGACTCGCTCAACAGCCAGTCGTGCACAACCTCCGCGGCCGAAGTCTGCCCAGCGGCGATGTTCTCGCCCATCGCATAGTAGATGTACCCGGCGGTCGTCAGCCGTTCCCCCGGCGAGACTTGGCTGGTGGGATTGGCATGCGCCAGAAATCCGCCCTCGATCATCTCGCAGGCGAACTCGTCGGCCACCGCGGACAGCAGCGGATCGAGGATGAGGGGTTCAAGTCCGTGGGCGCTGCGCGCCAGGTTGACCAGTTCGAAGACGTCGCCGACCAGTTCGGTTTCGTTGTCCACCGCCTGACAGCGCGCCTTGGGCTCCGGCGCCTCACTGGTCGACGTGCATCCCGCGGCGAGCGCGGCGAACAGAATCCACCCGGCTGAGCGCATCACGATGAAAGGTCCTGCGTTCGCGTCGCCCGGCCCCCTGCCGCGGCGGTGCGTCCTGAATATTCCAGTTTAGGCCAAGGTCCCGTGGGAAACAACGCGAAAGCCCGGCCCGCGCGCAACGTGAAGTTAACAAAGCAGTTAGCGGCCTATTCGCGGTGCAGCACCATGATGGTGATATCGTCAGGCTGGCGGCCTTCCTGGAAGAAAGCCTTGAGGTCGCCCAGCAGGTCGCTCAGGGCCGCTGACGCCGGCTGGCCGAAGCCGTCCGCGATCCCGTCGAGGAATCGTTCCTCGCCCAGCGGTTGGCCCCCGCGGTCTGCGACGGTGAGGCAGCCGGGGGTGTAGAGGATGATGCTCTCGCCCTCCTGCAAGCGGCCGCCGGCGGACTCGTACGCGAAATCCTTGGTCGCGCCGACTTCCGGAACCTTGGGCATCACCAGCGAACGCACCTGTCCGCGATGCCCGACCACGACGGCGCCAATGTTCCCGGCGGTCGCGAATTGCATCGCGCCGGTTTTGGGATTCATGACAATGCCCACGCTGGCCAGCGACGCCGGATGCTTGGGATCGTGCAGCAGCCAGTTGAGCGCGCGGTGGAGCACGTGCGGTGCGTCCGCGTGCAGGCCGGCGAAGCGGAACGCGGACCGCACCTCCGCCATGGCCAGCGCCGCGGTGGTGGGTGTGCCCGTCACGTGTCCGCAGAGAAACGACGCCAGTCCGTTGGGCAGGCGCATCACGTCGTAGATATTGCCGGCGGTGTCCAGTCCCGGCCTGCAGAACACGGCGAGTTGCAGACCGTCCCACTGCGGCACGTTGGTCGGGTCCATGGTCGACTGCAGAACGCGCATGAACGAGCGTTCGCCCGCCTGGATGGCTTCGTGCAGCTTGACCTGCTCGCGGATGACCAGTTCAAGCTGCCGGCCGACCGCGTAGCCCATCGCCGCGAGCATGTCGAGATGTTCCGGACCGAAGGGCGCATCGTCCGTGGACTTGTCGAGATAGATCATGCCCAGGATGGCGCGACTGCCGCGCAGGGGAATCGCCAATGTCGACCCGATGCCCGGCATGTCGTATTCCGGGCAGCAGATCAACTGGCCGCGCTCCGCGCAACGAAAGACGTACGTCTCCAGGCGGGGGGGATCGCCGCCGCCGCGTCCGTCCGCGAGCCGGGACTCGACGAATTCGAGGCGTCCGTATCCGTGCCGCCGCGCGCCCATCCAGACCTGGCGCGGTCGAAATTGCTTGAACAGCGCCGTCACCGTTCCCACCAGCAGCGCGGACAGGTCCGGGCAGTCGTGAATCTCGAAAGTGAACGCGATGAGCTCGCGCATCACTCCCGCGGGCAGAGTGAGATCCACATCGGGATTCGGCCGGATCAGGGCGGCCGGCGGCAGCGGGTGCGCGCGGATTTTCGCCGCGTCCTCCAGGACCGCGGCGCGCGGGGCGTTCACGTCGGAATCGTCGGTGAAGACGTTCAGCTTATAGCGTGCGATGAGCACTTCGTCGTTGTGATGGATCACGGCGCCGTCGTCGACCTCCATCGCATTGATGTAGATCCGCGTGAAAGTCGCCGGCGAACCTTCGGGCACCGGGCAGCGTTGCAAGCACCAGGTACGGTCGGGCTTGCGGCAGAGGTGCAGGTGTTCTTCCGCGATGCGCACGTCGGGCAGGTAAACGTGACAGTTCGGGCTGGAGCCGATGGTCACGCGGTCGACGCCGTCGGCCACGTCCGTGCTGCGCACGTTCTTGAAATCGTCGCGAATGACGATGTGCATGACCGGCCCGTCCTGCGGCGACGCGCACCCGGGTCACGGGCGATCGTCGTCAACCAGCCGCTTTCGGCGAATCGCTCCCCCGTTCGATATCGAGTATACCCTACACTACAATGGCGAGGTAGCCCCGGGAACCTGCGAGTGAGTGATCGACATGCCCCCTGAGCCGTTGCTGCTGGGCCACAGCCCCGATCCGGACGACGCATTCATGTTTTACGGACTTGCCGCCGAGCGTATCGACACGCGCGGCTGGCAATTCGAGCATGTACTGCAGGACATCCAGACGCTCAACGATCGCGCCACGCGCGCGGAACTGCACATCACCGCGGTGAGCATCCACGCCTATCCCCACGTCGCCCGGCACTATGCCCTGACCGCGTGCGGATCGAGCATGGGCGACGGCTATGGGCCCATGGTGGTGGCGCGCGGCGCATGCCGCGTCGAGGCGCTGCGCGGCAAGACCATCGCGGTCCCCGGCATGACCACCACAGCCATCCTGGCGCTCAAGCTTTTGCTCGGAGCGGATGCGTTCAAGCCCCTGGTCATCCCATTCGACGAGATTCTGCGTTGCGTCGAGCAGGGCGGGGCGGACGCGGGCCTGATCATTCACGAGGGCCAGTTGACCTTCGGCAATCACGGGCTGGAGTGCGTCGTCGACCTGGGCGCGTGGTGGAAGCGTGAGACCGGCTTGCCTCTGCCGCTCGGGGGTAACGCCATTCGCCGCGATCTTGGGCCGGCGAACATGCGCGAAATCACCGCGGTGCTGCGCGAGAGCATTCAGTACGGACTGGCGCATCGCGACGAGGCTGTGCGGCACGCCCTGCGCTACGCCCGCGACATGGGCGCCGACCTGGCGGATCGGTTCGTCGGCATGTACGTCAACGATTGGACGCTCGATTATGGGGAGACCGGCCGCCGCGCCATCGAACTGCTGTTGCGCCGCGGTGCTGAGGCAGGCATCGTGCCGGCGATCGGTGCGATCGACTTCATCGACTAGGCGTCAAAAAGCCGCGTGCCGCACCTGGCGACAACGCAGATGCCGGGGCAGGCGTACCAGCATCGGCGGATAAACATCAGTCGTTGGCCCGCGCAAGGGTTTCAGTCATGAGAATCGCCCTCGCTCAGATTAACCCCCTGGTTGGAGACATCGCGGGCAACTGTGAGCGCATCGCGGCGGGGATCGAAGCGGCGCGGCGTGAATCCGCCGATCTCGTCGCATTTCCGGAACTGGCGGTCGTGGGCTATCCCCCCAAGGATCTCCTGCTCAAGCCCCATTTCGTTCAGCGCAACGTCAACGCGGTGGAGCATCTCGCGTCGCGCTGCCGGGGGATTGTGGCGGTGTTCGGTTTTGTCCGGCCGAATCCGCAGGAGACCGGCAAGAACCTGCTCAACTCCGCCGCGATCTGCGGTGAGGGCCGCGTGCTGCACGTTCACGACAAGGTGCTGCTGCCCACGTACGACGTCTTCGATGAGTCCCGGTATTTCGCGTCCGCAGCCTGCGGCGAGGTCGTCACCCTGCGCCTGGGCGACCGCGACTGGCGGCTGGGGTTCAGCATCTGCGAGGACCTGTGGAGCCAGGAGAGCTTCAACGGCCATCGCCTCTATCGCGACGACCCGGTCGGCCACGTCGCCGCGGCGGGTGCGGAACTGCTCGTGAATATTTCCGCGTCACCGTTCTGCGCCCGTAAGCCGGAAGCGCGGCGCGAGATCTTTCGGCGTCAGATCCTGCGCTACCATCGCCCGCTCGTGTACGTCAACCAGGTTGGCGGCAACGATGACCTGATTTTCGACGGCGGCAGCGCGTGTTTCTCATCCGACGGCACGGTGCTTGCGCAGGCGAAATTCTTTGACGAGGACATGTTGATTTACGACACGGCGGCCCTTGGGGCGGCGCGCTGTGAGTCCGTGCCCGACGAACTCGGCAGCGTCCACGCCGCTCTCGTGCTCGGCACGCGCGACTACGTGTGCAAGTGCGGGTTTCGCGACGTCGTCCTGGGCCTCAGCGGGGGGATCGATTCGGCCGTGACCGCCGCGGTCGCGGTCGAGGCGCTGGGCGCGGAACACGTTCACGGCGTCGCCATGCCGTCGCGTTTCAGCAGCGCGCACAGCCTGGCTGACGCCGAACAGCTCGCGCGGAACCTGGGCATCGACTATCGCGTGATCTCCATCGCGGATTTTCATCGTGCGGCCGAAGCGCTATTGGCGCCGCACTTCGGCGATCAGCCTCCGGGAACAGCCGAGGAGAACCTGCAGGCCCGGGCACGCGGGAATGTGCTCATGGCCTTGTCCAACAAGTTCGGGTGGCTGCTGCTTTCGACCGGCAACAAGAGCGAACTCGCCGTCGGGTACTGCACGCTGTACGGCGACATGAGCGGAGGGCTCGCGGTGATCAGCGATGTGCCCAAGACCATGGTCTATGCCCTGGCCCGGCGGATCAATTCGCGGGCGGGCCGGGCCTTGATTCCGAAGTCGACCCTGACCAAGCCGCCGTCGGCTGAGCTGCGCGACAACCAGACCGACCAGGACACGCTGCCACCGTACGAGGTGCTCGACCCGATCCTGGCGGGCTATGTTGAACGGGAGATGTCGGTGGACGAATTGGTGCGCGAGGGGTTTGACCGCGGAACCGTCGAACGCGTGGCCCGGCTGGTCGACGGCAACGAGTACAAGCGCAAGCAGGCGGCGACCGGCCTGCGCGTCACTTCGCGGGCATTCGGCACGGGTCGGCGGATGCCGATCGCGGCCCGGTACGATTGAGCGATCTGCCCCGGCTGAGCGGCCCGCCCCGAGCCAAAAAAATTTGCGAAAAAAAACGGAAGAAAGGTGCCGCCGTGGCGAGTAGCACCTTTCTTCCCTTGTGCTGCGTGTCCGGATTTGGCACCCGGCGGGGTCATCGCAGGCCGCCATGCGGCCCGCCGATTCACATCGCCGCGGCGCTCACCGGAGCGAAGACCTACTTCTTGGCTTTTCTCTTCTTGCGACGCTTTTTCGCCTTCTTGGTCGTCGTCTTTGCAGCCTTTTTCTTGCGGCCACCCTTCTTCTTGGCCGTCTTCTTCGCGGTCTTCTTTGCAGCTTTACGTTTCTTGGCCATATGCATGACCTCCTTTCTCGTCCGCGAATGGTACCCCTGTGCAATGGGCTGTCAAAAGATTTTTTACAAAATTTCCAGACTCCGGTCTTGCAACACCGCGCGGTCGGCGCGCAATTCGCCCGCGACGCGCGCACTCGAACCGGCGCACCGCACTGATCTGACGACGCGCGCGCCGCGTCGTGCGCCGCGCCGTGCGCCGTTCCGGCGCACGCACTGTTCGCACCCGCGCAAGCACATTCGCGCCGACTGCGCCGGTCGGCTTTTCGGCTTTCTGCGGCTGTGGAATTGCCTTTCACGGCGACCCCGGTCACCATGTGCGCTCTCCGGTCCACAGCGCCGAAAGCGCCCTGGACCGGTGTGGAATCTGCTTGGTCCGCGGCCGGACATCATGGCCGGCAGGGGGTATGGACATGGAACATGTGGACCTCGAACGCATCGAATCCGCGGTTCGCGAAATCCTGATCGCGGTGGGCGAGAACCCGGAACGCGAGGGCCTGCGCGGCACGCCGCGCCGCGTGGCGCGCATGTACGCCGAGCTCTTCAGCGGACTGCGCCTGGACCCCTGCCGCCATTTGCAGACATCGTTTTGCGAGCGCTACGACGAAATGGTCGTGCTCCGTGACATTCCCTTCAATTCCATGTGCGAACATCACCTCATGCCCTTTGAAGGCAAGGCGCACGTGGCCTACCTGCCCGATGGAAAAGTCGTCGGACTTTCGAAGATGGCCCGTGTCGTCGACGAGTTCGCGCACCGTCCGCAGGTGCAGGAACGACTCACCACGCAGATCGCCGAAAGCATGATCACTTGCACCGACGCCAAGGGTGTCGCCGTGGTCATGGAAGCCACGCACACCTGCATGACCTGCCGCGGCATTCGCAAAGCCGGGAGCATCATGGTCACCTCGGCGGTTCGCGGCCTGTGCCGGTCCGACGCGCGCACGCGCAGCGAGGTGATGTCGCTCCTGCACCGCTGATTTTTCAGGCGAATCCCCCGGGCGAAGTCCCCAGGCCGGGCACAGACCCCGCGCGCGGCAACCCGATTCAGATTTCACAGCGTGCGGAGAAAGATGCGCTGTGCGATGGCCGCGAGGCGTCACATCGGCAGGAGCTTCGACGTGTCGCTGCGGTGGGATTCGATCGGCTCGTCCACCACCTGCACGACCTGGCTGCGGGCCAGCGACGGCGGGAGCTTCACTAGGGATTCATCCACCACGTGCTTGTAGCGCGCGGCGAATTCTTCCGGCGTCATGCGCGCCTGCGCCGCGATGCGCTCCAGCGACTGTGGCGACTGAAAATCGCCCGGTTCCAGTCGGATCATGTACGATCGCGCTACCAGGTACGGCGTGGTGTTCAATTCCACCTGGCGCACGCGCGTGCGGTTGGTCACCGGGTCGATGAGTTCCTCAAACGTGACCGGGCGCAGGTCGCCGCCCTGGATGCTGACCATCACGCCGCCCTGCGAGCGATCGTCGTTGAGCAGCAGCGTCACGGCGCCATGGCCGAGGTCGCGGCAGTACGCCATGTCGAACGGCGTGGGTCGCGCGCAGCGCAGTTCGTAGCCCATCGTCTCGGAGACAATGGTGATCGAGTCGCGCCGCTGCTGAAAGCGCTTGACCACCTCGCGCTTCAGAATCTCGTCCAGCGGAAATTCCGACAGGCGCGGGTGACCGGCTGCGTCCACCGGCACTTCCTTGCCCAGAAGCTGAGTGAGTTCATCCACGTCGCCCAGGCGATAGGCCAGTCCCTCGGCGATGACCGCGACACCGTCTGGCCGGCCCATCGCCCGGCGCTTGAGGATCGCGCCTTCGAGCACGTCGACGATGTTGCTGATGGTGGTGCGCTCAGGAAATTCCTCGGGCACTAAGGTGATCGTGGCTGCAGCCGCCTTGCCGATGCCCAGCGCCAGAAAGCCCGCGTTGCGGCCCATGGCCACGACGAAGTACCAGCGTCCGGTGGTGCGCGAATCTTCCATGAGGTTCGCGACCAGTTCCGCGCCCAGGTGCCGGGCGGTGTTGTATCCGAACGTGGGCAGGTCGCTGGGCAGCGGTAGGTCGTTGTCGATGGTCTTGGGCACGTGCACCACGCGGATGCGCCCGCCCGAGGCCTCGGCGACAAAGCGCGCGGACAGGGCGGTATCGTCGCCGCCGATGGTCACCAGGTGGGTGACGCCGGTGCGGTCGAGGTTGGCCATCACGTTGGCGACCTTGGTCTGGTCGGGCTTGACGCGGGCGTGCTCGTCGACCGTGGACTTGTCCAGCAGGCTGGTGCGCGCGGTGCGCAGGATGGATCCGCCGTCGAAGTGAATGCGGGCCACGTCGGGAATGCGCAGCTCGACCGAGTGCGTCTGGCGGTCGAACTTGTCCGACGACAGCCACTTGAATCCGTCGTAGAACCCGCGCACGGTAAAACCATGGTTGATGGCGTTGATTGAAGCGGCGCCAATGACCCCATTGATACCCGGGGCGGGTCCGCCGCTGACGATAATTCCGAGTGAACGCGCGCGCGACATTGCATGTTTCCCGCGGTCGAGGGCTGCTCACGTCGCCGCTCGCGGCGACTTCGAGCCGGGCCCGCAGACCGGGGCGCAGTCTAAGCTGAATGCCGAATTTCGTCCATCGACCGCGGCGGCGTCTGCGCCGCGTGCAAGCCGCGCCATGGCCGCTATACTTGAATAATAGACGGTCAGGGTGCAACCGCCGGTTGCACGCATGTTTCGGAGAGCGATTCGCGATGTCCACGACGCCCTATAACCCGTTTCAAACCGCGCAAGCACAGGTCGACGCCGCGACGGAGCGGCTTGGTCTGGAGCGCTCGATGCGCGAGCTGCTGCGCTGGCCCATGCACGAGATGCAGTTTCGTCTGCCGGTGCGCATGGACAATGGAACGGTCGAGGTTTACCAGGGGTACCGCGTGCGCTACAACCATGCGCGCGGCCCGACCAAGGGCGGCCTGCGCTGGCACCCGGACGAAACGCTCGACACGGTGCGCGCACTGGCGTGCTGGATGACCTGGAAGTGCGCCGTGCTCGATCTGCCGCTCGGCGGCGGCAAGGGCGGCGTGACCTGCACGCCGGCGTCGCTCTCCGAAGGGGAAAAAGAGCGCCTTGCGCGCGCATACATCCGCGCCGTCGGCCACCAGCTCAGTGTCGACAAGGATGTCCCCGCGCCGGACGTGAACACCACGCCGCAGATCATGGCGTGGATGGTGGATGAATACGAAACGCTCATTGGCCGGCACCACGCGGGCGTGATCACCGGCAAGCCGATTCCGCTCGGCGGGTCGCGCGGCCGCAGCAATTCCACGTCGATGGGCGGGCTGTACATCGCCCGCGCCGTCGAAAACCTGCTGGGCCACAAGCTCACGGGGGCGCGCTGCGCCATCCAGGGTTTCGGCAACGTCGGCGGAGGGCTGGCGGAACTGCTGCACGAGGCGGGCGCGAAGGTGATCGCGATCAGCGCGTTCGACGGGGCCATCTACAACGAAAAAGGCATCGACATTCCCGCCGCGCTGAAGCACTATGCCCGCAACCGCCAGGAGATCTCCGGATTCGACGGGGGGCAGAAGATCACCAACGAGGAGCTGCTCACCTGCCGGTGCGATTGGCTTTTTCCATGTGCGCTGGAAAACGTCATCACCGAGCAGAACGCGCCGGAGATCCAGGCGCCCGTGGTCATCGAACTGGCCAACGGCCCGACCTCCACCGCGGCCGACCGCATCCTGCACGAGCGCAGCATCCTGGTCGTGCCCGACATTCTGGCCAACGCCGGCGGCGTGACCGTCAGCTACTTCGAGCAGGTGCAGAACACCTACAACTATTATTGGTCGCTCGAACAGGTCCACACCGAACTCGCTCGCCGCATGGCCGACGCCTTCGACGCGGTGCACCGTGAGCACGAGCGCACGTCCGGCCCCATGCGCCTTGCGGCTTACATGCTCGCCGTCGAGCGCGTCGCCGAGGCCTGCCGCCTGCGCGGATGGGTATAACCACCGCCGCGCGGTGGGGTTTTCCGCATGGCCGCGCGCCCCGATACGTCGCGCCGCAGCATGCGTGCGATCGATCCAGGTGTGTCCATTCTGTAATTCACGATTAACCGGTTCGGTCGCGGGCGGTGATGCCTTATAATGGCGGGCACAACCGAAACCTCGAGGAACCGACGATGCATCCGAAGAAGTTCTGCAGGTCCCATCGAATGGCCCGCTTGTCGATGTTCGTTCTTGTTTGCGCGGGGATCCTCTTCCCTGCTGTGGCAGCTCGCGCGCAAACTCCCGAGTTCCGCGCCATGTGGGTCTCGCGTTTCGAATGGCCCAACGCGAACCCCGCCGTCTGCCAGGCACAGATCGATCAAATCATGCAGAACCTGGCCGCGGCCAACTTCAACGCCGTGGTCTTCCAGATTCGCGGCCAGGCTGACGTGCTCTACCCCTCGCCGAACGAAGTCTGGTCACCGCTCATCGGCGGGACAGATCCCGGGTGGGATCCACTGGCCTACGCCATCGCAGCCGCTCACGCCAACGGGCTCGAATTTCACGCGTACATCAACACGCACACCTGCTGGCAGAGTGTCCCCGCGTCCGCGCAGACCCTGCCGCCGAATCCCAACCACATCTTCTACGATCACTGCAACGCAGCCGACCCGGCGCATCGCGACTGGCTGCACCACAAGACCCCGACGAACCCCGTGCAGTTCAGCGAGAGCGACTACATCTGGTTCGCCCCCGGCGTGCCGGCGTACCAGGCCTACGTGCGCGAACAGATCATGCACGTGGTCAACAACTACGCGGTCGACGGCGTGCACTACGACCGCATCCGCACGCCCTGGAGCAACGAGCCGTCGTACGACCCCATCAGCCTCGCCCGCTTCAACGATCCGCAGAGCAATCCCGACGGCCTGGCGTTTTCCCCATGGACCGCCGACCAGATTAACCGGCATGTGCGCGACATCTACGCCGCGATCATGGCGGAGAATTCAGGCATCAAGGTCAGCGCCGCGGTGTACAGCAACCCGGCCACGGCGCCGTCCGCCCAGCACCAGGCGGCGCTCGCCTGGGCGCAGACCGGCGGGCTCGACATCCTGATGCCCATGATGTATTTCAGCGGCGGCGCGGGCTCCACCTGGGATTCCCGCCTGCAGGCGTGGATCGCCGGCAACGGCGGCCGCCACGTGGTCGCCGGGCACATCACCAGCCAGGGCGTTTCGTCGCTGCTCGACCAGATCGCGCTGACCCGCCTGCGCGGAGCGCAGGGCAACTGCGTGTTCTCGTATACATCGTTCTCGTGGTGGAGCAATTACACGTCCGGCGTGTACGCCTCGCCCGTCGCCGTTCCCGCGATGTCCTGGAAGGATAACCCGACGACCGGCATCATCCAGGGTTACGTCACCACCGAGGACGCCGCACCTGTCGTCGACGTGCAGATCACGCGCAACGGCTCTTCGTATACCGCGCTGTCGACGGGCGACGGCTATTACTCGTTTCTGCTGGTGCCACCGGGCAACTACACGCTGACCGCCGCGAAGACGGGCTATCCCAACGCGGTGGAGAGCAACGTCATCGTCACCGCCGGCAGCGTCGTCCGTCGCGATATTGAGATCGGCGCGGCCCCGCCGCCCCTGATCCACGAAGTTTCGCCCGATCCCGACTCTGCCGTCGCCGGTGCGGAATACACCCGGCAGCTCACTCTCGCGCAGGGGACCGCCGACACCTGGACGCTGCTCTCCGGCCCAGCCGGCGCGGAAGTTGACGCATTTGGCCTGGTCCACGGCTGGACGCCGCAACTCGCCGACGTCGGCCAGACCTTTGATTTTGCAGTGCAGGCCGTCAACGACGGCGGATCCGACGACGAAAGCTGGCAGGTCACCGTCGCGGCTGCTCCGCCCTGCGCGGTGTACACGCTGGCCGACTTCAATGGTTTCGCCAACGGCGCCAGCGTGCTGTTCCGCGAGCCGCGCTACAGCGGTTCGACGAGCGCGCATCTTCAGGCGACACCGAACATCTCCGCGGTGACCGACGCGGTGCCTGCATACAGCCCGTCCGGCGCGTATCTCGTCAACTGGGAGTTTATCGACGCCGCAGCCAACCGCTGGATGCGCCTGACCACGCACAACGTGGCCAACGGCGGCAATCCCACCATCGAGTTGGATCGGCCCATTCGCGTGCGCCTGCGGCTCGACGCGGGCCGCCTGAGGCTGGCTGTGGGAATTCGCGAGACGGGCACGCTCGCCGACGTAGGCGCGGACGGCGGCGCGGGCGGCACGATCGAGTGGATCGGCGCAGCCAGTGACGTGAGCGGTGCGCCGCAGGGCGTGATCGTCGAACCCATGCCGGGCGTCTGGCAGACCTTCTATTTCAATCCGCAGACCGATCCGATCCATCCCATGACGGGCGACGGCGTGATTTTTTCGGCGACGGGCAAGGGAACGCTGGAACAGCTTGCATTCAGCGCGGTCGATTCAGCCGGTCCGTTCACACTCTACCTGGACGACGTGCAGTTGCTTTGCGCGCCGCCCGCCTTCGGCGATTTCGACGGCGACGGCGATGCCGACCTGGCCGATTTTCTCATCCTGGCCGACTGTTTGCAGGGGCCGGACGTGCCGGTCGCCGGCGATTGCCTGGCGACGGACGCCGACGGCGACACCGACGTCGACCTTGCCGATGTCGCAGCGTTCCAGTCGAATCACACCGGAACCTATTGATTTTTCGCCGGCGAAGGGCGTTCGGTTCCAGCCGGCTTGCGCGGGTTTGCGCTCTGTGGTAGCCTCACCCGATTGATTTCGTCGGCAAGGGATTGCGCAGGCGTGCAGATCACGTCCATGGAGCATGAACAGCGCGAGGCCCGCATCGGCGTGGCCTGCGGCATCTCGGCGTATGTCTGGTGGGGTCTGCTTACTGTTCTCTATTTCAGGGCCGTCCGCTTCGCCGGTGCGCTGGAGGTGGTGACGCACCGCGTGGTCTGGTCGGTGGTGCTCTTGGCGCTGCTGATCACGCTGCGGCGGCGCTGGCGCGACGTTCGCGAGGTGCTCGCTCGGCGTGACGTGCTTGTGCTGCTGCTGTGCACATCCGCGATCATCGCGCTCAACTGGCTCCTCTTTATTCACGCCATCGCGACGGATCGGCTGATTCAGGCGAGCCTGGGGTATTTCATCAATCCCCTGCTCAGTGTGCTGCTGGGCTGCGTGTTCCTGCGCGAACGGCTCCGGATGCTGCAATTGGCTGGCGTGCTGCTCGCCTCCGCGGCGGTGATTTACCTGACCATCGCCAAGGGCGCGTTTCCGGGGCTGGCGCTGGGCATGGCGGGAAGTTTCGCGGTTTACGGCCTGCTGCGGAAGGTGGCCCGCGTCGAAGCGGTTACCGGGCTGCTGATCGAGACGGTGCTGCTGCTGCCGATCTCGTTGGGATATCTCATCTGGTTGTGCGCGCAGGGATCGGGCCATTTTCTCGGCGAAGGCGCGGTGCGCACAGTGCTGCTCGTGCTTGCAGGTCCGGTGACCGCGATTCCGCTGCTGCTGTTCGTCGCGTCCGCTCGCAGGCTGCGGCTGGCGACCGTGGGATTCATGCAATACCTCGCGCCCACCGGGCAGTTTTTGCTGGCGGTTCTGGCCTTCGGGGAGCACTTCGACCGGCGGATGGGCCTGGCGTTCGCGGGCATCTGGACCGCGCTGGCTCTGTACTCGGCGGACACGCTGCTGGCGCAGCGTCGTTCCGCCTGATTCCGCCGCCGCCGCCGCCGGCCGATTTGCCTGGCCGCATGGTCCGATACCTGGGCCCGTTCCGCGTTTTCGGCCTTGCATAGCCGCCAGCCGGCCGGATCGTGGTCGATTGGCGCTTCGCTTCTGACGATACCTACCATGAGACTCGGTTGGTCATCGCGCTTCAGGAGATTGCTAATGTTCACGCCCCGGCTGCACCGTGCGGGCTTCACGCTGCTGGAAATTCTCATCGTCGTCATCGTCATCGGCATTCTGGCGGCCATCGTGATTCCGCAGATGAGCAATGCCTCGGAGAGTGCGAAGGTCAGCAAGGTGTTGCAGATCGTGGATGGCGTGCGCACCGCCGCGCAGGCCCACTATGCCGACACCAGCCGGCTCGCCCGGGAATTCTCGAACTCGTCAGCCGCGGCGGAGCGGCAGCTTTCCGTCCGGCAGGACTCCCCGAACTGGAAAGGCCCGTATCTCACGCATCCTCTGTCTGATGGCGACAATCCCTACGGCGGGATTATCCGCTTGTATGACGACTTCACCACCGGGCCGATCCATCCTGTCGGGTTCGACCTTATTGCCCAGGGCAGCGATACCGCGACCGGCGCCGGGCAGTGGCTTATGCTCACCCAGATCAGCGAACTGATCGCCCGCGAAGTGGACCAGGCGATCGACCGTGGCATCGGCGGCGACTGGCGCAACACCGGCCGCGTCGAGTGGCAGAACAACACGCTCATGATCTTTCTTTTAGATATCAACGACTGACCGCCGCGCTCCCGCACTGCCGTACGCTGAATTCTCACCATCCCAAGCCCGGACTGCATGCAATACCGGCGGCAACGGCCGCCCAGTTGCCGGATCTTTTCAGCCTCGGCTGAGCCATCCCTTTTCCCTGCGGACGGAGTATGATGTCGCCGCGCCGGGCGCGATTGCGCCGCCACATGGGGAGACCGGATGAGCCTGATTGATCTGCGCAGCGATACTGTCACCCAGCCGTCACCGGGAATGCGCCGCGCGATGGCCGAGGCCGTGGTCGGCGATGACGTCTTCGGCGACGACCCGACCGTCAATCGCCTGCAGGAGAAAGTCGCCGAGCTATTCGGCGTCGAGGCGGCGCTGTTCGTCCCCTCTGGCACGATGGCCAATCAGATCGCGATCAAGTGCCACACGTCCCCGGGCGACGAGATCGTCTGCCACCGCACCAGCCACATCTACCAGTACGAAGGCGGTGCGCCCGCGGTGCTGTCCGGCTGTTCATTCGCATTGCTGGAAGGCGAGCGGGGCATGTTCACGGCGGACGACGTGCGCCGCGCGACGCGCGCGGACAACCCGCACTTTCCGCGCACGTCGCTGGTGGTCATCGAGAACACGCAGAATCGCGGCGGTGGGGCAGTCTGGCCGGTCGAGGCGGTCGCATCCATCTCGGAAGCGGCGAAGGCATCGAACTTGCATGTACACCTGGACGGCGCGCGGATTATGAACGCGTGCGTGGCGGCGCGGGTCGCGCCCGCGGCCTATGCCCGGCACGCCGATTCCGTGTCGATCTGTTTCTCCAAGGGATTGGGCGCGCCCGTCGGTTCGGCCATCGCCGGAAGCCGCGCTTTCATCGCCCGGGCGATCCGTGTGCGCAAGATGCTGGGCGGCGGCATGCGCCAGGCCGGCATCCTCGCCGCGGCGGCGGAGTTCGCGCTCACGCACAACGTCGAACGTCTCGCCGAGGACCATGCCCACGCCCGGCGACTGGCGGACGGACTGGAACGTTGCTCCGGCATCGCGGTCGTTCCGCCGGAAACCAACATCGTGTACTTCGATCTCGACGCGGCGCATGGAACGGCCGCGGCGTTTGCCGAGCGCTTGCGGGCGGAGGGCGTGTGGACGATCGCCACGGGCCCGCAGCGGATCCGCGCGGTCACGCACCTGCATATTCGCGCCGAGGACGTCGATTGGGCCGTTGCGAGGATTCACGCATTGATCACACAACGCACGTGAGTTGTTCCGCATGAGAAAACCTGCAAACTGGCGCAAGCTCCGGACATGCGGATACGTGGTCCTTGGCGTGGTGCTGAGTACTTCCACGGCCCGCGCTCAGCCGAATGTCGCCACCGCGGGTGAAAGCGCCGTGCCCGCGCCGGCAGTAGTCGCGCCGGCTCCCCAACCGAACAGGCCAAGCGTCGCGTCAGGTCTGCTCCAGCGCGCCTGGGAGTTCGAGATCGCGCGGTTCGACGACCGTCCGATCACGGTCGGCACGCTCGCTTTGGGCGTGATTCTGCTCGTGCTGGGCATCTGGCTTTCGCGTCTGTTCAGCGCGATGCTCGGCCGGCGCATCCTGCCGCGCGTCGGCGTGCATACGGACACCGCGGTCACGTATCAGCGCGTGTTTTTCTACGTCCTGCTGCTCATTTTCACGCTGCTGGCCCTGAACATCGTCAACGTGCCGCTCACCGTGTTCACTGTACTCGGCGGGGCGATCGCCATCGGCGTGGGCTTTGGCGCGCAGGCGATCATCAACAACTTCATCAGCGGCTGGATCCTGCTCGCCGAGCGCCAGGTGAATATCAACGATCTCATCGAAATCGACGGCACCGTCGGCTTCGTGCGTTCGATCGGGGCGCGGTGCACGCACGTCCGCCGCTCGGACGGCATTGACCTGCTCATCCCCAACAGTCTGATGCTCGAGCGCACGGTGGTGAACTGGACGCTGACCGACGCGGACATCCGCACGAAGGTCCGCGTGGGCGTGGCCTACGGCGCGCCGCTCGACAAGGTCATGCAGATCATCCAGGTTGCACTTCGTGAACATGACCGCGTGCTGCGCCAGCCGGGCCCGCAGATCATCTTCGAGGAGTTCGGCGGCAGCGCTCTGGTTCTGGATGTCTATTTCTGGGTACACACCAATGCCGAGATGGAGCTGCGCATCGTGCGCTCGGACCTGCGCTTTATGCTCGAGCGCATGCTCCGCGCCGAGGGCATCGCCATCGCCTTTCCGCAGGATGATGTGCACCTGGAGATGACCCGCATGCTGGAAGTACGCATGCTTCCGCCCGATGCACCGGAGGCGGCTGCGGGCGAAGCCGCGGACGCGACGCCGACCTGCTCGTCCGCGCTGCTCCATCGCGTCGGCCCGCTTGCGTCGCTGCACGAGGGCGAACTGCACACGCTGGCCCAGGCGGCCCAACGCCGCGAACTGGCTGCGGGTGAGATTATCGTCGAGCAGGGTGCGTCCGGCGCATCGCTGTTCGTCATCGCCGCGGGCATGCTTCGCGTTACCGTGTCCGCCCCGACCGGACCCGCCGCGATTGCTCGGCTCCTGCCGGGGGAGTTCTTCGGCGAGATGTCGCTGCTCACCGGCGCGCCGCGATCGGCGACGGTGACCGCCGTCACGCAGTCCGTGGTTTTCGAGATCGATCAGGCGATGATCGCGCCGGTGCTGCAGCGCCGGCCGGAGGTGGTGCGCAAGCTGAGCGAGGCGGTCGCCGCGCGCAAGCTGGCGACGGATGAGCATTTCCGGCGCGCCGCCGACACACCCGGCCCGCCGCAGCGCAACCTGGTAGCCGAGATTCGCGAGCGCATCTGCACGCTGTTCGGCATCACCAACGCGCGCGATGTCTAACGGACGCCGGCTATACCGCCAAGTCCTCTTCGCCGCCGGCGACTTGCGCCCGGCCGGCGAGCACCGCCAGTCCGAACGTCAGCGGGCCGATGCGCCCGAGGTACATCAGCACGATCACGATCAGCTTGCCGACGGGCAGCAGGTCCGCCGTCAACCCGCGCGAAAGCCCCACTGTGCCCAGCGCCGATGCCACCTCGAACAGCACGTCGCCGAACGGCTGGGGCTGCACGAGCAGCAGGAGGAACCCGCCGCAGGCGAACACGATCAAGTAAAACAGCGACGACGCGTAGGCCATGTTGAGGCGATAGCGCGGTACGCGTTTTCCCCAGAAGGTGATGCGCTTGCGCTGCCGCAGAACGCTGAACAGCGTCGCGACACCTGCCGACACCGTCGTGGATTTCAGGCCGCCGCCCGTACCCGACGGCGACGCGCCGATCAGCATGAGCATGATCAGCAGCAGCACCGACGCGTCGTGCATCGTGCCGATCGCGTGTGTGTTGAAACCCACCGTGGTCAGCGCCGACATCGCCTGAAACATTGAAGTCAGCAGCCGTTCACCGACGGGCAGGTGCCGTGTCGTCGGCTCGACCAGGAACAGCAGCAGCGAGCCCAGCGCGATCGATGCGCAGGTGAAGTACACGATGACGCGCGTGGTGATCGTCGGTCTGGCGCGGCGGCCGGTCAGCGACAGCCAGTAATCGGAGAACACCAGAAAGCCGACGGCTCCCGCGCAGCTCAGTGCCGTCACGATCGCGTTAACCCAGAAATCGGCGCGGTACGATTCCAGGCTATTGGGAAAAATACTGAATCCCGCGGTGCAGAACGACGACGCGCTGTGGAATATCGCCGGCCAGAGCGCTTCGGGCAGTCCCGCGGCACGGAAAGCGAAGAACAGGGCGGCTGCGCCGACGACCTCGATCAGCAGGGTGAACAGCACGACGTGCCGCAGGAATATTTTGAGATCAAACCCTTCCGGCAGCGCGAATGTCGCCCGGCTGATTTTTCCGCGCAGCTCCGGCAGTTCGCGGTGCCGCATCAGCAGCACGAACGAACCCAGCGTCATGTAGCCCATGCCGCCGACCTGCAGCCCGAGCAGGATGACCAGCTCGCCGAAGAAGCTGTACGCTTCGGGCGGATTCACCGTGGCCAACCCCGTGGTGCTGACCGCCGAAGTCGCGGTGAAAAGGTTATCCAGCGCCCGCACGGGTCCATTCTGCCACGCGATGGGCAGGCAAAGCAGCACCCAGGTGCCCGTGATGTACAGGCCATAACCCAGCAGAAGCTGGCGCAGCGGATGCCATTCGTGCATGTTCGCCGCCACCGCCCGAGCGACGCGCACGATCCCCGAACCGGCCATGGCAAGTGTGACTTTCCTGCGCCCGCCAAACCCCGATCAAGGATTTAGTGCATGAGACGTTGCACGCCAGATCGCGGCAGGACGAACGCCTGAGCCTGGAAAAGCGGGGAATCATGACCCGCTGTGCTATGCGTGTCAATTCAGGGCGTTTGCACGACGGGCTGCGCGGGTTAATGTGGCGAACCTCAGGAATCTGCTGAAGTTGGGGGCCGCCAATCCTGTCGCGTTTTGTCACGCGTAAAAAAAGAGCGGCCAGCAACACGCGTCTCGGATTCGGGCCGGAGAGGGATGAAGGTGAGACGCGCTTGTTTGTTGCTGGCCGCCCAATCATAGCGCGCTGGCCAATTTCGTCCGCGAAGAGATTCGGAAAATTATTTTCGGCCCGTACACGGCGGAAAACGGGATGTCGAAGTGCCCCATCGGCGGATTGAGACGGCCGCGAGCCGCGGGAATCGGCTATCGGGCCGGTTGCCGGCCGCGCAGGCATTCGTCCTGGTGGGTCCAACGACCGCCCAGCAGGGTCCCCACTGCGCGGCCTCGAACCCGCCAGCCGCCAAACGGGGTGTTGCGCGCACGGGATAGAAACAGTTCCGGCTGAATGACCCATTCCTGATGTGGATCGATCAGGACGATGTCCGCGTCCGCGCCGCAGCGCAGCGCGCCGCCGGGCAGACCGAGCACACGCGCCGGCGCGGTCGACATCCGCTCGATCAGGTCCGGCCAGTCAAACCGCGGCGGATCGAGCAGCGCCCTGACCGCGCAGGCCAGCGACGTCTCCAGCCCGATGATGCCCATCGGCGCGCGTATGAACCCGGCGTTCTTTTCCTCCGCGGTGTGCGGCGCGTGATCGGTCACGACGCAGTCGATCGTCCCCGCGCGCACCGCAGCGCGGCACGCGTCACGATCCTCCGGGCTGCGCAGCGGCGGGCTCATCTTGCAGTTCGGATCCGGCACGTCACCCGCGCGCAGCACGTCGGCGTCGCAGAGCAGCAAATGATGCGGGCAGACTTCCGTCGTCACCGGCAGACCGCGGCGTTTGGCCTCCGCGACCAGGTTGATGCCCCGGGCCGTCGAGATATGCGCAACGTGGTAGCGTGCCCCGGTCTCCGCGACGAGCTGCACATCGCGCTCGATCATCGCCTCCTCGCCGCGCGGATCGTAACCCACCACGCCCAGCCGTTCGCTTACCGGGCCGAGGTGGACGTGACCACGCCGCGAAAGCGCCTTGAACTCGCAGTGCGGAAAGAGCACCGAGCCAGCCGCGCGGATGCCCAGCATGACCTCGCGGCACACCGCGTCATCCTCGATGCCGTCGCCGTCGTCGCTGAACGCGACCGCGCCCGCCGACTTGAGCGCCGCGAAATCGACCGGCTTTCTGCCCGCGCGCCCGGCCGTGGCGGCTGCCACCGGATGTACGCGGCACAGGCCCACCTCCGCGGCCCGACGGATCACGTGTTGCACCACCTCGGGGGTATCGAGCGCCGGCGCGGTATTGGGCATGCAGCAGACCGCGGTGAACCCGCCGGCTGCCGCCGCGCGGCTCCCGCTGGCGATGTCCTCCTTGTGCGTCTGCCCCGGCTCGCGCAGGTGAACATGGATGTCGATCAAGCCGGGGGCCACGATCAGCCCCATCGCGTCGATTGCGCGAGGCGACTTGGGCGGCGAGTCATCCCAGCCGACCGCGGCGATGCGCCCGCCGCGCACGGCAAGCCACCCCACGCGATCGACCCCGGCTGAGGGATCAATCAGACGGCCGTTGTGGATGACGAATTCGTCTGGGGCCATTTCACCCATCAACACAGGTCATTCCGCGAACGAGGTGAAGCGTCTCGCCGAAGTGTATCCGTAGCGCCAGCCGGCCAAAAGGGCCCCGCCATACGCGAAAAACATGGACGATTGTCATATTTTGTCCAAGAATCGCATCGGTCGCGCCATCCACTGTGGGGGATGGCTGTGCGCTTAAGACCGTGAGGACTCTGCCTTCTCCCGGGAGCTTGTCATGACCGAGATCCCCATGCCGGCTGACGAAGGGGTCGTCCGCCTGGTGCATGATCTGCTGCGCCGCGCCCAGTCCGCGCAGGCCAGTGACATCCACTTCGAACCGACGGAGCAGGAACTGCTGGTCCGATTGCGCATCGACGGCCTGTTGCACGATGTCGATCACCTGCCGCGTGCGCTGGCGGAAAACGTCATCGCGCGCCTGAAGGTGCTCGGCGGACTGCTCACCTATCGCGTGGACATTCCGCAGGAGGGCTCCTTTCGCCTGGATGCGATCGCGCCCGGACTGAACGATGATCGCGCCCCGCAGCGCCGCGTCGACGTGCGCATCGCGACGTTCCCCACCATCCACGGCGAACGCGCCGTCGCCCGACTCCTGCCGCTGGATCCCGCGGTGAACGACATCGGCGAATTGGGGTTTTCAGAGCATGTGCTGCAGCGCCTGCGCATCTGCGCGCAGCAGCCCAGCGGTTTGATACTGGTGACCGGACCGGCGGGCGCGGGCAAGAGCACGACCCTGTACGCCCTCGCGCGGCACATCCTGCGGGCCACGCCCGGGCGCTGCGTGATCAGCCTGGAGGACCCGGTCGAGCAGCGCGTGGCTGGACTCACCCAGATCCAGGTTCAGCCGCACGGCCAGCTCGACTACGTCCGCGCCATGCGGTCGCTGCTCCGCCAGGACGTGCAGGTGCTGCTCGTGGGGGAAATCCGCGATGCAGCCGCCGCGCACGTCGTCGTCGAAGCCGCGCTCACCGGGCATCTCATCCTCAGCACCATGCACAGCGGAGATCCCGCGGAGTGCATCAACCGGCTGCTCGAGATGGACATCGCCCCGTACCAGTTGGTCAGCACGCTCAGCGCCGTGTGTTCGCAGCGACTCGTTCGCACCGTGTGCCCGCGCTGCGGCGGGGCGGCGTGCGACGACTGCGCGGCCACGGGTTATCGGGGGCGAACGGTGTGCGCCTGCCTTGCGGAAATGGACCCGGCCCTGCACGCAGCCATCCTGCGGCGCGCCCCGGCGGAAGAGCTTCGCGCCCTGATCGCGGCGCGCGGCGGAGACCTCTTGGAGGACGCGCAGCGCCTGCTCGACGCGGGTGTGACCACGCGTGCCGAAGTCGCGCGGGTCATCGGCGAATCGCCGCGCTCCCGCCGCGCCGCCTCCGAGTCATCACCGCCCGGAAGAGTGCAGCAAGGAGACGCCCATGCCCTGGTTTGACTACCGCGCACAGACTCCCGGCGGCAACGTGATCACCGGCCGGCTCGAAGCCGAATCGTGCGACGCGGCTGCGACCGCGCTGCTCGGCATGCGTCTCGAAGTGCGCGAGCTCCACGGCGTCGCCGAGGCCCGCGCCGCCGCTGAGCTCAGCGCCGATGACCTCTCCTTCTTCAACGAGCAGCTCGCATCCATGGCCAACGCGGGCATCGCGCTCGATGAGGGGCTCGCGCAACTGGCCCGCGATGTGGAATCACCGCACATGCGCCGGTGGATCGACGCCCTCGTCGCCGATCTGCGCGCCGGCAAGACCCTCGAACAGGCCGTCGCCGCGCAGGAGTCGCGCCTGCCGCTGCTCTACAGCCGCGTGGTGCGCGCCGGCGTGCGCGCCGGCAACCTCTCCGCGACGCTGCTCAACCTCAACGATCACCTGCGCCTGGTCGGGCGGACGCGGCGCATCATCTGGCATGCGCTGGGATATCCCATGATCGTCGCGCTGCTGGCGACCATTGTCGTCGGGGCGTTCCTGACATTCGTCGTGCCGAGGTTCGCGGAGATCCTGCACGATTTCGACTGCACCCTGCCCGTGCTCACCCGCATGGTCATCGGGCTGGGCGAGCTTTTTCCGAAGATCCTGCTCACGCTCGCCATCCTCGCGATCGTTGTTCTGGCGACATGGCGCGTGCTGCGCGCCACGCCGCGCGGGCGCGCCTGCCGCGAAGGCCTTGTCAGCGCCCTGCCGATCATCGGCGGCATGCACCGCAACTCTCTCGTGGCCCGCTTCACCCGCGGCGTGTCCATGGCGGTCGGGAACAGCATGCCGCTGCCGGAGGCGCTCCGCCTTGGCGCCGGTGTCACCGGCAGCGAAATGCTTTGCGCCGACGCCGAGAAGATCGCCGCCGCGGTCGAGACCGGCTCACCCATCCTGGAAGCAGCCCACGACAGCCGGACCATCCCGCGATTTTTCGCGTATTGCGTGCAAAGCGCCGCCGGGCGCGACGCGCTGCCCACGGCGCTCGCCAACCTGGCCAGCGCCTACGAACAGCGCGCCGAACACGCGCAGATGACGCTGCGCTCGATCCTGATGCCCTTGATCATCGTGGTCCTGGGAGCGTTCCTCGCGATGGTCATTCTGGCGATCTTTCTGCCGCTGATCGCGCTGGTCAGCGCCTTGACTGGATGATGGCCATGATCGCACAAGGCATCGGCGTCTACGTGCTGGCCGCCATTTTCATGCTGGGCCTGTGCTGCTTCGGCACTCTGCTCATGTTTCTCCTGTTTTCGCTGGTGACGATTCGCGATCGCCGCCGCCTGCGCGAACGGACGGTGATCAGCCACGTGTCGAGCGTGATCGCCCAGGACCTGCCGCTGGCTCCGGCGCTGGCAGCCGCAGCCGCTTCGGAGCGCGGGCCGGTCTCACGCGTGCTGGATGCGCTGGCGTACGCGAACGCCCGCGGCCGGTCGCTGGGTGAGGCCTTCGCGCGCGAATATCCCGAGTGCTCCGGAATGACCCGCAGCCTGATCGCCGCCGGCGAGCGTACGCGGCAGCTTCCGGCGACGCTGGAACTGGCGGAGCGCACCCTGGCGGAGCGGGAAGCGCACGAGCAGCGGATCGGCCGGGGCGCCGCCGCCTACGCGGCGCTCGTCCTGGCGGTGACCGGCGTGACCGTATCCCTGATATTGCTGAGGATTATCCCCAAGTACGAGGAAATCTTCGTCGATTTCGGCACGCGGCTGCCCACGCTGACTGTCACGGTGCTTGCCGGCGGCCGCGTGCTGGGCGGCCTGGGCGCGCTGCTCTGCGGAATCGTGGTCGTGCTGACGCCGATCGTCGCCTACTTGCGCGTGCGCGCCCGCCGCCCCGGCGATCCGCGCTGGACCTCGCAGGTTGCGGATTCCTTGCGCTGGTACCTGCCGGGGATTCACCGCATGCAGTTGGCCGAGGGACTTGCGCTGACGCTGCGCACCATCCGCGCGGCTGTGGTCGCGGGGATGCCGCTGCCGGACGCGGCGCGCGTCGCCGCGGAACTCGACGTCAACATTCACCTCCGCGAACGGATTCGGGAGTTCGCGCTGCGCATCGGTCGCGGCGAGAACGCGGCGCGGGCCGCGAATCGCTGCGGGCTGGGCAACCTCACCGCGCTTGCGCTGGCCGCGGGAACGCGCACGGGCGATATGCCTGCTGCACTGCGGTACGCGGCCGAATATCACGCGGCGCAGGTCTGTCGCTGGTACACGGTGCTCCGGCAGGTCGTGTGGCCGGTATGCACGCTGGCGCTGGCGACGATCGTCGGGATCGTGGTGTACGCGTTGTTCTCACCGCTGGTCATGCTGATCGACGCCGTTGCCGCAAGTTGAAAGGATACGACATGCATGGGCGATATCGTCAGCGGGCTCGCGGAATCCTGATCGTGGAAGTGGCGGTATCGCTGTTCGTCATCGCGCTGCTTACCGTACTGACGATGTCCACGATCATGCACTTCACGAAGACGCGCGCCCACTACGCCCGCAGCCAGGCCGCGGCCTGGGCGGCGGAGGCCCAGCTTCAGCGCCTGCGCGCCGGTGCGCCTGCTGATTCGCTACCGCCGGAGGGCGCTTTGCCGGATGGCATCACCCTGGCTGTTCGCGTGACCCCCGGCACGGGCGACTGGGCCGAGTTGTCGCTCGTCTGCGTGCGCGCGACCGCCGCCGCGCGGCATGAGCGCCCGGTTGTCGAAGAGGTCTGCGGCTACGCGCTGGTGGAGGATGCTCCATGAAGACCGCGCGGCGCAAGGGATACGCACTGCTGTACGTGATCGCGGCGCTGCCGCTGATCGCGGTCATCGGCAATTTCGCGGCGCAGATCATCGGTCAGGCCCTTCGCGCTCAGCGTATCGCCGTGGCCGAATCCGCGGACGATGCGATGCTGCGCCTGCTCATGATCAAGCTGCGCCGCGATGCGCGCACAGCGACCGACGTTCGCGTGCCGGCCGATGGATTCGGCGATTCCGTGATCGTGCACTGCCCGGACCACGACGTGGAATACACGGTGGAGGGTCGCACCGTCACGCGCGTGGTTCGCGCCGGAGAAGTCGAACAGGCGCGCTCCGCCTGGAATTTCCAGCAAGCCCGCTGCGCCTTTCGAATCGAAGAGGCCGCCGCCGGCCGCCCGCTGCTTTGGGTTCGCTGCGCTGCGGAACTGCACTTTCGCAAGAACTTGCCCGTTCAACGGTGTTACGCCACGGCGCTGCTCATCGGCCAGGGAGGTGTGCCATGAACCACTCCGCGCACCGCCGCCGCGCTGTCGTGCTCGCCTTGCTGGTGATGATCCTCGCGGTCCTCGCCGCGATATTCGCCGTACTCTCCACGCTGACCATCCAGGTGCACAACCAGCACCGCGCGGACGGACTCGACCGCACGGCGCGCAGTGCGGCCGATTCGCTGGTACTGCTGGTTCAGCGCGATCTGACCGGCTGGTCCGCGCGGCTCGCCGAGGGCCCGGTGGACGTCGCGATCGACGGGTTGATCTCGCCCCCGACGATCGCGACTGCCCAGGTCACGCTCGTCGAGACGCAGGCTGATCGTAGCATTCACATCGCTGTCAACGTGTCGCGCGCGCGGCAGACCGGCCAGTGCGTGCGCGAGTTGGCAACTCCTTGACAGTGCGCATCTGGCATCCCGTTAACAACTCGCAGTCCGGCGTATGGCGAGACCCAACGTTTCGGCATCGACAAGCGCCCGAGAGACGGGCAGACACTGGAAGTTTCAAGAGTCAGGCGCGGTGATATACTGCTTGGAACCCCGCACTGAACGCCGGAGTTTCGCTCGATGGGCATCACCGAATCGATCTATCGCACCAGTCTTGGTTTGCTTACCGACTTGTACCAGCTCACCATGGCCCAGGGCTATTGGAGGCTCGGCCGGGTCGATGACGAGGCGGTCTTTCACCTGAGCTTTCGCGCCCACCCATTTCGCGGCGGATTCACCGTGGCTGCCGGGCTGGAGCATGTCGTTGACCTGCTCAGCCGCCTGGTGTACGACGAAAGCGACTTGGCCTTTCTGGCCGCGCTGCGCGGCAACGACGACCGTCCGCTGTTCGACCGCGAGTTCCTCGAAGCCCTGCGCCGGCTCGAATGGCGCTGGGACGTTGACGCGGTTCCCGAGGGCACGGTGGTTTTTCCTTACGAGCCTCTGGTGCGCGTGCGCGGCCCGCTGCTGCAGTGCCAGCTTCTCGAAACGCCATTGTTGAATCTTGTGAACTTCCAGACGCTGATCGCCACCAAGGCGGCGCGGGTCTGCATCGCAGCCGGCGACGACGCGGTGCTCGAGTTCGGCCTGCGCCGCGCCCAGGGCATCGACGGCGCGCTCGCCGCCAGCCGCGCGGCGCATATCGGCGGATGCGCCGCGACCTCGAACGTGCTTGCCGGAAAACTCTTCGGCATCCCTGTCAAAGGTACGCACGCCCACAGTTGGATCATGTCTTTCGAAGACGAACTTGCGGCGTTCGACGCGTACGCCCAGGCCATGCCCAACAACTGCGTCTTCCTCGTGGACACCTACGACACGCTCGCCGGCGTGCGCCGGGCTATCGACGTCGGCCGCCGGCTGCGGGAGCGCGGCTTCGAAATGGGGGGCATCCGCCTCGATTCCGGCGATCTCGCTTACCTCAGCATCAGCGCGCGCAAGCTGCTCGATGATGCAGGTTTTGCCAATGCGCAGATCGTCGCGAGCAACGACCTCGACGAGCACATCATCGCCAGCCTGAAGGATCAGGGGGCGCAGGTGGCGGTCTGGGGCGTGGGCACGCGGCTGGCGACGGCGTACGACGAGCCCGCGCTCGGCGGCGTGTACAAGCTCTCCGCCATCCGCCGCGCGGGCGCGGATTGGGAATACAAGGTCAAGCTCTCCGAGCAGACGGCCAAGTCGTCGATCCCTGGCATCCTGCAGGTGCGCCGCTATCGCGAGAACTGCCGCTTCATCGCCGACATGATCTACGACGAGCCAGCCGGCGCGCCCGCCGAACCGCTCGTTGTGCATCCGGTCGATCCCATCAAGCGTAAGGCCATTCCCGCGGGCACCGTCGGCGAAAGCCTGCTCGTGCCCGTGTTTCGCGGCGGGCGCTGCGTGTACACCGTGCCGCCGCTCGACGCCGTGCGGGCGCGCGCCCGCGAGCAACTTGCCGGTTTTCACGACGGCGTGAAGCGCTTCGTGAATCCCCACGCCTACCCCGCCGGCCTGGAGCGCGGCCTGCATGAGTTGAAGACCCGGCTGATTCTGGAAGCGCGCGGCGTGGGGCAATAGTGCTGAATGATGAACACTGAACAGTGATTTAGCGATTGAGGGGCGTCCCGGCGATTGCCCCCGCGTCTTCGCCGAAGTGCAGTCCGCCGGCGTTCGGTTGGAAGGATCGATGAGGTGGTCACGCGGCTTGAGCGTTGAACTTCGCGCCGCGCATGCCGTCGTGATCCTGATCGAAATACATGGTGGCGGATGTGTCGGAGATGTTGCCGTGGATGCGGCATGCCAGGATGGTCGCGTCCGAATACCGCGCGCCACCGCCATGATCGTTGCATACGCTGCCATTGCTCTGACACCGCGACGTGTGCGCGCTGTTTTCTGCGACTGGTCAATCTGCTAAGCTGATGGATTATCGCATCCTTGGTCTGCGATGGTGGGCCTCCGGAACGGACAGCATGAAGACCGGTCGAAAGCGCTATTCCACGCCTGGGTCAGCCATCGCTCTGTGGCTGTGGTGCTGTGTCGCGCTGTGCGCCGCCGCGCTGCCGGCTCACGCGTACGATCCGTTGAGCGGCGACTACTCCAAGGCCCATCCGCTCGACGTGCGGATCATGACCTACAACCACGCGGGGAATTTCATCAGCAACTCCAGCCGCGACGCCGCGTTCAACCGCGTGCTCGCTGCGATTGATCCCGACATCATCTGCTTTCAGGAATTCGCGAGCAATGTTTCAGCCACGGCCATCGCCAACCGTCTGAATGCGGTATTACCCAATTCAGGAGGTAGTTGGCAGATACACTTGGGAATAGTCGCCGGCACGCGCAACGTGCTTGCCTCGCGATACCCGCTGCTGCTACGGCGCACCGACACCATCCCCACGTCGTCGACCCGCGGTGTGACCATCGCGCTCGCCGACCTGCCCGACGAGATTTACGGTACGGACGTCTACCTGCTTGGCGTGCACCTCAAGTGCTGCGGCGATCCCGGCGGCTCGGAAGACGCCAGCCGCCAGCGCAGCGCCGACGCCATCGCCAACTGGCTCGCCGACGCGCGCGGCGTCGCCCGCCCCTCTGGCGACAATGTTGTCCTGACCAGCCTGACCCCGATGATCGCCCTGGGCGATTTCAATCTCGTCGGCGGACCTCAGCCGGAAATCACCCTGCTCACCGGCGACATCCAGAACAACGGCACCTTCGGACCCGACGTCAAGGGCGATTGGGACAACACCAACATCACCAACCTCAATCCAGCCGACCCGTTCACCGGCGCGACCTTTACCTGGCAGGGCAGCGGCAGCTTCCCACCATCCGCGCTCGACCGTGTCATGTTCGCCGACGCTGTGCTGATCATCGCCAACAGCTTCGTCTTCAACACCGCGACCATGACGCCCGCGGCGCGCACCGCAGCCGGCGTACTCGCTTCGGATACGTCCAGTTCGTCCACGTCAGACCACCTGCCCGTCGCAGCCGACCTCCGTCTGCCCGGCCCCGCCCAGTGTGAGGACGACGCCGAGTGCAGCGACGGCGACGTGTGTACCGGGCTGGAGACCTGCACGGGTGGCGCGTGCCTGGCAGGTCCGCCGCTGGACTGCGACGATGGAGATCCCTGCACGGTGGACACCTGCGACCCGCTGACCGGCTGTGCCCACGAGGAACTCGTCGGCGCTTGCGACGACGGCGATGGCTGTACGGTCAACGAGGTCTGCATCGACGGGGAGTGCGTGGGCACGCCGATGGATTGCGACGACGGCAATCCCTGCAACGGCGTGGAGGCCTGCGTCGACGGCGAGTGCTCGGCGGGGACCCCGCCCAACTGTTCTGACGGCAACCCCTGCACCGATGACTCATGCGATCCCGGCACCGGCTGCGTGCATACGCCAAACACCGCCGCCTGCAACGATGGAAGCGCCTGCACGCTCAACGATGTGTGCGCCGGCGGCGTGTGCGCGGGCACGCCGATCGTGTGCAACGACGGCAACGTCTGCACCGACGATTTCTGCCTCGGCGGCACGTGTTATTTCCTGGAGAACGTCGAGCCCTGTGATGACGGCGACGCCTGCACGCAGGACGACGTGTGCTGGCTGGCGGTGTGTGCCGGTACGCCGCGCAACTGCGACGACAGACTTTACTGCAACGGCGTTGAATCCTGCGACACCGGCGCAGGCTGCCTTGCCGGCGACAGCCCCTGCGCCGCCTCCGCCTGGTGCGACGAGGCTGAGGACGCCTGCATGCCGTTCGGCAGCGGCGACTTCGACGGCAACGGGCGCATCGACCTGGCCGACTTCGCCGCGTTCCAGGCGTGCTTTGGACAGTCTGCCGAAGGCGCATGCACGGCGGGCAACCTCGTCGGCAATGACCAACAGATCGACGCAGCTGACCTCGCCGCCTTCATTGTGCTGCTCGAAGGCGCGTAACGTCGGTTCAAAACAACGGATAGATGAACGGCGCCAGCGGCGACGACCCCGCGAACAGGATCAGCCCGCCGACCAGCAGCAGGATCACGATCAGCGGGACCATCCACCATTTCTTTTCCTGGCGGATGAACGCGAAGAACTCACGCAGCAGTGATTGATTGGCCCTTGGGGCGTTGCGGGGGGTCGGCGTCGACAGCGAAGCGCCGCACGTGGCGCAAAAGATCGCCCCGGCTGCATTCGTACTGCCGCACTTTGCACAGGACGCCATGGTTGCCAAGCTTGCAGTCTCCGTCGAGCGTAATTCTGTTCGCCAAATGTTGGAATGGATCGATGTCGAGTGTGTGCGGACAGTGCGTACTATGCGCACAGCCGCCAGTCTCACGCCGCCCCGCCGAAAACTGCGAAGGGGACATTCCGCTTGACGGTAAGCTCCCGCCAGTGAAGGCGAATGCGTTCGATTTCCTTCAGTGTCTCCGCCGTCAGGTAGCTCTCCCCACAGGACGGACAGGTCACCAGCGGCACCTTTTCAATCAGAAAAGTGCTTCGTCCGCGCCCGAAGCTGCGCGTGATACGTCGCACCCGTGCACCTTTTTTTCCACAGACGTCGCAAACCATTGCCATTCTCTGGGGCCTAGGCCACGTAAACTGTAATGAACACCAATGTCCCCGTTGGCGCTATCCTGACCACAGTATACATCGTCTTTTCGGTAAGAGTATAGCCCTCGATGACGTACTTGACCGCGCCGGTTTCCGGGTCGCGCTGCCGCTCGACGATCTCTCCTGTCAGAATGCTGTGCTCAACGTCAAAAATCGTGAGGCCATCCGCCTCCATCTCCTCGGCGGCGTGCGCCGTCGCCACGTACCGGCTCCTGCGCACCAGTTCGCGCATCCGTAGGAGGATTCGATCGAACATGGGTCCCTCAATGTTCCGGCTTGTCCGGTGTCTGCCGTTACCCCCGCCGTCAGCGCAGCAGCGACCCCGACTCCAGCTCGATGCTGCGGCGCATGCCCGCCGCGTAGTCGACCTCGTTCGGCTTTTCCGTTACTACGAAGTTGCCCATCACGATCGCGTCGATTCCCGTTTTCACAAACGTGTCGATCGCGTCACGCGGGCTGCACACGATCGGCTCGCCGCGCACGTTGAAGCTCGTGTTGATCACTACGGGCACCCCGGTGCGCTCACCGAACGTGCGGATCAGGCGATAGTACCGCCCGTTGTCCTCCTCGGTCACCGTCTGCACACGCCCAGTGCCGTCCTGGTGCGTGATCGCGGGCAGCACCGCGTGCATTTCCGGCCGCACCTTCGGCACCAGCAGCATGAACGGCGCGTCCATCCCCGGCGGCATCTCGAAGAATTCGTGCGCCCGCTCCTTCAGCACCGAAGGCGCGAACGGACGGAACGCCTCGCGAAATTTCACCTTCGCGTTGATAATGTCCTTCATCCTGGGATTGCGCGCATCCGCTACCAGCGAACGCGCCCCCAGGGCCCGCGGACCGAACTCGAGCCTGCCCTGAAACCATCCGATGACCTTACCCTCGTCGATCATCCGCGCGGTTTCTTCGAGCAGCTCCTCCTCCCGAGCCAGATACCGGTATCGCATCCCCGTCGCATCCAGCGCCTGGCGGATCTGCTCATCCGTGAACCCTGGACCCCAGCATGCGTGCGACATCACGAACGCGCGCGACTTCTTCAGCACGGAGTTGTAAAGGTAAAACGCCGTGCCCAGCGCTCCGCCCGAGTCTCCGGCAGCCGGCTGAATGAAGATGTTCTTGAAGCCTGATTCCTGCAGAATCCGCCAGTTTGCCACGCAGTTCAGGCCCACGCCGCCCGCGATGCAGACGTTGTCCATCCCCGTTTCGCGATGGACGTGCGCGGCCATCTTCACCATGATCTCTTCGACGATCTTCTGGCCCGAATGGGCGATGTCCTCGTGAAAACTGTCCAGCTCCGTCTCCTTCGCCCGCCGCGGCCGGCCGAAGAGCCGCTCCCACCGCCGGTTGAACATGCGCTCCGTCGAATGCGTGTGGCAGAAGTACTTCATGTTCAATCGAAAACTGCCGTCGTCGCGGATGTCCACCACCTCGCGGAACTTGTCCACGAACGTTGGGCGCCCATAGGGCGCCAGGCCCATCACCTTCCACTCGGCGTCGTTTACGCGAAATCCCAGGTACGCGGTGATCGCGCTGAACAGCAATCCCACAGAGTGCGGGAAACGGATCTCCTTCTTGATGACGATTTCCGTCCCGCGGCCCATGCCCCAGCCGGTCGTCGTCCATTCCCCGACGCCGTCCGCTGTGATGATCGCGGATTCCTCGAATGGGGAAACCAGAAATGCGCTCGCCGCGTGCGCCAGGTGGTGCTGGCAGTAGTAGATGTCCTGGTCGGTGCCCAGCTCCTGCTGAATCGTGCGGCCGATGCGCAGCTTGTTGAGCAGCCAGACCGGCATGCTCTTGACCCAGCTCGTGTAGGTCAGCGGCCAGCGGGCCAGGATGGTCTCGATGATGCGGTTGAACTTGATCAGCGGCTTTTCATAAAAGCCGATGTAGTCCACTTCGTCGATGGTGATGCCCGCCTCCTGCAGGCAGTACGCCACCGCCATCCTGGGGAATTCGCTATAGTGCTTCTGGCGGTTGAAGCGCTCCTCCTCCGCTGCGGCGACGAGCTGCCCGTCGCGCACCAGCGCCGCGCCCGCGTCATGGTAGTAGCAGGATATGCCCAGTACGTACAAGTCGCCTCACCAATCCGCGCCGCGAACGTCAGCAAACGGGCCGCGGCGTCGATGCGCATCGTCAACTGCGCTCAGAACGGCCGGGCAGTTCGCTCCAGCGTGCTCTCGTGATGTTTGTGATCTTCCCAATAGCTTTCGCCCGCGGGCTTGAGCCGCAGTCGCAGCGGGTCCGAGAACCGAATCAGCGAAAACACCGGCAGCAGCAAGACAAACAGCAAGCTCAGCATCACCACCGTCATGACCGCGCCGAGCGCAACCGCCGCGCTCATCCACCCCACGTACACCGCCCGGGCCGCGCCGCGCGGTCCGAACGATACCGCCAGCAGCAGCAGGCCCAGCCCCCATAAGCCGGCGCCCAGCGCCTGCCGGCCCGCGCCGGTCCACACGAAAGTGTTCGGATGCGGCGCGAAGTACCACAACGCCGTGCCGATGACGCCGAAGCCAAGCAGCATCGCGCCGCCAAACTTCCGCAGCTCCCGCGTCGACGGATTGCGATTGACCGGCATCACGGCGCCATGACTCCCCGAAGCGACGCGCACCCGCAGCGGTCCTTCTTCCCGCCGCACATAGAGAGCGCGCTGCGATCTTAACGGCACCCACGCGGGAACCCAAGTTTTCAAAGGAAGCGTGGCTCGACGCCGCCCATCCGCCGGCCGAGAATCGTGTGTGCGCGGTACACGCCGCCATCAGAAGTCGAAGTGCAGCTCCATGCCCATGCGGTACGTGCCGACCGTCGCGGTGCAGTGCGCTACCCGGCACGGCACCCACGACTCGCGTTCATCGCGGCGCAGGTAAACCCGGTCGCCGGGTTCGAACGGTGTCCGACAGAGAATGCCCATGCCCGACCGGCTGATGTCCCGGCAGTGCACGTAGTGTACGTGTTCGCCGTCCATCAGTTCCATCGCCGTATTCCAGGCGAAACGCACGTCCGCGCGCTTGCTCGGTTGGGGCTCGTGCCGCGAATCGTCCCCCGAGTTCGCTTCGGCCTCTTGCAACCACGCGGCGACCGTATCTCCGGCGTCGGCGGGATGTTCGAGCATGTTCGGTTCCATCTTGCCCCTCGGCTTGCGTGTAGGGTAATTCCGGCGCCCGGCGTGGCTGCCGTGCGTGCTCTTTACGAAATGTATCGGCCAGCCGCCGGCGGATATCAAGGCCGCCTTGACCAGGTGACATGCCGGAACATCCATGGCGCCGAGGGGCCGGTTTCGCCGACCGATAATTGCAATATCCCCATCGTTCGCGGCGAGTGCGAAGGTCACGTGCGGGAGCAGGTGAATTGCGCCGCGACTTGCGCACCTGGATCACCGTCTACATCAAGAAGCCGTCGCACGGAGGCCGCAAGCTTCCGAAGGTCGCGCAGCGTACCTCCTGCCACAAGCCGATCTACGCCGGCCTCAAGTTCGGCGCGTTCGAGCTCGTCGGCTACGTCGGCAGCAATTGATCCGCCGGATCGTGTTATTGCTCCATCACCCAGTCGGGCCGGGCGACGCAGGTCGCCCGGCTCTCTCTCTTGGCAGATACCCTCGGGTTTCGCACCGCCCATTTTGCCGCTATACTCGCACCCTGCGCCCGCGGGAACGGGCGGAACCTGGAGCTAGCGACATGCGCACCGTTCGCATCGGCGATTTCGAAGCCTCGGCCATCGGGCTGGGTGGTTGGCAGTTTGGCGGCAAGGAATGGGGCTGGGATCCAGCCCACCGCGCCGAAGATCACCAGATCATCCGCCGCGCGCTCGAACTCGGCGTGAACTTCATCGACACAGCCGAGGGGTACTCCAAGGGCGAGTCGGAAGCCATCATCGGCGAGGCGCTGGAAGGCGTGCCCGCCGGCAAGGTCTTCGTCGGCACCAAGCTCATGCCCATCATGCCCACCCCGGCGCGTATCGTCCGCGCCGCCGACGCTAGCCGCAAGCGCCTGCGCACCGCGTGTATGGACCTCTACCAGATCCATTGGCCCAACCCGGTCGTGCCCATCGCCACGCAGATGAAGGGCATGCGCCAAGTCCGCGATTCCGGCATGGCCCGCCGCCTCGGCGTCAGCAACTTCAGTCTATCCCTCTGGCAAAAGGCTGAACGCAGCCTCGGCGGCCCCGTGGTTAGCAACCAGGTGCAGTACAACCTGCTCCGCCGCGGCGCGGAGAAACTCCTGCCCTGGGCCCAGGCCAACCAGCGCGTGGTCATCGCCTACAGCCCGCTTGCCCAAGGCATGCTCTCCGGCAAGTACTCCGCCGACAACGCCCCTGGCGGATGCCGCAAGATGAATTCGGCGTTTACCCGCGCGGGCATCGAAGCGGCCCAACCGCTCATCGCCGCCCTGCGCGAAATCGCCAAGGCCCACGGCGCGACGCCCTCGCAGATCGCGCTCGCCTGGGTCATCCATCACCCCAACGTGATCGCGATTCCCGGCGCACGCAACGTCGCCCAACTCGAACAAAACGTATCAGCCGGCGAAATCCGACTTAGCGAAGACGAATTCGAGCGGCTGAACGCCGCGTCCGCGACCGCCGGCAAGACCGGACTCAAGTCCGTGCCCCAATTCGTGGGCCGCATGTTCACCCGCCGGCCAGCCGCGGCAGCGTCCACCTGACCAAGCGATATTCGTCCTCACCTAACCAGAGCCGGGAGCGCATCGGATCAGAGCCTGGGACGCAAGCCCCAGGAAACACTCGCCAACCAAGCCTGTTCCCAATGGCGATTCAGTGTTAAGTGCTTGGGAATCCGATAGTTACCCGCTAGGCGGTATCAAGACAACTCGTCCAGCCACCCGTAAACACCGCCTCGTTTGGCAGGATATCCGAAAAGGTGTATAGTGCCTGTTGCGCGTCGGTGGTGGCCCTGGCTGGTGTCAGCCGATCACCGACCTGTTTCCGGCGAGTAGAGGTATCGATTCACCGTGATTAAAGTCAAGCCCCGCGGTAACGAGTCCGTCCAGCAGTTGCTCCGTCGCTTCAAGCGCCTCTGTCAGCGCGAAGGCCTGACCCGCGACATCAAACGGACCAGTTACTACGAAAAGCCCTCCGAGAAGAAGCGGCGCCAGTCGCGCAAGTCTGTTCGCCGCGCGGTCGAGACGCGCGTCTAGCGCTTCTGCGCCGGATCACCTCCCGCACCCCTAGCTTCCATTGAAGTCCGAGCGCGCGAATGCGTGCGGTCTGCTGTGCCGTTCGCGCAGCGCGCGCCTACGGTTCCTCTACCAGCGCCTCATCCAGAAATGTGAGCATCCGCCGCTGGTAGTGCGGCGTGTCCACATCCAGCGTCTGGCAGTGGCCCGCGTCGGCGATCGCGACAAAGCCCTTGGGCTCACCCGCGGCCGCGAACAGCAAACGCCCTTGGGAAATCGGAATGACGCGATCGTCTTCTCCATGCACGATCAGGATCGGCCGCGGTGCGATCTGGGCGATCACATCGAGCGCCGCAAGCGTGAACAGGTTGGTGCGTGCATCCAGCGATGCGACGGCCAGTCCAACGACGAGGCCGACGTCTTCGTAGACCGGCGGGAAAGGCGATGCGATTTGCCGGGCGATGTCGTAAGTGCGCGCGTACGGTGCGTCGAGAAACAGCGCCTCCAGACGCCGATCCTCGGCTGCCGCCAGGATGAGTGTGGCGGCACCCATGCTCCAGCCCACGCCAACGATTCGCCGGCAGCGCTGTGGTTGATTCTCGCGCAGCCAGTCGATCGCCGCGACGACGTCGGATTTCTCATGCGCGCCGAATGAAACCGTTCGGCCGCCGCTTTCGCCGTGTCCGCGAAAATCAAAGGCCAAAACATTGTATCCTCCGTCCACCAGCGCATGTATGAAGTCAAGCATGTCCGCTTTGAACGCCATCACCCCGTGACAGACGACGGCGGTGCGTTCCGACTGGCTTGAAGGTACGAACCAACCGGCCAGACTGGTGCCGTCGGCGGCGGCAAAGCGAACGGTCTCGAACTCCAGACGCAGCGTTCGCGGTGTGTGCGGTGGCTGGCGCTTGGGAAAATGTGTCTGCATGACCGCGAGCAGAAACCCGTTGATGATCAGAGAATACAGCCCCAGAATCAGGACGCGCAGCGCCAATCGTCGGCCAGTCCGCGTGGATGGGTTCATGGGGATGACGCGGCTGATAGCGCCGACCAGGACGATGTAGATCCACCGTGCGATCAGGATGACCGCGACGATCCCGTAGGCCCAGACCGTGCTTTCTCCGCGGATCAGGCTGCTCGGCGCTCGTTTCAGTTCGTAAACGTGTACCCCCAGCAGGCCGGCGGCAAGCACCAGGGAGATCAGTCCTCGGCGCAGCGCCGCCCGCCTCTCGCCGAACACCCACAACCAGAATGCGCCGCCCGCGTACGCAGGCAACACAGCCAGATAAAACCGCTCGGACGGGTGCGGTACAACCCACGCCGTCGCCGTCCAGACGATCAGAAGGTTGACCAGGGTCAGCGCCCGGCGCGCGGCGACACGTCTTGGGTCTACCTGTGCCTTGGGAATATCCGAATCCATCGCGGAAGGGTCCGCCGGGTGGACGGGTTACTTGCGGTCGATCTGCACGCTGGCCAGGCCCATGGCCACGTCGTCGAAGAAGGTGAACACCTTGTCCAGGCCGGTCACCAGGAACAGGCCCCACACGTGGGTATTCACCCCGCACAGCTTGAGCTGCCGGCTGTGCGACTGCACCAGCTTCCGCAGGCGCAGCAGCTTCGCGATGTTCGAGGAATTGAGGTAGTTCACGCCGGCAAAATTGAGCACCACGTCCAGTTCCTTGCTCTCCTGGACCTGGTCGATCACCGCCGAAAGATCGTCGGTGAAATGCGGATCGTCCTGCAGTTCGACGAGCAGGACTGTCTCGGACCAGTTCTCGACCGGCATCGGTGAATCTCCGCCATGAACCAGCATTTACCCTAGCAGGCCCGCTGGGCGCTGTCAATCGCGCCGGGGGGCTCAGCACGCCCGCACGAGCAGCGCGCGATCCACCTGTGTGCGCGCCACTTCCGCCGCGATATCCGCCAGAAACCGCTGCCCATCCGTGTAGTACCCCGCGGTCGGCGCCAGGTCCGGCACGCGCGCCCCGAAGTACGCATTCAGTCCTTCCATCAGCAGCTCGCGCAGGTACTTGCTGTACACGCTGGCCAGCGCGATCGGCAGGTGATGCTCTTCTCCCTGCACGCAGAATTCGATCTGCACCGTGCGCCCGCCGAGGTCCAGCTCGTAGGCGCTGCGCGTCTTGCTCTCCTCGCGCACGCGCAGGCCCGCATCCTGGAAAAACATCATCAGCTTATCGACATAGTGCGCCCGCCCGCCGTTGCGATCGACGTACACGCGAATCGCTCCGCCCGCCCGCGCCAGCACCCGCTGCACGATGCACAGCATCAGCCGCAGCGAAACCGTCGCCTTGTTGTGCGTCTGCGCCACCTGCCGGTTGAAGTGCCCTTCGAACAGCACCTCGCTGAACACCCCGCACAGCCGCACGCCCCGCGCCGCCGCGTCGCGCCGCACCGCGTTCGCCCGCGTGGCCACGTCCGCGGCCGTCGTCGCCCGCGGCAGGGGAGTGTCGTGACCCGCGTACCACGGGTATTCCACCATAGACGCGCCCGCCTCCGGCGCCACGATGTTCAGCAGCCCGCGTAGCGTCCGCGGCCGACGGCCCGCCGCCTCGAGCATGACCAGCGCCGTGCGCTCCAGCGCCGCCAGCCCAGCCGATCGCTGAAAAAGCCGCTTGCTATCCGTTATCGGCAACCGCGATTCGCGCCGCGACGGCGCGCGGCACACGCTCGCAGCCAGCACCTCCCAAAAATCCGCGCCGGCGAGAGCGTCCGGAACCTCGAATGCGACCCCGCTCACCACCAGCGGACCCAGCAACGGTCCGTAGCCCGCTTCATCGATTCCCGCGACTATCACGCGCAGACCTCCCGGGCGACCGGCGGACGGTCACATCCGCGTAACCGTGTCAGCCACCCAATGTATGCGGACGCGGACAAGTTTAAAATGGTCTTCATGTCGCGGTTTGACAAGGGTTTCCGCTGGTCTAGACTAAGACCGTCAACCGCCCGACTGATCCCGCGGACTAACCATCACCGGACGCCGCGGGTCTAAACCTGTGAAATGCGGAACCGGGCGGGCTCCAGAATCGGATCTTCCCGCCGGATGCGACCAACGCGTGAATGTCGCCCGCGACGGGAATGAACAACCATCCTCTTTCGGAGATTTGTCATGCTGCAGCGCAAGTTGTCGATCTTCGCCGGCGCCCTGCTGATCGCCGGCCTCGCACCGTCCGCGGTATTCGCCGGCGGTTCAGTGAAAGCCACCGTGAAAAAGGATGGCGAGCGACCCAAACGCAACGTCATCCCGATGGATGCCGATCCGAACTGCATCAAGGCCAACACCCAGCCCGACGGCACGGTGAAAAAGGTCGGTACCGAGAACGCAGTCGTCAGCAAGGACGGCCAGGTGATGAACGTCATCGTCTACGTCAAGGCCGGCCTGGAAGACAAAGAATACCCCGCACCCGAAGAGAAGAAGATGATCGATCAGAAGGGCTGCATGTACGACCCGCACGTCTTGACCGTGCAGATCGGTCAGAAGGTCATCGTACGCAACAGCGACGACACCCTGCACAACATCCACAGCTTCGCCAAGAAGCAGCGGGCATTCAATTTCGCCCAGCCGACCAAGGACAAGGAGGACGAGGTTGATTTTCAGCGTGAGGAGTTCGTGCTCGTCAAGTGCGACGTACACCCCTGGATGAGCGCGCACGTCGGCGTTTTCAAGCACCCCTACCACGCCGTGACCGACAAGGCCGGTGACGCCACGATCGCCGACCTGCCCCCGGGCGAGTACACCATCGGCATCTGGCACGAAGAGTTCGGTGAGCAGGAGCAGAAGGTCACCATCGAGGATGGCAAAGAGGCCACCCTGGCTGTCGTCTACCCGTAGTCCTCAAGACTGGAAATGAAACACACCAGCCGCCCGCGTCGCCACCGGTGTCGCGGGCGGCGGCTTTTTGTCGAACGGTGGCGCGCGACCCGCAACATAAAGATAGGAAGACCAGCCGCGTTGCGCGTTGACGGCCCCCTCGCAACTGCCTACACTCGCGGCCCGGTTGTGGGGGCGTCGGCATTGGTGGACGGCGCCGGGCTGGTTTTCGTCTGAATTAACCGCACCCTGCCGGCTACTGTGTGATTCGACATAGCCGAGATGCGACATAGCCGCGCCGGTTACTGCGCCGCGGACAGCCGTCGATTTCGATTCGCCGGTATTCGATCATCGGTCTTACCGGCTGCCGAGCCGGCGACTGTCCCGGGTTTGCCGACCGAGGAGGAAGCTTCCGAGCAATGCTTGCCACACGATACTGGCTTCCGCCGGACATCTCGAGTCACGGAAGCGCCATCGACAATCTCATCGCGTACCTGCACGTGTTCATGGCCATCCTGTTCGTAGGCTGGGGCATCTTTTTTATCTATTGCCTGATCAAGTTCCGCGCCCGCGCCGGCCACCTCGCCCGGTACGACGATGTCAAGGCCAAGCCATCCAAGTACGCGGAAGTCCTTGTTGTCGCTATCGAGGCGGTGCTGCTCGTCGGCATCTCCATGCCGGTCTGGGCCAGCTACCGCAACGAACCGCCGAAGGACGATCCTCTGATCGTGCGCATGGTCGCCCAGCAGTTTGCCTGGAACATTCATTATCCCGGGCCCGACGGCAAGTTCGGCCGCACCGAACCCAAACTGGTCAACGAGATCAGCAACCCCATCGGCCTCGATCGCGACGGCGACCCTGCCGCCGCGGACGACGTCGTCAGCATCAACAACTTTCACGTACCCAAGGGCCGCGATGTCGTCGTGCGGCTCTCCAGCAAGGATGTGATTCACTCGTTTGCCGTACCGCTGTTGCGCGTCAAGCAGGACGTGATCCCCGGCATGGAAATTCCGGTGTGGTTCAAGGCGGTGAAATCCAACGACGAAGTCCGCGAAGCCATGACCACCACTGTCGCGCTGCCCACCAGCGAGGCCGATATCGAGCCGTTTGCCCATAAACATCGCGGCGACGTCTTCATGGGTGATTTTGGCCAGGGCGCCGCCGGTCAGCCGCTTGCCGCGCGCGGCGGATGGGTCACCAAAGAGACCATCGCGGCCCTGGTGCAGGCCAAGGTCGTCGAGGTGGCGGTCGCTCCCAAGGATCCCGTGAATATCCAGTGCGCCCAGCTCTGCGGATTGGGGCATTACCGCATGCTTGGGCAGATGCAGATTCTCGAGCCCGACGCGTTCACCCAGTGGCTCGAAAGCCAGACCGGCGGCGCCGAGGAGTTCATCGATGACGAGTAATCGACGCCGATTCGGCGCCGAATCGTTCGTCGTTCGTCACTTGTCATTCAAAATTCCCGGGCCCGAGGCCCGGAGGACATCATGAGTTCCGATCACGGACATCATCACGAACCGGGCTTCATCCGCAAGTACCTGTTCTCCGTCGACCACAAGGTCATCGGCGTGCAGTACGCGGTGACGTCGCTGGTATTTCTGTTCATTGGCTTTTCGCTGATGATGATCATGCGCTGGCAGCTTGCTTATCCCAGCGCGCCAATTCCCTTCATCGGCGGCTGGCTGGCCAGCGCGGTCCAGGGCGTGGTCGACAAGACCGGCACGCTCCTGCCCGAGGGCTACAACGCGCTGGGCGCCATGCACGGCACCATCATGGTGTTCCTCGGCGTGGTGCCGCTCGCCGTCGGCGGATTCGGCAACTACGTCATGCCGCTGCAGATCGGCGCGCCGGATATGGCGTTCCCCCGGCTGAACATGGCCAGCTACTGGGTTTTCTTGCCCGGCGGCATCATCATGCTGGCCAGCTTCTTTGTCCCCGGCGGCGCGGCCAATAGCGGCTGGACGGCGTACCCGCCGCTCTCCGTTACCGCCAACGTCACCGGCACGAATCCGTTCTGGAACGGGCAGACCATGTGGCTGCTCGGCATGATCTTCCTGATCACGTCGTCGCTCTTGGGCAGCGTGAATTTCATCGTGACCATTGTGCACCTGCGCGTGAAGGGCCTGCAGCTTTTCCGCATGCCGTTCTTCGTCTGGGCGCAGTTCGTCACCGCGTTCTTGCTGCTGCTCGCGTTTCCGCCGCTCGAAGCCGCGGGCGTCATGCAGCTCATGGACCGCGTGTTCGACACCAGCTTCTTCATGCCGTCAGGCCTGGTGGTGAGCGGCCAGTTGCAGGAATACAGCGGGGGCGGCAGCCCGCTGCTCTGGCAGCATCTGTTCTGGTTCCTGGCCCACCCCGAAGTGTATGTCCTTATCCTTCCGGCGATCGGCATCGTCGGCGAGGTCATCGCCAACAATACACGCAAGCCGCTCTGGGGCTATCGCGTATTGGTGTATTCGATCATCTTCCTGGGCTTCATGTCGTTCGTGGTATGGGCCCACCACATGTTCCTGACCGGTATGGGCACGACGCTGAGCACCTTCTTCCAGACAACCACCATGATCATTTCGGTGCCCAGCGTGGTGATTCTCACCGCGTTCCTGCTCAGCCTCTACGGCGCGGCGATCCGTTTCACCGTTCCCATGCTCTTCGCCATCGCGTTTCTGCCGATGTTCGCGATCGGCGGCCTCACTGGCCTGCCTCTGGGCCTTTCCGCCTCCGACATCCACCTGCACGACACGTATTACGTGATTGGGCATTTCCACTACGTGGTCGCGCCCGGCACGATCATGGCCCTGTTCGCTGGAATCTATTACTGGTTCCCCAAGGTCACCGGCCGCAAAATGAACGATTTCCTGGGCAAACTGCACTTTTGGCCCACGCTCATCTTCATGAACGCCGTGTTCATGCCCATGTTCTTCGTTGGGCTCCAGGGCGTGTCCCGCCGCCTTTGGGACCAGACCAGTTACGTGACGGGCAACGAAACGCACAATTGGGTGAAGATGTCCTCTTGGGGCGCATGGATGCTGGGGCTTTCGCAGCTTCCGTTCATCATCAACTTCTTCTACAGCGCCTTCGCCGGCAAAAAGGTGGCGGCGAACCCCTGGGCGGCGACCACCCTCGAGTGGGCCGCGCCCTCTCCGCCTCCGCACGGGAATTTCCCCGAAGTGCCGGTCGTGTACCGCGGACCTTACGAATACAGCGTGCCGGGCAGCCGGCAGGACTACAGCCCCCAGCACGTGCCCGACGCGAAGCTGGCCTGACCAGCGACGCATTGTGCGGCATACGCCGGATTGAACTCAGACAAGCAGATGCGCCCGGATCCGGCGCAACGGAGCAACCCAGGTGTCGACAACCGCAACCGAAGTCCTACCGCATACGCTGACGCCCCATCCCGTTACCGGGATGTACAATGGCAAGTTCGGCCTCTGGCTCTTCCTCGCGTCCGAGATCATGCTCTTCGGCGCGCTGTTCAGTTCGTACGTCCTGCTGCGTGTCCACGGCGCTTTTCCGCACCACGGCGAGCACAGCCTCAGCGTCAAGATAGGCACGATCAACACCATGATCCTGATTACCAGCAGCGTGACCATGGTGCTGGCCTGGGCCGCGTTCAAGCTCAACGAGCCGGGCAAGGGGCGCATGTTTCTCGCCGCGACCGCGCTGCTGGCCATTGCCTTTCTGGTTATTAAGCTCACCCTGGAATACCAGCACAAGTACCATGAAGGTATTCGCCCGGACACCAGCACGTTCTACGCCATTTACTACTGCATGACCGGCCTGCACGGCCTGCACATCGTCGGCGGCGTGATCGTCATCGGCTATTTCCTGCTGCCGGGCTTCGGCATGTGGAAGACCAACCCCGAGCAGTACATCAACCGCATCGAGTGTACCGGCCTGTATTGGCATTTTGTCGACCTGGTCTGGATTTTCCTGTTTCCCGTGTTCTACCTGCTCTAGGAGCACCCGCGATGGCGTCGAGCGCCGAGGAAGTCAAGCGCAGCATCAAGACGTACATGTTCGTGTTCGGTGCGCTGGCCGTGCTCACCGTCGTGACTGTCGCCGCAGCCAGCCTGAAGATCGGCGTGGCCGCGGGCATCGCCCTCGCCCTGCTGATCGCCAGCGTCAAGGGCACGCTCGTCGCGTCGTACTTCATGCACCTGATTCACGAGCGCACCGTGCTCTACTGGATTCTCGGCTTATGCGCGGTGTTTTTCGTCGCGATGATCCTGCTTCCGGTGATGCAGACCAGCGAGACGGCGCACCTGATGGACCCGATCTACCAAGCCACCGGCGAAACGCCGCCGACCCACGCGCCCAGCCCCGCCCACGTAGCGCCGGCCGCCGGCGCGCATGGCGGACACTGAGCAGCGGCGGGCGCGGCATCACCGGCTCGCACTTGTACACCGGTCTGACCCGCCGTGGGGTGGCCAGGGCGACCGAATTCACGGTACGATGTACCAATTGACGCATCGCACCCAAGGCACGATTCTGCAATGTCGCTGAAGGCGTTTCACATCGTGTTCATCGTGTTCGCGGTCGCACTGATGGCGTTCTTCGCTGCGTGGTCGTTGCGCGCCTATGCGCGCTCCGGGCAGTACGGCGAATTGACGCTGGGCGTGATCGCCATCGCCGCCGGTGCGGGACTGCTGGTCTACGGCGTCTGGTTTCTTCGCAAGATCAAGCACGCGAAGCTGTCATGAACCACGTCCGCAGTGCATTCGATCGTCTGGCCCGCGGCGCCGCTTGGCTGCCGGTCATCGCGCTGTATCTGTACCTTACCGCCCAGCCGGCGCGCGCCTGCTCCGTCTGCTATGGCGATCCTGATTCTGACCTGGCCCGCGGCGCGGTCCAAGGGGTCATCTTCATGATCGGCGTCGTCGCGTTCGTGCTCGTCAGCATCGCGACGGTCGCCGGCGTGTGGATCGCCCGTGCCCGCCGGCTGTCCCGTGAGATCGAGTCGGACGCCCCATAATGCCCGCGCTGCGCTACTATCCCTGGCTGCACCGCCTCGCGATTGTGGTCGCCTGCTGGACGCTCTTCATGATCGTCGCGGGTGGGATGGTCACCAGTCAGAACGCGGGCGACGCCGTTCCCGACTGGCCGCTATCCTATGGCACGCTGATGCCGCCGATGGTCGGCAACGTCTTTTGGGAGCACGGCCACCGGCTGGTGGGCATGGCCCTGGGACTGCTCACGCTCGCCCTCAGCATTGGCTTGTTGCGCACCGACGTGCGCCCGCGCGTGCGTCTGCTCGGCTGGCTCGTGTTTCCCGGCGTATGTCTGCAGGGCCTGCTTGGCGGATTCCGCGTGCTGATCGTGTCCAACGAGCGGCTCAAGGATCTGCTGCTTTCCGATCCCACCGGCGCGAATGTGGAGGCTGTGCGCGTGGTCGTCGCGATGATCCACACCGCGACCGCGCAGTCGTTGTTCTGCCTGACAGTGATCATCGCCGTGGTCACTTCGCGGCGCTGGCTCGGCGTGAGCCGGACGGACTTCGCGACCGCGTGCCTGCGCTGCGGATACAACCTCACCGGCCGAACCGACGACCCCATGATTTGCCCGGAGTGCGGGACCGCCGCGGAGATTGCCGCGCCGTGCGTGTCCCCGGACGCGCGCCGGCTGCGCGGCATCTGTTACGCCACATTGGCGGTCATATTTCTGCAGATCCTGCTGGGCGCTCACCGCCGCCACACCGATGGGACCATCTGGCTGCACCTCGCCGGCGCTGCGGTGGTCGTGCTGCACGTCGGGCTGCTCTTCCGCCGCGTGGTCTCAGGGTTTTCGCAAGTGGCGGAGCTGGTGAAGCCCGCGATGTGGATGGTCCTTCTGACCGGTGTGCAGGTCGCGCTTGGCGCCGCTTCGTGGGTGCTCACCTGGCAGGCGATCGTACAATCGTGGAACCTTCCAAACATCCGCGGCAGCGCCGAGGCGGCCAGCGCCGTGCTCACCGCCCACCTCGCGCTTGGCGCCAGCCTCCTCGCCCTGTGTACCGTCATCACCGCGCGCAGCCACCACCACGTGCGCGACCCTGAAAAAGGTGTCAGGAAGATTTTTCCGCAGCCGAAATCGCCGGATGCTCTGCTGTCCGCCGCGCATACCCCAGGAAAGGGCGCGACCGCATGACCGCCCTCGCCCAGTCCATCCGCAGCCGGGCCGTCTCCGCGCGGCCGCTCGTCGAACTGGCCAAGCCGCGGCTGAGCGCGCTCGTGCTCTTTACCACCCTGGTGGGCTACGCAGCCGGCTGTGACGGCGCCATCGACATGGGCGTCATGCTGCACGTCCTGCTCGGCACCGCGCTCGTCGCAGCCGGGGCCAACGCCTTCAACCAGGTCATCGAACGCGACCTCGACGCGCGCATGCACCGCACGCGGAACCGTCCGTTGCCCTCCGGCCGGGTCACCACCACGCAGGCCACGCGCTTCGCCGTCATCGTCTCCGCCATCGGACTGCTGCAACTGCTCATCGGCGTCAACCTGCTCACCGCGTTTCTCGGCGCGGTCGCGCTGTCCGCCTACGTCTTCGTCTACACCCCGCTTAAGCGCGTCACCGTGCACAACACGCTGGTCGGCGCGGTTGTCGGCGCGCTTCCGCCGCTCATGGGCTGGACCGCCGCGCGCGGCAGCCTCGACGCCGGCGGCTGGTCGCTCGCCGCGATCCTCTTCGTCTGGCAGTTGCCGCATTTTTTCGCCATTGCCTGGATTTATCGGGACGATTATGCCCGCGGCGGATACCGCATGCTCAGCACAGCCGATCCGGCAGGTGCGCTCACCCGCGTGCAGGTGGCCATGCTCGCGCTGCTCCTCGTGCCGGTCAGCCTGTTGCCAGCCACCCAGGGCATCGCCAACGAGGCCTATTCCGCCGTCGCACTCGTCTTGGGCTTGGCTTACTGGGCGATGTGCCTCTGGCCCCGAAACTGGAACCAGGACGCCTGCGCCCGCCGCTCTTTCATCGCGTCCATCGTGTACCTGCCCGCGCTGCTCGCAGCGCTCCTGCTCGGCCAGGCATAGCACCGTCGCGCTGCCAGCGTCCGTTAATCACGGACTGTTCTGCGCGCGTCCGTTAATTCCCTCCGAATTCACGCGTGTGCGGCGGTGCGCAGAAATACTTGAATTCCAGATTGCCCGCCGGAATGATCTATCGTAACGGGCGGCACCAATTCACATGCCGGGCCTTGGAGCTTGGGATTCTCCAATGGGGAATCCAGTGGGGGAGCGAAGCCAATGATTACCCATCGTCGTTTCGCACGAAAACTTACCATCTGCGGAGGGGGCAATGATGATCGCCGCCGGGCCTCCGTCGCGGTCATGGTCGGCGTCACCCTGCCAGTGATCATCGCCTTCGTCGCGCTCAGCGTCGACGTCGGTGTGATGTTCAACGCCAAGGCCGATCTGCAGCGCTCCGCCGATGCAGCCGCTCTGGCCGGCGCTGCCCGGCTGATCACCCTCGAGGGCAGTCCGATCAACCTGGCGCGCCAGTCCGCCAAAGACATCGCGTTCGCCAACAAGGTGCTCCGCACCAATCCCATCGTCACCGACGCCGATATTGTGTTCGGCAAGGCCAACGTCAATCCGGTTACCAAGCAGGTGAACTTCACGCCCGATTTGAGCCAGCCCGATGCCGTGCGCGTGACCGTCCGCAAGACCGCGGACTCGCCCAACGGTCCGCTCCCGCTGTTCTTCGCGAAGATATTCGGGCGCACCGTCACTGACGTGCAGGCCACCGCCACAGCCGCCATCACCCCGCGCGACATCGCCCTGGTCACCGATATTTCCGGCTCGCTCACCTACGACAGTCAGCTGCAGTATTGGGAAGACAAGATCATTAACATCTACGACGTTTGGGACGCATTGCCCGGCGGCGCTGATAGCGTCGACAGCGTCTGGGCGCCCGAGGAAGTCCTCGCCGACCCTACGCAAAGCGCCGGACCTGCTTACGGCTTTTTCAAACGCCTCGGTTTCGGAGACGATCCCGCGGACCGCGAGAATTTCAGCATCACCGGCGACCCCGGCCTCGTTCAACTGCGCAATGGCCGCGCGTGGAGTGACGCGCGCCTGAGCCAGTACCTCCTCGATCAGCAGTACAGCCCTGCCGAGGTCGACGCCATACTGAACACCACGTCGACGTCCAACTACGAGAACCGCGTCGCCCTCGCCCTCGGCGTGGCCACCTGGAACAGCGGAATCGCCGGCGGACGCTGGCAGAAACTCGGCCTGCCGCAGGTCGGCAACAACAACACCAGCTATACCGACAATGAGCTCTCCTGGGTTGAGCCTTACCTGTCCACGTCAGCTAGCCAGGCCCAGAGCATCTGGCGCGACTACATCTCCCGCACGGCCAGTTCGCGCAGCCCGTTCCCCGAACGCTTCGGCGTCAAAACGCTCATGGACTACACCCTCGAATACCGCCGTCAGCCGGGTGAGACCCCCGAGCTGGCGTTCGTGCCGGTTCAGCCGATGAACGCCATCAAGGAAGCCACCCGTTACATGATCGACCTGCTCGCCGGTGCGCAGTCCTTCGACCAGATCTCGCTCGAGGTCTTCAGCACACAGGGCAGCCACATGGTCAATCTGACGCACGATTTCTCCGATGTGACCGCCGTACTCGACTCGATCGTGCCCGATGGCAACACCAACATCGGCCAGGGCATCGAACGTGGAGCGGCTGAACTCGCCAGTAATCGCGCCCGAATCGAAGCCAAAAAGATTCTGATCATGATCACCGACGGCCAGGCGAACATGACGCCGTCGGGCGAGTTTTCCTACACGGGCGGAAAGCAGTATGCCCTCAACGCCGCCCGGGCCGCGGCCAGCCAGGGCATTGAACTGGTCACCATCAGCGTGGGTCAAGGCGCCGACCAGGACTTGTGCGATCAGATAGCCGCGATGGGTGGCGGCGTGCACTTCCACGCTGACGGTTCGATCGAGCAGTACAGCGCTCAGCTTCGCGAGATCTTCGCGGCCATCGGCGGCCGCCGGACCGTGTCGCTGGTGGAATAGAGTCCATCGAAGGCATACGTTTCCGCAATTGCGGGCGGCTTCGTCAAGCGTACGAGAATCGTTCGCGCGAGTGGAATCGCAATTGTCGCTGGTCAATCAGTCCGCGCAAACGCCCAGCAATAAGATGCAAGGGCTATCAGCGTATTCCGCGGGCGGGTTAACACCCAATGACAGAGGCGAAGCGGGGTCGTCAACCACGAAGTCGTCATTTGTGCACGGGGCGTTGTCAGCGCAGTGATAGGCTGATTTCGGCGCGGCGGTCATCGCCGGTCCGCGGCGGGCAGCACAGACGATCTTCTTCGCGCATATCGAATTGCCTGCGCACAATCGCTTTCGGCCCTCCTTCTGGTCCCATGCCCACGAGAACACACCTCCCGTTACCTGTAGCGGACTTTCGCGATACGACCAGCCAATTATAATGCTTGGCTTGCGTACCGCGGAGGCATCGATGCCCGCCAATGTGATCGAGGTTGAGAATGTCTCCAAAGCGTTCGGCGCGCGCACAGCCCTGGACGGGGTATCTCTTGCCGTTTCTGAAGGCGCAGTGGTCGCGTTGCTTGGTCCCAATGGCGGCGGAAAAACGACCCTTTTTCGAATTCTCGCGACACTCTTGGCGGCGGACCGCGGCAACGTGCGCATCTGCGGCCTCGACGTTAATCGCTCTCCCGCGCTGGTCCGCCGGGCGCTCGGCGTCGTATTTCAATCCCCCAGCCTCGATCGCAAGCTGACTCCCGCCGAGAACCTCAAGCATCATGGGCACCTCTACGGCCTGCGCGGGCCGGCACTGCGCGCTCGCGCCCACGAGTTGCTTGCTCGCATGGGTCTGGCGGATCGCGCGAATAACCGTGTCGAAGCCCTCTCCGGCGGACTTGCCCGCCGTGTGGAAATCGCCAAGGGCATGCTGCCCGCGCCGCGCGTGCTGCTGCTTGATGAACCCAGCACCGGACTCGACCCTGTGGCCCGCCGTGAACTCTGGACGCAACTCGACACCCTGCGTCGCGACGACGGCGTCACCGTGCTGCTGACCACGCACATCATGGTCGAAGCCGACCAGTGTGACCGCGTCATCCTGCTCGATCGTGGTCGCGTCGTCGCCGACGACACCCCCGCGAACTTGCGCGCCCGCGTCGGCGGCGACGTGGTGACCATCGTGTCGCCTGATTCGCCGCGGCTGGCACAGCGTGTCGCCGGCGTCATCGGCGTGATGCCCACGCTCGTCAATGGCCGGCTGCACCTGGAATCCGCGGACGGCGCGGCAATCATTCTGCGTCTGGCCGGCGCATTCGCGGAAGATATTCAGTCGATTACGCTGGCGCGGCCGACGCTGGAAGACGCGTTCCTGCATATCACCGGTCATCGCTTCGACGCGGAGGCCGCCGCATGAGTGTTGTACCGTCTGCGACCATCGCCGAGCCGCGCGGCAATCTGCCGCTCGCCGTGTATTCCATGTGGCTGCGCGAGCTGGTGCGTTTCTGGCGGCAGAAGGGGCGGCTGGCCGGCGCGCTGGGCACGCCGCTGGTCATCTGGCTGGTGCTTGGCGCGGGATTCGGCGGTTCGTTCCGCCCGCCGGGATCCGCCGAAGGCGCGGGGTATCTTGCGTACTTTTTTCCCGGCGTGGTCGTGCTCACCGTGCTGTTCACCGCGATCTATTCGACGATCACCGTCATCGAGGACCGCCAGGAGGGCTTTTTGCAGGGTGTGCTGGTTGCTCCGGTTTCGCGCGCCGGCGTCGTTGTAGGGAAAATGCTGGGCGGCACCACGCTCGCAGTCGTGCAGGGCGGCATCGTGCTGGCCGCGGCGCCGCTGATCGGCATGCGCCTGGGCGGCGCGGCCTGGGTCGCTGCGCTGGCCATGCTGACACTGGTCGCGTACGCCCTGACCGGCCTGGGCATGGTCATCGCCTGGACGATGGACTCGAGCGGAGGATTTCACGCGATCATGAACCTGCTGCTCATGCCCATGTGGATGCTGTCGGGTGCAGTATTTCCCTATGACGGCGCGCACCCCGTGCTGCGCGCGCTGATGATCGTCAATCCCCTCACCTACGGCGTCGACGGCCTGCGCCGCGCGCTGGGCGCGGGCGACGCGCACACCACCTGGACGCTCGCGTTCGGGGTCACGGCGCTGTTCGCAGCCGCGACCACCGCCGTTTCGATCCGTCTGGCCAATCGAAAGGCGGAGCGCTTCGCATGACCGATGACCAGGCCAGCTTGCCGGCCAACCCTTCGCGCCAGGATTTCCTTTGGTGGGGGCTGATTCTGCTGCTCATCGGCGGCGTCCTCGGCGCGGGTATCATGCACTTGCTCGGACCGGCGCCCGCCCGGAGGATCAGCACGGAATCGCTGCCGATCATCGGCCAGGTGTCCGAGTTCTCACTGATCGACAGCAGCGGCGACACGATCACCCGCGATCACCTGCTCGGCCGCGTGTGGATCGCCGATTTCTTTTTCACCTCCTGCGCCGGCATCTGCCCGATGATGAGCAAGCGCATGGCCGAATTGCAGGAACGCATCACCGGCGACCGCGAAATCACGCTGGTGTCAATCAGCGTTGATCCTGAACGCGACACGCCCGAACGACTGCGCCGTTACGCGCAGACATACGGCGCGGATCCGATCCGCTGGTGGTTTCTGACCGGCGACCGCGCCGCCATCTACCGCCTTTCCCAGGAGAGCTTTCGCCTGGGCGTGCAGGAAGTGCCCGAAGACCAGCGTGAACCAGGTATGGAGGAAGTTCTACACAGCAGCCGCTTTGTGCTGCTCGATCGGCAGGCGCGCATCCGCGGGTATTATGACGGCGAGGACTCGGGAATGATGGACCAACTGGTCGCGGACATTCGCGGATTGCTCAAGGAATAGGCTTCCCATATGCAGCTTGTCGACCTGCCGCACCTGAACGTCGCGCTCAACGCGCTCTCCGCCGTTCTGCTCACCTGCGGCTACGTCGCCATCAGGTGTGGCCGCCCGATTCTGCACCGCAACCTGATGATCGCCGCGATGGCCGCCGCCGCCGCGTTTCTGACCAGTTACCTGATCTACCACTTCGGCGTGCAACTCACCAAGAAGTACACCGGCGCCTGGGGTTGGGTGTATTACCCCATCCTGCTCGTGCACGTCATCGGCGCAATGGTCAACCTGCCGATGGTGATTGCGACGGCGACGCGCGCCTTCCGCGGACAGTTCGAGCGCCACAAACGCATCGCGCGCGTCACGCTGCCGCTCTGGTGGTTTGTGTCCGTGACGGGTGTGATTGTGTATGTGATGCTCTACTGATCGCCAGCATGCACCTACGACTGACTCTTCTGCGCGTCGGTCTGCTCGCCGCCGATTTCCACGGAGTCGATCATCTTCTCATAGACCTTGCGGATCTCGGCGAAGTCCTTTTCCGGCGTGCCGAGCATGAAGATGACCGCATCCTCCGCCCGCGGAAACGCGACCATGTGCTGAATCGTCGTGATCATCCCCTGTCCTTCGATCGCACCACCGTTGCCGGGACCGGAGACGATCAGCCAGATCGCCTGCTTGCCGCAGATCGTGCGCACTTCCTGCTCGAGGACCGCCGCGTGCCGTTTCGTCACCATGGATTCCGCGGTCTGATCGAGCAGGGCCAGCGGCATGAAGGGCTCTTCGGTCGGCACGCGATAGACCATGATCGCGGACTCGCTGCCGGGCGTCCAAACGCGGCAGAGTTCGCCGGCTGCGGAGTAATTCTTCGGGTTGGCGCGATACCAGCCGTCGGGCACGTGTACCTTGAACTGGTAATCCTCGTCGACATAAACGCGCCCCTTCAGTTCCGGCGCGATCTCCTCCGGGGCGGGCGGCGCGACAGGTTTGCCAGGCCCAGGTTTTGACTCGCCGTCGCTATCCGGCTTCGCGGGCGCGGGCGTCGCGCTCGGCGAGGGCGAACTGGCGGGCTCGTCGCCGAGCGAAATCGGCGCAACAGCCGTCGTCAGGCAGATCAGCAAGTTGGAAATGGTCAACGTGCAGCCGAACCGGCGAGCAGTGTGCATGGGGTTGCTCCAATGATATAGCGTACACAGCGCATGTTATCTGTGGGTGTAGACGCGATCAACGTGCGGGCGCGTTCGGCGCCCGCATGTGGATCAGGCCGGCATCCCCGGGGCGCCGCCATCGAGCTTGTTGCGCAGTTGTTGCAGGGAATTCAGCGCCGCCAGCGGTGTCAGGCTTTCCAGATCGAGCGTCTGCAACTCGCGGATGACCTCTTCAGCTGGGTCGGCAAAGAGCAGCAGTTGGCCGTCCTGCCGCGTGCGCTTACCAGCCAGCTTGGTGGTTCGCGATTCGCGCTCGAAGCCCTGGTGCAGTTCCGCCAGGATCGCCCGGCTGCGATCGAGCACACGCCGCGGCACACCGGCCATCCGCGCCACGTGAATGCCGTAGCTCTTGTCCGTACGCCCGGCAACGATTTTGTAGAGAAAGACGATATCGCCGTCGCGGCCGGAGTCAGTCACTTCGCGGACGGCCACGCTGTGGTTGGCGACGCCGTCGAGCAGATCCGCCAGCTCGGTGAGTTCATGATAATGCGTCGCGACCAGCGTGCGGCAGCGGGTTTCATTCGCCAGGTGTTCGGTGATGGCCCACGCGAGGGCGAGCCCGTCAAACGTGCTCGTACCGCGGCCGATTTCGTCGAGAATCACCAGCGAGTTCGCGGTCGCGGTGTTCAGGATCGTCGCGGCCTCGGTCATCTCGACCATGAACGTGGATTGCCCGCGGGCCAGTTCATCGGACGCGCCGACGCGCGCAAAGATGCGATCCACCGGCGACAGCGCCATGGCGGTGGCCGGCACGTATGAACCGGTTTGCGCCAGCAGCGTGAGCAGCGCCGTCTGGCGGATGTACGTGCTTTTGCCCGCCATGTTCGGGCCGGTGATGATTGCCAGGCGCTCCGCATCGCCGCCCAGCAGCGTGTCGTTGGGCACAAAACCAGGCGCCATCGTCTGGTCGAGCACCGGGTGGCGCCCGTCGCGGATGCGCAATACTCCGTCGCCGGTAAGCACCGGCCGAACGTAGCGGCGCTCCACCGCCAGTTCCGCCAGCGCCGTGGCGACATCCAGCAGGGCGAGCGCGTCCGCCACGCGCTGCAGCGCCTGCAAGTGGCTAGCGACCTCGGCGCGGAGTTCCTCGAAGAGACGCTGCTCAAGCTCGATTGCTCGGTCAGCCGCCGTGAGCACCTCGTCCTCGTACTGCTTCAGCGTGTCGGTGATGTAGCGCTCGGCGTTTTTGACCGTCTGTTTGCGCACGAAGTCCGCGGGGATCTTGTCGTGGTGTACATGCGAAACTTCGATGTAGTAGCCGAAGACCTTGTTGTAGCCGACCTTCAGCGAGGGAATCTTCAATTCATCGATCAACCGCCGCTGGTAGTCGGCCAGAAATGCACGCCCGTGGTCGCGCACACCGCGCAGCCGGTCGAGTTCCGCGTGAAAACCGTCCGCGATCACGCCGCCTTCGCGCAGGGTGGGCGGCGCGTCCGAACGCAGCGCGCGGGTCAATGTCGCGGCGAGCTGGTCGAGGCCGCCCAGCCAGGCCCGCGCTTCCACCAGCAGCGGGGCGGCGACCTCGGCGAGCAGCGCCTCGAGCGCCGGCAGGTCGCTGAGTGTTTTGCCAATATTGGCCAGATCACGCGGGCTGGCGCGCATGAGCGCGACCCGCGCGGCGATGCGTTCGACGTCGGAGATGCCCTTGAAGCGCTCGCGCAGGGCGCGGCGCAGGCGGTCGTTTTCGACGAACGTGCCCACGGCGTCCTGGCGCGCGGCGATGTCCCCCGCATCGCGCAGCGGCTGGCAGATCCACTCGCGCAGGCGGCGCGCGCCCATCGGGTGCGTCGTGCGATCCACCGCAGCGAGCAGGCTGCCCGCCCGCGCGTCGCCGCGAATGGTGCGTTCGATCTCCAGCGCCCGCCACGAGTTCTGGTCGATGCTGACGAAGCGCGAGGTGTCGTGCCGGCGCAGGCGGGTGATGTGGTCCAGCGAGGTGCGCTGCGTTTCGCGCAGGTAGGCCACGAGCACGCCCGCCGCGCGCAGCGCGAGCGTCATCCGGCTGAAACCGAAGCCCGCGAGCGTGCTCACGTCGAAGTGCTCGAGCAGGCAGCGCTCCGCCGCGTGCACGCCGAATTCGTGTACTGGTCTGCGCGTGACCGCTGTGCGGCAGGCATCGGCGAGTTGCCGGGCGATTCGCTCGGTCGCGCCGCCGCGATCGTCGGCAATGATCAGTTCAGCCGGGGCCAGGCGGACCATTTCATCGACAGCGCCGACGGAAAGGGTATCAAAAACCAGGAGGCGGCCCGAAGCGAGTTCGACCGTCGCCAGGCCGATGGATTCGCCGTCGGCGCAGACGCTGGCAAGCAGGTTCTCGCACTTTTCGTCGAGCAGGGCATCGTCGGTCAGCGTGCCAGGCGTGACGATGCGCACAATTTCCCGCCGCACCACGCCTTTGGCAAAGCGCGCATCCTCCATTTGTTCGGAAATGGCGACCTGGTAACCGGCATTGACCAGCCGCCGCAAGTATCCTTCCAGTGCGTGATACGGAATTCCGGCGAGCGGGATGGGGTTATCGTCCGATTTGTTGCGCGAGGTCAGTGCGATCCCCAGCACACGCGCGGCGGTGACGGCGTCGTCGTAAAACGTCTCGTAAAAGTCGCCCATGCGAAACAGCAGGATGGCCTCGCCGACCTGCTGCTTCTGCTCCGCATATTGCCGCATCGCGGGAGAAATATTCGGCGGCGAGAGCGGCGCAGTGCGCGCGGCGTCAGGCGATTTCGGGGAAGAAATCTCCTTGTGCAGTCCGCGGGCCATGCCGCCATCGTACCACGCGGAGCGTCGCCGTGCGATTGCCGAGGCCCGTCCGCGCGCACGGACCGCCCATGCCATGGCTGTGAATTATGCGAGTGTGCAGTCCACGCGCCGCACCCGGGCCTCGTCCGCGGGCAGCGCCGCCAGCAGGTCGTCCACGCGCCGATCGAGCTGCGGATGAATGGCATCGGGCGCGATTTCGGCGAGGGGTACGAGCACGAATCGCCGTTCGTGCAGCCGCGGGTGGGGCAGCGTCAAGTATGCATCCGCGCAGACGAGATCGTCAAACAGCAGCAGGTCCAGGTCGATCGCCCGCGGGCTATTGCGGATTGTACGCATCCGGCCCATCTGCCGCTCAACGTCCAGGCAGCGTTCGAGGAGTTCCGGGGCAGACAACGTGGTCCGCACGTGCAGCACCGCGTTGTAGTAATCCGGCTGGCTGGCGTCGCATTCGACCGGACTGGTCTCGTAGACGTACGAGCATTTGACGCGGTGCACGTCTCCGGCGGCCAGTAATCGTGCGGCCGCCTCGCGCAGATTCGCGCAGCGATTCCCGACGTTGGCGCCAAGCGCCACGAAAGCCTCGTGCGACGCGCGGTTCATTCCGGCGGAATCTCCGAGCCGGCTGCCGGGTTGATTGGCGGGTGCCGTGTGGTGTCGAGCATCAACGTGACCGATGCGCGATAGCGATTGCTCTCCGCGCGCTCGACAGCCAGAACCGCGCAGTTGATGGATTGCGCCAGGTTTTCGACCGGCGCCAATGGTGCGACCAGCGCCGCGATTCCCGGCGGCGGCTCGTCGACCTCCATCGGCAGCAACGGCACGTTGACTTCGACCAGCGCGCCGGAGCGCAGCACGCGCAGCTTGAGCCGGGCATTTTCCGGCGCGGATGCAAGCATGGTGCGCAGGTGCGCGAGTGCGCCCGACATCGCCAGCAACCGGTCGTCGCACGCGATGATCGTGTCGCCGGGCGCGAGCAGGTCGACCGCCGGACCGTTGGAATCGATTGACTCAATCACGACGGCGCCAGGAAGGGGCTCTGCGCGTACGCTGATGCCCAGGCGTGAGCGCTGCTGCGCGGCGGTGCGCTGATCCGCGAGCAGCGCGCCCCAGAATCGAAACATGCTCTGGGCCAGCAGCGGCTGAAGCACCGCCACGCTGCCCGCTTGTGCCAGTGATTCGCGGTTGGCGGGCAGTATGTCGATCATCCGCTGGGTCATGCCATTGCGCGCGTCGATCAATTCGTGCATCTGGTCGTTCGATGTGGCCAGGATGACCCAGTCGTCGAGGGCGGCCAGAACGGGAGCGACGCCGCGGGCGATCAGTGCGGCGAGCGTGTCGGGCGGACCGTCGGGCCGGGGGCGGGTCCACGCGAGTTTGTGGATGGTCACGCCGAGATACTGTTCCGATTCGATGCGAAACGGTGACGCCTCGGGTTCCTTACCGGCGGATTCCGCGATGCGTAACGCGTGCTCGTGAAGGGCGTTCACCACCGCAGGCGCGTCCACCGACTCTACGAGCAGGGCGAGTTGCGGATCGAGATTGGGGCTGCGGAAGTTGGCTCCGAAACTCACGATGCAGCGCGGACCGACTTTGGAGACGACTTCGTCCGTGAATCGGGCGGCATCCGCGTCGGCTGTGAGCATCCGCCACAATTCCGCATAGGCCGTCGGCGGTTCGAGTTGCCGGGCGGATTCGAACAGCGCGGCTGCATCGACCGAGGTCGCCCACGCTCCCAGTGTCAGCTGAGGAAGCGTTTCGAGACCGTCCAGTCTGGCTCGAGGGCGGTACGACGGGTCTTCTTCCTGTTCGTCGCGCGTGCCACGCAGCGCGATCTCGATTCTGTCGTCCTGCGCGCGCACAGCCAAAGCGCCGCGGCGCAGTGCCGGCCACCAGCCGGTCAGGACGCTCTGCGGAGTTTCCGCCGATACGTTCGTCGTCCAGTAAGCCCAGATCAGCCTGGGCGCGGAAAGGTCGGCGAACGCCGCGCGAAACTGCTCGGACGCCGCAAGCGAACCTTCGCCACGCTGATTGAGTAACACGACACAGCGATCGAACACCGTGCCGCGACCGCGTTCGCGCGCCAAGGCGATGGTCGAACCGCGGATCGCCAGCCACAGTCCGCCGGAAGAACGATGCACCTGCACGCCGCTGCGCGTCTCCACCCGCTGGGCCTGCGACCGGCGGAGAAGCGCGTCGATCATGCGCTGATTCGTATGGGTGAAGACGATCACGCCTTGGCTGACGCGAGTCCAGTCCGGCGCGGCCAGCGCCACCTGTTCGCCGAAAAGGCTCAGCAGGGCCTCGTTGGACTCGACACCGAGATTGCTGGCCAAGGCATCGAGCCAGCCGTTGGAGTCCGTTTCGTCCGCCAGCAGGCCGCTGGTCAATTGCCAGAGATTCTGTTCGCGCAGCAGCCGCCCGATTTCCAGCAGATCGTCCACCTCGGCGAAAAAGCCGACATCGTGCGGGACGAACTGGGCGAGCGCCGGAAGCTGCGGCAGGGCCGGCGGCGGCTGGGCCAACGCGGGCGCCACGAAGACGATGGCGGAGGTGAGCCGGAGCAGGCGCAGGGACCTTGATCGAAAAAGAGCGCGGCGATCCGAACTCGGGCGGGACGTAGAATCAGAGGTCTTCGACGGGCGGATCATGCGCATCCCCGGAGGTGGCCGCATCCGGCGCCGCGGTGGCGCCTGCCTTCGGCTGGTCCACCTTCATGGACTCGAGGATCTCCATGATCGTCAACTTGCCATAATTTTCCAGCAGGTCCGCGCTTTGTGCCGTGCCGTTGGCGATCTGGGCGACGCGCTCGCGCAGGGCCCGCTCGAACGCGGCGAGTTCCGCGTTGTCGGGATGCACTCGCCGCACCTGCTCGATCTGTTCGAGCATTTCCTGCGCAGAGTCCATACGTTCAACACCGCCGAGCACGTGCGTTTCGCGCATTCCGCCGGAATTGACTGCCGGAGCGGAGTCGGGTGAAAGACGCAGCGCAAAGGTCAGGCACGCGGCCGCCGCCAGCGGACCGCCGACAAGCCACGCCAGGTTACGCCGGCGCCAACGCCGTGGCGCAGAACTTGCGACGCAAGCGATCAGCCGGTCGGTGAACTCGGCGTCGAGTTTGGGAACTTCGGTGTCCGCCGCCAACACCTGGCCGGTGACTTCCAGCAGGGCAAGCTCGCGCCGGCACGCCGGGCACTGCAGCTTGTGCGTCGCGAACTCGGCGGCGAGCGAACCGCTCAACTCACCGTCAAGGTGGGCGTCAAATAGCGATCTGGCAGAGACGCAGTCCATCGCAGCAAACTTTCCAACCGCAGGTCCGACGGGCGCACCCGTTGGGAAATGACCTGCAACCACGCATCAGCCGACGCACGCCGGCCTTCCGCAGTCTTCTACCCGGCAAGGTCACCCAGGATGCGGTCGGCGGATGAGTCCTCCGCAAAGGTGTTCGCCAAGAGGTCGCGCAGGCGGAGCCGCGCCCGGTGCAAGTGGCTTTTGACCGTCGCCACCGGTATTTCCAGAACCTCGGCGATGTCCTGGCAGCTTTGCTCCTGCTGATAAAACAGCAGAACCGCGGCCCGCTGGGGCGGGCTCAGCCGGTCGACCGCGGACCAGACCGCGGACTTGAGCAGCCGCGCCTCTTCCGAAATCACCGCCTGGTCCTCCGCGCCCGGTCCGGCGTCGGCGAAAATCCGAAGGTCGATGTCCCCGGCTGCACCCTTTTTGCGCCGCAGGACGTTGAGCGTGACCCGATAAGCGATGGTGAACAACCAGGTGCTGAAGCGATAGGCGGGGTCGAAGCTGTCGAGCGCGGAGAACGCCTTGAGAAACGCCTCCTGGCAGATTTCTTCGGCGTCGTGGTGGTTGCGTACCATGCGCCAGACAAACGCGAACAACCGTTCCTTGTGCAGGTCGATCAGTTCGCGCAGGGCGGACGCGTCACGGCGCTTGGCGCGCCGGATCAGTTCCTGCTCCTCGCCGTGGTTGCGAGGCGATGCGTGTTCGCTCAAGCTCAGCTTCGCCATCTGACCGTTCATTGTATCGATATCGAGCGGGGTCAGTTGCGGTCTACACCCGCCGCGCTAGAATACGCCCCACATCGTGGGCGGACAAGCCCAGGCGACGCCTGGATGTTCCGCGACGTAATTTCATGTATGAAAAGATGTTATGGCGAAGAAAGCCGAAAATCAACAGCCCTCCGGCCTGCGCAACAAAAAGGCGACCCATAAGTACGAAATCCTCGAAAAGGTCGAATGCGGCATCGTCCTGCGCGGCACCGAGGTCAAGAGCCTGCGGACCGGGTCAGCCTCCTTGGACGAGGCGTTCGCCCGCATCGACGGCGAAGAAATCTGGCTGATCGGCTTCAACATCCCGCCCTATAAGCACGGCAACGTGCAGAACCACGAACCGACCCGCCCCAGAAAGCTGCTGCTGCACAAGCGCGAGATTCGCAAGCTCCTGCCCAAGGTGCTGCAGCGCGGCCAGACCCTGGTTCCCCTGCGCGTGTATTTCAACGAGCGCGGACTGTGCAAGGTCACGATCGCGCTCGCGCGCGGCAAGACCCACGGCGACAAGCGCGAATCGCTCAAGGAGAAAGACCAGAAACGCGAAATGGATCGTGCGATGCGCCGGTAACGTGCGCTTTCAGCGCCAGGCATAGCGTACGCCGCGCACGCCGCGGGCCGTATGCAGAATATAACCAATGGCGATCACGGCGTTGGGAATGATCCAAGCGGCGCCACGAAGGAGGTCTTGGGTGATACCGGTTGCGACACTGATCCAGACCCATTCGTCTTCAAGTGCGTCGACGACGAAAGTCCACAAGCATGCGAACACGATCCAGAGCACCAGGTAACCGCTGCCGTAGGCTATAGTTTCACCAATCCAGGCGAGAATGTCGCGACCGTCGCGCGCGCGTACGATCAATGCTCCCGCCAGCGCCGCGAGACCGGTGACCCACAACACGCCCAAAACCATGATTGGGCACGCGATCGCCATCGTATTGAGGCCCCAACGATAAGACCAGGATACCCGCCAATGCGAGAAGTAAGGCTGCGGCTGGGCGATTCTGTATACCAGGATTGCGCAAGCGAGTACAGCAGCGCACAATGCGGCATTAATCGTCAGGAACCGCATGGCATCGCCGCGTGGCGCGGCAAGTGTAATGTGACGCGCAAGCTCTCGGGGCCGGCGAATGCCTTGCACCAGCGTACGCACGTAGGCTCGCCATGGTCCAATCTGCCGGCGTCGTATCCATGCGGGGGAGCGCGCCGGATCAGCATGCAACGAGTCGGCAACGAACGTTCCGCACTCGGGGCAGCGACTGTCCGGCGGCTGGCCGGTAAGGTTGTAGCCGCAGGACCCGCACAACGGGTCGCGGACAAGTGTTGCCGAGGGGCGGGGCGCGCAGATGCCCCGGTAAAGCGCCCAAAAGAACCAGCCAATTGCCGCAACGACCAAGGGGACCGAAAGCGGAAAGTGATATTCTGCGCGAAGCAGGAGCGATTCGGCGAGTGAGTAATCCCATTGCCGCTCGCGGTAGTCATTCTGCGCTGCCCAGTAAGCCTCCATGGCAGGCTTGTCGTTACTGTCCTCCGGATGAACGGGCGGCGCGTGCATCTGCGCGAAGCGTTCGTAGAGCTCGGTGCGTTTGCGTTGCGTCCGTGAGTCCACTTCTACCAGAATGATTCCGGTAAACAGGACCGCCGCCACGACGTGCGGCGTGTGCAGCCTGGTGCGGCGCAGTGCATGCCGCACGCTGTCGCCCAGGCTTTCATCGCCCGCGCCCAGCGCGCACGCGCACACTGTAATCAGCAGAAACAGCAATTCGACCAGACCCAAAAAGATTCCAAACTCAAACCACCCCTCCGTTGGATCACTCAGTATGCCGAGGAATGCGGTGCCGATCACACGCAGATACTCCCCGAATACCGTGGCAAACTCGCCGCGACGACGCACTTCTGACAGTGCAACCAAGAACATCGCGACAGGTAGGATCCCGACAAGCGAAATAACGTGTATGCCATAAGCGCGCAACAAAGAAACGTGCGTCATCCGCGCCGTCGTCGTCGCCGGCCAGACCCAGGAGGTCACCAGCGCATACCACGCCGGCCAGCGTTGCGGCGGTGTTGCGATTTCATCGGACTTGTCCGCCATGTCAGCCCGAACTGCACCGGGCGGTTCCTGAGGTATGGAAGGTTCATCCGGCATCGTGCGTTCATCGCAGCCGACCGCGGCGGGCGTTGCGCGGGCGGCGGTTCATCGACGAGCCCTTGACGGATCATCCCGCAGGTCCGAGGGGTTGTCCATTCACAGAATGATGCCGCCGTACGCCGTCACCAAGTGCTAGGGCATTTCGGCAGAGGGCCGGGTGGGCGGTTGATCCGATACACCTGTACAATAGACGGGCAGGTGCCGGCTGTGCCATGCGGCAATCCGGTTCAAAGACTTCCTCGGTCAGGAGAGCGGACATGACTCGGCAGATCGTTGGCGGGTTCGAATATGCTGTGCGCGTCGCGGTTGTTCTGGGAGTGCTGTGCGTCGTCGCAGGTTGGAGCGTGAACGCGGCACAAGCAGCCGATCCGGGTTTGAAGGTCGAAGCCCGCGGTCTGCGTGTGGTGGGGGAGGGCTACGGCGAGGAAAACGGCTTGCGGCCCTTCAACTGGTTTCCCGGTGTCACCGTCGCGCTGCTGGTCACCTCGCCCGCCGGCGGACTCATCGAGTTCGACTCGCGCGCCAGCGAAGTGACCAAACTGGTGGACAACAAGGGCACGGACCTGATGGTGCGCGGCGAGTTCAGCATGCCCGGCTTTACCGGCTCGGAGGACGTGAGCGACGACGGCAAAGCCATGATGATTGACGTCGGCGGCGGGGGAGTTCCCGCCAAGGGCGCCGACTCGATCCAGGTCACCGGTACACTGGCCATACGCCGCGCCACCCAGCAGAAAGTGCACAAGGCCGACAACGTCGCGGTGAAGGCTGATCAGAAGATCGAAGCGGGACCTGTCGCGTTCACCATCTCTTCCGTCGGCAAGCCGGATTGGGGTGACAATCCGCTGCGCATCACCCTGGAAGCGAAACAGCACGTCGACACCATCGCGGAAATCCGCTTTCTGGATGCCGGTGGGGCGGTGATCGAATCGCATCGCACGGGTTCGATGACTATGAGCATGGGCGACGACGTCCAGGTGACGCTCGAATTCGATCTGGCCAAGGCGGTCGAGAGTTTCTCAGTCGAAGTGGTTTATTGGACCGATCTGCAGACCGCCAAGGTTCCGTTCGATGTAACGGTCCGCGTCGGGCTGTGAGTTCTTCGTCGGACTGGCCCAAAGGGCTGCTCGATTGCCCGCCCTGTCTCGATGAGAGTCAAGCCGTTAGCCGTTTCGGGCAAAAAGGTTAAGACTGCTATGGTCCGAAACAATGCCTGCGGTTCGGGGTGGTGGTTGCCGCAGGCGCGACCGTCCTGTTCGCGGAGTAATGTTCAACGGCGCGTGGCGTGCAACCCTGGGAATCGTCGATCGTATACAGTAGGCGGGGATCGACTGCGCGCCGCCCGGGCGATGCGGATCGCCGCTGAGCCTGACCCGCCGGGGGCGGATTTTCGGAACCTGTGAGCATATGTGCCTGCGGAAGGCCGGAACCGGGGGATCAACCGCGTGAGTGTCGCAGCCCTGCTAGTTGAGCGCAAGAGAATCACGCCTGAACAGCTCGATCAGGCCAAGGCGGCGTGCAAGGACTCCGCCGGCAACGTGGAGAAGGCGCTGGTCGACCTGGGGTACTGCACCGAGCGCGACGTGATTGAGATCCGCGGCGAGCAGCTTTCCATTCCGTTCATCGACCTTGGCGATATCCGCGTGGACTCGGAGTTGCTGCGCGCCGTGCCCTCTAAGACGGTGCACCGCTATCAGCTTTTCCCAATCGACCGCAAGAACGGGGCGATTCGCGTCGCCACCGCGAACCCCTTTGATCTTTACGCCTTCGATGAGCTGCGCATGCTCACCGGCTGCAAGATCGAGCCGGTGCTGGCCACCGAGGCCGACATCAAGCGCGTCATCAAGCAGCACTACGGCGTCGGCGGCCAGACTGTCGAGGAGATGATCGGCGTCGACGGCATTGAAGTAGTCAGCGAAGTCGGCGACCAGTCGACCGATATCCTCGAGGCGGCGCAGGAAGCGACCGTCGTCAAGCTGGTCAACGAGATTCTCGTCGAAGGCATCCGCGACCGGGCGAGCGACATCCACATCGAGCCGTTCGAGGACGACCTGCGCATCCGTTACCGCATCGACGGTGTGCTGCACACCACGCATGTTCCGCCGCAGATTCGCCGGTTCCAGAACGCGATCATCAGCCGCATCAAGATCCTCGCGAATCTCAACATCGCTGAAAAGCGCCTGCCGCAGGACGGCGGTTTCAAGATTCGCGCCAGCGGGCGCGACATCGATCTGCGCGTCAGCATCATTCCGACCGCATTCGGCGAAGCCGTTGTGCTGCGCGTGCTCGACAAGCAGTCCGTGCTGCTCACGCTCCAGGACCTGGGGATGGGCTCGGAAGTGTACGATCGCTTCCGCCATCTCATTACGTTGCCGCACGGAATCATCCTGGTCACCGGTCCGACCGGCTCGGGTAAAACCACCACGCTGTACGCCGCGCTGAATACGATCAAGAGCGATGAAATCAAGATCCTCACCGTCGAGGATCCCGTCGAATACTACCTGGAAGGCATCAACCAGGTGCAGATGAAGCCGAGCATCGGGCTGACTTTCGCAGCTGGTCTGCGCGCGTTTCTGCGTCACGATCCCGACGTGATCCTGGTGGGCGAAATTCGCGACGGCGACACAGCCGATGTGGCGATCAACGCATCGCTCACCGGCCACCTGGTGTTCAGCACGTTGCACACCAACGACGCCGCCACCGCCGCGACGCGCCTGCTGGACATGGGCACGGAAGCATTCCTGGTGAGCAGTTCGGTCGAGGCGGTGCTCGCCCAGCGCCTGGTTCGCGAGATCTGCCCGAAGTGCAAGGAGGCGTACGTCCCGGATGAGTGCGACGTACCGCCGGACCTGAAGCTCGCCAAGGGCCAGAAACTCATGCGCGGCAAGGGCTGCCGCGATTGCCGCCAGACCGGTTACAAGGGCCGCGTCGGCATCTACGAACTGCTCCAGTTCGACGACGAAATCCGAGAAATCGTGCTGAAACACGGGACAGCCGGTGAAATCCTGAATTCCGCCCGCCGCAAGGGGTTTCGCACGTTGCGCGACGACGGATGGGACAAGGTCCGCGAGGGACGCACGACGGTGAACGAAGTGGTCCGCGTCGCCAAGGCGTAGGGTCACCGCCAACCCCCCAGCGAAGTTACCGCCGAATACCCCAAGAACTGGACCCTTATCCCACGCTGTTTGCCCCGTTATCCTATCTTACGATTCGCGCCGTGTTCAGCGTGGAATCGATCTTCTCGCCAGCCAATCAGGTCCAGCCGAAACCTCAGAGCCGCGTCGCGAGATTGCTGCAATCGCGGAGGCTCCGCCGGGTAGAATGGGTGACCTGTAGGCCGTGCGCACAAGGGGTTGGTTGCGCCTGTGAAGGAAGATAATCTGTTTGACGTAAGTGGTTGGGTGACATTAAGGTAGCGACGATCGGCAGGTCGCGTAACTGTGGAGGACCAGGGAAGGTCGCCAGCAGATGCCACCGCCGAGAACCCCATCCTGCGCGACCTTCCCAAGCGGCTGTGATTTGCAGTGACGTGCTTCCGCGGCGATAGGCCGGGGCGGCACGATGGATGACTTTGGGCCCGGAGTGGTGCGGGCATGCCCACGTACCGATACAAGGCGATTGCCGAAAGCGGAGAGTCGGTCACTGGCGCGGTTCAGGCCGAAAGCCAGGCGGCTGCCCTGCGCATGCTCGACGAGCAGTCGCTCTTTCCGATCAACTTGCAGGAGGGCGGCGGCGCGCAGGCCTCGGTGATTTCCGGGCGCAAGCGGCGCGTCGGGCTGCGGCACCAGACCGCATTCTACAGCCAACTCGCCGACCTGCTGCGCGCGGGCGTTCCGCTGCTGCGCAGCTTGGACGTGCTCAGCCGGCAGCAGACCAACCCGGTGCTCAGCGAAGTGCTGCGCGACGTGCGCGAGGGCGTCGCCGCGGGAGAAACGCTCGCCGACGCGATGGCCAAACATCCGAACGCGTTCGTAGGCCTGCACGTGACCATGGTGCGCGCGGGCGAGAGCGGCGGCTTTCTCGAAGACGTGCTCACGCGCATCGCGATCTTCGCCGAGCGGCAGGACGAGTTGCGCGGCAAGATCATCGGCTCGATGATCTATCCGTGCATCCTAGTGCTGGCGGGCACGACGGTCGTGCTGCTGCTGATGATCTTCGTGGTGCCGGAGTTGCGCAAGCACCTGCGTCCGGAGTCGTTCAACGCGTTGAGCCACCTCGTCTTTGGCGCGACCGACCTGCTTTCGCGTTGGTATCCCGCGCTGATCGTCGCGGCGGCGGCTGTCGCGTTCGGATTGTACGCCTTCGGGCGGACGGACGTCGGCCGACACGCGTTCGCGCGGGCGCAGTTGCGCGCACCGGTCCTTGGGAAAATTGTCACGATGGTCGCGGTGTGCCGTTTCTGCCGGATCCTGGGGACGCTGCTGGCCAACGGCGTTCCGATCCTGCAGGCGCTGGACATCGCCAAGGCGTCGGCCGGAAATCTGATTCTTTCGGAGCGCATCGCCGAGGCGGCGGAAAGCGTGCAGAAGGGCGAGACGCTCTCCAAGCCGCTGGGCAAAAGCCAGATATTTCCGCCGGACATCATCGACATGATGGCGGTCGCGGAGGAGAGCAACACGCTCGACGCGGTGCTGGTGCAGATCGCGGAGACCAACGAAGCGCGCACCGGCCGGCAGGTGGACCTGGGCGTGCGCCTGCTCGAGCCAATCCTGCTGTTGGTCATGGCGGTGATTGTGCTGTGTATCGCGCTGGCGCTGCTGCTGCCCATTCTGACCATGACCGGCAAAGGGCTGCCGCGGTAGACGCCGCAAGGTTGTGGGAAGAGACCGTAGATTTTCGTGAATTCGTGAACGTCCGCTCGCGGAAGACAACCCGCGGGCGGCAGGGAAATCTGAACCAGTCAGGTTCACAGGTGAAAAGGACCAGAACCATGTCACACACAACGTACCGGACCAAACGGGCGCAGCGCAGAGCCGCGGCGTTCACGCTGCTGGAAATCCTCATTGTGGTGGGCATTCTCGCGGTGCTCGGCGCGCTGGTCGTGCCGAGCCTGCTCGGCGCGAGCGACCAGGCCAAGATTGACATCGCCAAGTCGGCGGTCGGGCGCAGCGGCAACATCGCCAACGCGCTGAAGCGCTACCGTTTCGACGTGGGTAACTACCCGGAGACGGATGAAGGGCTTGAAGCGCTGTTCCGCATCCCGCGGAGCATCAACGAAGACTCGAAAATCTGGAAGGGGGCGTACCTGGAAGGCACGCCGGAAGAGTTGCGCGACCCCTGGGGTGAAGAATACATCTACACCGCGCCTGGGAAATTCAACACGGATGCATACGACCTCTACAGCAAAGGTCCGGACAAGAAGGAAGACACGGAGGACGACATCAAGAACTGGACGGACAAGTGACGTCGGCTGGTGGTGACGCCTGATGACGCAGTCGCGACGACAACCCGGCTATACGCTGCTCGAGATCCTGCTCGTGGCGGGACTGCTCGCGATTCTCGCGGGTTTTGTCGTTCCCGCCACGCTCGGCATGTTCGAGCGCGAACAACTGCCTGAATCGGCGCGGCAACTGCGCACGCTCATCCAGCTCACCCGCGCGAACGCGATGTATGAAGGCCGCCGCTACCGCATCCGCTTTCCCGAGGAGGACGAACTCGACGGCCAGGGCGGACAGATTCAGCCGATCATCGAAGTCGAGCGCGACCCGTTGAGCATGCCGGACCAGTTCTCGCTGGTGCGCGCCTCCTGGGCTGAGGACGCGACGTTGCAACGGGGTATCCGCTGTGCGCGCGTCCGCCTGGGAAAACCCACGGTGGATCTGCTGCTGCGCCGCAGCGGCGCCGAGGTGGAAGTGGAGCAGGAAGAAGAGAAGCTCGACCGCGCGCTGGATGTCGACTTCGAGGAAGGTTTTCCGCCGCTGACCATCGAGCCGGACGGCACCTGCGACTGGGTCACATTCTTGCTGACCAACGCGCCGGTGGACGAGGACATTCTCGATGTTGATCCGCGCGACACCGAGTTCGAGATGTTGGAAGTGATCGTGGACGGTCTAACCGGTCTGGCCTGGCTGCAGCGGCCGCTTTATGTGGAAGAGCTGGAGATGATGAAGGAGCACAACTGGCCCCCGGTGCTGCGGCATGATTTTCTCAGTCCGCAGGCGTTGACCGAGGAGAACGTGCTCGAAGTCCGTATGAGTCCGATTCGCTGATGAACCAACTTTCGCGACAACCTGCGTTTCTGCTGCTCGAAGTCGTGGTGGCCGTCGCCCTGCTGGTGCTGGGGATGGCGGTGATCGGGACGCAGTTGCAGTCCGCGTCGGAAATGACATACCAGACGGACCACCTGGCCCGGCTGGTGTTTCTCGCGGAGTCGCGCCTGGCCGAACTCGACTCGGGTCTGGTGCTGCCCAGCGAACAGATCAGCCAGGAATCCGGCGTCGAAATCGAGGCGGATTTCGGCCGGCTGTTTCCGCAATATGGCTCGCGCGTGACGCTCAAGCCCACGGCGACGCCCGACCTCGTGTTCGTCCAACTCGACGTTTTCTACGACCCGCAGCGGATGATCCTTGAGTCGGGCGAGCCGCTTGACACGTTCAACTTCGACGACGAACTCATCGCACAGACGTATTATACGCTCCGCGCCGTGCCCAAGCCGCTGAATCTCCGTACGGATTTCGGCCTCGAAGACGAACTGGCTGAGCGGATCAACGGCGAACTCGAGGGCAGCAGCATCGGCGGCGCAATCGATGTGGACAATTTCAGCCCCGCGGTCTTCAAGGACCTTTCGCTCGAGCAGCTTGTCGAACTGCTGAGCATTCTGCAGCAGGCGTTCGGCGCCGATCAGGCGGCGCTCATGCAGCTCGTGCCCGAGTCCATGCGCGGGCAGTTGCAGGCGTTGCTCGCCGGGCTGGACGACGGCGGAGAGGACGACGACGGCTCCGGCGACACTCCGGGCGGAACCCCGGGCGAAGGCGATTCAACCGGCGGCGACGGCCGCGGTGGAAACGGCGGTGAGGGTGGCCGAGATCGGCCACGGGGTCGAGATCGCGATCGCGGAACGACGCTGGATACCGGTGACGGTTCAAGCACGCCGCCCGAGGATGGCGGTGCGCCCGTTGAAGGCGACGGAACGCGCCGAACGCCGAGCAACCGCGGCGGCGACCAGCGTCAGCCGGGCACGGAGCGAGACGAATGAACCGCACTGCGAAAACCCATGCTCGCCGCGGGTTCACCCTGCTCGAGGTGACCATCGCCATCGGCCTGTTCATCGTGCTCATGGCCACCATGTTCGAGTTCTACGATCGTTCGCTGCGCGCTCGCGAGGAAGGGCAGATGATCAGCCGCAACGCGCAGCTCGCCCGCGTGGTGCTTGACCGCATGGCCGGCGAAATCCGCCAGGCGACGGTCAACGCGGCCAGCTACGGCATGGGCATCAGCGGCATCGAGGACAATCTCTACGGCCCGACGATCTCGATCAACACCATCACCATGCCGGACAAGGCGCTCTCCGAATTGCGCGATGTGGATGAGCGCCCGCTGGCGGGGCAGTTCGACCTGCAGAACATCCAGTACGCGATCGCCTGGGATTACGAGAATCTCGATTCCAACGGCGAGCCGGTGGCCCTCGGCCTGGCGCGGTCGGAGTCACGCACATTTCTGCGCGATGTCGTGGTTGCCGACGCGGACGCGGCGGTCGCCGCGGAAGAGGCGGAAGACGCGGCCCTGGGTTTCAAGCGCGAACTGTACGCGCCGGAGATCAAGTTTCTGGAGTTTCATTATTTCGACGGCGCGTCGTGGTGGCCGGACTGGAACGTGCCGGCGCTGCCGCAGATGGTGCGCATTACCGTCGGTTTCGCGCCCGGGCTGCCGCCGTCGGGTCAGGAAATCGACATCGTCGAGGATGACTTTCTCACACGTCCGGAAGAGATGGATCCGCTGCCGCCGGACCAGTACAGCGTCATCGTGCGGGTGGCCCAGGCGGACGTGTTCTTCGGCTCGCGGGTGACGCGCGAGGCGTCGTCATTCTCCGAATCCATGGGAGGAATGTAGGTAACTTGCGACGAGCCAGCGAACAGTTCGAGTTGCGGTCGCGCGGGTTCCGGCCGGGCCGCCGCGCGCCAGGATGCGGTTGGCACGGCGCCGCCCGCCGCGGGCTGATTCTGCCCATCATCCTGGTGATCCTGCTGCTGCTCGCGCTGCTGGTGGCGAGTTTCTCCTTCCAGATGCAAGCGGACCATTCTGCGGGTGTGGGCATGGCCCAGCGTCTGCAGGCGCGGCTGGCCGCGGAGGCCGGCGTGCACGCGGCGATGGTCATGCTGCGCACGGAATTCAACAATCCCGCAGTTTGGTATTCCCAACCGGAGGCGTTCGACCAGGCGCTGGTCTGGGCGCCGGACGCGCCGCTCGAGCAGTTGGGCAAGGGCGCTGCGGTGCGCGACGCGGAACAGACCGTCTCGGGCGATTCGCGCGCCGTGCGCTTCAGCCTAGTGGCCGACGATCCGGACGACGTTGAAGACCGGCTGGATCTCGGCAAGATGCGCTTCGGCATCACCGACGAGGCCTCAAAGCTGAACATCAACTTGGCGACATCGGAGCAGCTCTTGCGCCTGCTCGCGCCGGTCGTGCTGGCGCTCGGATACGAGGACGCGATGACGCAGGAACTGGTCGATGCGCTCATCGACTGGCGCGACGCCGACGACGACGCGCTCAACCCCGACAAGCCTGCGGAAAGCGCGTATTACCGCACGCTGTCGCCGGCGTACCGCGCGAAAAACGCGCCCTTTGAGACGGTCGAAGAGCTGCTCATGGTCCGCGGCTTCAACGGACGCATCCTCTACGGCGAGGATTACGACCGCAACGGCCTGCTTTCTGAACTCAGCGAGGACGACGGCGTCGACGTGTTCCCTCCGGACAACGCCGACGGCCTGCTCGAACGCGGCATCTACCCCTACATCACCGTGCAGAGCCAGGAATACAACGTCGCCGACGACAACAAGCCGCGCCTGAACCTCTTCGGTGAGCCCGGGTATGTCCGCGGCAAGCTCGAGGAGATCTTCGAGCGGCCCGAAGTCGTTGACTTCATCGTGAAGGCGACGGTCAAGACCGGGCCGCGCGCGATCAAGTCGCTCGCGGATTACCTTCAGCCGCGGATCATCAACGACCGCGAGACACCTTCGCCGCTGAGCCGCGCCGAGACCGTCATCCTGTTCGACAAATGCTCGCTGGATTCCGCGCAGGAGCAGCGCGGACTGGTCAACGTGAACACCGCCCAGCCGCCGGTGCTGCGGGCGCTGGGCCTGTCGCCGGAGTCAATCAATGCGATCGTCACCGCGCGGCGCACGGTGCCCGCGTCGCAGCGGACGAATCCGTCATGGCTGCTTACCGCGGCTGGGCTGACCGCCGAGCAGTATGCGACGATCCAGAGCCAGGTGACCTCGCGCGCCCGGCAGTTCACCATCGAATCGATCGGATACACGGACAACCGCGGCACGTTCACCCGGCTGGAAGCGGTGGTTGCCATGCGTGGGCCGGTTCCGCAGCTCATCTACTATCGCGACATTTCGCGGCTGGGCATGGGTTTTCCAGTACGCGGGCAGGAAGGAGAGCGACGCTTTGCGCTTCACCCCGAAGAGTAAGATGCTGCTGGCCGTCGACTGGGACACGCAGCGCCTGCGCCTGGTGCATGCGGCTGTCCGCCGCGACAAGGTGCACATCGATCGCCTGCTTTCGGTGGACATCCCGCCGGAGGTCGACGTGACCGATTCCACCGCGATGGGCAAACTGCTCCGCGATGTGTTGAATCGGCTCAAGATCCGCACGCGCCGTGTGATTCTCGACGTTCCCCGCGACCAGGTGCTGCTGACTACGTTGAACCTGCCGGCGGCCAGCGCCGACGAGATGCCGGCGCTGGTGGAATTCCAGATCGCCAAAGAACTGCCGTTTTCCCTCGCCGAAGCGGTGGTCGACTTCGCTTTGCCCGAGGGCGGTCCCACCGACGGCAAGGTGGACGTGCTCGTGGGTACGGTCCGCCGCGAGGTCGTGTCGGCATACGAACGGACCTGCACAGCCGCCGGCCTGATGCTGGAGCGCCTGGGCCTGCGACCGTACGCCAACAAGGTCGCCGTCGAAGCGTTGATCGGCCGGCACAGTTCCGGCTGTGCGATGATGGTCGACGTCGGCCCGCGCCTGACCGAGATCGACGTGATCTGCGACGGAAAGCTCGCGTTTTCGCGCGCCGCATCCGTCGCGGTCGGGCCGATGACGCCGCTGGGCGGCGAGGACGCGGAGTCCGGCGACGCGGGTTCAGGCGTCGGGCGCACGCCCTCGTCGATCATTCGGTTTCCCCAGGGGGGCGCCGGCGGTGACCCGATCGACCGCGTGGTTGACGCGCTGCTCGTCGAAGTGACGCGCTCGTTCGAGGCGTTTCGCGCGCAGGCCGGGGGCCGCACGCTCGATCGGGTGGTGGTCAGCGGTGACACCGGCGTGGAGGCGCGGCTGGCGGAGGCGCTGGAGCGCCGCCTGCACGCCACCACGGAGTTGTACAATCCGGCGCGGCAGTTCGGATGGCCGGAAGAGCGTGGCCGCGAGGCGCGGGCATTCGCCGCGGTGCTGGGACTGGTTTGCGGCCACCACGAGCCTGGCCAGCTGCACTTCGACTTTCTGCACCCGAAGAAAGCGGTCACCGTCACCGAGCGGCGCTTGCGCAAGGCGCCCGCGGTGGCCGCGGCAATCGCGCTGTTCGTCGTCGCCGGCATTGGGTTTTACATTAAGGCGATTTCGCCCAAGAAGACGGAACTGGCTCAGAAACGTGAGCGTGTCAGTGAATTGCGCGAGACGGTCAAGGCGCTGGAAGCGTACGAAAAGCAGGTGATCCTGCCGGTGGAGTCGTTCGAGTCCACGCAGATCGTGTGGATCGACGAGCTGAATCGCATGATGGGCCTGCTGCCGAACAACCAGCAGGCCGTGCTGGCCCGGCTGGCTATGTACCAGTCCGACAAGCGCATCAACATCCCGCTCGACTGCAAGCAGATTGAAGTCGCCCACGAGGCGGTGTCGCGCATTGACGCGTTCCGTGTTCCGGACAAATCCGGGCAATACTTCGACGCGTCGGCGAAGACTTTCACGACCAAGAGCGGACACTACCCCAGCGCGGGCTCGATCGACGTGGAAGTCGTCGGCGTGCCGGACGCGGGATAGCGACTGCGCGCGCCGGACGGATGGAACCGTCGGCGCTGGAGAAGCGAAGCGATGCAGAATCGCGAGAAGAAACTGCTGCTGGGACTGATCGGGGTCACGCTCGTCGGGCTGACGGCGCGCTTCGTCTATCCCGCGCTGATCCGCCCGATGTTCGACTATGGCGCGGAGATCGCCAAGATCGATCAGGAGATCGCCGAACTGGAAGAGGACGGCGACCTTTTGGAGCTGCGCCTGCGCGACAAATACAAGTCGTACGTGCTGCGCAGCGGCGGTGTCGACCCCAAACAGGCGCAGGACGAACTCTACGAATGCCTATCCGCCGTGTGCCGCGAGGTGAAACTCGGCGGAAAGGTCGCGCCCAAGGCGCTCAGCACTGACCGCCGGTCGAATATCGCCTCGCTGCGCATCTCGGTGAGCGCCACCGGCACGTTTTCGCAGTGCATCGAATTCGTCACCCGGTTCTACCGCATTCCCTACATCGTCCGGCTGAACAGCCTCACGCTTGATCCCACCCCGTCGCGCGGCCGCACCGATCACGACGAAGTCAAGCTCGACGCCGAGATCGAGGCGCTGTTCGTGCCACAGGCCAAGGACTGGGGCGTGCCCACGGGGCCGCAGCCCAAGGAAATCGAGCGCATCACCACAGCGAACATTGAGCATCTGCGCGCCTGGCGGCCATTCACGCCGTATGTCGAACCCACAGTAGTTCGGGAGCCAATCGTAGAGAAAGACCCGGATGTGCCGGCTCCACCGGAGCCAACACCGCCGGTGACCGAGCCCACCTGGCCGGATGCGCAGGAGCTGATGATCAAGATGGTCAACAGCTACGGCTCCGGCGACTACTGGGTGCGCGAGGTGCTCCTGCAGAACGTGATGGACGCCAGCGAACGCAATGTCGCCGTCGGCGAGACGTTGGACGGCGGTGAACTCGTGCTGGCCCACGCCCTCGGCGTCGTGGTCCACAAGACTAACGGCGAGAAGGATTTCGGGTATTGGGTTTATCCCCTCGGCGAGCTGCTCAACGCCCGTCTGCGGCTCGAAGAATCCGCCCGGCAATGGCCGGAGATCTACGTGGCCATGCGGCAGCACCTGGAACTGCACGACGCCGCGGCTGCGGCGCGACTCATCGGCGCGGTGCAGCAGAATTCTCCCCCGTCCATGACCATCGGCGCACTCCGCGCGGATGCCGGCGGCACGATTGAAGTGGAAATGACTGACGAGGAAATCGATCAAGTCCTGCGGGAGGCCGCGGAGATGCTCGCAACCGAAGTTGCGAGCGATGTCCGTGCCGACGACATGGGACCGCCGCTGCCCACCGCCATGTCCGCCGCAGCCGACATCAACACGACTGGCGCGGACGACAAGAACGTGAATCTGCGCGGTGCCCCCGCGCCGCGGCGCACGTCGCCGCCCGCGGTACAAGGTGCGGATGGCGAACGACCCCCGCGAAGTCATCGCGCGGCGCGAAGCGGCGCGCGGGCGGGCAGTCGTTCCGGCCCGGCGGGCACGGCCCCGCGCAACATCACCAATCAGAAAGAATCACCCAACGAGGAGAACGACGATGTCGCTCCACCCGAATGAACTTGCGGACCGCGGTCCCGTGAAGCCACCTTTCCGGCGTTCCCGCATGTGGTCACACGGCATGTTCGGCGTCACAGCCGTCCTTTTGCTCGTCGCCTGGGCAGCGCCCGTGCGCGCCGACGACAAGCCGACAACGCCTGCGGAGATCGAAGCGCGCATCGAGGAACTCGTCGCCCGCAGCGATTCCGGCGTCATCACCGAAGCGGAGATGGAGGAACTCGTCGAACTCGGCCAGCTCTACGGCGAACTGATGAATCAGCAAACCGCGCAGGCTGAGCCAACTCCCGCGCCGGAGCCTACGCCCGCACCCACGCCGCGGCCCGCCGCTGGCCGTCGCGGTCGCGGCGCGACCCAGCCGGCCAATACCGAGCCCACTCCCACGCCGGCGCCCACCGCCAAGCCGCGTTCGCGCGGCACCGCGGCGCAGCGCGGCGCTACGCGTCCCGGCGCGATCGATCCAGCCGCCGCACCGGCCCCCGCGGAAGGCGATGAGATCGAAGTCCAGCCCAATCTGGAGGCGGAGCGCTTCCTCAGGCCGTACGATGAGCGCGAATACCAGTTCAGCATTAAAGACGGCACCTACGCCCAACTCATCGAGCAGTTCGGGCGCATGGCCAGCCTGCCGGTCGTCGGTACCGCACCCGCGGGCAACACCAGCTTCGTCAGCAGTGATGTGATGGATTTCAAGTCCGCGCTCGGTCGCGTGCAGTTGCTGCTCTTCAAGCATCCTGACCAGTACTGGCTGTGGTTCAGAAAAGAACAAAAGCTGCTGGAGATCGTGCGGGTCACGGACATCACCCGGCTGATTCCGATGAACCAGATCTTCACCTCGGTCAGTGATTACCGAGCGGCGAAGCTGGACAACAACGAGATCGCGATGCTGCTGTACGCGCCGGAGAGCGGGTCGATCGCGGAGCTGGAGCCGCTGCGCGACTTCATGCCCGACTACTTCCGCACCGGGCCGTTCGGCGGCGACCGCAACGCCATGACCGTGTTCGGGTTGGTGCAGGATATCGACAAGTACCTCGCGCTGATCGACAAGTTCAAAGTGGGTATCGAGGACCCGCGGCAATTGCGCACGCTGACCATCCAGCACGTGAAGCCTTCAGCCGCGGTGGAGTCAGTCAAACAGCTCGTCGATTTTGGCCCGACCAGCGGCGCGGCCCCGAGCAAGCGCCGTGCCGGCGGCGCCAGCGTGGCCGAAGTCGTCGAGTACGGCGTCACCGCGATTCCCGACGACGACCGCGGCACCATTCTCGTTTTCGCCATGCCCAAGAAGATCGAGGAGATTGAGAAATTCCTCAAGTTCATCGACCTGCCCATGACCGATGCGAAGTATGCCCCGATGGTCGTGCCCGTGCTGAACACCGACGCCGGCCAGGTGATGGATATCGTCAAGTCGATCCTCTCCGCCGACGAAACCACCACCACGCCGACGAATGCAGCCGCCCGCGCCGCCCGCCGCCGCGCGGCCACCGCCCGCGGCACGGCCAAGGCCGCTGCGCCGGCCGCGGCAGCCCCGATGCAGTCCGAATCACTGACCATGCTCCACTGGCAGCCGGCCAACAGCATCATCCTCATCGGCGCGGACGAACAGGTCGCCGAGGCCCGCGAACTCATCGCGCGCTTCGACGTGCCCTACGAAACCGATACACGCTTCGTCGACGTCGAGCATCACGGCGCCGAAGAACTGTGTACGCTCGTCACCACGCTGCTCGCAGCCACCCAGGGCGGCGAAGAACCGCAGATGACCTGCACGCCGCAGGGCGGCGACCGTTCGCTCATCCTCGCCGGGCCGCTGCGCGAAATCACCCGCGCGCACGATCTGATCACCAAGCTGGACATCGAGAACACGCGTGCGAAAGAGACCATCCACACCATCGTGCTCGAGTGCATGACCCCAACGGACATGATGAACATCCTGAACGTCTGGGAATCCGCCACGACCGATGCGCCGGCCGCGGCCGCAGGTGCGCGGCCCTCGGCGCGGGCCCGCGCGGCGCGCGCGCCCGCATCCGGGAAATTCCAGCCCGACGATGCCAGCCGCACGCTCCGCGTGATTTGCACCGATCAGGAGTGGCGGGAGCGCTTTCAGCCGGAAATCACCCGGCTGGATCGCGAGTCCTGCGGTGAACCGGACCAGGTCGTGCTCGCGGTCACGCACATCGCGCCCGACGAAGCTGTGACCACGCTGACCGCGTTCTTTGGCGGTAAAGGTCAAACACGCGGCGCGGCGCAGACGCCCACGTTGGTGGCCGTTCCGCGCGGCGTGCTGGTCAGCGGGGCAACGCCGACGGAATTGGCTGCGGCCAAACAGGTGCTCGCGGAAGTCGATCTCGACCCGTTGAAGTCAGGATTGCTCGAGCGCCGCACGTTCGATCTGCAGCACGTGGCTCCCGCGGACATCATCCCCGTGCTGGAAGCGCTGACCGGCGGATCCGCGCCGGCCCCTGCAGCCGCTCGTCCGCGTGCGGGCCGCGGCGCCGCGGCTGCCGCATCGGCTTCCGGCGCGACCGGCGCAACGTTTGTCGAACACGGCGCGCGCCTGTGGGTCTCCGCGCCGCCGGCGGAAATGGAGCAGATCGCGGCGCTCATCGCGGAACTCGACGTGCCTGAGACGGAGCGCGAACTGCGGCCCTATGACTTCGCGCCCGGCACCAACGTCACCGAACTGGCGGACACGCTGCGCCAGCTTTTCCCTGGCGATGCCCGCGTGAGCGCCACCGCGCCGCGCGTGCCGCAGGCCCCGCGCACGCGCAATACCCGCGCCGCCACGGCCACGCCCGCCGGCGCGGAGGGCGAGGCGATTCTGATCATCCCCCAGCCGGCGATGCGGCGGATCTTCATCTCCGCGCCGACCGACATGTTCGCGGAGATCGAGCAGACGCTGGACATGATCCGCCCGACGATCGACGACGCAGCCGGCGTGGTGGTGAAGTTCTACAACCTGGAAAAAGCCGACGCGCAGTACGCCGCCGGCATCATCGAACCGATCATGCAGATGCGCATCGAGCAGCGAATCAGCGCCGGCGAACTGGGCGATCCCGGCGCCAGCGCCGCGTCCCTGCTGCGCATCGCCGCCGACGCCTCCGCGCGCCGGCTGGTGGTGGCTGCCCCGTCCGCGATGATCCCCGAGTTCGAGGAACTGCTCGCGAAGGTCGAGGCGGGCGATCAGCCGGAGCTCATCGTGCGCATCGTCGCCCTGCAGAACACCTCGGCGACGGAAATGTCCGACTGGATCGGCAAAATGATGGCGTCCGGCGGCGGTGTCCCGGCTCGATCGGCTGCCACGCCGCCCGCGGCGCCGCGCGATGCGCGCCGCGGTGGCCGCGGGCGAGAGGCGCCGCGTCCGAGCGGTGCGTCCACCATCGCCGCGTCGACAACCACGCCGACGGGCGTGACCGTGGTTCCGCTCGCGTCGGACGACGCGCTGGTCGTGCGCGGGCCGAAGGCAGACGCCGAGGAGATCATCGGCTGGATCGAGATGCTCGACGACGAGGCTAACAAGGGCACGGACATGCGCGTGTACAACCTCGCGCTGGTCGACGTGGAGCAGCTCGCGGACGAGATCATGACGGTGTTCGATTCGGGCGGCGGCGGGGCGGCGGCGAAGCCGGAAGCTGAAGATCCGCTGTTCGGCGACCTGCTCTCGATGGGCGGTCCACGGCGCGGCGTAGACGTGCGGCTGACCACCAACGTATTCAGCAACAGCATGGTCGTGTGGGCGTCGCCGCGCAAGCTCGCGGATATCGACAAGTACGTGGAATTGTTCGAGAGCGGCACGCTGACCGTCACCGAGGAGACCCCGTCGAAGTTCGTCGAGCTGGTACACGCCGATCCGTACGACGCGAAGTACTCGCTGAAGGACTTTATCGACACCATGTGGAGCGGGGAAAAGCCCAAGGTCGATTACGTTCCGTTCCAGAACACGCTGGTGCTCAAGAGCCGCAACCCGGACAAGGATTTCCCGCGCCTCGAAGAGATCATCGCGCAGTACATCGACAAGCCCGGCAAGGCCAAAGGACCGGTTCGCGAACGCGAAATCATCAAAGGCGACACCGCCGCGTCCGTCGTGGCTGAAGTCATCGCTCTTCTTGGCGACGACGTCGAAATCGAGGTCGAGGGTCTTACGCCGGACACGCCAACCAAGTTGCTCGAACGGCTTACACCCGAGCAGCGGACGGGCCGCGAAATCGCGCCTTGCGTCCTTCCGTCGGCGATGACCCAGGCGATGGATGCCCTGGCGGCGGCGGCGCTCGCTCAGCCGAGTGATGACCCGTCAGTGCCCGCCGCGAACACCAACGCCGTGGACGACCTCCTCCGCGCGGCGCTCGCCCAGCAGGAGTCTTCGCAGGCGTCGACGACGCAGGCATCGACGACGCAGGCATCGACGACGCAGGCATCGACCGCGGCCAACCCGCCGGCGGATACCACCCCTCCCCAAAAACCCAAGATCAAGCTGCGGATCAACCCGCTGGATAACTCCGTGTCCATCGAGGGCGCGACCCGCGATGTGAAGGACGTGCAGGATATCATCCAGGACTTGGTCAAGAAGCGGGTTGAGGACACCGGCGGCCAGGAAATCGTGATGTGGAAGCTCGATTACGTCGATCCCAGCGTGGCCACGCAGGTGCTCGAAGCCATGTTCGGCGCATCCAGCCCGCGAACCCAGGCCGCCAACGCCGCCCAGGCCGCGCGCATGCAGCAGATCGCCGCCGCGCAAGCGCGAGTGCAACAGCAACAGCAGCGGCAGCAGCGGCAACAGCAGCCGCCGGCGGGCGAACAATCCAAGGAGGACGAGGAACGCGGTGGCCGCGGCGGCCAGGGCGAGGAAGCCCCCCAACAGGAAGCCCCCGTCGCTCAGGACACCGGCGTCAGTGTTTTTCCCTATCCGCCGCTCCGCGCCATCATCGTCAAGGCCCCCATGGAGATGCTGCCCAAGATCGAACGCCTCGTCGCCACCATCGACCGCAAAGGCGGCGGCGAATCGGACTTCCGCTTCTTCACCGTGTTCAACCAGGCGGCATCCGCGGTCGAGCAGCAGCTCAAGGTGATCTTCAACATCGACCAGCCGCAGACCGCGGGGCGCGGCGCCCAGCCGGTCCGCGGGCGCGCGGCGGTGAACCCCGCGACCCAGCAGATCGAGCAGCTCATGGCCCAGCAGTTCGACCTGATCGGCCTGGGCGACGATGCCGCGTCCGTGGGCTCCACCTCCTCGATCACCATCACCAGCAACGACGCGACCAACACCGTGCTGGTCCGCGGGCCCGAGCCCATCCTCAACTTGGTGGAGAAAATCATCGCCGAGATCGAGGAGAACGCGCCACCGGCGCTGGACACGCAGACGTATCCACTGAAATTCGCGGATGCCAGCACGGTCGTGCCGCAACTCAAAGAGCTGTTCTCCGTACCGAAGGACGGGGTCTATCACCCGGACAACGTGCAGGCGACGTTTCTCGCCGACCTGCTGAACAACGCGGTCATCGTCAAGGCGCGGATGACCGACTTCGGCCGCATCGAAGAAGTCATCGCCAAGTTCGATGTGCAGTCCGGCCCGCCCGAGAAAACGGTCACGCTCACCCTCACCTGCGGCGACGCGGAGAAGTTCGCGGGCCTGCTCGGAAAGATCTACGGCATGGGCGGTCGAACGCAGGGCAGCGCGAAGAAAATCGAGTTCGTCGGCGACGCCGCGAGCAACACCGTCGTCTTCGCCGCCCCCGAGGAGCTGCGCGAGGAAATCTCCCGCCGCGTCGCGGAACTGGACAAGACCGCATGCGACCTGTCCGAGCCGCGCTTCATCAACCTCACCTCCGCGAACGCCACGCAGGTCGCCAAGGTCATTGAGCAGGCCTTCGGCGGCGGAGGAGGACGCGGCGCCACCAGCCGGGTCCGCGTCGCCGGCGATGACGCCACCCGCAAACTGATTGTCTCCTGCCCGGATGAAGTTTTTCCCCAGGTGCAGGAATTTGCCGCGAAGCTCGACGTCCCGCCCAGCGACCTCGACGTGAAGACCTACAAGCTCAAATACGCCAAGGCGACCGAGACGCTGCAGCAGATGGAAGCCATGTTCCGCTCGCTGGCCATACAGCTTCGCGGCCAGGGCATCGCCGTCGACGCTTTCGCCGGCAGCGCCAGCGACCGCGCCCAGAGCATCACCGTAGCAGGCGGGCCGATCACCTTCGCAGCCGTCGAGAAGTTCCTCGCCGACGTGGATGTCGAGGCGCAGGACACCGCCGTCGGCACCATGGTTGTGGCCCTGCAGAAGACCGACGCCCGCGAGGTCGCGGAGATGATCCGCCGGCTGTTCCCGCGCGCGGAAAACGGCATCGACCCGCCGCGCGCGGAGGCCAACGAAACCACGAACACGCTCATTGTCATGGGCACGCAGGGGCAACGCGACCGCATCCAGAACGAGGTGATCAACAAACTCGAGGAGTTCGCGGCCCCGCAGAAGGAGCGTGAGACCCGCGTGTACCCGGTGACCTACGCCGATCTGAACGATGTGCGCAACGCGATCGCCACCGCGTATCGCCCGGAGCGTGGGGCCCATGACTCGGATCGCGTGGAAGTCGCCATCGAGAACGCGACGCGATCGGTCATCGTCTCCGCCAAGCCCGACAAGCTCGACAAGGTGGGTGAGTTCATCAAGCAGCTTGACGTGCCCGCGACATTCGCGCCCGGCACGCGCACCTTCAAGCTGCAGCACGCCGACGCGGGTTCCGCCCGCGAAGCCATCGTGCAGATCTACGGCCCGCGCAGCGGCCGCCGGCAGAGCCCAAGCGATGAAGTCACCGCCGTCGTCGACTGGGGTTCCAACTCGGTCATCGTTTCCACCGGCGAGGCGCGCATGGCGGAAGTCGAGAAGTTCATCACCACGCTCGACCAGAGCGGCCAGGGCGCGCGCCAGGTCCACGTGGTCACATTGGAGCACGCCGACCCAGCCAGCGCCGCCCGCTCGCTACAGGAGATGTTCGCCCAGCGCGGCCCGCGCGGCGGGCAGGACTCGATCAGCATCTCCAACCCGCAGGGCTCCGACGCGCTGCTCATCAAGGCCAATGACAAGGAGTTCGCCGAAATCACCGCCGTCATCCAGGGCCTGGATGTGCTTCCCGGCGACGAAGCCCGCGCCGCCCGCATGTTCACCCTCAAGTACACCAACGCCGACGAGATGCAGTCGATCCTGCAGGACTATCTCAGCCGGCCGGGCGGCAACCGCGGCGGGCGCGGCGCCGGCGGCGAATTGATGGGCGATATCCGCATCACCACCATGCCGTCGAGCAACTCCATCGTCGCCACCGGCAACACCGAGCAGCTCGAGCGCGTCGCGGCCCTGGTCGCGCGCATCGACGTCGAAGTGGCCGACGCGGGCAACGCCCCGAAGATCATCCACCTGGAAAAGGCCCTGGCCAGCGACATCGAGCCGACGCTGGCCCAGCTCTTTGTCGAGAACGCCAATCAAGGTCGCGGCGGCGGACGGCAGGGCACCGCCTCTCAGGTCGTCCCGGTCATCGTGGCCAACGACTACGCCAACACGCTGATCGTGCGGGCCAGCCCGACGGACTTCTCGCTGATTGAAAACCTGGTCAAGACGCTCGACCTGGAAGACACCGACAACACGGGCTGGTTCGAAATCGTGCAGGTCGCCTCCGCGTTCCGGGTCAGCGACCTGGCCACCACCGTCGAACAGACCGTGCAGCAGGCGGCTGCCAAGGTCGGGGAGACCAACCGCGGGCCCCGCGGTGGCGGCCGGCCGCAGGCGCAGTTCACTGTTCAGCCGATCGAGGCCTCAAACAGCCTGGTGCTCGCGGGCGATCCGAAGCAGATCCAGGTGGCCAAAGCGATGATCGAGCAAATCCAGGCGCTCGGACCAGCCGGGGGGAAGATCACCAAGATTGTCCGTCCGGCCAATGTCTCGCCGGACGAAATAAAGCGTGTCATCGAGGAGATGATCAATAATAATTCACAGGGCACGGGTGGGCGCGGCACGCGCGGTCGGCCTCGCTAACCCTGGTCGCAGTCAGTACATAACAACACGTGCAGCCAAATGATGCCCAAGTGGTAACAGCATTGTCGACCTGTGCGTGAAAAGTAAATCACAGAGGGGAATGCCGAGCGTTCGCGCACCAGCGTGAACCATCGGCACGGCCCGGGCGCGGCGCGCATCGGCACGGAGGCTGGCGCGGCGGACTGCCCGGATGAACGCTCGCCGCGTGAAGGATGCAGTCATGAGTAAACTGGCAGCAGCGATCTTGGTGTTGGCCCTAGCCAACGGCGCATGGGCCCAGACGGATAACCCGCCGGCGGATTCGCCTGCGCCGGTGCGCGCCGCGGATGCGGCGCCGGCGGACGCCAACACCGTTGGCCCGGACACGGCGCAACCGCCGGTTCCGCTCGAGGTCAACCTCAGCGGCGCGGAAATCGGCGTGCAGGTCGTCGGCGACTCTGTGATCTTCACCGGTCCGGAAAGCGACATCGCCATTCTCGAGGAGCTGGTCGCCCAGCTCGATCGCGACATCAAGCCGAAGGACTTCCGCGTCGTCCGGTTGGAAAATCGCAACGCGCAGGAGATCGCGCAGGTCGTGCAGGAGGCGGTGCGCAAGATGAAGGGGCGCGAGCCCCGGCCCGAAGAAGAGATCACCGTTTCCACTATCTCCAGCAACATCCTTCTGATCACCGGCCCAAGCCTCGATCTCGACACCGTCTCCGGCCTGATCCAGCAGCTCGATCAGATCGACTCCGGTCTGCCGACGTTCGAAACCATCACGTACCAGCTCAAGCACATCAAGGCCAACCAGGCGAAGGCCAAGCTGGAAGAGCTGATCACCGCGCTGCGCCAGCGCCAGGGTGAGGACCCCGCGAACCAGATCACCATCATGGCCCTGGACGCGAGCAACTCGCTGTACATCTTTGCGCCCAAGCCCGAGCACGAAAAAATCGCCAAGATGCTCGCGGAAATCGACATCGAACCCGTCGCCGGCTACGGCGACCTCAAGCTGGTCTACTTCCCGTTGATCAACAGCCAGGCGACCAAACTCGCCGAAGTGCTCAACAGCCTGTTCCAGACCGCGGAGGGCGCGGAGGAGGCGGCTGAGACGATTCGCCGCATCCGCATGGTCAAGAGCAAGCCCGGCCAGGACGGCCCGCTCGAGGAACTTCCCCCGATCAACCTGGAGCGCCAGATCAAGCTCATCGCCGACGAGGATTCCCAGGCGCTGATCTGCGCTACCGCGGAGGAGAACATCGGCCCACTGGGCGAGCTCATTGCGCTGCTTGATGGCGTGCCGCTCGCGGTCGAGCAGGGTTTGCGCATCTACGCGCTCAAGCACGCAGACGCGACCTCGCTGAAGGAACTGCTCGAGGACATGTTCACCCAGGGCAAGGACCTGCCCAAACCCGCACCCGGCACCGAGGCGACTTCGGCGGTGCCCGACAACGATGTTGGTAAATCCCTGGTCTACAACATCGGCGTCACCGCCGATCCGCGCACCAACGTGCTCATCGTCACCGGCCGCGCCGAGCAGCTCGTGCTCGTCGAGGGCGTGGTCAACCGTGTCGACGTGCCCGCCCTGGAGCTCAAACACCCTTTGGCCCTCATCACCCTTGAGCAGCTCGACGCCACCCGCGTCAGCACCATCATCGAAAAGCTCTGGGAGCAGCGCATCGAGGTGATGAACGAGACCAAGACCGGCGAGGCCGCGATCGCCCGCGAAAAAATCTTCCTTTCGGTCGACCTGCGTTCGAACTCGCTCATCATCGCGGGCACCGAGTCCAACGTTGCCGAAGTCCGCAGCATCGTCGAAACCCTGGACGCCGCGCCCGACCGCTTCAACGACCAGATCCGCCTCATCACCTGCAAGCTCACCTCCGCCGGCGATCTCAAGACCAAGATCGACGAACTCTGGACGCGCAAGGCCGAACTTCGCGGCGAGGCGGAACAGCCGCAGGACCTGCCCGTGGTCGTCGCCGATCAGCGGAGCAACGCCCTGATCATCGCCTCCAGCCCGGAAGACTTCGCGGAAATCAAGCGGCTGATCGACACGCTCGAATCCCAGCCGCTCGCACCTATCGCCGAAATCCGCCTGTTGGCGCTGGTGAACAACGACGCCGCGCAGATCGGCGATATGCTCAAGCAACTCTTCGACGAACGCATGCAGCAGCGCCTCGTCTCCGGCCAGGAGGAAAACCCGACTGATCGCGTGGCCATCGCCAGCGAACCGGCCACCAACACGTTGCTCATCGCCTCCAGTCCGGACAACTATGACGAAATCAAGCGCATCGTCGCCGTGCTCGACGTCGAGCCGAACCTCGAGGGCGTCGTCCGCGTCTTCATCCTGGAAAACGCCCAGGCGGAAAACGTCGCGGACCGCATCAAGGACCTGTTCGACCAGGGTCTCTATACCGGCAGCGTCATCGGCGAGAGCCAGATCATCGAAGCCCGGCAGAAAATCGCCATGGTCGCCGACCCGCGGGCCAACGCGGTGGTGGCCAGCGCGTCCAAGACCAACCTCTCGATCATCGAGAAGCTCATCGAACAGATGGACACCGACCGCGCGCCGCTGCTCAACGCTGACACCCGCCTGTTTCAACTGACCGCGGGCGACTCGGTCAAGATTTCCAGCATGCTCGACCGGTTGTTCGAAGGCATGGCCGGCATGAGTGAGGAGTTCGACGCGCCGACCATCGTCGCCGACGCGGTGAGCAACACGCTAATCGTGACCGGCTCGCGCGACGCGATCAAGCGCGCCACCGACCTCATCGGCTCGCTTGACGTGACCCCCGCGCGGCAGACCGCCGTGCAGGTCTACGCCCTGAAGCACGCCACCGCCAACAAGATCGCCGCGAAAATCCGCGAAATTTTCGAGAACCGCGACGAGGGCACCGAGACCCAGCGCACGCCGTTCCTGGTCATGGCCGACGATCCGACCAACGCGGTCATCGCCTCCGCCTCCGATGAGGATCACGCCACCGTGCGCCACCTGATCGGTCTGCTCGATGTGCCCTCGACCATCAGCCACCGCGTCCAGGTTTTTCCCCTGGCCCAGGCCAAGGCGGAGTCCACCGCGGAAGTGCTGCAACAGCTCTTTGAATCGCAGTCTCAGCTTGGCGGGGCCACCACGCAGACGGAAGGCATCGTCGTTCAGGCCGACAAGCGTACCAATGCGCTGGTCGTCTGGGCGGCTGAATCGGAAATGACCAACATCGAGCAGATCGTCCGCAAGCTCGACACCGCCACGCCGGGCCCGGAGATGATGGTCAAGGTGATCACGCTTCGGCGCGCCCTCGCCCGCGACCTTTCGGAAGCGCTGACCAATACCTTTTCCGGCGGGCAGGGCGGCAGCACCACCGCCGACCAGTCGGTCATTCTGCTTTACGACGAGGAACTCGCCGACGGCTCGATGGTCACGCGCAAGCTGCTCAAGCAGGACATCACCATCGTGCCCGACGAGCGCACAAACTCGCTGTTCGTCATGGCTCCGGCGGGCAGCATGGAAATGCTCAACGGGCTGATTCTCTCCATCGATCGCATTCCGCCGACCGTCGCGGAGATCCGCATGTTCCCGCTGGCCAACGCCGACGCGGAAGAAGTCGTCACCCGGCTGAATGAGCTGCTGGAGAGCAACCAGCAGGAAGGTCCGCAGACGCTCTTGCAGGTCAGCGATACCGGAGCAGCCGGCGCGTCTGCGGGCACCACGGGCTCAGCCGGTCCCGGTCAGGTTTTGCGGCTGACCGCCGACCGACGCACGAACACGGTGATCGCCGCCGGCGCTGAGGCCGACCTGGAGATGATCGAGCGGGTCATCCGCTGGCTGGACGCACAGGACACCGACGAGCGTATGCGTTTCGTGTATGAGGCCCGCTACGTTCCCGCCTCGGACGCCGCGACCGCGATGCGCTCCTTCCTGGACGAGGAAAACAACCTGATGGGCGAACTCGACGATGAATCGTCCATCATGCGCCGCGCGGAGCGGCACGTGACCGTCGTCGGCGACGAGGAAAGCAACAGCCTGATCGTCGGCGTCAGCCCGCGAAACTACTCGCGAACCATGGAAATGCTCTACTCGCTGGATCGCCCGCCGCCGCAGGTGAACATCCAGGTGCTCATCGCCGAAGTCCTGCTGGACGATCGGCTCGAATTCGGCATGGAGTGGGCGCTGCAGGACCTGCTCTTCAGCGAGACCGCGACGGTTGGCCCCAACGGCACCGTGCAAGGCAACAGTTTCGATTTCGTCGGCGGTACCGACGTCGGCGCCGCGGGCGCGGCTGGCTCTTTCGGCGGATTTACCTTCGCCATCACCGGCGAGGACTTCAGCTTCCTCGTGCGCGCGCTGCAGTCAGACGGCAGCCTGGAAGTGCTCAGCCGGCCGCAGATCACCGTGGCCAACAACCAGGAGGCGAACATCACCATCGGCGACCGCGTTCCCTTTCTGCAGGGCTCCAGCGTCACCGACAGCGGCCAGGTCAATTCGCAGGTGCAGTACGAAGACGTCGGCATTCAGCTCGACGTGACGCCGCACATTAATCCTGACGGCTACGTGAACCTCGAGATTCGACCAGAGATTTCCGCGCTCAACCCGGGCAGCAACGTGCAGATCTCGGAAAACCTGACCGCGCCCACCTTCACCAAGCGCTCGGCGGAAACCGTCGTCACGGTGAAGGACGGCGAGACCATCGTCATCGGCGGCCTGATCCAGACCACCGAGGACGAGCGCGAGACCAAGACGCCGATCGTCGGCGACCTGCCCATCGTCGGCAATCTGTTCCGCGCCACCTCCAGTTCGCGCCGCCGCACCGAACTGCTCATGGTGCTCACGGTCAATGTCATCCGCGACGAGCACGACGCCTATGTCGAATCCGTCAAGCTGCGCGACCAGAGCGGCTTCCTGCCCGAGAAAGTCAAGCGGAGTCCGCTCATGGGCGGCCTGCGCGTGCTGCCCGGCGACGAAATGCCCGCGGACGAGTCCGCACCGCCGCAGCGCCAGCCGCGCAGCGTGCGCCCGGGCGATCGCCCGCTCTACGGTCCCTCGCCGGAAATCTACGGACCCGCTCAGCCGGGTCGGCAGAAAACCGACCAGGTAGGTCCGGCGCGCGAAACCTACGGCCCGCCGCGACCGCTGGGTACGGAAAAGCCCATCGCCTGGAAGTCGGAGTAGTTCAGTGGAGTTTTCCTATATGCGCGGATGGCTGTTTCTTTTCCTGACGATGGCGCTCGCGGCGCTGCCCGCATGCAGCCGCCGTGCCGACGGCCGCTTTGGCGGCGATCGGCAGCGCCCCGCACCGTCCGCCAAGGACACCGAGATATTCCGCGTCGTCTGCTTTTTTCCGCCCAACATGTGGAAGAGCTTTGATTCCGCGGGCGATCGCAATCCTGAAGGATTCGCCTTTGTGATGTACCTGATCTCCGGCAAAACCGGCAAGGGAATCTACGCGGACGGCACATTTCGCGTCGAACTCTACCGCTATGGCGAAGCGGACAGAAATGGCCGCCGGCAACGCGATCTGGTCTTTGATACCGCGGCGCCCATGGCGCAGATCGCGCGGCGCTCGCCGACGATGCTCGGCGAAGGCTACCAGCCGTATGTGTTTTGGGGAGATCTGCAAATCTACGGAGATGATATCGAAGTCGTCGTCAAGTACGAATCGCCCACCGGGCGCACCGTCTCCAGCGAGACCGTTCACGTGAAGGTGCCGCCGAGAAAAGCGTAGCTTTGCGAAGCGCACGATAGCGCTTGTAGCTGCTGCGCCCGGGCGCTGCGAAAACTCGGCAGATCATTGAGCCCGCCGTGGCGTGGATCTGCGCACCCGGCTCAGAGTCATTGCGCGTCCTGGTATTCCTCGAGCCACGCCATCTGGATCGCTTCCAGCTTCTTTTCATTCGAGGACTTGGGGTCGTCGGCGAAATCGGCCAGGGCGCATACCCAGTCGTGCAGGTCGGTGAAGCGCACGGTCAGCGGGTCGAGGTCCGGGTACTGCTCGTGCAGCGCGATCGCGATATCCTCGGAATCCGTCCATTTCATGGTGTTATATCCCAAACGGCAGCATGCTCGATTCCTCCTGCTCAGCCCGCGGCGATCAGTGCGGCGGTTCCTTTGCCAGGTTGCGATTCCAGTCCGGAATTTCCACCACGACATCTTTCGACCCGTCCGGGACGGCCTGGCACGCCAGCCGGCTGGTGGGCTTCAGGCCCGGGGCGTTCTCCAGCATGTCGTCCTCTTCTTCCGTCGAATCGCCGCAGGTGTCGAAGCCTTCGCGAACGATCACGTGGCAGGTCGAGCAGGCGCACACGCCGCCGCAGGCGTGATCGATCTCGATACCGTGCTCGTCGGCGATGTGCAGAATGCTGCCCTTGAGTCCGTTGTGCGGCTCATCGAGTTGCGCCGGATCAACCTCCGCGACCACGTTCACCGGCATGAACGTGATCTGGTACTTGCGCGTCGGCAGCCGCGCCGGTTTCTCCGCCATATAAGGGTTTTTTCCACCCATGGTTCAGCTCCCTTGAAGTTTCGTCCACGCTCGATCCCGCGGTCGGCCGCTCTCCGCCGCGCGTTAGCGCCGCGCACCCGTGTCCAGCGCGGCGCGCAGCCCGGCGGACATGCCCACCTCGGCCAGCGGAACGGTCATCTCGTCGAAGGCCTGCAGGCGCTTGGCCAGTTCATCGTTATCCGTCGTCTGCTCGGCAAATGTGCGCAGCGCCTGTAAGCCGTCGCGGATCCGCTCGCGCAGTGGTGCGTCGATCAACGCCCCGTACCGCGAGAGCATCTGCTCTGCTTTGTGCGTATCGAACGCGACCTGGTTGCGCAGGTCGATCAGCCGGTGCGCCTGCATGTCGTCGCGCGCGTGCGCGATGCTTTCCTCCGTCATGCGCCGCACCTCGTCCGCGGTCAGTCCGTGCGCGGGGACGATCTGGATCGCCGCGACCGTGCCGCTGCGCTGTTCCCTCGCGGATACGCTCAGGATGCCGTTCTGATCGATCAGGAAGGTGACGTCGACTTTGGGCATGCCCGCCGGCATAGGGGGAATCCCAGTAAGGTTGAACTCCCCCAGCGTGCGGCAATCGCGGGCGAGTTCGCGCTCGCCTTGCAGCACGTTGATCTTGACCGCGGTCTGGCCGTCCTGAAACGTCGTGAACGTTTCGGTCGCCTGGCAGGGCACCTTCGTGTTTTTCATGATGAGCTTGCCCATCGCCCCGCCCATCGTCTCGATGCCCAACGACAGCGGCGTCACGTCGAGCAGCAGCAGATCGCGCCGCTCGCCCGCGAGCACCGACGCCTGGATCGCCGCGCCCAGCGCAACCACCTGGTCCGGATCGAGCGCAGTGTACGGCGATCGCCCAAAGAGTTCCCCGACGCGCCGACGTACATAGGGCACGCGCGTCGAGCCGCCCACCATCACCACTTGATCGATATCCTCAGCTTGCAGCCGCGCGTCGCGCAGCGCGGTCCGGCAACTGGCCAGCGTGCGCTCCACGTCCGGCGCGATCATGCCTTCGAATTCCCCGACGGTAAGCACGCGGCGATACACGCGGCCGGCGCCCAGGTCGATCTCCAGCGTCGCGTTTTCCTGCTTGGACAGCGCAATCTTCACATTCTCGGCGAACGTGCGCAGGGCCTGACGCGTCGCGGGGGAGTCGATAGCCAGTTGATATTGCTCGGCGATCTCCCGCGCCGCCAGGTCCATGATCGCCCGGTCGAAATCGTCGCCACCCAGGTGCGTGTCGCCCGCCGTGCTGAGCACTTCAAACACGTCGCCGGTCAATTTCAGGATGGTGACGTCAAACGTGCCGCCGCCCAGGTCGTACACCGCGACCGTCGCGTGATCGCGACGATCCAGCCCGTAGGCCAGCGCCGCCGCGGTCGGTTCGTTGATGATCCGCACGACCTCCAGGCCGGCAATCGCACCCGCGTCGCGCGTCGCCGCGCGCTGCGCGTCGTCGAAGTATGCCGGTACGGTGATCACGGCTTTGGTCACGGGTCGTCCGAAGTGCCGGCTGGCGCGGTCACGCAGCGCCGCGAGAATCACCGCGCTCACTTCCTGCGGCGTCACTTTTCCTTGCCCAACGCGAACGACCGGCTGATCGCGGCCGTCCTGCGTCGTCAGGCGTTCCACGGCGTATGGCAGCCGTGCGATTTCATCGCCAAGTTCAGCGAAGCCCACTCCCATGAGCCGCTTGATGGAGTAGACGGTGGTCCGCGGCTGTTCGATCGCGTGCGCCCGCGCGTCCCTGCCGACGCGCGTCACCGAGCCTGCCTCGTCATACGCGACTACCGACGGCAGCATGGGTCCGCTGCCGTCGTCGATGACTTCGGGGCCGGCGGGTCCCGACCAGGCGACCAGCGAGTTGGTCGTGCCCAGGTCGATGCCGACGATGATGTCCTTGGTCGCGTTCATGCGTTCCAAAGCAGGTCGAGCATGTTGTCGTAATATTTCACCGCGTTGATCGAGTGCCGCAGCGACGTCTTGTCCGCGCTGGATGCCCCCGGCAGCTTTCCGGCCAGGTCCGCGATCTGCGCGATCAGTTCGGCGCGGCGGCGGTCCACGGAGTCGCGCAGGCGCCGCAGTTCGTCTGCATCTCCGCCGGACTGTGCCTCCTCGATTTCCTCGCGAAGCATCAGCGTTTCGCTGAGTACGTTCGGCGGCACCGTCCGGTCGTCCGCCGCGCTCGCTCCGCCGCACAACTCGAGCAGGTAGCCCGCACGCAGCACCGGGTGCCGCAGGATCTTGATCGCTTCGTTCAACTCCGCGCTGAGGCGAATCGAGAGCTGCTGCATTTCCCCCGATGCGCCGCCGAAGTAATCCGGATGAATATGCCGCGACACCGCCAGGTATCGCTCTTCAACTGCGGCTTCGTCCAGCGCGTAGGTTCGCGGAAGTCCCAGCAGCGCGAAGTAGTCCACGCGCTGCGGCAACGGGTACAGCGTATGGCATCCCTCGCAAACGACCGGCGAGGTGAGCTCGGCGCTGCATTTCAGGCACTTTTCAGGAACGGTGCACGACTCGCTGGACATGCCGCTTCACCTTGGCGGATTCGGTCGCAGGACACGCCCGCCGCGGCGCGCATGCCGCCCCAATTGGCCGCGACGCGCGCCTAGACCGAGAAGCTGCTGCCGCAACCGCACGAACTGGACGCGTTGGGATTCTGGAAGACGAACCCGCGACCCATGACCTCGTCGCGAAAGTCGATGCTCACGCCGTTGAGGTACAGGTAGCTCTTCGGGTCGCAGATCACTTCCACGCCGTGCTGCTCGAACACCTCGTCTTCTTCAGACTTGCGGTCGGTCAGATCGAGCGTGTAGTTGAACCCGCTGCATCCGCCGCCCTTGACGCCCACGCGCAGGTAGAGCTTGGTGATGGCTGGCGCGCCCCCTTCGGCATCCGACTTGGCCTTCTCAACCTGCTGGTTGACGATCTGGTTGACCTCGCGAGCCGCGATTTCGGTCAGGATGATTGCCATGCGCTGTACTCTCCGTGATTAATGCGCCCGCGCTGCGCGCCGGCTGTGGTTCACATCTCTAGTCCGATTCCCAGTCTCACTTTGCGGCGACAGTTTCGCCCGCCCGCGCCGCTTTGCCGGCGCCCTGCTTCTCCCGCAGGTCGCGGATGGCGGCGCGAATCGCGTCTTCCGCCAGCACACTGCAGTGAATCTTCACCGGTGGCAGGGCCAGCTCTTTGACGATATCCGTGTTCTTGATTTCGCCCGCTTCGTCAACCGTCTTGCCCTTCACCCACTCGGTCGCGAGCGAACTGCTGGCGATGGCGCTTCCGCAGCCGAAAGTCTTGAACTTCGCGTCCACGATCCGGTCGTGCTCGTCGACCTGGATCTGGAGCTTCATCACGTCGCCGCACTCGGGCGCACCGACCACGCCGGTGCCCACGTTTGCCGCGCTCTTGTCGAGCGAACCCACGTTTCGCGGATGCTCGAAATGATCGACGACCTTGTCGCTGTATGCCATGGCCAAGTCTCCCTGGAATTACCGTACTTCCTCAGTTTTCTTCCGCACGTTTCATTTACAATATTCTATAACCGTGCCGGACTCGGGTCATCCCCGTCGTGCCCGCACGCCGTCAATGGTGCGCCCACTGCACCTTGGTGATGTCGATCCCCTCCTGGGCCATTTCGAACAACGGGCTCATCTTCCGCAGGTGATTCACCGCATCGGTCACCCTCCGAATCGTGTGATCGACGTCGGCCTCGGTGGTGAAGCGACCCAGGCTGAACCGGATCGAACTGTGCGCCAGCTCGTCGCCCACGCCCAGCGCCTTCAGCACGTAGCTCGGTTCCAGCGACGCGCTGGTGCACGCGCTGCCGCTGCTCACCGCGATATCGTTGAATCCCATCATCAGGCTCTCGCCTTCGACGTAAAGAAAACTCACGTTCAGCGTCGTGGGCAGGCGCTTGTCCGGATGGCCGTTCAGCGCGATCTCGTCGAGATTGGCCTGCAGGCCTTTCCACAGGCGCTCGCGCAGCGCCGTGATCCGCTTCGACTCCTCCGGCATTTCCGCCTGCGCGATAGCGCAGGCCTCGCCCAGGCCGACGATCGCCGGCACATTCAGCGTGCCGCTGCGCATTCCCCGTTCGTGACCGCCGCCGTGGACGACCGGCTCGCAGCGCACCCGCGGCTTCTTGCGGCGCACGTAGAGCGCGCCCACGCCCTTCGGGCCGTACATCTTGTGTCCTGAGATGCTCAACAGGTCGATACCCATGGCCTCGACGTCGATGGGGACCTTGCCCACAGCCTGCGCGGCGTCGCTGTGAAAGATGATGTCGCGCTCCTTGCACAGCCGGCCGATCTCCGCGACCGGCTGAAGCGTCCCCGTCTCGTTGTTCGCGAACATGATCGACACCAGCGTCGTCGTGTCCTTCATCGCGGCCTTGAGCTCGTCGAGGCGGATCATGCCGTACTTGTCGACGCCCAGCACCGTGACCTCGAAGCCGTTCTGCTCGAGGAATTTCGCCGGATCAATCACCGCCTTGTGCTCGGTTTCCTGGATGATCAGGTGGTTGCCCTTGTCGCGGTACATGTGGGCGACGCCCTTGATCGCGATGTTGTCGCTCTCCGTCGCGCCGCTGGTGAAGATGATCTCCTTGGCGCTGGCGCCGATTAACTCGGCTACCTGTGCGCGCGCCTTTTCGACTCCCTGTTCCGCCTCCCACCCGAAGGCGTGGTTGCGGCTCGCCGCGTTTCCAAACTTGTCGCGCAGGTAGGGCAGCATCGCATCGAGCACGCGCGGATCCAGCGGCGTGGTTGCGTTGTTGTCGAGATACACCATGGTCATGCCGTCAAACTCCTTCGTTGCGTCGGCTGCGTATGCCGACCTCAGTTGTCATCTGGTCCGGATGCGTCGCACCCCCGAATGGACTAGCCGCGTCCATTCACCCATGTCGCGGTCAGCAGTTGATGGCAACCGCCGCATGCCGCGACTCACTGTTCGCCGAAATCTCCGCGAGCGTTACGTTCTTCAGAAAATCCTCCAGCCGCTGACTCACCACCCGCGCGGACGCCGAAATCGGACACCAACCGCTCATTTCGCATCCGCGCGCAAGGCCATGCGCACTCTCGTTCGCACAGACAAAGAGATTCACAGGGCCTTCCATCGCCTGCACGATCATGAACAGCGAAATCTGCTCCGGCGCCATGCCCAGCCGGTATCCCCCGCGCGCGCCGCGCACGCTGGTCACCACGCCGTGCCGTGAGAGCGTCTTCAGAATGTTCATCAGAATCGGCAGCGGGATCCGGTAGTGGTCCGCGATCTCGCGGGCGGTGCTCAGGTTGTCGCCGCGCCGCACCATGTGCGCCAACGCCACCAGCGCATAATCCGATTTTCGAGTCAGCGACAGCACCTACCGCAACCCCGTCGGGCGCCTCGTGGCTGGGCCCGGTTCCCCGCACAGCCCACACCCCAGAAACTCCCTTTTCGATCCAGGGGGATATATAGCACCCATCCGGTACTATTTCAAGCCAACAAGCCGCCTTCTGCGCACCATCCGAGGGGATCTCCAGACGCCCTAATGCTTGAAGCTCGTCGCCTTCTCGGATAATCCGTTGTTTCTCGGGTGTTTCTGGCCCAAATTATCAGGCCCGGCGGGGTAGGCCGGGCCCTGGGGGGTAACTGGTCCATGGGGGATGGACCAGTGAGTGGCATAGAACATCATCGATGCGCTGACCGGCTGATTGCACTCAAGCCGCAGCCGCCGAAACTCCTGGTTATTACCCGGCACAGCCCGATAACTGAGCTGGATTGTCGTTTCTTTTCCAAGTTGTGTCAAGCATGTTTCCAGAAAAATGTCGCAATAGAAACAGCTCTTGGAAGATTCTCGCTTCAGCCGTTGTATATCGAGTGCGCTGCGGGTTTTCGCTTGACGCCCGCAACGCCATGAGTTACTATGAAATGTAGTAGTTAGTGTGGAGGCAATCCGCGCCGCGGATTCGCCGAAATCGTTCACGCCAGCCGGGTATCGGGCGGCGCACTTTCGGAAGTGCGTCCATAGCCCGGCGCTTCCGCACGGAGTTCATGCCATGTTACGTTCGCTCATCACCGGGGTCGTGGCGTTCGCGCTGGTCAGTACTGCGCTGGCTCAGACATCCGACACAGTGCGCACTCCCGCGGCACAGAAAACGGGCGTGACTCGGCAAGCCCCGCCGGTGCAGCGCGGCATGGTGTCACCTGTTGTCGCGGTCATGAATCGCCGAATCGAAGCGATTGACTGGGACGAACAGCCGTTGGAAGCCGTCATCGAATGGGTGCAGGGCCAGGGACCGGTAAACGTCGTTGTCGTCTGGCGCGCGCTCGAAGCTTACGGTGTTGATCGCGATACGCCCATTACGCTGCGCATGCAGGGCGTCACTGTACGCCAGGTGCTCATCGAGGCGCTCACGCAGGTTTCCAGCGATGGCGAGATTCGTTTTCGCGGCGTCGGCAACATCATCCGCATTTCCACGCGCGAGGAATTCAATCGCGATCTGTACGTGCGCGTCTATGACGTGAGCGACCTCATCATGCACGTTCCCGATTTCGAAGGCCCGGAAATCACGCTCACCGATGAAGGCGGCCAGGGCGGTGGCATGGGTGGCGGAATGGGCGGCGGCATGGGCGGCATGGGCGGCGGCGGCTTT
>Ga0268299_1000531_pt1 | contig 113090 bp, 96 predicted proteins | sample NOBtaG_FD_193484 | JGI IMG/M metagenome (GOLD analysis project Ga0268299, IMG submission 193484) | Activated sludge microbial communities from bioreactor in Nijmegen, Gelderland, Netherland - NOB reactor | ecosystem: Engineered > Bioreactor > Aerobic > Activated sludge | place: Netherlands...
AGCTACTCTATATTATAGATGATGTTCAATATCAAACCCGGGTAGACCGTGAAGCAAGCGACCTGGCCAGGGCAAAAACAGAATTAGTGCGTGCGCAAAATGAATTAAATCGCGTAAAACCGCTCACCGAACTGAATGCTCTCAGCAAAAAAGACCTCGACAATGCTACCGCTTCGTATGAAGCAGCACAGGCTCAGGTACATGCTTCACAAGCTTCGTTAGAAAATGCTAAAATTGAATTTGGCTACACTCGTGTTTTCGCTCCTTTTGACGGAGTGATCGGTATTTCCAATGTTCGCGTTGGCGATTATGTGAGCCGTGCAGGCGCTACTTCTGTGTTAACGACCATTTCAAGCATTGGCGGTGTGCGGGTCCGCTTCCAAATTAGTGAACGCGAATACCTGCGCATTGCACAACTTACGCGTGAAGAATTAACTGCTGTTAAAAAGAATGTTCAACTGCTTTTGGCCGATGGAACCATCTATCCTCACAAAGGCGAAGTGAATTTTGCCGACCGCGAAATTGATCCTAAAACCGGAACCTTAACGGTGGAGGCAACATTTCCAAACCCGAACGGCTTGCTGCGCCCGGGTTCATTTGTAAAAACAAGGGTACTCCTGAATACAGTTGCCGATGCTATTGTTGTTCCGCAGCGCGCGGTCATGCAACTTCAACACCTTGCCCAAATATTTATTGTAACCGATTCCAGCACACTCAAAGCAAGCGCAGTTGAAACCGGAGCAAAGGTTGGCGATGGATGGATTATCAAAAAAGGACTTAAAGCAGGTGAACGTGTTGCTGTAGTGGGAACACTAAGCCTTACACCCAACTCAAAAATAGAAGCTGTAGAAATGCAGTGGCCTGACAGCACCTCCAATCAATAACTAACCTATCTAAACTCAGTTACTATGAGTGAATTTTTTATCCGAAGGCCCATTGTAGCGATGGTCATTTCAATTCTGATGATCATCATCGGCTTGATTACATTAAAGGGCATTCCCATTTCAAAATACCCGGAGATTACCCCTCCGATGATCCAGGTGACAACAACCTTTAACGGTGCCAATGCCGTAAACGTGGAGCAGGCGGTTGCAACGCCTATCGAGCAACAGGTGAACGGTGTGGAGGAGATGCTGTACATGAAGTCGATCAATGCTGCCGATGGATCGCTTACACTACAAGTTTCTTTTGAAGTAGGTACCGATCTCGACAATGCGAACATGCTAACACAAAACCGTGTATCGCAGGCCAACGCTAAAATGCCAATCGAAGTAAAAAACTTTGGTGTCACTACCAAAAAATCATTGGTGTTTCCACTCATGCTGGTTTCTCTTACATCGCCTGATTCAACCTATGATGGAATTTTCCTGAACAACTATGCAAACATTAACGTGGTCGATCAGCTCAAGCGTTTAAAAGGTGTTGGCGATGTGATTTTGTTTGGCGGTGCCGATTACTCCATGCGCATCTGGCTGAAGCCTGATCAACTGACCAAGCTTGACCTTACGGTAAACGATGTAGTAAATGCTGTAAAAAAACAAAATGCGATCTCGCCCGGAGGTAAATTTGGGGCACCTCCCACTCCGGCAGGTGTGGAATACACTTATACAGTAACGTTACAAGAACGATTGGTGAGTGAAGAAGAATTCGGAAATATCATTGTAAAATCGGACGACAGGGGATCGATTATTCGCCTGAAAGACATTGCACGTTTAGAGCTCGGATTGGATAATTACAATGCTGTTAGCCGGTTGAATAAAGTTTCAGCCGCTACCATTGTGGTATATCAAATGCCGGGATCGAACGCGTTAGAAGTGGCCGACCTGGTTCAAAATACCATGAAGGAACTGGAGCCGCGTTTCCCCAACGATTTGAAGTATGACATTTCATTGAATACAACACGTGCCATCTCAGTAGGTATAGAAGAAATTGTGCACACCCTTTTTGAAGCGGTGGTGCTGGTAATCATTGTTGTGTTCCTGTTCCTGCAAGACTGGCGGGCTACCCTCATTCCATTATTAACGGTTCCGGTTTCATTGATTGGTACGTTCATCATCTTCCCTATGCTGGGATTCTCCGTGAACGTGTTATCGTTATTGGGACTTGTACTGGCCATTGGTCTTGTGGTGGATGATGCCATTGTAGTGGTAGAAGCCGTTATGCACAACATCGAGCATGGCATGAAACCAAAAGAAGCAACCCAAAAAGCCATGAAAGAAGTGGGCGGTCCGGTGGTTGCCATTGCCTTGATTCTTGCTGCGGTTTTCGTGCCGGTTGCATTTGCCGGTGGTATTACCGGAAGATTGTATCAACAGTTTGCAATCACCATTGCTATCTCCGTTCTCTTCTCAGCCTTTAACGCATTAACATTAAGTCCTGCCTTGAGTGCCATTCTTTTAAAGCCAAAGAAAGAATCAACAGGCTGGCTGCAACGCTTCTTTAACGCCTTCAACCGCATGTTCGATAAATTCACATTAGGTTATACCGGTGTAGCAGGCATTGTAGCTAAAAAATCCATCCGCTCCATGATCATCATTGGTGTGGTGCTGGGCGTCACTTTCTTCTTAGGAAAAGGAATCCCCGGTGGGTTCGTTCCGGAAGAAGATGAAGGGTATTACCTGATTAACGTGCAACTGCCGGATGCCGCCTCGCTGGAGCGCACCGATGAGGTTGCGAAGAAAGTGGAGGGCCTGCTCGCGAAAGTGGAGGGCATAGAATATTCAACGGTTGTCTTGGGTTACAGCTTGCTTACCCAATCGTACTCTACTAACAATGCATTTATTTTCGTTTCACTAAAAGCGTGGGATGAGCGCATCCAAACGGCTAAGCAACTCATTCAACAAACCAACATTGCCTTCCGGCAGAATATTTCAGAAGCAACAGCCATTGCCTTCGGCCCGCCTCCTATTGAGGGCTTGGGAACATCGGCAGGTTTCACGCTTCAACTTCAGGATCGTTCCGGAAACACTCCGCAATATCTGGATGAACAAACGAAAGCCTTTATTGCCGCAGCCCGTCAACGGCCCGAAATCGGAAATATTTTCTCTTTATACCGATCCAACGTTCCTCAGAAAAAAATTGTAGTAGACTACGACAAGGCAGAAAAACTCAACATCGATCTCACCGAAATCACCAGCACCATTTCAACCTACTTGGGTAGCGCCTACGTGAACGACTTTAACCGGTTTGGCCGGCAGTACAAAGTGTACGTACAAGCCGAAGGCGAAGACCGGTTGGAGCCAACGGATATGGGTAAGTACTATGTGCGCAGCAGAAGCGGTGAAATTATTCCGCTAACAACCTTGGCATATGTAGAAGACGTTACAGGCCCTTCCTACACAAACCGTTTTAACATGTATCGCTCAGCAGAAATTTCCGGAGCGCCAAAAGAAGGGTACAGTTCAGCCGATGCCTTGCGCGCACTGGAAGAAGTTGCAGCAGGCTTGCCGAAGGAATTAGGTATTGCCTGGAGTAATATGTCGTACCAGGAAAAAGCCGCGGAGGGTACTGGTGGTACTATGTTTATCATGGCGCTTGTATTTGTATTCTTAATTCTGGCAGCGCAGTATGAAAGCTGGAAACTTCCTTTCAGTGTGTTGCTGGGTGTACCCGCTGCTGTGTTCGGTGCTTTTCTTGGATTGTGGCTGGGTGGGCTGTGGAGTACCAGTTATGTAAACAACGTATTCGCGCAAATCGGATTGGTGATGTTGATCGGTTTAACGGCCAAGAACGCGATCCTGATTGTAGAATTTGCCAAAATGCTTTACGAACAAGGTAAGCCTTTGTATGAATCGGCTCTGGAGGCCGCAAAACTTCGCCTTCGCCCGATCCTGATGACATCGTTCGCCTTTATGCTGGGTGTTGTTCCACTACTAACAGCAGCCGGTGCCGGTGCTGAAGCACGGAAAGTAATGGGTATGGCTGTATTCAGCGGTACGCTGATCGCCACCATTATCGGGGTAATTGTTGTACCCGGACTTTTCGTATTGATTGAAAGCATCGGAGGCAAGAAAAAACACACACCTGATTCCGATTCATCTGTTTCACCTTCTGAACCTGCACACTGATATGAGAAAGATAATTTTCACACTCTCAATTTTAGTCTTGGCGGGTTGCGCAATCGGACCTAAGTATTCAAGACCCGAAACCAAAAAGCCTGAGGCCTACGTTCAGGCTTCCGCCAAAACAGATTCCATCACCAACATGAAGTGGTGGGATGTATACCAGGATACTGTTTTGCAATCGCTGATTAAAAAATCCATTGCTTCTAATCTCGATTTGATGACAGCTATTTCCCGTGTGGATGAAGCAAAGGCTATTCTTGGTTTTAACCAGGCCAACATGTTCCCGTTCTTCGATTATTCTGGAAAAGCCAGGGCAACTGATTTTGGAGCAACCGGCACACAAGCCGGGATAGCGTTTCCTACCAATTCATTTTCAGCTTTGGGTAACATTTCATGGGAAATTGATTTATGGGGAAAGTTGCGTCATGCTAACCGTGCCGCTTACGCGGAACTTATTTCTACTGATGAGGATCGTAAATCGGTTTACATCAGTTTAGTTGCACAGGTAGCGGAGTTGTACTTTCAATTGCGCGGCCTGGATGAACGCTATCAAATCACCTTCAGAACAATCGGAACACGCCAGGAATATCTTCGCATTATTAACCTGCGCTTTCAACAAGGCGAAGTTTCTGAACTGGATAAACTGCAGGCCGAACAAATTGCCGCGGACGCACAGGCTGATCTTTATAGTTTAGAACGGAGCATCATAGCCACCGAAAACGCCATCAATATTTTACTGGGGCAAACCTACACCCCTATTGCGCGCGGCTTACAAAACGATCAGCAACAATTGCCACTGGATATTCCAAGCGGCCTGCCTTCTGAATTATTGGAAAGAAGACCTGATATTCGTTCAGCTGAACAACAGCTGATCGCGCAAACCGAACGGGTTGGTATTGCGGTGGCATTACAATTTCCATCGTTGAGCCTGACAGGGTTTTTAGGTGTTGCCAGTCCGGATGTTTCAAACTTATTCAGCTCTGATGCATTTATCGGATCAATCACCGGTCAGTTAGCAGGCCCGATTTTCCGCTTCAATCAGAATAAACGAAGAGTTGAAGCCGAGAAGGCACGAACAAAACAGGTTGGTTATCAATATGAAAAAACTGTACTTACCGCTTTTTCAGAAGTTGAAAATTCATTGGCGGAAATTCGCACTTACCGGAACGAGTTTGCTTCCCGTCAAACCCAGGTAACGGCAACCACAAAGTCGCTTGAGTTATCCAAAGCATTGTATGACAACGGCTACACATCGTTTTTACAGGTGTTGGATGCCGAGCGCGAATTGTACGGTTCTCAATTTGAAAAATCATTAGCCTTACAAAATCAGTTGATTGCCACCGTACGCCTCTACAAAGCTTTGGGTGGCGGATGGTAAATTTTTCAGCGTAGTCATTTCATGAGAAACCCTGTTTACCGATGGGATATCGTTTTGCTGGTTGAAGTTCTCTTCACAGTTTTCTTTATTGGATTTTTTCCAGAGTCGTGGCACCAGAATCTTTTTCAAATTCTATATGTGCTCATGTACTTCACTGCGGTTGCCAATCTCGACCAGAACCGGAAACTCATTATATGGATAGCCGCGGTTTCGATCATTTTTACCGGGCTGGCAAGAATTTGGAATCATGGAATAATCGAAGCTATTTCAGTTAGTCTGGACATTGCCTTCTTCACTTTCATTGTTATCTCCCTGATCCGCCAGATAGCGCAGGCCCAGACTGTATCAGGGCGGGTTATACTTGAGGCCATCAACGGCTACCTGTTGTTGGGGATTGCATTTACTTTTTTAGTTGCATTAACAATTCAATTCGATCCGGGATCCTATAATTTCTCAGCCGGATATATTAAACAACATGACTTTATTTATTACGGCTTTATAACTTTTACCACCACTGGTTACGGAGATTTTCTCCCGTTAAAACCCTGGTCAAAATCCTTGTCTGTTTTAACTGCCATAAGCGGCCAACTGTACGTTGCAATCATCATTGCATTGCTGGTAGGGAAATTTTCTGCTCAGTCTCACGATAAGTAAATCACAGCGCGGGGGATGTTCCAGAATTGCATATTTTTACCGGCAAGGGTTTAACACTCAATCTTTGTTCAGGCGTTTACTCAAATATGCTGCATTAACTACCGCAATTTTTCTCCTGGTTTTCGGAGTTGCCTCCTGGATTGTGGTGAGCAAAAAAAATGATTGGCTATTAGCACAGATTCAGTCGGCCATGCAGGAATCACAATCCGGGCAACTGAAAATTAAATCCATCAACCTGAAGTTATTTCGCAATCTTCCGGATGTCACGCTTCAGATGAACGGAATCGATTACTATGAGCATTATGACTCTGTTCGAACATCAACCGAAAAGCCTATTCTTCACGCAGAAGAATTATTTGTTGCATTGGACTTGATTGATTTAATCAATGATGATCTAAACATTACAGAAATCAGTTTGTCAGATGCTGAGGTTACCATCATTGAATATCAACATGGTGTTTTGAATCTTGACCGTGCACTCTCTTCACCCTTGAAAACAAAGCCGAAAGCCGTTGTCAAAAAGACTCCGCCAAAATCGTCCCCTCCTGCTAAAAAAAGTGCAACACCAAGACAAAATCCAACACCAAAAGCTATTCCTCCATCCCCAAAGCAATCCATTCAAATTAACCTTGAAACAATTGAATTAAATGACGTTGCTTTAACCTGGCATTCGTTTAGTTCTAAAAAACAATCCAGCATCATCGTTCAGGGATTAGAAACTGATTTTGAAAAAGAGCAAGATGCGGTAATCTTGAATCTTGAACTAGCCAGCCATATTAATTCCTTATACGTTAATAAAGCATTGCTACCATCAGGAGAATTAAACATTCATACCAGTTTACAATTCAATCGAAAAGAAAAACAATTAATCATCCACGAAAGTGAAATAAGCTATAACGATTACAAGCTTCTCGTGAACGGCAGCTACGAGCACCTTAAAAACAGAAGGCTGGATATACAGGTGGATGCTTCTTCCAACGACCTGAAACTGTTATCATCCATTTTAAAACCCGGATCAGTTAAAATCAATGTTGGTTTACAAGGAGATATTTACGCGCATGGGAAAATATTTGGCGAACTGAAAAATCAACCTCCGCAATTAGATTTTTCCTTTGGCGTAAAGCATTTAAGTCTGAACCTGCCCAACAATTTAGGCCAGTTTAGAAATGTTGGCTTTGAAGGGCTTTTTAAGTCAGGAAATAGAGCTGACTATTCTCAAGCGGTGTTTGAGCTTAGAAATATTCATGGTCAATTGCCCGGTGGAAATATTCGCGGTAACATCAGAGTTAACAATTTTGTTGATCCTTCACTGCACTACCAACTCAATACACAACTTAAACTGGATGGCTTTGATCAAATTTTTAAGATTGATTTTTTGAAAGACTTGAAGGGTACTGTTTCGTTAAACGCAAACTTTGACGGGTCGTTAAAATCCTATGCAACACATGCGATGGACAGCAGCCGGTCAAGCTCAGTGAAATTTGAGAATATCTCTTTTATTCTCACACAATCTAAAAAACCTGTTACCGCTTTAAGCGGAAAAATTGAAACAAAGAATAATCAGTCTGCCATTCAGCAGATCAAATTTAAATACGGTAAGAGCAATGTCTTAATAAATGCCACAGTCAACAACTTAGTCTACCTCCTGTTCAACCTGGAAAATGAGATTACCGCCACAGGTAGCTTACAGTCGGAACAAATTTTTACAGAGGATTTCATTCTTGATTCGTTGCGCTCAGCGCAAATTCAGGATAAGATCAGTAATCTGACTTTCGGTTTCGAAATTAAATCTGTTGTTCGTAAACAAAACGACACACTGACTAAACCAGAAATATCATTTCATTTCAAAAACCTATCGGCCAACCTGGATAAGCTACCGGATTTAAAGTCAGTTCATACCAAAGGGATTCTCAAGCGAACTTCAAAAGGCTTAATGCTCTCACTGGAATCATTTCAAGTCATTATGCCACAGGGCACAGCAAGTGTAACGGGCAATCTTTACATACCATCTCAAAAACTCTGGCAGTTCGATGCCCAAGTCAAGTTGAATAAATTCCCTTTACCCTATGTTCAGGATCTTATCGCTGAAATTAAAGACAATAAAGAACCCGGTTCAAAAAATACGCCTGTCGAAAAAATGGAACTGATTACCAGCGAGTTTCATGTTTCTTCTTCTATGGCTTATCCATACGACATCAATCTGCTGGAGATCAATGACTGTCGACTGAACTATGAATTGCCCGGGAAGAAATCCATTGCGGCAGAAAATTTAGATATTACGTTAGAAAATATGCTTTTCAATTACTCGAAAAACCCAGACTCCACTTTCCTGCTGAGATCAATGCGTGCAACAGTTAGCTTTATGCAACTTCGGTTACCGGGCATAAAACCATTCAACATCTCTACAGAGGTTACGGGAGTCGGTGACCAACTGGAAGTTTCCTTTGTTAGCGAGATACAGAAAGCAAAAAGCGAAAAAGGAACTTTGGACATTGATTTCTCACAAAAGGAAAACATCTTCCACTTACAATACTTTGTAGAGGGTGCCAACCTGGAGCATTTCATTCAAAAATATTACAACCGCAAACTAATGAAGGGCAACTTAAACTATACAATTGATCTGAAAACACAAGGAAAAGATTGGACTGCCATTCAACAAAACATCAATAGTAATTTTGAAATTTCAGGAACTTCGCTTCGCTTTTACGGTGTTGATCTTGACAAAGCGCTGAAAAAATATGAACGCAGTCAGAATTTTAACCTGACCGACCTTGGAGCTGTGCTGGTTGCCGGCCCTATTGGTTTACTTGCTACCAAAGGAACCGACTTCGTGGCGTTGACCAGCATCAAGCTTGATTCATCGAAGTACACCAACATCAATACATTGTATACACGATGGAAATTTGAAAATGAAAAGTTATATACCGAAGATGTTGCGCTTGCCACCACCACAAACCGCATTGCGTTTGATGGAAGTATTGATTTTAAACGAGACTCCATTCCGGGAATTACCATTGCAGTTGTAGACAAAAGTGGGTGCAGCCTGATGGATCAGAAGCTCTATGGCAAGATCGGGGCTGTAAAAACCGGAAAACTAAACATTACCAAAACGCTGCTGGGATCAGTAATTAATTTCGCGAATGCGGTTGTAGGGAAAGATTGCAAACCTGTTTATAAGGGAAGCGTGAAGGCGCCAGAATAAAAAAATAGTGAGTTATTATTTCATTTGCTTTTTAACAAAGGAAGCAATGGCTTTTTCAATTTGACCTTTTGTATCCTTCCAGGTTTCACCATTCAACATTTTTGGCATTGTTTTTTTGTCAGCCATTTCGCTCAGTTGCAATCATTAAGCGCGATGACATGAACTCGTTTGGGTATTTTTCGATGTACAGCTTTATCATAGCTTCGAACGAATACTCTTTCAATAGATTTGCGATATCCACATAGTCCTTCTTTTCGTATCGTACAAATTCAGCAGCACACAAGAATGTATTAAATTTCATTGGAATAATATCATCCTTAGATGTCATTCTAACATGCTCATCTTTAAAAACAGGCCTTATGAACTTTACATTCCAGTCTAAAATATCTGTTTTAATGTTATGTAAGGATACCGTAACTCCTTTACAAAAAGCATTGCTCACATTTCTCCCTTTCGCAAAATTATCTCTAAATTTCTCTTCAAGTTCTTCCAGGATTTTGTCATAATTATTTTTCTCATCGGAAAACAAATCAATATCTACAGAAATGCGATGACCCAGTTGCAGCGCCAAGGCAGTGCCGTCAACCAAACGATGGGTGTTGGTGGTTTTCATTTTCATCAGCGCATGCAGTGTTTCTAAGAGTAAAGGAGAAACGGCTTCTTTTCTGAGCATTTAAAGTCGGTATAATTTAATCTAAAAATTGCCCTGGCCAGCAGAATGGAGTGGTTGGGTAAATTTTCGTTGGTACTGATCAGTACTTGTTTAACAAAATCAAATCCGTAGTACCGAATAATGGCAAACACTTCATCCAGGGTTCCTCTGTCAAAAACCCGGGTGATTACCCATTCACTGGAATTTTTGAAATCATGTTCACCGATTTCCACATCCCAAAAGGTTCGCTTTGATATTTTAGTGCAGACATCCCTTAAAATTAAGTAAAACCCAATACAATCCTTCCTGCATCGGGATTTTAAACAGGAATAAGCTTCATGGTAGGCGGCTCAATCGAAAGGTTCACCCCCACTTGACGATCAATGCTTCATGAATTTTGCAGCTAACGCGAACAACAATACCGAACCAGGTACCACCAACAATGTCCAATTCCAATCACCGATGGTTCGCAGCAACTGAATTCCAAAAGTCACCAAAAGCGTTAGCAGGAAAGCATTCCAAATCAATTGTTTGAGCTGAAAGAAATCATCGACTTTTAGCCAAGGTAAATTAAAATCTTTGAACCACGAAAATTCAGGGTGAAAGAGTTTCATAAAACCTAAGCTGACAATCAAAAAAACCAATCCAACCAGAAACAAATCAAGAGACTCAACAATCTCCAACCCGGGCTTCCCCTGAGTTCCCTGATCGGCCAGCACCATGAACGCATGAAAGGTTTTGTAAACTCCAATGCCCACCGTAAACAGGAAGTTGATGAACATCACGCAAATAGCAACAATGATGGCTCCTTTGTAAATTTTATGCATTCGTAAATAGGTCTATCGTAGATTAAAATTACATCCATTCCAGAGTATGCAAGCATTGGTTTTACGGTTAACTAACTGTGTAATTCTTCGTAATAAGAGGAATTGAGCATAAAATTGTGTCCACTCAATTTTTAAAACTATGAAATCAATCCTTGCAATAGGTCTTCTACTTTACTTGGTACCAAGCTTTTCCCAAACCATCAACAAAACTGAATTGTCGTTGAAGGTAACGGAAGCCAATCAGAAGAATAATCAGTCATTAAAAGCATACATCTGGAAAAAAAGAGTGGAGACGTTTATTGGAGGCCAATCAAAGGCGGTGATCCTGACTGAAATGAAGTTTAATGATAAGGGTGAACCTGAAGCTACAGTAGTTGATGCTACCACATCTGTAAAAAAGAAGCCCGGTCTTCGCGGAAAAGCACAAGCCAATGCTATTGAAGACAAAATGGATTACGTTGAAAAAGCCGTGCAGCTCTCTACTGGCTATGCTTACATGAGCAAAGGGGAATTAATAGATTTTTTTGATAAAGCAACGGTTACCAACAAAGGCGATATTATTGAAGCCACGGCCAGCAACTTCAAAGTACAGGGAGACAAACTAACTATTCAGTTTGATGCGAAGACTTATCTGTACAAAAACAAAAAATTTAATACCCTGATGGGCAAAGATCTGGTGGAAGGTGAAGTAACGTACTCCAACTTTTCAAACGGCACTAATCATATTGACGACATTAACCTGAACCTGCCTGCGCAGAACATGATCATCAAATCAAAAAATCAGGACTGGACACAGCGGGTGAATTAAACTTTTAATTGAACATCTAATATTTCAATACAGGAAAGATGAACAGAGTAATGGTATTAATCACACTTTCGGATAACGGAATTGCGACAATCAAGTCAACCCCGGATTTACCGAAAAGAGAATCTGAATTTGTTCAACAGTGGAGAGAAGCAGGCATATTGGAAAGTTTCTTTATTTCAGTTTCAAAAAAAGACGCTGTGTTAATTTTCAAAGACATAGACGAACTGAAGACAAAGAAACTGATAGAAACATTGCCCTACTTTCCCTATATGGCTAAAATGGAGTATCACAATCTGAATAAACAGTTTTAGGTAATGCCTTCACAAAGGATTTTACGACAGACCAGCACTCCGTAAACTATCGATCAACTGCTCTCTCAATTCGTCAGCAGAAAACAGCATGTGAATAACGTCTCTTACACGAGTTGACTTTCCATCTGCATGAACAGGTAAAAGCAGTTTCAATGCCTCTGCACTTTTGCGGGCATCTTCCATTCTGCCAAGCTTAACATAACAAACCGTACAAATCAGCGGATCCCACAGTGCCGCTGGCATTTGCATGCGTTCGGCCCAATAGAGTGCTTCCTCATATTCCTGTTTATGAAAATAATAAACGCTCATACCCATGTTGAAATACCACGGGAAATAAGGGTTCAGTTCAATGGAATCTTCCAGAATTTTAATACCTCTTTCAATCTCGCTATGAAAAATCAATCCCACCCCCAGTGTACCCGTAATCGCAGTGGCACCGGGATTAAGCGCCAGGCCGCGTTCAATGGCCTTCATGCTTTCCGTTCTGTTTTGCATCAGGTTATGTCCAAAGCCAATGGTGAAATAAGCGTGCTGACACAGCGGATCAAGTGCAGCGGCTTTTAAGCCACAGACCAGTCCTTCTTCTGCCTGGTTATCAATGAACTTAATGCCAATCGAATGCGCATCGAGGTAAAGTTCACCCAGCACGGCCCATGCCAGTGCATACTCGGGGTCGGCCTGTACCGCATACCGCAACGATTCAAAAGCCTTCTGATAGAGGTCCTTGTCACCAAACGAATGCTGGTGGTGATAAAACCAAAACATGGCATCGTACACCTTCATATCGGTAACGCGTTTACCCGGTGAAACTTTTGCCATGTTGCGCGTTATAGCACCATAGTAACCTCCAATCTGGTGAACTACGTTATCGATAATTTCATCCTGAATTTTAAAAACGGCAGCAGCGGTATATTCATGTTTGAAAACTTTGGACCACAACTGTTCACCGCTATCGCACAAGGAGAGTTGCACCGAAACGCGTAACTCTGTTTCGCTGCTTTGAATGCTTCCGGTCACCGCATAGCGGGCACCCAGTAAACTACATGCTTCTTTCAGATTGTTCGTCTTTAACGCAACCTGCGTTGAAGAGTAATATGCGATTACGGCAATATCCTGAAACCTGGCGAGCTCTGTTGTTAATTGCTCGCCCAGGCCATCGGCAAAAAAATCACGCGACTTATCTTCATTGATATTCCGAAACGGCAATACGGCAATAACGGGACGATTGCGAATCACTGTATGTTGCTGCTCTGTTTGCAGGTGCTTGATATTCTTTGTTCTGTTTTCTGAAAAAACCGGAACGTACGTTCCTTTAGGGATTTCAATCAGAATAGAATCGCTCACACCATTTTGCTGATAGTATGCATGGAGTGCGCGCCTCAACCTTCCGGCATGAATACGAACAATGGAGTCCAATTGCGGATCAAAGTCTGTCCGCTTTGAAAGGGCTTCGGTTCCGATATTGTACTCTTTCAATTCTCTCCCCCTTCCCTCCACCGTTTCTGTCACCACATATTTGAGGAATCGTGTCAACACATTTGAATTTTCAAAAGCAGGGGTTGCGAGGATCCGGTTTAACTGTTCGAAAAGCTGTTGAGTTGGAAAGGGCTGGCTCGGCATATAACTGTTAAGTAACAGTATAACACTTCTGTAAAAGAGTCATACTTCTATCTTACGAAGTAAATGAAAATTAGGCTATTGAAAAAACAAGCACTTCATGCGTAAAGAATTAATCAACACGATTGATCGATTTCCGGAATATCGAACCAAAATACACGATTTGTACTTGAAAGATGAAGACTTCCGGTCGTTGTGTGAAGATTACTTTTTATGTGGAGAACAACTCAAAAAAGTAAAAAATATAAACCTTTCAGATAAACTGTTACAGATTGAATGCCAACAGGTATGCCTTGAACTGGAAGCCGAACTCATTAAATTTTTAAGATCGCATGCTTAAAACAATTTACTGAACCCAACTCCAAAGGTCCAGGTATCGTACGCTTCAATTTTATTTTCAAAGATCAGGTTGAGATTCAATTCCCAGTTATCGGGCAACTCAAATCCGTACTCTGTTTCCAAACAGATCAAACTAAAATTCTCATGCTTTTCAAATTCTTTTCCTGCTCCCGCGAGGAAGATCCAGTGTTTCGTTGGCTTAAATAAACCAATCAAGTTTACACTTACCGGAAAGGAACGCTCAACCGTTTGTTCCGATCCGAATTTTTTGATTTTAAATTGCTGAAGGAATACTTCATTGTGTAGGCCCACCGCCCACTTATTGTTAAACCAGAAATCGTAACTCACTCCCCAGGTTGGAATAATAAGAATAGGACTTTCGCCATCTACTTCAGTTGCCGAAGGAGAAAAAGCATTCGCCATCATAATCGTAATTCGATGGCGCCTTTTATGTTCTCCCAGGTCGTCTGCTTCCTGACTAAATGCTGACAGGGAAGCACAAAAAATGAAGAAGCCAATTATATACTTCCTATCCATATCTCAATTTCCGGTACCGGTTGCTTTAGACGGCTTCGCCTTATTCACATAATGCTTGATCCGGAAACGAATAACGTTATCGATGGTCACAAATCCATTTTCCGTTTCATCGCGCGATTGTTGATTCATGTACAAAATTTCAAACCGCAAACTATAATTCAACCGGTACCCACCACCAACACGTAAGCGAAACCGGTTGGCAAAACGTTCCTCCACATCATCGGTAACAAACAGCCACTCGGCATCTAACAGTCCATACCAAAGTTTATCGTTGTAGTACGATTTACGATTGATGGGAATAATCGATTCAAATCTGACTCTGGGTCTGTACACCTGATCCCATTCTTTTGTTTCCAGGTTTCTGAAATTACGCTGTTCCAGTCGTAGCAACACTCGTGATTGAATCTGTTGATGAGGTGTTATATGAATTCTGCTGCCAATCACCGGCCTCAGCTCAAAAGTATTGTACGACTCATTCTGCTTGGTGTATGAAAAAACAACCTGCCCTATTACATCAACATTCTGATTGACCGACCACTCTAATGTTGGTGCATAGTCAAAGGCATACCACCGCGGACTTTAAAGCACTGTACTGTAGGTAATCGCATTTTCAAGATTGAATGAATTGGCAAACGGAGAATTGAGCATATACTCAAACCATACTTGCGAATTCGCTTTCTGGGCTTTCAGCGGAGATGAAAATAGGAATAGTGAAAGGCACACCACTAAGAAACGCTTCTTACACATTCATTCTATTTAACCGAGTAAGCCCGTTGATAAAGTGAATCGTAATGACCGTTGTGATCGTAAACATTATTCACCTTCGCATATTCTTGCCAGTCTTTCATCAACTCTTCCCGCTTGTCGGAATAAGTTTTTGAAAGGTCATTTATTTCTGCAGGATCCTTCTCCAGGTCATACAACTGCCATTCGCCTGTACCAAATGGAACCGGTAACCGCAGAATTTTCCATTTGCCTTTTACATAGGCTTTCATTTCAAAAAGCTCGTACCCCATGCCTTCATTTTCGTGAATGGTTTGCACTGTTCCATTCAATATCGGAAGCATTGATTTTCCCATCATCGCGTGCAACGCCTTGCCATTCTTTTGTTCAGGATACGATGATTTTGTAAGCTCCAGTACCGTAGGCATGAAATCCGTTACATGCAGAAAGCTATGATTCCATTGGCCTGGATTTTTATTTTCGCCAGGAGCCTTGATGATCAGAGGCGCACGAATACCTCCTTCGGTCGGAAAAGTTTTGAACAACCTGAAAGGCGCAGAAGAAGCCTGCGCCCAACCCGGCCCCATTTCAATGTAGGAATTTTGAGACCCTCGATTATCCATTTCATTATTAAATGTGCCTAAGTATTTTCCATCACCATTTCCCGGATATGAAGTAGCCATGGCTCCGTTGGCACCGTTATCCGACATGAAGAGAATCAACGTGTTCTCGTACATTCCATTTTGCTTCAGGTAATCAATCACCCGGCCGATGCTCATATCCATATACTCCAGCATGGCGGCATACACTTCCATGTCGCGCGCGAAATCCCTTTTTAGTTCTTCCGGTAATGACTGCCAGGCGGGAACAGCAGGATTGGGTGCGAAAGTATTCACCCCTTTCGGAATAATACCCAACGCTTTTAAATTGTTGAGCCGCTCCAGTCGCAACGAATCCCAGCCCATATCAAACTTCCCTTTATACTTTTCAATGTACTCTTTTGGAGCATGCAACGGGTCATGCGCTGACGTGTACGACAAGTATCCAAAGAATGGTTTTCCGTCAGCCTTATTTTTGTCTATATAATAGAGCATGGAATCGGTATAGTTTTTCGAGGAATAAAAATCCTGTGGAAGTTCAATCTTTACACCATTGCGCGTGTAGGCCATGTGCTGCAAAGGCGACAAAGCTTTTTCATCATTCCAATGGCTTCCTCCACCTGTTCCTAAAATGAAAGTTTCTTCAAATCCGCGATCGTGTGGGTCCTGCCCCTCTCCTTCACCCAAATGCCATTTACCGGTCATGTAGGTATGGTACCCGTTTTCTTTCAGCAGTTCCGGAATGGTTACTACCTGATCGCTCAAATGCGCAGAATAACCGGGCAGGTGTTGATTGTGTAAGGCAGGATAATCCAACTCACTCATAATCCCCAGGCCTGCAACGTGGTTATCGTTTCCCGTTAACAAGGCAGAACGCGTAGGCGAACATGTTGGCAGCACATGGTAATTTGAAAAAAGAATACTTTGTTTGGAAAGTTGGCTTAACACCGGAGTATGAATATTGCCGCCAAATGGCGCAATGTCGCTGTAGCCCATATCATCGGCTACAATCACTAGGATGTTGGGTCTAGTATTTTGTTTTTCTTCCTGCTTCTGCTTACACGCAAAAAGAGTTGTGGCAATCAGGGCAGCTAAGACAAATTTCTTCATGGTTTGGATTTTTACGATCTTAAAATTAATCTTAAATCCTTCATTTAATAAACCAGCATTGGCCAGCCAGTGCCTTCAACGACCGAAAAGCTTTTCACACTTCACATGAATGGGGATTTTATAAAACCAGTTCACGGTTTATTAACAGTATAAAAAGGTGGTGTGAGCTTCCCGGTCAGCGATTCGGTATTTCCTTGTACCTTTAAATAATCAATATTGAACCTATGAAATATCTACTCCACATACTGATCCTGTCTACCGTTTGTATCACAAACGGGAACGCCCAGGAAGCTGAACTCCCGCAACGAAAAAATACCATCAAACTTGATCTCACTTCACATTTGTTTTTCAGTAAAGCGTTTGTGTTTTCTTACGAGCGGGTAATGAAACCCCATCAAACACTGGTAGTAACAGCAGGGTATCAGGAGTTTCAACCATTTTCAAATTTAGGGGCCAACATTGTTGTGACGGATGATAAGAGCGCCACAGGCTTAAAATTCGGTGCCGATTATCGGTTTTATCTTCAAAAGGAAAATAAATTCGCAGCGCCACACGGTGTTTATATCGGCCCCTATCTATCCTATTTAAATTTTAACAATACACGTGAATTAGAAATCGATAACAACGGAACACCAGAGACAGCAGAACTATCTACGAACCTGCATATCTTCAACATTGGCTTTCAACTGGGCTACCAGTTTGTGATCAACGATCGCTGGACGATTGATATGGTTTTTGTGGGGCCTTCGATTTCCAATTACCGGATTAACATGGATATTGATGGCTACACCGGTAACCCTGAAGATATTCAAAACGACATCATCAAAGCGCTCATTGATCGTTTCCCTGCCTTTGAAGATTTAATTCGGGATAAATCAATATCCGGAAGCGGAAAATCAAATAGTTGGTCGTACGGATACCGGTATCAACTTCAGGTGGGTTATCGGTTTGGGAAGAAGTAACCGTTCAACTACCGCTTTGTCGCAAGATCGAGTAAACGGCTTTCCCCCTAGTGTCTATTCGAAAAATTGACTTTCGCCCTTAGTTAAAAGTATACTTCACACTAAACTGTAACCGGTTAGCTGTTCCATCCTCTTCATTTAAATCTTCGCGCAACCCCCAAAGGTATTCTACACCGGCAAAAGCACGGTCGGCAAAATGCCACAACAGGTTGGCTGCTGTGTAATCTGCGCGATGAATATCTGTTCCCGCTTGTCCTGCAGTATTCTCTACTGCACCTGTATTGTATAGCACAAGCGAAGTAAATGCGGGACTCCACCGGTGTTCATAACCTACTGTTATGCCGAGGTCTGTAATAGCTTCGAGATTTCCATCAGCATCAAGCCCCGCAGACAAACCTCCACGATAGCGGCCAACACCGGGGCCGTAAACAACCTGGTAAATAAGCTTATCCTTATTCTTCATAAGATTAAACTGCCCTGAAAGATTGCCACCAAAAAGGTTGACTTCATCGGTGCCTCCCGCATTAAACCGGTACACCAGTTTTGCAGCAAAGGCTGAAAGTTGCACATGACCCCAGGGTTTGGTAACCCTGTACCTGGCGGTGAGGTCTGGCAGCGGGCTTTCAAATGCCCCGGCACCAGCGGGAGTTTGGGCACTCGTACTGGGCTCTTCTACTGCAAATGCTAAGTTGGCATCAGCTGACAGTGCTTGGGTATACTTTAGCATGGCATGTCTTACGAATGCATACGCTGCAGGCTTTTCAAAATCCAACGTGTTGGGTATGATGTTCTCATCCATAAAGTTGGACCAGGTTTGTCCTGCTAACCACTTTTTGTTTATTTCAACGTAGGCATGACGCAGGCGAAAGGCGCCACTGCTTCCGTAAAAATCACCTTCAACAAAAGCTCTGATCTCTCCCACTTTAGAAGGTGTGCGCGTATCCAGAAACAATCGGGTTTCCTTGGCAAGCATGTGTGTGCTTTGTCCTTCCGATCCATCGGTTAGAATTTTTGATACATCAAAAAAATCGGGTGAAGCTATGGGGTTGAAATCATGAATGAGATCGAACTTCACATAGCCACCCAGCTTGATTTGTGTTTCGGTACGCGGTATGAGCCACCAACCCGGAGGAAGTTCTTTGCCTTTATCTTCTGTTTGGCCAATAACTTGTCCTCCCCAGCTAACAAGGGCTATTGTTACAATAATAATGCGCTTCATACAATTAGTTTACTTGGTTATTGAACACTTCCTACCAGGTCATCAACATTCACCTGGCGTTCATTTAATCCCTGTGTAGGCCGGTTGTTCGGGCCGATACGCGAAGAGAACGCTTCAATCTGTTCGGCTGTAAGATAAACCGGGTTACCCAGTACAAGCCATTGAACTCCTTCACTGCAAGGCGGAGTGGTTAATGAACCAATGTAGTGATACGCAAAATTATCTTTAGGTAAATGCATTTTTAACTCAAGGTTGACATCGGCCACGTGCTTGGTTTCGCCTTTAGCGTTAGGCAGGTTGGCAATAATCTTACTGAAGTTTTCATTGGGTGTTTTACCCTCCTGAATAAATGCCGCTACCACGGCCAGCGTTCCATCGGCAGCCTGGTGAACCAAATGCATTTCCATGGGTGCATGTTTTCCATCTAAGGTGTGCTCGCTGGGTGTATGAAAGTGCACCTGCTTCAGGTTAAAAGTCTTATCACCAAAAGTAAACATACTGCCCTCATCAACGGTAATTTGAATGGTGTGGCCATTATCAATTATGTCTTCCATGTGTTCGTTGTGCGCAATGTGCAACGAAGTTGTTTTATAATCGAACTTCCAGTTGGCACCACCTTTTGCATCGGTCTTTACAATGTTAATCGGTGATTGATTTTTGCCTTCTCCGCAAAGTGCATAAACCGGACTGAGTGAAGCCCATGTTGCTGGCCCATCTTCTCCGGCATATCCCCAATGAACAGGGCGAGCCGATACTGGTTGGATCGAAACTGAATCAACTTTTACTTCCGATGTTTCTTCTTTTTGTTTTTTATCGCACGCAGTTATACCAATAGCGATGCTGGTAATGATTGAGAGCAATATCTTTCTTTTCATATGAGGGTTGGTTTTAAATTTTCTTTTAAAATAAAATAATGGAGCCAAAATTAAAAGTGAATAACTGATATAAGATGCTGTATTTTTTATTTATGATTGCGTATCCCAATATTGCTGTCGATTTTTAGTTCATGAATCAGGTTCAATCATGAAAATATTCAGTCACCTTATTATTTGTTGTGTTATTGCGAGTATGTGTTATTTATCATGCCAATCGAAAAAGAGAGAAGCAGCATCGGGAGATAAAATTCTCAGACCATTGGAAATGGTTTGGGTAGACGGAAAAGAATTTACCATGGGCGCTAACGAGCAATGCAACACCAATGATGCACAACCGTTCCACCAGGTTGAGGTAAAAGGTTTTTGGATGGATGAAACTGAAGTGACCAACGACCAGTTTGCGGTCTTTGTAAACGCTACAGGATATAAAACGCTTGCTGAACGGCCAGTGAATTGGGAAGAAATGAAAAAATTGGTGCCTCCCGGAACACCCAAACCAGCCGATGATTTATTGCTTCCGGGCTCGCTTGTGTTTATAGCTCCTAACCGACCCGTCATGCTCAACGATTATTCGCAATGGTGGATCTGGATAACCGGTGCCGACTGGAAACATCCGGAAGGGCCACAAAGTAATATTGAAGGCAAAGGCAAACATCCTGTAGTTCACATCGCTTATGAAGATGCGCAAGCGTATGCACAATGGGCAGGAAAACGACTGCCCACCGAAGCGGAATACGAACTTGCCGCGCGTGGCGGGCTGGATAAAAAAGAATACGCCTGGGGCGATGATCTTATACCCAATGGAAAATTTATGGCCAATTATTTTCAAGGTGCCTTTCCATACTTAAACTCAGGTGATGATGGATTTAAAGGCACTGCTCCTGTAAAATCATTTCCCGCCAATGCTTACGGTTTGTACGATTTGGTTGGGAATGTGTGGGAATTGTGTTCTGACTTTTATAAAGTAGATGATTTTCAAACAGCCTCCTATCCCAACCTCATAAAAAACCCTACCGGGCCAGTCAAGACCTACGACCCCCGCGATCCGCTTTCCATCAAGCACGTTTCAAAGGGTGGATCATTTTTGTGTAGCGATCAATATTGCAGCAACTACAAACCCAGCGGCAGGCAAGGCGCTGCGTATGATACCGGAATGAGTCATACAGGCTTCCGATGTGTAAAGGATGGGGAGTAGAGGAAAGGAGTTAGGAGTTAGAATTTAGATTTATCCTATCTCCTAAATTCTAACTCCTCACAGCCTCATTTTTTTCCTTACGGCCGCTTATACGCTATATCCATTTTTTTGATTGTACCATTGAATTTAAATGGGGCACGTTCATAATAATCCAGCGAAACCGGTGAGCCCAAATCGGTACCAATGTCGAAGCAATCGTTGGCGGTAAATGCAAGTGTGGCAAGGGTAGGGATCTGAGCGCGGAGAATTTCTTTTCCGTTTGCCTTAATAATCATTTCACCGCTATGCAAATACTTGGGGCCTCCGCCCTGATGAGGTTTTGCCTGCAGTTCAAACTCAAGCTTGGTCGAGCCTGCCGCCAGTTTGGTTTTGGAAGCTACTTTTGTCCGCTCGATTTCAAAGAGGTTGTACTCGTAGTACAGCACATTGTCTTTTACGTAACAGGTAACACCCCCTGAAAAACTACCCAGCGCGAAAAGTACACCATTTGCTTTTGCAGGAACATCAACTTCCATCGATGCCTGGTGCGGGAAAGTTCCAATCTTAGGAGCAGTAAATTCCGGCATGCGATTAATGTCGCCTGTGAAATGAAATTCATTGGCCTTGTTGCGGGGGGCATCTTCCGGATGATACATTACCCAAAGACCACCACCAATTGGAAGGTTCTTGTTCTCTGCCGACTCAATCATGAAAAGTTCTTTCATGGCCGCCAGTTTTTCAGGGTTTTTACTCGCCAGGTCATTGGCCTGTGTAAAGTCTTCCTCCAGGTTATATAATTCCCATTTGTCTATATCGGGTGTCCAGGTAGCAATTCCGGGAGTTACCGCAATCCACGGAATGCGTGGACCAAATGCCGATGCAATCCAGCCATCATGATATATAGCACGGCTACCCATCACATCAAAGAACTGGGTGGTTTTTCTACCTTTAGCATTAGCATCCTTAAACGTATACGCCAGGCTCGTTCCATCAATTACGTCTTGCGGAAATCCATTCACCGACTGTGGCTCTTTGATGTTTAGTATTTCATAAATAGTTGGAGTTATATCATTCACATGATGGAATTGAGAACGAGGAGTTTTATCTGAATTGATTTTAGTCGGCCAGGAAACTGCCATCGGCTGACGCGTGCCACCAAAATGCGATGCCACCAACTTCGTCCCTTTATAAGGAGTTGATCCAGCCCATGCCCAACCTGCGTGATACATATTGTCAGTTTTTGGAGAACCCAACACATTCAAGCCACCCAGTTTATTCACGGCATCTATATGTTGACTAACCTGACTGGGTATTTGATTTTGTGCTAACAATTCGCTGATGGAACCATTTTGTCCTTCTGAACTGGAGCCATTGTCTCCCCATATATAAAAGATAAGCGTGTTATCACGTAAACCCATCTTCTCGAGTTCGTCTACAATACGGCCCGCGTGAAAGTCGGCATGTTCGGCAAAGCCGGCATACACTTCCATCAACCTGCGCTGAAATGGTTTTTCACTTTCTGGGATGCTTTCCCACGAAGCCATTGTTTCGGAGCGTGGCGTCAGTTGAGCACTCTGCGGAATAAATCCAAGTTCTTTCTGGCGCTTGAATACACGTTCGCGATAGTTGTCCCAGCCGTCATCAAATTTTCCTTTATACTTATCAGCCCACTGCTTGGGTACATGGTGAGGCCCATGCGTAGCACCCGGTGCCCAATACATGAAGAAGGGCTTGTCGCCAGAAAATGCCTGGTGTTGGTGAATCCAACGAATAGCATCATCGGCAATATCTTCTGTCAGGTGATACCCCTGCTCAGGTGTTTTTGGAAGGGGAACGTAAGTGGTGTTCCGAACCATGGTGGGTTCATATTGAGAAGCTTCGCCAGCCAAGAATCCGTAAAAATATTCAAACCCATAACCCGTTGGCCAATACTCGAATGGGCCCGCAGCTGTTGTTTGCATGGTGGGTGTATTATGCCATTTTCCAAAGGCAGAAGTATTGTACCCATAATTTTTAAGTACCTCAGCTACCGTGGCAGATGTTTTTGGAATTACACCACTAAACCCATCCCAATCGTTGGCGAGTTCGGCTATCTGGCCATTACCAACGCGCGTGTGATTACGACCGGTAAGAATAGAAGCGCGTGTAGGTGAACACATGGCTGTTGAATGAAACCGGTTGTAACTGATGCCGCTGCCAGCAACTTTTGTTAACGTGGGCGTGCGCACTTCTCCTCCATAAGTATCCGGAAGGCCAGGCCCCGCATCATCAATGAGAATGATGAGGATGTTGGGCGCATCGGCAGGTAAATGTTTCGGATCTACCCGTCTTTTGTTGGTAGATTCCTGAATGGTGCGGCCCGCATCACTGGCTGTAGGCGTTACGGGAAAAGGAAGGATATCTTGTGCTGTTGCAGAAGATATACCGATCAATAGCGTTAACACTAGAGGAAAAATTTTTTTCATGGATTAAGAGAGCTTATAGTTTGTGTGTAAAATTTAATCAAAAAAATATTATTCTACCTGAGTATCCGTAATCAGTCCTAAAGTTAGTGTCTTGATGAAATCCATAATCACTCCGTGCCCTCTGTGCTTAACTTTGTGTTCTCTGTGGTAAAGGAACATTTTAACCACAGAGAACATCGAGGTTTCGCAGAGTGCACTGAGTTTCTCATTTAAAGAACGCATATCTTAGGACTTTAAGCGGATACTCAGGTTATTCTATAATAGTACCATCGTTAACAGTTGTTGGAACTTTATTAATCTTTCAATAAAAAAACAAACCCCTTAGAAAAAGGGGTTTGCTTAAACAATCAACTCTATTATTTCTTTGGCGGATACTTTGTAAAAATCTGCTTCACAGCATAACTGATATTCTTCTCACGTTTTGCAGCATCTGCATCTTCATCTAATGTTTTAGTACCCCTGCCCTGCCATACAATTTTCTCGGTTGCTTTATCTACCATATTTACAAACAAAGTTCCTTCAATGTATTCGTTATAATTAATTTGTGTAGTTGAGAAACCACCGCCATAACCATAACGCCACGGGCCGCCATAGTAGCCTGGGCCCGTTGTGGTTGCTGTTGCATCCATTTTTTGCTCAGCCTTTACATTCAGATCAATGATCACATCGGGGTTATCTGATTTTGAAAATCCCTTTGCTGCAAGCTCCGCCTCAACTGCTTTTAAAATTCGATCACGGTTCAGATCACCCACGGGTAACTTCAACGCCTCTTCACTGAAGACGTAGGTTTTGAATTTTGAAAAATCGGCCTGACTGTCAAAATCAGAAGTAATCTTTACCGAACTGCATGCGACTATCACAGCAGATAATAAAACGAGTAGAATCCTTTTCATGGGTATAAATTTTAATGTACCAAGATACTAATCCAGCAATATATTCCCTATCACATGTTTAAAACGTTTCGCCAACGGCAAAGTAAAAACCCATGGCACCATGTTGCCCAAAGGCCATATCCATTGCCAGGTTTAACCTGCCTGTCCGGTTAAGCATAATACGGGCGCCAAAACCCCCTGCCGGCCGGGTAGCTTCAAACAAACTCAGCTTCTCCAATGATTGATCACCAACAGTGATGGCATCACGCGAGGTTGTAGTGGCGCTGGCGAATAACACCCCTCCTAATAACCCGTTTCGGGTGAGCGGAAACCGGTACTCTGTTTCTGCGGTTATCCAGCCCGGCCCACGAAACCTCCCGGCCACATAACCTCTTCCAATCCGGTTACGCATGTCGTATGCATTGGCAGGCAAATGGAGGTAGGGAACTTTACCACCTGTAATGAACTGACCAATTCCCCAAAAGCCCAGAAGATGCCGTGGTTTCTCCTTTGATAAACTTTTATAAACCCGTGCTTCCAGGTAAAGTTGCTTTGAGTTTTGCTGGCTCCCTAAAAATTCGGGATTCGTTCTAAACGATGCCTGCAGGAAAGCTCCTTTATATGGGTTAACCGTGTGGTCGCGGCTGTCATAAACAATATTCAAGCTGGTGCCTGATGTAGCATAGCTCGCAGTATCAAAATCATAGGTTTTACTGTACGCGTAATGACTGGTTACCACCGGTTCAGCAGCACCCAGATCAAGCACTTCATCTTTAATTTTGTAGTGATAATCCAAATGATACCCGACTCCCACATACACGTATTTAGCTACCGACTTGAGTGCGGTATAATAAATCTTGATCTGATTAAAAGTAAGCGGTTGCGCACCTCCGATGCCGCTGGTTTGCACACCTCCCCAGTTCCAACTTTCGTTAATGGGCTGACTGTAGTCGCTTCCCAGGCCATAGGTGTTTTCTGAAAAAAAACTGTATTTAAAATCGGCCAGCATTTCCCATTCGTTGTTGGGTGTCATAACAGTTCCCTTCACCGTAGCAACAAACTGATTCTTGGTAGTAAATAAAACAGAACCGCTGATGTTTGAGATACTGGTGTTGGCAGGTTCGCCCAAAAAAACCGCGGCCGTTCCTCCTACTCCATAAAAGGCGCCCAATGATGGGTTTGAGCCTACGGCCGGAACCACAAACATCATCCACTTGCCTTTTTCGGGCAATGCCGATTCCGGTTTTGCTTCCGACTTCTTCTTCCGCAATACCATGCGTAAATCTGTTGGATCTACATACTGCGCTTCTGCATTGGCAGGGTCAATCTGAGCATAGGCAGGTGTACCCAACGCAACAATCACTATCAGAATAAGGAGTTTATCCATTTTGAAGAATATTTTTAACTACAAATTTAAAATCGAATTTGATTATTTTTGGTTTTAAGTAGGCCGATTTAACCGTTAAACATTCAATAACCGTTTCATATTTAAAAGCTCGCATTAAATTACCGTATAAACCTGTTATCCATGAAAAAGGTATTCATTTTAATTCTTCTCGCTTCCGTTGGCTGCAGCAGCGTTCGGATTAAAGATGTAGATAAAGAGGAAGGATTTGCTATTTCTAACTACAAAACCTTTGGATTCTTCCAGGTTGATGCCAAGGGAGATGCCATCGGCCCAAATTATAGTGCCAACCTTGATTTGTTAAAGACGGCCATTACCAGGGAGTTGGAAGCGAAGGGACTTTCTTCCGTTTCAGAAAATCCCGATCTGATGGTTAACATTGGCATTGCTATTTCGAAGGAAGTACAAACGCGTGAAACCAGTTTTACAAATCCTGGAGACAGGATGGCTTACATGGGGCAACGGAATTACTCGTGGCACGCACAGGAAGTTGTGGTGGGAACCTACAAACAAGGTTCGGTTTCAGTTCACCTGGTTGACCGTTCTGCCGGTAAATTAGTATGGCAGGCAACAGCTGAAAGTGTGGTGCCGGAGAAAGAGAAAAATGTTCCTCCGCTTATTGAAGAGGGAATGAAGAGTTTGTTTGCAAAGCTCAAGTAAACAAAAAAAGAGGGTGTCTCAAAAGTCTGAATTTGTCAGGTTGAGTCCCGAGGACTCGGGAAAACCTGATTTCAGGACCAAATCAGTCTTCTGAGACAGCCTCTTTGTACTTAAACTTCTTGAGGATCATCGCACAGAAAAACCCAATCCGAAAGAGACCGTATTGTACTTCTGGAAAGTATAATCTCCATTTAAATAGAATGGTCCAAACTTCAGACGCATGCCAACGGTTAATCGCATGCTGTTATTCTTGAAATCTATCGCTACCGGATCGTTGAGCATAAAGGTTCCGCTTCCCGGATCAATGTCATAATCACCTTTAACATCCACATTGGTGTTTACGATGCTATACCCCAGCCCGGCATAACCGGTGAGCACAGAAATCTTTTTTGATATTAATCCCTGAATCACCCAGGAATTGAACTTGTAATCAAGTTCACCATTGCTGCTCTCAGGCCCGGAACTTGAACCATCATTGGAAACATCGGATGTGCCGGTAACAGAATTATACGCCACTAATGCAGAGAGATCAAACGGCAATAACTTAATACCTTTAATATGTTGTTTAATGTCGTGCATTACGCCAATTCCAAATATGCTAAAATCAGAATTTTTCAGATCAGCATTGGGGATGATGGCACCCACCATGCCTGAATTAACAAACCTGATTTTAATGTCAGTATTTTTAATAACACCAATACCAAGCTGTATCATGGGTACAGGGGTGGCGGCAAAACCAATTTTGTTTTTTAGATCTAATCCTTCTGGGCCATTGAACGTGATAGGAGTTAACGGACCGGTACCATCCGGGTCAGACGTATAGCTGGTTTCATCCTTCGGGCCAAAAAACGTGGGCGCTCCTTTTCCCGGTTTGTCGATATTACCATTATAAGTGGTATAAGATGACAAGTTTAATTTATTAGGATCAAAATAATTTTCGGAAGTGGGGATGAATGCCATATTCATGGTAATCCCAATGTCAAACCCCAACGACTTATGAGGTTTAGCCGTGTTGTACCAGCCACCCGCCATACCATAAGACATGCTGATCACTGCCGGCTCCACATACGCTTGAATCAGCTTAGCGGCATCCTCTTCTCCGGCTTGTAAAAAGGCAATTATATCTTGCTCATTTTGTGCTTTGGCACCTTGCGATGGAGCCAGCACTGCGCCAAGCAGAACAATAACGGCTATTCTATACATTCTATTCATACCTCGTTAATCGTTTAAAAATTGTTCATGAATCCCAATTTACTCAATTTAGTAAACCGGATTCTATTAAAACTTTAAAATTAATTACCCGCTACAAGATAATGAGGGGTTAATCTTGATATTTTAGCACCCAACATACTATCCTGCTCTTTGATTTGAGGTAGTCTCTAATAGAAAAAACTAAGTAAACCACATCTTTTTTATGGATATAGATTTTGTCGTTACCTGGGTAGATATGAATGACCCGAAATGGCAACAGGATTTCGCCACCTATTCCGGTAAGATAGACAACAAGAAAAACGAAATGTCGATAGCCCGCTTCCGGGATCATGGCTTCCTCAAATATTGGTTCAGAGGTGTGGAAAAATTTGCGCCCTGGGTGCGTTCCATCCATTTTGTTACCTGCGGGCAACAACCCGGCTGGCTGAATACAGATCACCCCAAGATCAAGCTGGTCAACCATGAAGATTATATTCCGAAGCAGTACCTGCCTTGCTATAATTCGAATTTAATTGAAATCTACATGCACCGCATCAAAGATTTATCAGAGCATTTCGTGTACTTCAATGATGACTTTTTTATCACCAACCACCTTCCGAAAGAGAGGTTTTTCACTGATGACCTGCCTAATGACATCGCTGCCTTTAGAATGAACTTTGGTTTCTCTTTATGGAATAAGTGTTTAAGAAATAATATCAGGATCATCAATAAACGCTTCAACAAAAAAGAAGTGATGGAACGCGACTATGATAAATGGTTTACCGAGGCGTATGGTAAAAGAGGGAGGCTTACACGCCTGCTCAAGCCCTACAACAAGTTTGTTACATTACGAACCCCACACAATGCCCAGCCCTATTTAAAAACTACCTTTGAAGAAGTTTGGGAGTATGCAGGTAAAGAGCTTACCGAAATGTCAAGCCACCGCTTTCGCAGCCCTAAAGATTACACGCTCGAATTATTCAAAACCTGGCAGATATGCCGGGGTAATTTTGCCGCTTATAATACTTATCAGGATACAAAAATGTTTCCGTTGGTATTCAAGTCAAAGCAAGCCATTGAAGCAATCCGGAACCAGTCTTATTTACTGGTTTGCATTAACGACAGCGAGTACATCACCAACTACAACCAAACGATGCACGACATTCATTCGGCCTTTGACAGCATCCTGCCGGAGAAATCGGGATTTGAAAAATAAATTAACCCTTATGGAATTGAAGCACTTGATATCAGTCGTTATTCCAACGTACAATGTATCGCCATATTTAAGTCAGTGTTTAGAAACTATTTTATCTCAGACTTATAATAACCTGGAGATAATTGTTGTTGATGATGGGTCTACGGATGACACCGCGCAAATAGCGCAACGTTATCCGGTTAAACTGATACAACAAGCGAACCAGGGAGCAGCTGCCGCACGAAACGCTGGGATCAATGTCGCTACCGGTGAGTACCTGCACTTTATTGATGCTGATGATTTAATCAATCTTAATTTTTACGAAAGGATGCTGGAGGCTATACTCTCAGTTAATGCCGATATGGCTTGCTCAGGGTATATCCATGAAAGATTGCCAGCGTTTACGACCATCCTCACCGAAAAATTTCTGTATGTGAATACAGAAGACAAGATGATCTTCGGTAATGTCTTCCATCAGGGAAATGTTTGGAAGTATTTATACAAGCTTTCTTTCTTGCGGGAAAACAAACTGATGTTTGACGTGCGTTTGAGAAATGCACACGACAAGGCATTTACGATACAGGCGGTGTATTTTTCCAATAAAATTATTTCCGTTCCAGGCGCAATCTATTTTTATAAAGAGCGGAGCAATTCGCTGGTAACTTCGTTATCGAAGGAGAAAAAGCAAATAAGGGAGCGGAGCCGAGCCATGTCGAACGAGTTTTGCAAAAAATTCGCTGAGGAACATCAGATTAGCATACTCAGCGCTCCGCGATACACAACCCTGAAGTATATGCTTTTCGGCAAACTCCCGGTAATCACAAAACGTACGTACAACACCGGACGTGTGCACTGGTACCTTTTCGGTTTACCCATAATGCAAAGAAAGTAACCTCCTACTTCTCAAATACCGATTTGAAAGGAAAGAGCTTATCTAACAACGGGTTTATTGTTTCCCTGTGCATTTTTGTTAGTTCCTCATTATCATTCAAACAGAATAATATGGGTTTATACCGATCGATGTAATCAAGAAAATCGTGACGATAGATTAGTATCCTGATAGACTCGCTTCGGTTAACGTATCGTAAATGTGCACGATTAACTGCCAGTGCGTAATACAAAAAAGCTGACCGATGCATATCACCCACTTTTCTTGTTCGATTCAATTGTGACTGCTGTATCTGTGGTGCAAAAATTACTTCAACCGCCTTTTGGTAATCCGATGTTAGATATGCATCAATATTATGATGGGGAACTCCAGAGTAATACTTTCCGACTAGCTTTTCTACGAGCAGTGTTCCCTGATGAACCTTTCCGCGGTACTGACCAACTTCTTTTCCCATCAATGTCTTAAAGTAGTAATGCCACTTTCCTAGAGGTTTTCGCTTTAGTCTGACAATAGGAAAACCATCTTCTTTAAAAAAGAAATCAGGGGATAGCGATGCATTGAAAAACATGTCATCATTTGCAAGTAAGAAGCGCTCTCCCAAACCCGGAATCCTGTATAGAAAATATTCAATTACGCTTGAATTGAAAGTAGGTAATATCTCCGGTGGCATAATCTCTTTATGATCCACAACCCGAATCTTGGGGTGATCGGTCTTTAGCCAAGCTGGGCTTTGATCATCGGTAACAATAAAAATCTTTCGAATCCAGGGGGCATTCTTTTCGGCAGAGCGGAGAGCGTATTTCAGTTCATCGTGACTAAGGTATCGGCCGATATTATTTTCTTCAGAATTGTCGCTGATTTTGCCTGTGAATGCCCGCTTCTTTTCCTGCCATTTCGGATCGTTACCATCCACCCACATATAGACAAGGTCGATGTTCATATTTTGGTTGCTCATTATTCTAAATTCTATGCTAAGGTTTTTCAAACTTCGATTTCACTGGAAATAACGACTCCAAAAAAGGTTTAATTTTTTTCCGGTGTTCATCTGTTACACGCTGACTGTCGTTCAGGCAGAAAAGTTTAGGTTGATATCGGTTAATGTATTTCATCAAATCCCTTTTATGGGTAAGTATCCGTTTCGACTCACTTCTCCCGACATACTTTAGATGCCCATGCCCGATGGCCAACGTATAAAGCGAAAAAGCAAGCCTTTGCAAATCGCCATACGCCCGAACTCGATGGTGCGATGTGTTCTTTATTTGTTCTGAAAATATCTCCTCCGTTGCCATGCGGTAATCCGATTTACGGTAGGCATCTACATTGTGATGCGGGTAGCCAGAATAGTATTTTCCAAATATCTGTTCAACAATTGATGCGGCATCAATGAGCGATTGATTGTATTGTCCCGGCTTTTTAATCAACACTTCCAGTCGGTAATGCCATTTTCCCAATAGTTTTCTTTTTAGTCGCACAATCGGGAACCCGTCTTTAGCAAAGAAGAAATCAGGCAACAAATCGGCATTGAAAAACATATCATCGTTGGAAAACAGGAAGTGTTCTGAAAGTCCCGGTATTTTATGTAAGAAATACTCGATTACACTAGAGTTAAAACAAGGCAAAATTTCAGCAGGCATAATCTCGTGATGATCCACCAGCTGAACTTTGGGGTTTGATGTCTCCAGCCATTCGGGTTTTTGATCATCCGTTACAATAAAAATCTTTCGAATCCAGGGCGTATACCTCTCTGCAGACCGCAAAGCATACTTTAGCTCATCACTGCTGATGTAGCGCCCGATGTTATTATATTCAGAGGTGTCACTCACTTTACCTGTGAATGTCTGTTTCTTTTTCTGCCACTTGGGGTCATTCCCATCTACCCAAAGGTATACTAAATCAATATCTTTGTTGTCCATACGTTCCATTAGCGATTACAAGAAGTCAACCGGGGCTATTGGCAACAAAAGTAAATCAAAAAAATTGTTTTTATGAGTCTCAATATTGTCTCCAATTATTGGTCGGCAAACCGTAATATTAAGAAATGAAAGGATTAGTCATGCGCTCCACTGGCTCCTGGTACGATGTGCTGTCAGAAAATGGTAGCACCATTCAATGCCGTGTGCGTGGAAAACTTCGCCTGGAGGGAATTAAAGAAACTAACCCTATTGCAGTAGGTGATAAAGTTTCATTTGACCTTGAAAATGGGGAGGCCTGCCTGCCGGACAGGCAGGGCATCATCCATGAAATACTTCCACGCGAAAATTACATTGTCAGGCAGTCGGTAAAAAAAACAGGTCAAGCTCATGTGATTGCCGCCAATATTGGCCAGGCGATGCTGGTCGCTACACTCATTCGGCCGCGAACATCCCTGGGTTTTATCGACCGCTTCCTGGTAGCGGCAGAATCTTTTCGCATCCCTCAGGTAATCATTTTCAATAAAAGAGATTTGCTGGATCAGCAAACATCAGAAGAACAACAACGGCTGATGCAACTATACCAATCCATTGGAGTCCGTTGCCTCCAAACAACCGCCCTAACGGATGAGTTGACTGAGATTAAAAATCTGCTGAAAGGAAAAATTACGTTGCTGGCCGGCCATTCCGGTGTTGGGAAATCGACACTCCTTAATAAAATTGCGCCAGCCCTTGAACAAAAAACAAGTTCCATTTCTGATTTCTCAGAAAAGGGAACTCACACCACTACGTTTGCCGAAATGTTCAGGCTTGATAACGCCACCTTTATTATTGATACGCCAGGCATTAAAGAGTTTGGGTTAATGGATATGGGTCAGGAAGAACTATCCGATTACTTTCCTGAAATGCGTGAGGTGCGGCTGGGTTGCAAATTCGGATCAAGCTGCATTCATGTGAACGAACCACGGTGTGCGGTGCTCGATGCTGTGAAATCAGGTACGATTGCTCTCAGCCGCTACGAAAGTTATTTCAGCATGGTGATGGGTGAGGATAACCGGAAGTAATTACCGGCATTCAAAAACCTGTAAGTCTTGTCCGTTTGAATTGTACCGTATTTTCTGTATGCTTGTAATACATTGCACATTATGACAGACGTCCAGCTCTTTACGGAAATAAGCGCATTGCCCGCCAATCTAAAGCAGGAAGTTTTGGATTTTGTCGCTTTCCTTAAAACCAGGAAAAAAAAACCTAAAGCTAAAGAACGGAAATTCGGGTATGCAAGGGGTTTTTTTAAAATGACCGAAGATTTCGATAGGCCCCTGGACGATTTTAAGGAATACATGTAAATGAATCTCTTGCTGGATACTCACGCGTTTATTTGGTTCATGGAAGGGGATTCTTCTTTGTCCGAAAAAAGCCGTGAAGCCATCACAAACATTCAGAACAATTGTTTCATTAGTATTGCCAGCCTTTGGGAAATCGCAATAAAATTTCATTTGGGCTCTCTCAAACTAACATCAGACTTTAGCAACATCGCTACATTTCTCGAAGAGAATCAAATTGAATTACTGCCGGTTTCCTTTAATCATTTACAAAAACTCATCACATTGGAATATTATCACCGCGACCCGTTTGACAGGATTATCATCTCGCAGGCGCTTACTGAGGAATTAACCATTGTGTCCAAAGATGTAAACTTTCCAAAATATACCGGTGATTTACTTTGGTGACAGCATGTAAAAAGGAATTGACTAAAGCCTATTATCTAAGGCCATATTATCATCATCAACTTTCTTCAGATGTTTCTGTTCTGAAACTCTTCCATAACAATACAACAAACTTTATCACCACGCCAATGTTCAGCAACGTCAGGTTCGTCCGGATTTCATATAAAATACGGTTGCGCAAAGCTTTCTGTTCATCATGTGTGCGGTTCAGAGCCAGGATTTTTTCACAAACTTTTAGAGTTGTTTGAGAGTGTTTGCTGAACAACCGAAACTGTTGGTCACCAAGAGCCTGACCCGTTACACGTCTTTTAACTAGTACTTCCGGGGAGTAGACATATTTAAATTTTCGTGATGACCGTATCCAGAAATCAAAATCTTCATACGAAAGGGTTTCATCATATCCGCCTAAAACATCCATCACCGCCCGCGTAAACATCATGCTGGGTGGACAAATAAAATACCGGCCGATCAGCTCCTTATATATATTACCCTGAGGAATGCTTGCGTGCGGAAAGCGGGTTGAATGCAAACCCAGTAGCTGCCCTGAAGAAGAAATCAATTCAGCATCCGAAAAATGAACACCAAATTCTTTTCCGGCTTGCTCCAACGTACGCACACCTGTTTCGATCCGATGAGGCAGCAGCTGATCATCTGCAGCCAGGTCAATTAAAAAATTACCTTTCGCTTTTGCCAACCCAACATTAAACGCCTTACAGTTGCCAGCGTTATTTTTTAAAGAAATAAATTCGATTACAGAATTTTCCTTTACAATTCCTTCAATGATGGCTACACTATTATCGGTGCTGGCATCATCCACTACAATTAGCTGAACAGAGGCATAGGTTTGCTTCAGCACCGAATCAATTGCCTCGCGCACGTACCTGGCGTGGTTGTAACACAAACAAATAACGGTAACAAGGGGTGATTGCATCACAAAAACTTTTTAACAAAAGTACACTTAGGCGAGGGTTGCGCGCCCAACGAAAGTTTAAAATCCAACAGCGTTTGCGAAAGACTGCCATCCGCATGAGAAGTTCCTAAATCCAGAAGACTTATTTCCTGCTCTTGACAAAACTGATAAACTCCTTCCATGAGCAAGACCACAGGGCTTACGTCATCATACGCATTGGTGTGATCATAATAAAAAGTGTACAAAATCTTTTGCTCTGCCCGAATAGACAGGCAAGCCGAGACCAGGTTATGATTATCCGACACCGTGTACAGATAAACCCGATCCGGAAAAGTATCCATAACCCGCTTCAAGTCCTCAGCCTGCATACTTAAAGCATATCCCTTTTCTTCACGGCATCGCTTCAAAAAAGCATACACCTTTTCAAATTCCTGATGGGCAGGCTGGGAGAAACGCAAACCTAATTCGTAACATTTCTTTAACCTTGCTTTTTTTGACCGGTGCAATCGTTCGATAAAATTTCGGTCATCTACTTGAATAATTGAGCTGATTTCTTCCTGTTGCTTCTGAAAGTTCAATTTCAACAGAACATCCTCAAGCGACACAGTTGCTTCCTTCGAATAAGCAAAAGGCTTATTTTTAAGCCTGAAACTATGCACACCCTTTTTTCTTAAAGCTTCTTCAACTTTTGTGATAAAGGCCATCAATTGTTTTTCAGAAATGCTCTTTGAAAAAAGAAACGATCCAAACGGGCTTCTAAATGGGCTTACTGCCTGATTGGATTGAAGATGAACATGAACAATGCCGACTACCAGGCGCTGCCCAATATCCGTTAACGAAAATGCGTGCCACCCGGAAAGTGACTGCAACAACAAATGCCTGGGATCATGAAAAATACCCACTTCGAAGTCGAATGTAAATCCTTCGGGTACTCCTTCCTGAAATGTGTACTCTATCAATACGGGATTCCGAGTTTTTTATAAACAAAATGCATCAGCCACGCAGGACCAATCAGTAAAAACTGCAGGTCTTTAAAGAACGAAGGTCTTTTACCTTCTACCTGATGTCCGTAAAACTGCCCGATCCAGGCCAGCACAAAAATTATCAGGCAAATTACCCAAAGCGGAGTTTCACTCAATTGAACAATCAGGTTAATGGCCATCAGGCACACCAACGAAAAAATTGTCATGCCAATGGTGAGCCAGATGGATAGCGATGCGTAATATGCAATTACCAATACCAACGCAACTGTTGCCCAGTTGGCATACGGATTCCCTTCGCCCATAAACGATTGCACCGCGCCCGAAGGAATAGAGGCCACCATTCCCACCACACTGAAAAAAATCAGCGGTACACAAATCCAATGAATCGCCTTATTGGTTTCATTCCGGTGGCTGTCACCATATTCTGCAAGCAGTGCATCAATTCGTCTCATGTCTTTCTGTTCAATGGTTGAAATTAATGATTATTTGCGACTTCCGTCAGGCAACTTTTGTTTTTACGCGACTCCACTCTTTGATCTGCCAAAAAACTTTGCCGGTTGTTAAATGATTCCCTTGCCGGTCGTGAATTTTAATTTCGCAGGGAACCACAACCGATTCATGTGTTTGTAATGGCTCAATAAAATTTCTTTCAAGCCATTCTTTCGAAATAACAAACTCAGCTGTGGCATCCATTTTTCCCTGGTAATGATAATCCATTTCAATCCGCTGCATGATCAGTCGGTATTTTTTCATATCAAGATTACTGATCAGCAAAAAGCCAGTTGTGAATTCCGAGATTGTTGCCAGGCTGCACGCATGCAGCCCCCGAATGTGGTTGAAGTTGCTTTTACGGTAAGGAAGGAGTATTTTGAGTTTGAACTCATCTACCTCTACAATTTTAAAACCATGCGGCCGGTTGAACGGCACCATCCGGTTCAACGACCAGTTTAAAATCCACCGATAAAAAGATGATGTTCGTGCTTTCTTTAAAACTTTTTCCGGATTTAGCATCGTACCATATTTATGGAAAGTTAAAGCAAAAATTGAAAACCAGAAGGGGGCTGCCTATACTTGTACAATGAAAAAGGTTATCATTCTTGGGGCCGGCCTGGTTGGAAAAGCTATGGCGATAGATCTTGCTAAAAGTTTTGATGTCACTTCCGTGGATATAAACGAACTGGCTTTAGCAGAAGTAAATGGTTATGGAATTAAAACTCAAAAGGTTGACTTCTCCAACCTCGAACTTCTATCTTCCATCCTCCATCCTTTTGATTTTGTTGTAGGTGCCGTACCGGGCTTCATGGGTTTTCAAACCGTTAAAACCGTTATTGAAGCCGGCAAGAATATGGTGGACATTTCTTTCTTTCCGGAAGATCCCTTTTTGCTGGACGACCTTGCAAAAAAACATAACGTTACCATTGTAACCGATTGCGGTGTGGCACCCGGCATGGGAAACATCATTCTTGGCTATCATAACAAACGAATGAAAATCAATTCGTATGAATGCCTGGTAGGAGGTTTGCCGGTGGTGCGCGAATGGCCATACGAATACAAAGCGGTGTTCTCACCCATTGATGTGATTGAAGAATACGTTCGCCCTGCGCGGTACGTACAAAACAAAGCGGTGGTTGTAAAAGAAGCACTCTCCGATCCTGAATTAGTTTATTTTGATGGGGTGGGTACCTTAGAATCGTGGAATTCAGACGGGCTTCGTTCGTTAATCAAAACGATGCCCGACATCCCGAACATGATTGAGAAAACACTTCGCTACCCGGGCTGCATCGAATACCTGCGTGTGTTACGCGAGACCGGTTTCTTTTCGTACGAAGCCATCGATGTAAAGGGTCAAAAAATCAGGCCGATTGATGTTACTGCCAAACTGCTTTTTCCAAAATGGAAATTAAAACCGGGTGAAGAAGAGTTTACGGTGATGCGCATCCGCATCAGCGGTGAAGAGAATGGAAAAGAAAAAGTATATCAATACAACCTGCTGGACAGAACTACCCGTGGTACCTTGTCCATGGCACGAACCACAGGCTATACCTGCACAGCCGCTCTTCACCTGGTAGCCGATGGAAAGTTTAGCCGGAAAGGAGTTTGCCCACCCGAATACTTAGGCGAGGATGAAGATCATTTTAAATTTATTGTCGATTATTTAAAGACAAGAAACGTACACTATACCATTCAATCATGAGAAAGATTATTGTTTTATTCATCGTTCAATCTGTTTCGTTGTACAGCTTCGCACAGCAATCCAATGAACTCTTTCAAACTTCCGACTTTACACAGGAAAATCTTTTTAGCAGCAACATTGAAGGACCGGCTTTCGATAAAAAAGGAAACCTATATGTTGTAAACTTTCAAAAAGACGGAACCATTGGAATGGTAAAACCAACCGGTGAGGTTAACCTGTTCGTTACACTTCCTGAAGGAAGTACGGCCAACAGCATTCAATTTAATCAGAAGGGTACTATGTACCTGGCCGATTTTACCGGGCACAATATTCTGAAGGTAAACATGAAAACCCAGGTGGTTTCGATTCATGCTCATAACGATCGTTTTAACCAGCCGAATGATCTTTGTATCAATCGCAAGGGCCAGTTGTTTGCTTCCGATCCAAACTGGAAAGACCAAACCGGAAAAATCTGGCGCATTGATGCGGATGGAAAAATGTTCCTGCTGGCAAACGATATGGGAACCACCAATGGAATTGAACTAAGCCCCGATGAAAAAACACTGTATGTAAACGAAAGCGTTCAACGGAAAATCTGGGCATTTGATGTGGATGCAGCGGGAAACATTTCAAACAAAAGACTATTTGCCGAATTCTCTGACTTCGGTTTTGATGGCATGAAATGCGACAAGCAAGGAAATTTGTATGTAACCCGGTATGGTAAAGGAACCATCGTGGTTATAGATCCGCGGGGAAAAGAAATCCGGGAAATTCAATTAAAGGGCAAAAATTGCAGCAACCTGGTTTTTGGAGGTAAGGACGGCAAGACCATTTTTGTAACCCTGCAGGACAGGAAAGGAATAGAGAAATTTCTGAATGATGTTCCGGGGAAAATGTACTAATAAATGTATCCGCAATTTAATGAAGCGGAGACTGAAAATATATTAATATCTTAGTCCTTTAACACCCAATACTTTAGTCTTGCCGTATAAGTACTATCAGGGAAAATTATTTTCCCTTCAATGAATTTCTCATTCAGTCCCTCTTTATCGGCTTTTGCATAGAATGAGACTTGACCTATCCCTCCACTGGGAGTTACTTCATTTCCTTGGACTTCCATTTTCATGCCTTTATAGTCCTCGGTGAATGTTACCCCTACAATAAGATCTGCTTTGAAAAGTTCGCCATCTTTAACTATTTTCTGTTCTGGAACAAAGAATGCTTTAACCAAATCAGCCTTTACGAGTGAAAGATCTAATTTAGAAAACTGATCTTGAACGAAGGCTTCTTTAAGATATTATAGCTCAAGCTTAAGCAATGCTTTTGTGTCAGTGTCATTCAAAAAAATAGCATAATCAAACTTAGGATCAACCGTGGCTAAATAATGATCCAAGAATTTAGTTACATCAGATTTTACCTCATCAAGGTCACGATAATCCAACTGCTGCACTAGTGAATCTATTTTATGATCGAAAAATTCCACATCAATCAAACGTTGCATATTTCTTTCAACCTTATTTGATTTTGCATCTATTTTGAATGCTGTAAGTATTTCCCAGTAATCTTGTGCCTGTCTACTGTATAATACTGCCAATTTATTTTCGTAGGCCTTCTCATGATTACCACAACTAAAAGATAAAAGTAAAATCAACACAGAAGGTAATTTCTGTACCATAAGCTATAAACTCTTTATTAATTCAATTTAAAATAATATTATCTCGCCAGCTTGCTCTTCTTGTACCCATAGCTGAAATAAATAGCCAGGCCAAAAATCATCCAGCCAAAAAAGGCAACCCAGCTTTCGGTCGGGATTTCAATCATCAGGTATAAACAAAACAATACACCTAAAATCGGAATCAACGAATATTTGCGGAGTATCGTGAGTACGGTGAGTACAGTTCCAATAACAAGAAATATCAAGAACAGAATCTCCTGATGATTTTCATTGGCAATATTTTCAATCGCATTGCTGATGCGGGTTCTGAACAGGTAGATGAACAACCCAAACAACACCGGCACAATAAACTGCCCGTTGATATAGGGCAGATGAAATTTACCCGGCTCCTTCTTCAGTCGCGGCAGCAACAACACGCCACCGGATACCAACACGAATGCAAACAAGGTTCCGATGCTGGTGAGATTTGTCATGAAATTACTTTGAATGAACAAAGCAGGTATAGCCACCAGGATACCTGTAACAATGGTAGCGAAGGATGGTGTTTGGTATTTGGGGTGAACTTTCTGAAATCTCTTTGGCAACAATCCATCGCGACTCATCGTCATCCAGATGCGCGGTTGACCTAACTGAAATACCAGTAACACACTGGTAGTGGCCACCACAGCGCTTACCGAAACTATTTTTTCTATCCACGGTGCCCTGTTCTCAAATACAAAAGCAAGTGGATCAGTAATCCCATTAAAGGCGGAATAATTTTCAATTCCCGTAAGAATCAGGGCTATTAATATATAGAGTCCCGTGCAAATGAATAATGAATAGATCATTCCGCGGGGAATATCCCGCTGAGGGTTTTTACATTCTTCGGCTGTGGTGGAGATTGCATCAAACCCGATGTACGCATAAAACACAGCCGACACTCCCTTCAATACCCCTTCAAACCGGTTGGGCAAAAAAGGTGTCCAGTTACTGACATCCACAAAAAAAGCACCCGCGATGATCACGAAAATGATGACCAGAACTTTGAAGATCACCATGTAGTTTGTCATGTTCTTACTCTCACTAATGCCGATGTAGGCCAGCCAAGTAACAAGCACCACAATAACGAAGGCCGGCAGGTTAAAGAACACCGGTGTGCTGCCAATTCTTGGCGCGGCATGCCAGGCCTCTACAACAAACTGATAACGTTTGATAGCTTCCGGATCTGTTAACGTTCCGCTCGACAAAACTTTGGTGGCCTCCTCAAATAACATCCGTGCCGTAGTGCCGTCAATCAGCATCCAGTCGGGTAGGTGAATATGAAAAATATGAACCAACAGGTTGTTAAAATACCCGCTCCATGAAATGGCCACCACCACGTTACCAATGGCATATTCAAGAATAAGGGCCCACCCGATAATCCAGGCAATGATTTCACCAAATACCACATACGAATAGGTGTATGCGCTGCCCGAAGCCGGCACACGGCTCGCAAACTCGGCATAACACAACGCTGAAAAACCACATGTAACTGCCGTGATAATAAAGAGAAGGGAAACTCCCGGCCCGCCATTAAACGCTGCCTGACCAATGGTAGAAAAAATACCGGCCCCAATAACTGCCGCAATTCCCATGGCAGTTAAGTCACGAACGCCAAGCACTTTCTTAAGCTGACCTTCGCCCCCGTGCGGTTCAGGTAAAACACTGGTAATCGGTTTCTTTCGGAACAACGGACTGGCCATGGGCTTGAGGTTAAGGACTGAAAAATAAGTAAAAAGGATCAGGAATTATAGAGCATAAAATTTTTCAGCTTGTCACCGCGACTTATCTTTATAGCCGCATGAAGGGAGCACAGGACATCCAAAAAACAATTTCTCACGAAGAGGTTAATTTGCTTCCGCTGAAAGCGTTCAAAGGAAAAATTGAACTTGTTACAAAACCCGAAAAGGTAGCAAAGGCCATCCAGGAGATGAACGAGCACGAGGTAGTTGGATTTGATACCGAAACAAAACCAGCGTTCGTCAAAGGACAAGTGCACAAAGTTTCCCTCCTGCAACTTGCCATCCCTCACAAAGTTTTTTTAATTCGGTTAAACCAGACGGGGCTAACCGGTGAAATCGCCAATTTTCTTGAAAACGATAAAATAACGAAGGCCGGTGTTGGAATCCGGGATGATATTAAAACCCTGCACCGCCTGGGTAAATTTCACGCGGCCGGTTTTGCCGAACTTTCGGGCATGGCCCGGGAAGCCGGGCTGGAGGTTGAAAGTGTGAAGAAATTAACAGCCGTTTTGCTCGGGTTTAGAATTTCCAAAGGAGCTCAAACATCTAACTGGGAAGCAGAACAGCTCAATGAAAAACAAATTACCTATGCAGCAACCGATGCCTGGGTGTGTTTAGAGATCTATAGAAAGCTGGCCAGGCTATGATTGATACGATTAAAAGATTGCCATGATTTTACCCTGGTCTGTTTCTGCCTGTCCGGTAGGCAGGCTCTCACAGACCGACAATGAATAAGCCAATATCCTTGATCTGCGTCTCACGAACCGAAATAACCAACCTCGGTCTGTGTCCTCACAGACCGAAATAAAAAGTGGTTTGTGAGCACCACAAACCACTTTTATTATTTCCAATAAAATTTAATCCTGATTACTCCTTCTTCGGGCCGCTACTACCCTTGCCCGAAATTGAATTTCTCATTTCGGTATCGGCCTGTACATTTTGCATCTTGTAATAGTCCATAACACCCAGGTTGCCCTTAACAAAAGCATCGGCCATGGCCTTTGGGATTTCGGCTTCTGCCTGAATGACATTGGCCCGTGCTTCCTGTGCTTTTGCAATCATCTCCTGCTCCAACGCAACCGCCATCGCTCTTCTTTCTTCTGCTTTTGCCTCAGCAACTTTTAAATCGGCCGTGGCCTGATCAATTTGAAGTTTAGCACCAATGTTGGCACCCACATCTACATCGGCAATATCAATGGAAAGAATTTCAAAAGCTGTACCGGCATCTAACCCGCGTGATAATACCAGTTTGGAAATTTTATCGGGGCTTTCCAACACTTCTTTGTGCGATTTTGCCTGACCGATAGAGGAAACAATACCTTCACCAACGCGCGCCAGAATGGTATCTTCACCGGCACCACCCACCAGTTGAGCAATGCTGGCACGAACTGTTACGCGGGCAACAGCAATTAACTGAATTCCATCAGCTGCTACAGCCGCTACTTTTGGTGTGTTAATAACTTTTGGGTTAACCGATATCTGAACCGCCTGAAATACATCGCGTCCTGCCAGGTCAATAGCGGTAGCCTGTTTGAAATCCAATTTAATGTTTGCTTTTTCTGCAGAGATTAAAGCGCGAATCACATTGGGAACATTACCGCCTGCGAGGTAGTGCGTTTCCAGTTCATTGGATGTTAACTTCAATCCGGCCTTTGTTGCGGTAATCAACGAGTCAACCACTACACGAGGGGGAACTTTTCGAATACGCATGAACACCAGTTCGGCCAACCCGACACGCACCCCTGAGAAGAGTGCCGTGATCCACAGGTTAATAGGAACAAAATAAAGGAAAATGAAAAACAGGATAATGGCCGCAAAGACCAAAAACAAAAGTGCTATACCTGAAATGTCCATACGTTAGATTGGTTTATTGAATGGGTTCTACTAAAATATTGTTTGCTTGAACTTTAATGATTTTGATTTTCGTACCGTTGGAAACGTACTCTCCGTTGGTTTTTACTTCAAAAATTTTTCCATCGAACTCGGCTGATCCCATCGGTCGGAGGGCAGAAACTGAAACGCCTTCTTCTTCCGGATTCAAATGATCCGTCATCCCTTCATTTACTTTACTGTCGATGGCTGTTTTATGGGAAAACTTATTCCAGGCCCCTTTTCTGAAACTGAGGTATAAGGCAGCGGCCGAAGCTAGGGCGGTTCCAAGGAGTACATAAAATCCAACCTCATTTCCATAATGACTGTAGCTGAAAACAATGCCCACTACCGCAAAGATTAACCCCAGGAAGCCCACCACGGTGGTTCCCGGAATAAAAACAATCTCCACAATAATCAGCAGCAATCCAACAAGAATCAATGCTGCAATAACTAACCACATAGCCCGAAAAAAAATTAATGAAATGTGAAATTACAAATTTTAACCCGTTTAATAGGCCCTTGCAAAAAGCACCCTTCTGGAGGATGGTTTTCCGGAATACACGCATGAGCCGTTTTCCTCTTTTGAATCCAGGGGGATACAACGAATGGTAGCCTTGGTTTCTTCTTTAATGGCAGCTTCCGTTTCTTTGGTTCCGTCCCAGTGCGCCATAACAAAACCGCCCTTTCCGTCCAATACTTTTTTGAATTCGTCATACGAATCAACCCGGGTGGTCATTTCTCCCCGCAGCTTCAAGGCTTTCTGATAAATATTTTTCTGAATATCGTCAAGCAGCACCAACACATTCACCGCTACGGTATCCATCTGCATTACTTGTTTTTCCTTGGTGTCTCTGCGCGCCACTTCCACGGTTCCATTAGCGATGTCGCGGGGGCCAATCGCCAACCGTACAGGCACTCCTTTTAATTCCCACTCGGCAAACTTAAACCCTGGTTTGGCGGTATCGCGATCATCAAATTTAACGGTGATGTTGTGCTTCCGCAATTCAGCCATGATCTCCTTCACTTTTTCTTTAATGGCCTGCAGTTCTTCGTCACTTTTGAAAATCGGAACAATCACCACCTGAATCGGTGCCAACTTAGGCGGCAACACCAGGCCGTCATCATCCGAGTGCGCCATGATAAGCGCTCCCATCAACCGTGTGCTTACGCCCCACGATGTTCCCCACACGTAATCGAGCTTGCCATCTTTACCGGCAAACTGCACATCAAACGCTTTAGCAAAATTTTGCCCGAGAAAGTGAGAAGTCCCCGCCTGCAGGGCTTTACCATCCTGCATCAATCCTTCAATGCAATAGGTATCAATCGCACCTGGAAATTTCTCTCCTTCTGTTTTTCTTCCTTTCACCACCGGCAAAGCCATAAACTGCTCGGCAAAGTCGGCATACACATCCAGCATTTGCAGCGTTTCCTGCACAGCCTCCTCGGCAGTGGCGTGCGCGGTGTGCCCTTCCTGCCACAAAAATTCTGCCGTGCGAAGAAAAAGGCGCGTGCGCATTTCCCAACGAACTACGTTTGCCCACTGGTTAATAAGAATGGGTAAATCACGATATGACTGGATCCACTTTTTATAACTGTTCCAGATGATGGTTTCAGAAGTTGGTCGTACAATCAGTTCTTCCTCCAGCTTTGCCTCCGGATCTACAATTACTCCTTTCCCATTCGGATCGTTTTTCAGGCGGTAATGTGTTATGATGGCACACTCTTTCGCAAAACCATCCACATGACTGGCTTCTTTTGCCAAATACGATTTGGGGATAAATAACGGGAAGTAGGCATTCACGTGCCCCGTATCTTTAAACATCTTATCGAGCGCCTGTTGCATTTTCTCCCAAATGCTGTAGCCGTACGGCTTAATTACCATGCAGCCCCGAACATCGGAATTCTCGGCCAAGTCGGCCTTTTTCACCAGTTCAATGTACCATGCTGAGTAATCCTCACTTCTGGATGGAATTTCCTTGCCCATGTTGGTATAATTATTGTGTTTCTGAAATTATCCGGCAAATATAAAGCAGGTTGGATCGGAATAAAGGGGTTCTTATAATTTAATAGACTTTACTCCTTCATTTTCGTAGTTTTAAGGAACACTTTTCCGCCTACTATTCGTTTCTATTGTATGAGCTAAAATACCGAATTATGAAAACGAGAACGATGACAGGAATTTTGATGGCAACCACATTGGGTTTTCAGGTATTGGCGCAGGAAAATGATGACCTGTACTTCAATTCAAAGGATCGTGAAAAACAAAAGACTGAAAATGTACGACCCTCCACGAACAACAAAATAGATGAGGATTATAACGCATTCAAGAAAAAGCATTTTGAAGAGCCCGCTGAAGACACCGCCTTTGTAAACCCAACTGACAGTTACTCGGCAAGAACCATTAATCCTGAATACATCGCCCGCTCAAATTCTGAACAGGCTAGTGAAGACGAGCAAAACTATTATGTTGAAGGATATACGCACAACACGTTTGACAGTTATAGCGCGGGTAATTCAGCCAGCACCGGTTATCCGGGTAATTACAACAGTTATTATGGAGCCTCCAATACCAACTGGAACTACGGTAACTCCTGGAGTTACCCATACACTTCATCATACTACCCATACAGTTCGTGGTATAGCCCCTACTATGGCGGATATTGCAACCCGGGAATGAGCCCTTACTATTCGGGATATTCAGGATGGACACTGTCGTTGGGATATACATGGGGAAACTACGGCTCATACGGATACAGTCCGTATTACTATTCGCCTTATTCATATGGCTATGGTGGATATCCGGGATATTATTATTACGGCCGATCAGAAAACACTCATACAAATTTTGGAAAGCGGCCATCCAGGCACTCGGCTGTTGTAATCCCGACTACACGGGCACGATCAACACAGGTTTCAACTAATTCAAATGGACGAACCACAGACCGATCTCGTTCACGCGCTGATGAATACTATGTAAAACCCTCAAGAAGGGCGGCAACCAATTCACAACCTTCTGAAGGAACAAGACAGCGTTATTCCGACACGAATTCCTCTTATGATCCTCCTTCGCGCAGTCGTGAATCGTACAGTACTCCAACACGTGAATCGCGCTCTTATTCAACGCCATCCCGAAGCAGTTCGCCATCACATAGTACACCCTCCAGGTCGTCTGGCAATTCATCGGGTTCGCGATCAAGAGGAAACAACTAATTACCCGGCCATCGTATGAAATCTGTATTCAGGCTCTGCCTTTACACTATTCTTGTGTCCGCTTCGGTTGAAGCAGGGGCACAAGGATTTGTTGAAAACGCCTTGCTGTTTAGCAGAACAAAACCTGGCGGCAGTGCACGCATACAAGCAATGGGTGGGGCACAGGTAGCACTGGGTGGTGATTTCAGTTCGGCATTATCAAACCCGGCAGGCCTGGGTATGTACAACCGCTCTGAGTTTACCTTCAGCCCGGCCTTTAATACGTACGAAACCGAAGCCGCACATCTCGGTACAAAATCCAATGACTCTAAAAATGTTTTCAACGTTCCGGGATTGAGTTATGTTCACCATCTCCCACAAGAGAAGAATGGTTTTCTGGGTGGCTCCTTCGGCATCAGCATGACGCGCGTGAATGATTTTAATACTGCGTTTCAGTACGAAGGAAGAGACAACGTATCATCAATTATTGATTACTTTAAAGAACGGGCATACAGTTTTGCAATCGACCCGCTTCCAAGCCCTTATCAAGACACGCCTTTGTTAAGTTATGATTTACCTGAAGGACTTGCGTACCTCACCTATCTGATAACTCCTTACAGCGAAGATTCCAACAATCCAAGCCCGGTGTTACCCGATGACTACATCAACTATTTTTCTGAACTCGACACCTTATGGAACAACGGTGTAGAAGAATTACGAACCCAAACACGCTCGCAAAGAGTGAATGTGAAAGGTGCTCAGTACCAATGGTCGCTGGCCTATGGGGGAAATTTCTCTGACAAACTTTTTTTTGGAGCTTCCCTTGGCATCACCACCCTTCGCTATAATTATTCCTCTTCTTACAACGAATCGGATTATGATTTCAGCGAATCGCCCGGGTATAACCCATTGAATCATTTAGAACTCAATGAAGACATTGTGCTTGACGGAACAGGCGTGAACCTGACAGTGGGTTTGATTTACAGGCCCATCAACTTTGTTCAGGTGGGTGCTTCTTTTGTAACCCCTACGCTTTACAACATTTCTGATTCTTACACGGCACGTCTGGCAGCCGACTGGAATATTCGTGACGATGAAGATTTTTCAGGTGAGTCCCTTATTTCGGAATATAAAATTACAACCCCGTTAAAGTTCAGTACCGGAGCCACACTTTTTCTTGGCAAATATGGGTTCGTTACCGGTGATGTTGAGTTCGTTAACTACAATAAAGCCAAATACAGTTCCGATACACAAGGTGTTTCATTCAGCCTCGAAAATGATGACATCCGATTTTACTACACCAATGTTGTCAACTACCGCATGGGGGCTGAGTTTCGGTATACGATATTCAGACTTCGCGGAGGTTATAACGTCATGCAAAATCCATATAAAAAAGATTTTGACGTGAATCAGGAAATCAAAACCGTGAGTGCCGGAGCGGGCGTTCGTTTCTCTAAATTCTACCTCGACCTTACTTGGTTACGAAGCAAGGGAAACAGTTCCTTTAGTCAGTATGTACTAGACAATGGCACAGGCCCGGTCGCTTCGCTGAAGAATACCTCCACCAGTGTGATGGCTACCGTAGGCTTTACTTTTTAGTTACAAGTTGAAGGATATCCCAGGCAGTGGCCGTTGCTCCGTTTAAGGTAAACTGTGCTTGTTCGTAAAAAGGCAGCCTCTTTTGAAGCATAGCCTCAAGTTTTTCTTCAAGCTCATCTTCCGGCAAATCTTTCAACAAAGGCCGGAGGTTTCGCTGAGGCCCATCCAGTCGTTTTACAATTTCCGGGATGGCCGTATCTAAAAAAATTGTAACCCCGGTTTCATTCATAAACTCCATTCCTCTATGAAAACATGGCGTGCCTCCACCGGTAGCCATTACAAATTCTTTTGCTTCGCTTTGCTTTCGCAAGGCTGCTGCTTCAACAGACCGGAAATACTCCTGACCCTTCTTTGAAAAAATTTCGAATACCGTCATTCCTTCCTGCGCTTCAATGGCATCGTCAAGATCGATAAAGGGAAGTTTAATGGACTGGGAAACTTTCTTTCCCAACATGCTTTTACCGGATCCCATTAAACCTACCAGGAATATTTTCATTTTGAGGTGATCAATTCCAGCACTTCTGATGCTTCCGGGGTATCGTTATGGTGCCACATGCCTTTCACGGTTCCATCCACCCAAAGTGTGATGCCCGGGTTGGACCGAACAATAGTCTTTAGCACGGTGGCATCGGCAAAGTAGTAAGGCACTGCAAGCTGGTGTTCGTGACGAAAAGCTTCAAAGTCGGCAGAAGAAGAAGCGGTAAGCACCATCGCCTCCGCTTTTCCCTCTAATTCACGCGCGAGCTTTCGAATCGCATCGATGTGCTTTCCGGAGGTATACTTAACATCATATATAACAATGAGCAGTTTTACTCCGGTGAAGGTTTGTTGTGTTACATCTTCGCCATCCACATTGCTGACAGCGTAATCTGTAATCTTAGCGGTTGATTCTTCCGGGTTTAAAACGCGTGAATTCTTATATTGATACCCGTCTGCTTCGGTGAGGAAGGTTTGCGAACGAACTTCACCACCGTCTTTTTCAAAAATAAATTCAATAATGGGTTGCTGCTCGGGCTTCATCTTTTCCGGAATGTTGTTCCCGATTTTATAAGCACGAAAATCAATAAACGGTAAATGACGGATGGCGTAAATACCCATGTAAAAACTTACCAGGGTGGTGGCTGCGATCACGCCATGTCCTTCCCATGTGTGGAGTACAGGATCAAATCGTTTTCGGTGCCAAAACAAATGCAGAACAAACACCATTAGAATTACATCCTTATAAAACGATTGCCATGGTGTTAATTTAATAGCATCGCCAAAGCACCCACAATCTGTCACCTTATTAAAATAAGCGGAGTAAAAGGTGAGGAATGTAAAAAATACGAGCAGGCCTAACAATACCTTTGTTGTCAGGTTCATTTTATAATGAATGAGAACGGCTACTCCCAGGGCAATTTCAAGTACAATCAAAATCAGCCCAAGTTCCAGCGCATACGGAATAAAGACTTCAAAAAATGGACTAAAGTCGGCAGCAAACACTTCAAAGTATTCCTCCAGTTTAATTTCTGTCCCTACGGGGTCGTTCAGTTTAATCAGCCCCGAGAAAATAAAAAGGATTCCTACAAAAAAACGTGAGAATTGATCAATTGATTTTTGAATCATGGTTGTTTGTCTTTTATTCAATAATCTGCTGACAAAAGAATCAGCGCAAACACGGCATAATTTATCATATCCTGATAATTCGCCTTCACGCCTTCACTGACTAATGTTTTGCCTTCATTATTTTCAATTTGTTTCACTCTTAACAATTTCATCAGAATAATGTCGGTAATAGAGCTTACACGCATATCGCGCCATGCTTCACCATAATCATGATTTTTATCTTGTTGCAGGGCAAAAGTATCTTCCACTGCCTGATCATATAAAGGTTCCAGCTCCTCAAAGGTCAATTCAGTTTTGGATGAATCTGCCAGTTCCAATTGGATCAGGGCAATCACACAATAGTTAATGATTCCAACAAACTCATCGGCAATGGGGTCGCCCACTTTCTGAACTCCCTTGTCCTGAATGCTTCGGATGCGTTGTGCCTTAATAAAAATCTGGTCGGTAATGGAGGGAAGCCTCAAAATGCGCCAGGCGGTTCCATAGTCACGCGTTTTCTTGGCAAACAAAGCCTTACAATTATTAATTACCTGCTTATATTCGATAGAAGTTTTTTCGTTCATGGCATGAAATCAGCGGAGCAAAATACGGCATTTTCAACAAACAAAACACTCAACATCCGCGGCAGGCTAATCGATCTGTCGGTTCCGCAGGTAATGGGAATTTTAAATGTAACTCCTGACAGTTTCTACGATGGTAAACGGTTCACCACTGAAACTGATATTTTGAACCAGGTAGATAAAATGCTTACAGAGGGAGCCACCTTCATTGATGTTGGTGGTTATTCATCACGACCGGACGCAACCGATATTTCTGAAGCGGAAGAATTAAAACGGGTTATCGGAGCTGTGAGAATAATTGTCAGAAAATTTCCGCAAGCGATTCTTTCGATTGATACCTTCCGATCGGAAGTAGCGCGCCAGGCAGTTGCAGAAGGTGCCGCCATGATTAACGACATCTCTGCGGGCGAACTGGACAACAATATGTTTGCAACAATTGCCGGTTTACAGGTTCCTTATACGATCATGCACATGCGCGGAACCCCGCAAACAATGAAGTCTTTAACTGCTTACGATAATATCCTGAAGGAGATCACCGATTTTCTCCATCAAAAAATTGCCGTGCTCGAAACATTAGGCGTTCGCGACATTCTTGTTGATCCCGGCTTTGGATTTGCTAAGACCATAGAACAAAATTTTCGGGTGCTGAACCAACTCAATTACCTTAAAATTTTAGGGAAGCCGGTTTTAACCGGCTTGTCACGCAAGTCGATGATTTGGAAAAGCCTGGGAATATCGCCTGCCGATGCCCTCAATGGAACAACTGCCCTGAATATGGCCGCCCTGTTGAAAGGCTCCTCGATTTTGCGTGTGCACGATGTGAAAGAAGCCAAAGAAGCCATCAAATTATATACAAACATTACCTTTACTTCGTTAACGGCATAAAAGACTAGTATTAACAGAATGATTTTTCTCTTTAAAATAGGTTTTCTGGATGTTACGTGGGTTGACCTGGTTGACATTACCATTGTTAGTGTGCTGCTATACCAGGTGTATAAACTTATCCGCGGAAGTATTGCGGTTAATATTTTCCTGGGCATTTTAGCGCTCTACCTGATTTACCTGATTGTGCGTGCGGCTCAAATGGAATTACTGGCCACCATTCTTGGTCAGTTTATGGGTGTGGGGGTGTTGGCCATCATCATTCTTTTTCAACCCGAGATCAGAAAATTTTTACTGGTGATCGGCCGCAGTACTGAATTCCGCGATAATTTTTTTAAAAATATTTCTACCTGGCGGCACCAGTATAATGCCGACTTTGACCTTCATCAGGTAATTGAAGCAGCCAAAACCTTTAAGGCAACCAAAACAGGAGCGCTGATTGTTTTTTCGCACGATACCGAACTCAAATTTTATATTGAAACCGGTGAAGTACTTGACGCAGAAGTAACCAAGGGGTTGTTGCTCTCCATCTTCAATAAGAGTAGCCCGTTGCACGATGGCGCAGTTATTATCTATAAAGGTCGAATCAAAGCCGCACGATGCGTACTGCCGGTAAGCGAGAATGATCACTTACCTGCTCATTACGGTTTAAGACACCGTTCAGCTATAGGCATGTCGGAAAATACCGATACCCTGGTGATGGCCATCTCGGAGGAAACCGGGAGACTGATTCTTGCGCGTAACGGAAAATATATTCGTGGTTTGAAGTTGAAACAAGTGGAACAAAAAATTCTGCAGTTTCTTCACAATGATGAACCCACCAACTGGGAGGAACTGCCGGAAGAAGAGCCGGAAGAAGCCCGCGCCTGATGGGCGGCAACAATTCTTAACATTCTTCGTATCTTTGCTTAGGAGAACAAAAAACAATGGGAAAACTCAAGCAGGCCAGTCCGGCAAAGTTTTACTTTGCTAAATATTTTTTTCTGGGCTTCGGGTTGTTGCAATGGACCGTAGCCGCAGTGTTATCATTACGATTTGGAAGCACTCCAAAAAATACCTCAGCCGCTTTTATTTTTCTTTGCCTTGGATCAATCATGGTCGTGATTTTCTTTTACCTGCGCAGCAACATGAAGCGGGTGGCCATTGGAAAAAACAGAATTGTTGTGATTGAAGGAAGAAAAAATTTACGGGTAGAATGGCCGGAAGTAAAATCGATCAGACTGGTTCCGATCTTTAACCTGTATCGCCTCAAATTGAAAACCAGAAAAACACCAATATATTTCTTTCCGTCAAAAAACATCGAACCGGCCTACGACCTCATTGCCCGCGATACTTCTAAAATGGGCGAAATTGTAAGCAAGCGAAAGAAAGAGTTTGGGATTTGATTTTGGCTGGTATGTGAGGACGCTGGTCTGTGAGGACACAGACCAGGGTAAGGGACACAGACCAGAAATATAGCCTATGAAACAAGCTCTCACTTCAACACCCCCAATTCTTTCCCAACTTCCGTAAATGCCCGGATCGCTTTATCCAAATGATGCTTTTCGTGCCCTGCTGATATTTGCACCCTTATCCGCGCTTTTCCTTTCGCCACCACCGGGAAAAAGAACCCGATCACATAAATCCCCTTCTGCAATAATTTTTCGGCAAACTGTTGTGCAAGGGGAGCTTCATAAAGCATAATGGGCACGATGGGATGTTCGCCCGGTTTAATATCGAAGCCGGCCTTTGTCATTTCTGTCCGGAAGTATTTTGTATTCTGCTCCAGCTTATCGCGCAAATCAGTTGTTTCCGAAAGCATGTCAAACACTTCAATGGAGGCTCCTACAATGGATGGTGCCAGGGTATTGGAAAACAAATATGGTCTTGAACGCTGGCGAAGCATTTCAATAATTTCCTTTCGCCCGGAAGTAAATCCTCCGGAAGCTCCACCTAAGGCTTTACCTAATGTTCCTGTAATAATATCAACACGGTCCATCACCCCGCAATATTCCGGAACACCCCGCCCGGTTTTGCCAATAAACCCGCTGGAGTGACACTCATCCGTCATGACCAGTGCTTCGTACCGATCGGCCAAATCACAAATTTTATCCAACTGGGCAATCGTACCATCCATGGAAAATGCACCATCAGTAACAATGATGATCTGGTTAGCTCCTGCCTGCTTAGCATCCTTCAATTGGTTTTCCAGGTCGGCCATATCATTATGCTTATAACGATATCGCATAGCTTTACACAACCGAACACCATCAATAATAGAGGCGTGATTCAGTTCATCTGAAATGATGGCGTCCTTCTCGCCCAGCAACGGTTCAAACACACCACCGTTTGCATCAAAGGCTGCGGCATATAAAATCGTATCTTCAGTTCTTAAAAAGTTTGAAATCTTCTTTTCCAGTTCTTTATGGATATCCTGCGTACCGCAAATAAAACGCACCGATGACATACCAAACCCATGTGTATCAATGGCACGTTTGGCGGCAGCGGTCACCCGCGGATGCGATGAAAGGCCCAGGTAATTATTGGCACAAAAGTTAATGACTTCCTGGCCTGTATTGATTTTTATATCGGCTCCTTGTGGTGTGGTAATGATGCGTTCATTTTTAAAAAGGCCTGCCTCCCGAATAGTATTCAGTTCTTTTTCAAGAACAGGCTGAAGTTTTTTGTACATGGGTTATTTCTTTAAAGGTTGTGGTAATGGGTATTTTCTGCGAATAGGATTAATCAGGTACAGATACCGGGCTGTAAAACTGTTGGGATGGATTTCTGTAAACTCGCGCTGCCAAACTTCCCAACACTGAGGCTCACCATTCCTGAATGCCTGAGCGTTAATTTTCTTACTGGCAAGGTATTCTTCAAAATTCACAGGCCAAATTTAATCAGGATTACCATTAGCGGGGTGGTCAATACCATTTATTTAGCTAAGCACATTCCAATAATCCTGATTAAATTTCGCCCACGATGAAACATCACAAAATTCTGGTTATAGGAGCGGGCGGTCAACTGGGCTCCGAATTGACACAGGGCTTATGGGGCCTGTATGGAAAAGAGAATGTTATTGCCACCGATATTAAGGATCCGCAGGGAGTTTTATCACAAGGTAATTTTGAAATACTGGATGTACTGAAACAAAAACACTTGTTCGAATTCATCCAAAAAAACAAGATTACTCAAGTCTACCACCTGGCTGCCGTACTTTCTGCTACAGGTGAAAAAAATCCAAAGTTTGCCTGGCATCTGAATATGGACGGGCTCATTCATGTACTGGATGCTGCGGTTGAATTTAAATTAGACAAAGTATACTGGCCCAGTTCCATTGCCGCCTTCGGCCCTACAACACCTAAACAAAACACACCACAAGATACCATTATGGACCCAACCACCATATACGGTATTAGCAAGCAAGCGGGAGAACGATGGTGTGAATGGTATCACCAAAAAATGGGTGTCGATGTAAGGAGCCTCCGTTACCCCGGATTGATTGGTTATAAAACCAAGCCCGGAGGCGGCACAACAGATTATGCGGTTGACATTTACTTTAAAGCGCTCACCGATAAAAAATTCGAATGCTTCCTGAAGCCCGACACCTACTTACCCATGATGTACATGGATGATGCCGTGAAAGCCACCCTTGATTTGATGGAAGCCCCGGCCGAAAAAATAAAAATTCGTTCGAGCTATAATATTTCATCCATGAGTTTCTGCCCTTCAGAAATTGCTGACGAAATTAAGAAACACATTCCTGAGTTCTCTATTAGTTATTCACCCGATTTCCGTCAGGCCATAGCCGACAGTTGGCCAAAATCCATTGATGACTCGGTCGCCCGAAAAGATTGGGGCTGGAACCACGGCTTTGGAATCAGCGAAATGACTCGCGAAATACTCACCCACTTACCTGCCTTGCTTGCACAAGAAGCATAATCCATGGAAATACTTGTTATTCGTGCCTTACCATGAAACAACTTAAAAGACTTGCCGGTGAAACGGTGTTGTACGGATTGGGCAGTATCGTTCCCAGGTTTCTGAACTTTTTACTGGTACCCCTTCATACCGCTGTATTTAATCCGGAAGATTACGGAGTCATTACGAAATTATTTGCCTATGTAGCTGTTGTTAACATTGTTTTTATGTTTGGCATGGAAACTACTTACTTCAGGTTTGCCACCAAACCCGAAGCCGATGAAAAAAAGATATTTAACCTCTCACAAACTGTGGTGGTTGGCGTCAGCCTGATTCTCTCTCTGCTTTTCATTTTTATATCCGTTCCTCTTTCGCACGTGCTTAAAATTGCAGGTCATGCAAATGTTATCGTATGGTTTGCTTTGATTATGTTGATGGATGCCATCGTTGCCATTCCTTTTGCCCGGCTTCGCCTCCAAAAAAAGGCAGCCATGTTTGCCACGGGTAAGCTGATCAACATTTTTATTTTAGTCGGGCTTAACCTTTATTTTTTGAAAGTGGCCTACAATCCGGCTGTTGGTATTGGCTATGTAATTCTGGCGCTCCTGATCGCGAACCTTTTCTATTTGCTTTTCTTTTATAAAACCCTTTTTTCATGGCGTCCGGCTTTCGATCGGTTAATCTCACCAGACATGCTTCGGTACGCCTACCCCGTCATGCTCATGGGTATTGCCGGCATGATCAATGAAATGTTTTCGCGCATTACACTGGAAGCCTGGCTACCCGATAATTTTTATCCGGGTCAAAGTGCTGAATATGCGTTGGGAATTTTTGGCGCCTGTTTTAAGTTCGCCATGCTGATGGGCCTTGCGGTTACAGCTTTTCGGTATGCAGCCGAGCCGTTTTTCTTTTCAAACGCTTCCAATAAAAATTCACCCGAACTCTTCGCAAAAGTAAATCACTACTTTATTATCGTTTGCTGTATCTTATTGCTGGGTGTTGGAATTAACCTTGATGTATTAAAATACTTTCTGGGAGACAAAGCCTACTGGGAGGGTCTTTCGGTGGTTCCTGTTCTTCTGCTGGCTTACTTGTTCCTGGGTATCTATTATAATACAACTGTATGGTTTAAGCTTACCGACCGGACTTACTTTGGCACCATTATCACCATTATTGGCGTAGTGGTTACCATCGCATTTAATTTCCTGCTGATCCCATTGTTTGGTTACATGGGTAGCAGTTGGGCATCGTTGTTGTGTTATTTATCAATGGCAACTATTTCTTATTTCCTCGGCCAAAAATATTACCCCATACCCTACCTTGTTGGAAAAGGAGTTGCCTACATCGTGTTTACTACTGCGTTGGTGTATTTCGTTAATTCCGTAAACATTGAAAACCGGTTGTTGGCTATTGGCTTTCATCAGGTGGTATTGGTTTCCTACCTGATGGCGGTCTATTTCCTTGAAAGGCAGTATTTTCGCCAACCCGTTTAACACCGGAAACTATAATTTTCATTACTTTTGAGGTTCGCACACAACTACCGGTACACATTGTGCTTACACATCTGATCTTGAAAAAGAAATACCATATTGTAATTCTGCTGACGCTTTTGACGGTCATGGTTGAAAACACAATCGTTTCAGCACAACGCAGAAAAAAGTCAGAATCACCTGTCGGATCTGTTAAATTCCGTGAAGCTGAATTTTACTTCACAGAAGGGGAAAAATATTTTATCCTGGAAGACTACGCCAAAGCGCTGATCTATTATCAAAAAACCCTTGACATCAATCCTGATAATGCCACCGTTCACTACAAGATCGCTGAAGTTCTGACGCTGAGTGACAAACAGGAAGATCTGATAAAAGCATCCATCAGCATTGATCGTGCCTTGTCGCTTGAGCGGAAAAACAAATACTTCTATTTATTGGCAGCACGCATTTATACCTCATTGAACCGTTTTGAAAAAGCGGCAGATGTATATGAAATGATGCTGGACGAAATTGATGGAACCGAAGAAAATTTATATGAACTGGCTGTTGTATACCAATATGCCGGCAAGCCGGAAGAAGCCATCAAAGTATATAACAAAGCAGAAGCATTTTTTGGCGTCAACGAAATAACATCCCTTCAGAAGCAGCGCCTATACTTTGAAATAAAAAAAAATGAAGAGGGTTTTGCGGAAGGTGAAAAATTGCTCGCAGCTTTTCCTGAAGAGGAGCAATTTGCGATGGGACTGGCCGAAACCCTGTCGCAATACAATTTTAAGGACCGGGCGATTTCCTTGCTTGAAAAATTTATCCACGACAATGAGTCTGCACCCAATGCCTGTATGTTGCTGGCCGGATTATACCGCGATATCAGCCAGGAGGAAAAAGCCCGGGTGTTGCTTCTTCGTGTTTTTGATGACCCTGATGTAGATATATCCAGCAAATTAATCGTGCTGGGAACTTACAATGCCGAACTCAATCAAAACAAGGAACTGAAGAAAACCGACCCTGAAAAAGAGAAATTTGTTCTTGATTTATATACAAGACTTGAAAAAGAATATCCAGGCCAACCCAATGTACATGTTGTTGGTGGCGATTTATTTCTTTCACTAAGCCGGAATACAGACGCTCAAAAACAATACCTGTTGGCAATTGAGGCCGGTGCCAACACGTTTGAAGTGTGGCAAAACCTGCTTTACCTGGAGTTGCAACTGGAGCAATACGACAACGTGATCAAACATTCAGAACGTGCGCTTGAATCGTTCCCGAACCAGGCAATGCTTCATTATTTTAACGGAGTGGGGTACATGCGGAAACGAAAAAACCGTGAAGCATCTTTGTCATTTGAACAAGCTAAAAAATTATCTTCCGGCAATACCGGCATGCTGAATGAGTTGAACGCTTTATTAGGAGATGCCTATAACGCCACAAAGGAATACGAGAAATCTGACAAAGCTTACGAAGAGGCGCTTTTGGCCAATCCTAATAACGATGTGGTACTCAATAATTACAGTTACTATTTAGCCTTACGGAAAACCAATCTCGAAAAAGCCGAGAGGATGTCAGCGCAACTAATCAAAAACAATCCGAATAACGCAACCTATTTAGACACCTACGCCTGGGTATTATACGTCAGAGAAAAATATAAAGAAGCTAAGAAAATTATCGAACGTGCTATTAACTCAAGCATGGCCAATGCTACACACATCGAGCACTATGGCGACATACTTTTTAAATTAGGAGAGGTTGAACAGGCTGTTCAACAGTGGGAGAAAGCCAGGAGTATGCTGACCAGCAGCAATGAGAACCTTAACAAAAAAATTGCGAATCGAAAAATATATGAATAACTGTAAACGTCTTGCATGGCTACTCCTTTTACTCGGCACGGTTGCCTGCAGCAGGAAGACGGCACCCACCGGCACTACTCCAGCAGTTCTCATTCCAAGCGCATCATTAGCCGTTGATGAAATTAATTTTGAATATCTGCACGGCAAAGCACGCATGGTATTGAAGGATGGCAACAAAGAACAGGAAGTAAAAACCAATATCCGGATAAGAAAAGACAGCGTTATCTGGATGAATTTTACCGTGATTGGCGTGCAGGGCGGTCGTGCTTTAATTGACAAAGATTCTATCACCATCGTGAGCAATGTGAAGAAGGAGTACTACGTTTTTGATTATAAGGAACTATCAAGGCGCTTTAATTTTGAAATTAACTACAAGGTTATTCAGGCTGCAATGCTGGGGAATTTGTTGATGGATAGAAAACCAGATGATACGGTAGAGCAAAAAGGGGCGACATATTTATTAAGCCAGTCTTCAGGTCATGTAGATGTTTTGAACTACATCAGCGCAGCCACCATGAAAATTCAAAAAGTGGAATTGAAGGAGGGTGACACCCATAACTCTTTAACGCTTAATTATGGCGATTTTCAACCTGTCGAAACTAAACTATTTCCATACAACGGCACCATTAACCTTTTTTACAAAACAGCTGCCGGTTTATTAAACACAACTATTATTTTTGAATACACAAAAGCTGAAGTTGGCGACAAAGAACTCAAGTTTCCATTCAACATTCCTAAAAAGTATGAACGCAGGTAAGGGTATTGTTGCTTTTGCCCTTTTTATCTGCCTGGTATTTTCTGCTCATGCCCAGAAAACAAAAACACAACTTCAGAAAGAAAAACAGCAGAACCTTCAAAAAATAAAAGAGGTAGAGAAAATCTTAACCGAGACTACCACTAAAAAGAAAAATACATTAGGTGAGTTAACTGCGTTAAACCAACGCATTCGCGAACAGGAAAAACTGATCGGATCCATCAAAGGAGAAATTGATTTTCTTAGCCAGGAAATCAATGACAATATCGGATTCATTACGGCACTTGAAAGTGATTTAAAAAAACTCAAATCAGAATATGCCGCCATGCTCTTCGCTGCCCAAAAGGCCAACAACAGCGCCACCCGGCTGACTTTTCTGTTTTCTGCCAGTTCGTTTGAACAACTTGTAATGCGCATGCGGTACATGCAACAGTATTCAGAGAAACGAAAAGTTCAGGCAGCCGCCATTCTTGCTGTTCAGGATGAGCTGCAGGGGCAAGTCCGAAAAATTGAAACTAAAAAATCAGAAAAGAACAAATTGCTTTCGGAAGAGGTTTCTGAAAATACAAACATGACCGGCCTTAAAAAGAAACAGAACACGCTGGTGCGTTCGCTCGAAAAAGAAGAAAAATCATTAAAACGCGACCTGGAAGAAACCAAAAAAGCATTGGTCGTGCTGGATAAAAAAATCAACGATATTATTAAAGAAGAAATGGAACGCGCTGCGCGTGAGGCGAAAGCTAAAACTAAAACCTCCACCAACACAGCCGCTACCGCTGCCTTATCGGCCTCGTTTGAAGAAAATAAGAAGAAATTTCCATGGCCGGTAAGTGGATTTATTTCCCTTGGGTTTGGAAGGCAGAAGCATCCGCTACTCAAAGGAATTTACGTAGAGAACAATGGTGTTAATATTCAAACGGCTGAAAACGAAAAGGTGAAATCCATTTTTCAGGGCGAGGTGAGGGCTGTGGCCTTCATTCCTCCGTTGGGCAATTCGGTAATTATTACACACGGAGATTACTTCACAGTTTATTCTGGATTGAAAGAAGTGTATGTAAAAAAAGGGCAAAAAGTAGCGGTAAGTGAAGAAATAGGCCTTGTTTTATCCAATTCAGAAGGTATTTCAGAGTTGCGCTTTCAGATCCGCAAAAATACCACACCCCTCGATCCACAGCTTTGGCTGAGGAATTAGCACCAATTGGGCTATTTTTACGTTCACAACCTAAACGTTATCTTTACACAATAATATATACATAGAATATGAACTCAATTCTTTTGCTTGGAATGCCTGGTGGATCGGAATGGATTATTATCGCAATCGCTGTATTGATTCTTTTTGGCGCTAAAAAAATCCCTGAGTTTGCCAAAGGGTTAGGTCGTGGTATCCGCGAATTCAAGGATGCTGTTAAGGATGTAAAAAAAGAGGTTGACGAAGGCGCCCGCGCAGGGAAACTGGAAGAGGGAGAAAAGTAAAAATCTAGGTGAGAGCTTACGCTACATTCCGCGATATTCAACAGGATCTTCAGCGCGGCACCATCTCCTCTCACGAATTAGTCAGGCACCATCTCGGAAACATCCGAACTAAAGCACACCTCAATGCTTTCTTAAGTGTGTATGAGGAAGAAGCGCTTCTGCGTGCCTCCGCAATCGATCAAAAAATAAAACAAGGCAAGGCTGGTAAACTGGCCGGCCTTGTTGTGAGCATTAAAGATGTGATCGCCCACGAAGGCCATTCATTACAGGCGAGCAGTAAAATTTTAGATGGATTTCAATCGCTCTACAACAGCACAGCCGTTCAGCGGCTGCTGGACGAAGACGCTATCATTATTGGCCGTACTAACTGCGATGAGTTTGGCATGGGGTCATCAAACGAGAACTCGGCCTTCGGGCCGGTCCTGAATGATCTTGACAACACCCGCATACCGGGAGGGTCATCAGGCGGATCCGCGGTGTCTGTACAGGCCGATATGTGCAGAATTTCTCTTGGTTCAGATACCGGAGGTTCCGTTCGTCAACCGGCTGCGTTTTGCGGGATTGTAGGATTGAAGCCAACCTACTCGCGCATTTCGCGCCACGGATTAGTAGCCTATGCATCTTCGTTTGATTGCATTGGCATTTTCGGAAAATGCGTGGACGACATAGCCCTGGTATTGGAGGTGATTGCCGGTGCCGATGAGTATGATAGCACCGTTTCGGAAAAACCTGTTAACCATTTTACGAAAGAACTCCCGACAGCCACACAAAAAAAATACAAAGTCGCTTATTTGCGCGAACCCATGGAATCAAACGGGTTGCAAACGGAAATTAAAGAGCGCATCCAGCACACCATCGAAAAACTGAAAGATAACGGGCATACGGTGCAGGCTATCGACTTTCCGTTGGCTGAATACTTGCTTCCAACCTACTACATCCTGGCAACAGCAGAAGCAAGCTCCAATCTTTCTCGCTACGATGGCGTCCGGTATGGCTATCGCAGCAAAAACACCACCGACCTTGCATCGATGTATAAAAAAACACGTGCAGAAGGTTTTGGGAAAGAAGTGCAACGAAGAATATTACTGGGTACTTTTGCGTTAAGTTCAAGTTACTACGATGCGTACTATTCAAAGGCACAGAAAGTGAGAAGGTTGATCCGAGATAAAACAAAAGAGATTTTTAAAAATTTCGATTTTATAATCATGCCAACAGCACCAACAACGGCTTATAAACTGGGCGAAAAAAGAGAAAACCCGCTTGAGGAATATTTAACCGATTTATTTTCGGTGCAGGCTAATGTTGCCGGGGTACCGGGTATTTCGGTTCCATGCGGTAAAGATCAGCAAGGGCTGCCCATTGGATTACAGATTATTGCAGATGATTTTGAAGAAGCTAAACTCTTTCAGTTTTCAGAAATGGTGATGCACCTGAATTAAGTATAGCATGTCGAGACTATTATTTTTACTGCTTTTTATTACCAGTTCAGCGTTACATGTTACCGCTCAGGAAATTATTGCACCTGATACAACCGCTATTGACAGCCTGGAGATAGCCGTTGCAGAAGATGAACGACTCTATAAAGAAGATAGCACCAGTTTTGCATTTTACGAACTGCCGTCTGATGTGGAGTATATTCCCGGTGATGACCTCCCGGTAATAATAGAGGAAAGGCTGAGATGCGTTCAACAAACCATACCGTTAGTTTACAATACCCGCATCCATTCATTCATTAACTATTTCACCGTTCGCGACCGCGAGTATACACGAATGGTCGCTGCCCGTAAAAATTTATATTTCCCTCTTTTTGAAAAATACTTAGCCAAATACGGTTTACCCGATGAACTCAAGTACCTGGCGATTATTGAATCGGGGTTAAATCCAAAAGCAGTTTCCAGGGCGCGCGCTGTCGGGCTTTGGCAATTTATGTCGGCCACGGGCCGTCATTACGGTTTGCATCACGATTGGTACATCGATGATCGCATGGACCCTGAAAAATCGACCGATGCTGCCTGTCGTTATTTGCGCGACCTCTATGGCATGTTTCACAACTGGGAGCTGGCCCTTGCCTCGTACAATGCCGGGCCGGGCAATGTAAAAAAAGCTATTCGCAGATCAGGTTATAAAAAAACATTCTGGGACGTTTACAACTACCTGCCACGCGAAACCCGTTCGTATGTACCACAATTTGTGGCGATCATTTACACCATGAATTATTTAGACGAACACAATTTTTATAACATTGGCGATGAACGCAACATGCCTCATGATACAATATCCGTTAACAAATATTTACACTTCAATACATTCGCCAGTCTTACAGGAGTTTGCCTTGAAGATCTTCAAAAACTGAACCCATCTATTCAACGAAATGCGTTGCCTGCGCTGAATAGAAAATATGCATTTAAAATTCCGGTTGCAGCCAAAGAAAAACTCATGACTGACCGCTACGCCATTCTTGACTCGGCCTCACAGGTTGGCAAGAAAGAATTGGAAGTGCTTGCCCGAAATACCGAAGGAAGTACGTACGGTCGCGATCGAATTATTTACAGGGTAAAAAGCGGTGATGTACTTGGTGGCATTGCCATGCGATACAACGTTCGCGTGAATGACATCAAGCGGTGGAATAACCTAAGCAGTAATACCATTCGGGTTGGGCAACCATTAAACATTTGGTTGCGGCAGCCGGCCAACGCATCGGCTATTACTCCTGCTCCCAAGTCTATTGTACCCATTCCTGATTCAAAAACCTACGTGGTACAGAACGGTGATACACTCTGGGATATTTCTCAAAAATTTCAGGGCCTGACCATTGAAAAAATCAAGCAACTGAATAACCTAACAACCAGCAGGATTCAGCCCGGTCAAACGCTGGTCATCGCTCAATAAGCGCTAAGCGAATAGGTCTTTTTTAACGCTTAATACTATCTTTGGCTGTTTAACCTGAACAGCATGTCCATTAAAATCAGAAAACAGGATGCCCTTAACTACCACACCCATGGGCAACCCGGAAAAATTGAAGTGGTACCCACTAAAGTACTCAGTTCTCAACTTGATTTAGCTCTCGCCTACTCACCGGGCGTTGCCGAACCCTGTAAAGAAATTGCCGCTAATAAAGAAGATGTGTATAAGTATACATCCAAAGGAAACCTGGTAGCCGTTATTTCAAATGGTACGGCAGTGTTGGGTCTTGGCAACATTGGCCCCGAGGCATCGAAACCTGTGATGGAAGGAAAGGGTGTACTCTTTAAAAAGTTTGCGGGCATCGATGTGTTCGATATTGAAATTGATGAAACTGATCCTGATAAATTCATACACATTGTGAAGTCGCTCGAGCCGACTTTTGGCGGTGTAAACCTCGAAGATATTAAGGCGCCTGAGTGTTTTAAGATTGAACAGGTGCTGCGCGAAAAAATGAATATCCCCATCATGCATGATGATCAGCATGGAACAGCCATTATTTCATCTGCAGCTTTGCTCAATGCCCTTGAAATTGTAGGGAAGAAAATTGATAAGATTAAAGTTGTGGTGAATGGCGCGGGGGCTGCTGCTGTTTCGTGTACGCGACTTTATTTCGCATTAGGTTTAAAACCGGAAAACCTGATCATGTGCGATAGCAAGGGCGTGATTAATCAAGAGCGCACCGACTTGGATGAAATCAAATCGGGCTTCGCAACATCAAAAAAAATAAAGACTTTACAAGAGGCCATTAAAGGTGCCGATGTTTTCCTGGGGCTTTCAAAAGCCGATGTTCTCACACCAGACGATATCCTGGCCATGGCCAAAGATCCGATTGTTTTTGCGCTGGCCAATCCGAATCCTGAAATTCCGTACGATGTAGCAAAAAAAACCCGTCAGGATTTAATCATGGCAACCGGGCGATCTGACCATCCTAACCAGGTAAACAACGTGCTGGGGTTCCCCTACATCTTCCGTGGCGCGCTGGATGTTCGCGCAACCGAAATCAATGAAGAAATGAAACTGGCAGCCGTGCATGCCATTGCCAACCTCGCTAAAGAATCGGTGCCCGACATGGTAGTGAAGGCATACGGCACCGATAAAATTTCTTTTGGCCGCGACTATCTCATACCAAAGCCATTAGACCCCCGGTTGATCACCTCTATCTCTCCGGCTGTTGCAAAAGCTGCCATGGACTCAGGTATGGCAAAAAAACCAATAACCGACTGGGGTGCATACCACCAGGAATTATTGAACCGGATTGGCATTGATCAAAAACTGATGACGCGGATTATTGACCGTGCCAAGAAAAATCCAAAGCGTGTTGTATTCGCAGAAGCACACCATCATAAAATTCTGAAGGCAGCACAAATTTTACAAGATGAAGGAATTGCCAAACCAATTTTATTGGGCGATCGTGACGAAATTGAAAGACTGATTGTTGAGCACAAACTTGAGCTGGATTGCCCGATTATTTATCCAAGAAAAGAAAAGGAAAAAATAGAACACTACGCTGAAATACTTTACAAAAAGCGGCAGCGCAAGGGCATGACCTTACGCGATTGCCAGCAGGCACTTCGCGATAGAAACTACTACGGGGCCATGATGGTGGAAACAGGTGAAGCGGACGCATTGGTTTCGGGGTTGATTAAAGATTACCCTAAAACAATTTTGCCATCGTTACAAATTATCGGAATGGCAGAGGGTGTTAGCCGGGTAGCAGGGATGTACATCATCCTGAATAAACGCGGAACTTTCTTCTTTGCCGATACCACGGTAAATCTTGATCCAACGGCAGCCGAACTTGTTGACATCATCGGGTTAACCGCGCGCGGGGTGAAATTCTTTGATATGGATCCGCGGGTAGCCGTGCTTTCCTATTCAAACTTTGGTTCATCGAAGGGAGAAGTCCCGGAAAAAACACGCGAAGCAGTCAGGCTTGCCAAGAAAAAATTTCCCGACCTGGTTATTGATGGCGACCTTCAGGCCAATGTCGCGCTCAATACCGAAATTCAAAAAGAAACCTATCCGTTTAGTGCGCTTGCAACGGAAGGAGCCAACACGCTGATTTTCCCCAATCTGGAATCAGGAAATATTGCGTACAAGTTGTTGATGGAAATTGGAGGAGCAGAAGCCATTGGCCCGATTTTACTGGGTATGAAAAAACCGGTTCATATTTTACAACTGGGTAGTTCCATTCGTGAAATTGTAAACATGGCCGCCATTGCCGTGGTGGATGCGCAGTTGCACGAACAGAATGACCACCTTTAAAAATTCCAGGTTCAAAGATCAAGGTTTCGCGTGGTTAACATGAAAACCTTGAACTTGAAACTTTAAACCTTGAACTTTAACATGATCACTTTTTTAAGAGGTAAACTGATCCACAAAGATCCAACCTATGTCGTTATTGAAGTGAACGGAATAGGGTATCACGTTCACATTTCGTTGCAAACATTTTCAGAAATAAAAGAACAGGAAAATATTTTACTGCACACCCACCTGAACATCCGTGAAGATGCGCACGTGCTTTTCGGTTTCAGTAAAGAAAGTGAAAAGAAAATGTTTCAGTTGCTGATTTCGGTTAACGGTGTTGGTCCCAGTACGGCCATTGTTATGCTCTCATACATGTCGACTGAAGAATTAAAAAGCGCAATTATCCATGACGATGCCGTTGCCCTTCAGCGTATCAAGGGTATTGGAGGAAAAACAGCGCAACGTGTGATCATCGAATTAAAAGATAAACTCAAAAAAGACGCCTATGAAGAAATAACTCCATCCGGAACAGGCGTTAAACACAATACCCTGCGCAATGAGGCGTTATCTGCTTTAATCACGTTGGGTATCAACAAAAGTGCCGCAGAGAAAAGTGTGGATGGAGTCCTGAAAAAATCAGGAAATACCCTTACTTTGGAGGATTTAGTTAAACAAGCACTCAGAAATTAATTTTATCAATGTCGCGATTAGCCCATGTGCCGATTCATCCGCACACACGCCCCTATTGGTACCTGGGCATGCTGGCTTATGCGAAAATCCTTGCTCCTTTTTTCTTTCTCGTTTTCTCATATCACGCTAAGGCATCTGCTATTTTTCAGCAGGACACAACCCGCCTGAAGCAAGACACTGTTAAGAATGTTCCCTACAAACCCAGCCGTAAACCAAATTTTTATTTGCGCGACCGCTATGGCGATCCTTTCTCCAATACACCAACGGAGTCTCCTCTCTTTTTAAAGGACCCAACGAAAATTAACCTGGATGTAGAGCTTGACTCGGGATTAAACTATACCATCTACGAAAAAGTGGGCGAACTTAATTTCAGGCCGGTTACCACCATGAGCTTCGAAGAGTTTAAAGCTTACCAGGAACGTGAACTGCTGAAAAGTTACTGGCAAGGCAAATCGCGCAGCCTGGATGGTGAAAGTGCGGTAAGCAGCCGTGGCCTGATTCCTAAAATTTATATCAGTCCGGTGCTCGATCGGATTTTTGGAGGAAGCTACGTAGAACTGATCCCGCGCGGATTCGTCACGCTCGATTTTGGCGGATCGTTTCAGAAAATCAGTAACCCTGCAATTCCTATACGGCAGCAGAAAAACGGAGGTTTTGAATTTGATCAGCAGATTAATATGAGCGTAGTAGGTAAAGTAGGTGAGAAACTTGCCGTGAGCGCCAACTTCGACAACAACAACTCCTTCGACTTTCAAAATAATATGAAGGTTGAATACACCGGCTTTAAGGAAGACATACTGAAAAAACTGGAGATTGGCAACGTTAGCCTACCGCTGAACAACACGCTTATCCAGGGTTCGCAAAATCTTTTTGGTGTAAAGGCGCAAATGCAGTTTGGAAAACTGTTTGTTACTTCCATTGCCTCCACGCAACGGGGCAAAGTGGAATCCATTAACATACCGGGCGGAAGCAACGGGCAAGGACGGCCGTTTGAGTTTATTGCCTCAGCCTATGACGAGAGTCGCCACTTCTTCCTGGGCCATTTCTTCCGCGACAATTATGAGAAATGGTTAAGAAGTACTCCGCAGATAATATCCGGCATTAACATAACGCGGGTTGAGGTGTACCTGATCAACCGAAGCAGCGACACTCAAACCCTGCGCACGGTAGTAGGGCTGGCAGACGTGGGTGAATTCAGTAAAATTTATAGTTCGGTAGTTTCACCCATCGGAAGCGACCTCGCCAGCAGCAACAAAGCCAACAACTTGTGGTACGATAATGATAACGGAACAACCCTTTTGTTGGATAACATCAACAGAAATGCAGACGGAATTATAACCGCCTTAGATGGCATTGGTCTTAAAAACGGAACCGACTTTGAAAGAATTAACAGTTCGCGCAAACTGGCGCCAACTGAATACACTTTCCACAAACAACTGGGGTATATTACCCTTTCGCGCAAACTTCAAAGCGATGAAGCCCTGGCTGTTGCCTACGAATACACTTACAACGGAAAACAATATAAGGTTGGTGAACTCTCAGAAGATTATGCCAACCTGGCCGATTCAGATGTGATCTATTTAAAACTTCTGCGCACACGCAACTATTTTCCAACCGATGCTGCGGGCAAACCTCTGCCCATGTGGGACCTGATGATGAAAAACATTTACAGCATGAATGTGAGCCAGCTTACGCGGGAAGGATTTCAGTTACGCGTGATCTACCGCGATGACAAAACCGGTATTGATAACCCGCAACTTCAGGAAGGATCCATTGCCCGCAACCGTCAACTAATTGAAATCATGGGGTTGGACAGACTCAATCCGGTTAACGATCCGCCCGGTGACGGCAATTTTGATTTTGTGGACGGCCTGACCATAAACTCCCTAACGGGGCTCATCATTTTCCCATACCTGGAGCCCTACAACAATCCTTTGCGCAATGCCTTTGCCAATGAGCCCAACAAAGATTACCTCATCAATAAATATGTGTTCGATACACTCTACCGAATCCCCAAAGCCCAAGCCGAACGTATTGCCACCAAAAATAAGTTCTACATTATGGGTACTTACAGCGCCTCGGGGTCTTCTAAAAATATTCAAATACCCGGCTTTGGCGTTACACCCGGCTCGGTACGTGTGTATGCCGGTGGAACTCCGTTAATTGAACAGCAGGATTTTGTGGTTGATTACACATTCGGAACGGTAACCGTCCTGAATGATGCTATTTTAAACTCCGGCAAAAACATTACGGTCGACTATGAGCAGGCCGATCCATTTGCATTTCAAACCCGCTCATTATTAGGTGCCCGTTTTGATTACAAACTGAACGATGAAGTAAACTTTGGCGCTACTACACTCTATTATAATGAGCGCCCGCTGATTAGCCGGAACCTGATTGGCACTGAGCCCGCCCGCAACTTCCAGTATGGACTTGATTTTAACGTTCGTAAAAACAGCAGGCTGCTTACCAAACTGGTGGATGCCATTCCCGGCATCCAAACAAAAGAACTGTCGAGCATTAACTGGAGTGGGGAATTTGCTCAATTGTTACCGGGAACCTCCAACATTGTAGATGGAGAAGGGACAGGTTATATCGATGATTTTGAAAACACGGCAACGCCTTATTCATTGTTGAATCCGTTATCGTGGAAACTCGCATCGGTGCCTGAAGACTTTGATGACAGTGGCGGTTTGCCCGATGATGTGCGTGCTGGCTTTAAACGTGCAAAAATAGCCTGGTACCAGGTTGATAATCAGTTCTACCGCGATGGGGGCCAATACAAACCAAACAATATCTCCGATGATGATTTAAAGAATCACTATGTACGTGCAGTTGGCCCGCAGGAAATTTTTCCGGAACGTTACCGCACACAGGGTAATTTTTTCGAGACGATTCTGGACGTGGCGTATTACCCCACAGAACGCGGGCCCTATAATTACAATCCAGGATTAATCGAATCTGCCAGTGGTTTTCCTGAACTTCCATCCCCTAAAGATAACTGGGCAGGCATTACAACTGCCATTCGAACAGAAGTGGACTTTAACAAAGCCAACATTGAATATATCGAATTCTGGATGCTGGATCCCTTCATCACCTATTCTAACTACGGAAAGATTATCGATGGAAAATTTGACAACTGGAATACCACGGGTGGCAAGCTGATCTTTCACCTTGGAAATATTTCGGAAGATGTCATGCGCGACTCTCGTCATGCATTTGAAAACGGACTGCCACCGAACGGTGATTTGAGCGCATTAACTCCCAACAACTGGGGGTACGTAACGGACCAGCAATACATAACCAACGCTTTTGATAACGAACCATCCTCCAGAAAAAATCAAGATGTCGGACTGGACGGACTTTCCAGTGATTTGGGAACGATCAATGAACAAAGGCACTTCGAAGATTTTGTAATGGCTGTAGATGTGAATTTATCTGACTCTGCCATGGTCTCCATCAATAGCGATCCTTCCGCTGACAATTTTGAGTACTTCCTGGGAGACGCATTAGATAAAAGGAATGCTCAAATTCTGCAACGCTACAAAAATTTCAATGGTATGGAGGGCAACTCTCCGGTGGTTCAGGGGAACGATCCTATTGCCCGCTCAGGCAGCCCCTACCCCGATAATGAAGACTTGAATGTGGACCAAACCGTCAGTGAAGAGGAGGGATATTACAAGTACGAAATTGACCTGAAGCCTGGCGACCTTGGTATTGGCAAAGGTTACATTGTAGATGAAATTGAAACCAGTGCCGGTGATGACCATCCTGATAAAGTAAAATGGTATTTGTTCAGGATTCCCATTCAGCAGTTTAAAGGTAAAGTTGGCAACATCAGCGGGTTTACCTCCATCCGGTATTCACGTATGATCCTCACAGATTTCCAACAACCGGTGGTACTGCGTTTGGCCAACTTCCGAATGGTAGGCAACCGCTGGATACGATACACCGAAAACCTGCGCGATGGCGGTTTAATTGAAGACCCCGAACCGGGTACCGATAATTTTACTGTATCAGTCGTAAACATTGAAGAAAACTCAGGCAAAGATCCTGCGGGGTTAAAATCACCTTATGTTGTACCTCCGGGCTTCAGACGTGACCCCGACAATACTTCTTCGGTACCTCGTCAATTGAATGAACAATCGATCCAGGTATGTATTGATGGTTTGGAAGATGGCGATGCGCGTGCTATTTACAAAAACGTTGGAATGGATTTTTTCAACTATGGCCGCGTTCAAATGTTTGTGCATGCCAACAGCGAACTGACCGATGATGACGAACTAACGGTATTCATGCGGCTTGGAACAGACTTCGATCAAAACTATTACGAAATTGAACTTCCGCTGAAAATTACCCGCCCGGCCACCACAACCGATCCGCGTGAAGTATGGCCGGAAGCCAACGAGTTTAACCTGGCACTGGACGAACTTTATCAATTAAAGACCGAGCGCGACCTGGCCTCTTATCCGTTGGATAATTTGTATCCCCAAAACGGCCCGAAGCCATCGGGCAGGCATAACCTGCGAATTTTAGGAAGACCTGATTTAACACAAGTAAAAGTGTTGATGATAGGCGTACGAAATCCGCGCTCGCCCGACAAGCAGCGCCAATCGGTTTGTATTTGGGCAAACGAATTACGCTTAACTGAATTTGACCGAACCGCGGGATGGGCAACCAATACGGTACTGAGTGCCAAACTGGCCGACTTTGCCACCATTACGGGCTCGCTGCGCTATACCACCTTTGGTTTTGGGGGTGTGAGTTCAAAAATCAGTGAACGTACCCGTGAAGAAACCACTGCCTACGACATCACCGCTAACATCAACCTCGATAAAATATTTTTGGGCAGCACCGGCATCAAATTACCCATGCTGCTGAGTTATGAGAACACCACCATTAATCCAAAATACGACCCGGCCAACCCGGATATCCGACTGGATGGCTTTATTGATGAGCTGTCAACAGCCGAAGGTGATGCCTACAAACGACTCATCCGCGATCAGACCATCCGAAAGAGTATCAACTTTACCAATGTGCGAAAGGTGAAGGTCAATCCGCAAGCCAAGAATCATCTTTACGACATCGAAAATTTTGCTTTTAGTTATTCCTTCAGCGAAGCCACCCGCAGCAGTTTTACCATTCAGGAATCGGTACAGCGCTTTTACAAAGGAGGCGCTGCCTATACTTTTTCACCTAAAGCCACCGGTATTGAACCATTCAAAAAAATGGATGCATTTAAATCGCCTTATTGGAAACTGGTAAAAGATTTTAATTTCAGCCTGATGCCGGCAAGCATTTCGGTACGGGCCGACCTGGATCGATCGTTTATTAAAAACGTTTACCGGAACGACCTTTCAAACTCTGCCCCCATCTATCAAAAGTATTTTACGTTCAATCGACTGTACAACCTGAGGTGGAATCTTTCAAAAAGCCTGACCCTGGATTACTCGGCTCGTGCCAATGCTATTATAGATGAACCAGAGGGAGAAGGAAAAGAAGTACAGGAAGAAATTAAGAAGAACCTCAAGAACTTCGGTCGGATGAAAAATTTTAATCAAAGCCTGACAGCTAACTACATTGTGCCGCTTGATAAATTTCCGCTTACCGACTGGCTGGGTACCGAATACCGTTACAATGTGAACTACGATTGGCGCGCAGGTCCATTGTATGATCCTACTGATCCGTTAAGCCTGGATTTTAAAAATATCATTCAAAACAGCCGCGACCAAACCATTACCGGACGACTGGATATGGTAAAGCTGTACAACAAAATAAAGTTCTTGAAAGATATCAATTCACCGCCTAAACCAGCCAAACCAACTGCCACTAAACAACCCGATACCATAAAAACAGTTTCCCCGATTATTAAGGGGTTCATGCGGTTACTGATGTCGCTTCGTTCCATCAATGGAACCTACACCATAACAGAAGGCATAACGCTACCGGGTTTCGAACCCAGCCCATACTTGTTTGGTATGGATAAGTCGTGGGAGGCACCGGGATGGAAATTTATTTTTGGTAGTCAGGATGGCGACATCCGTTTTAAAGCAGCCGAAAAAGGATGGTTAACGAAAGAACCTGAACTAACCAATCCATTCACACAATCGCGGACACGCGCCTTTTCGGCCAGGGCAAACATTGATCCTACAACTGATTTCAAGGTTCAGCTGGATGTAAAAAAAGATGTGATGGATTCGTACCAGGAAATATTCCGGTTTGATACCATTATGAACGCCTATGCCTCGCTCAATCCAAGCCGCGTGGGAAGCTATAAAATTTCTACCGTTACGATCGGTACCTTTTTTAACAGCACCAACGATGAAATTTCTTCCGATGTTTTTCACCAGTTTGAAAAGAACCTGATCACGATTCGTCAGCGTTTCCAAAACATTACCGGAGCCGAATATGATACCGCTGCACAAGATGTAACCATCGCAGCATTTATAGCTGCTTACAGCGGAAAGGATGCCCATAAAATTAACCTGAGCCCTTTCCCTAAAACACCATTACCCAATTGGCGAATTGATTTCACCGGTCTGACAAAACTTCCAGCCCTCAAAGAGGCATTTCAGGCAATCACCATCTCACACGCCTACTCTTCTACTTACTCGGTGCTGAACTATTCAAATTCACTTGAATACTCTGATCCCGGAAAAGTCGGGATCGATGCCCCCATTGAAGATTACAACAACGGCATTTATGGTAACATTGTTGATGGAAAAATTGTACCGGTTTATGTAATCAGCCAGGTTTTAATTTCTGAACAATTTTCACCGCTCATTGGCGTAAACCTGCGTACGAAAAACAGGCTAACGGTACGTGCCGATTATAAAACCAAACGCGACCTGGCCCTGAATATTTCTAATGCACAGGTTACGGAGGTGAGCAGCAAAGATTTTTCATTTGAATTCGGTTACACCAAAAATAATTTCAGGCTGCCCATTAAAACCAAAGGAAGAACCATTGTCTTGAAAAACGATGTGACTTTCCGGGTAAACCTGACCGTAACCGACAGCAAAACCATTCAACGAAAAATAGAGGAACAAAACATCATCACCAGCGGTAACCTTAACTATCAGTTGCGCCCTAACATCAGCTACATTGTTAACCAGAAGCTGAGCGTTCAAATGTATTATGAACGGTCCATCAATAACCCGGCAGTTTCTAACTCCTTCCGAAGGGCTACAACCCGTTTCGGGCTGCAGGTACGGTTTAACCTGGCACAGTAATTAATTAACCTTCCATTCCCGACAATCCACAAATTCCTTAATTTTGGCGACAACTAATTAATTGAACTATGAACATTCCTGCCGGATTAAAGTACACAAAAGACCACGAATGGGTTAAAATCGAAGGAAATACAGCTACCGTTGGTATTACCGATTTTGCACAAGGTGAGTTGGGTGATATCGTTTACGTGGATATCAATACCGTTGGACAAACAGTTGCCCACGGAGATGTTTTCGGAACCGTAGAGGCTGTAAAAACAGTTTCAGATCTATACATGCCCGTAAGCGGAAAAGTGACTGAGGTAAACCCTGTTCTTGATGGCAGTCCGGAAAAGGTAAACGAAGACCCATACGGTGCCGGGTGGATGATAAAAATTGAAGTAAGCGGTGGCACAGATACCCTGTTGTCCGCTGATCAGTACAAGGAACTTATTGGTAAATAATTGTAGTTAGTAGTTAGTATTGAGATTTACTTCACCATCAGGATTAAGGACTAAATACTCAAGACTCAAGACTAAATACTCAAGACTCAATACTGTTTCATGATCGAACTTCCCGTTATCTCCAAAGAAGAAACACGAAAGCGTAAGCCTGACTGGCTGCGTGTCAGACTTCCTGTTGGCCCCGAGTATGCGAAAGTCCGCAGGCTGGTGGACGAGCATAAACTTCACACCATCTGCGAAAGCGGCAACTGCCCTAACATGGGCGAATGCTGGGGAGCGGGAACAGCAACGTTTATGATTTTGGGTAACATATGTACCCGAAGTTGCACGTTTTGTGCCGTAGCAACCGGGCGGCCCACCGAATACGACCAGGATGAACCGAGACGGGTAGCCGAAGCAATTAAGTTGATGGGCGTTAAGCATGCTGTGATTACATCGGTAAACCGTGATGAACTGAAAGATCGTGGTGCTGAAATCTGGTATCAGACAGTTGTTCAAACAAAAGCAATCAGTCCGGAAACTACCATTGAAACTTTAATTCCGGATACGAAAGGAAATTGGGATGCGCTTTCGCGGATGATTGAGGGCGGGCAAGAAGTGGTGTCGCACAACATGGAAACAGTTGAAAGATTATACCGTCAGGTTCGTCCACAGGCTAAGTATGAAAGAAGCTTAGAGCAGCTGAAGCGAATTCGGGAAGCCGGTAAACGCACCAAATCAGGCATCATGCTGGGAGTTGGCGAAACAAAGGAAGAAGTTTTCAAAGCCATGGACGATTTGGTTGCTAACGGCTTGATGATTCTTACATTAGGCCAATATTTACAACCAACGAAAATGCACCTGGAAGTAGCAGAATTTATCCATCCGGATACATTTGCCCTGTATAAAGAAGAAGGACTGAAACGCGGATTAAAGTATGTTGAAGCCGGACCACTGGTGCGTTCGTCTTACCATGCCGAACGGCATGTAAATGTACCGATCGTTTAGCAGGTATAAGGAAGGAAAAAGGAAAAAGGTATAGGGAATAAGGTATAAGGTTAAAGAGTACCCTATACCCTATACCCCTTATAACCCCTTTAGTTCTCCAGTATTTCAATCTCTACCCGCACATTTGATTGCGCCTGCGGGCTGAGTTTATCGTAAATGGGTCGTTTGCCTCCCCATGCTTTAACCTGCATTCTGCTTTCAGCGACACCATTGCTTTTCAGAAAATCGCGGATAATGACTGCTCGCACTTCCGATAATTTTTTGGCCGAGCCAACACCTTCCTTCGTATCGTTCAATGAAAAGAAATTATCACTGCCTTCCTTCATGGAAATGATTTTCCCCGCTGCACCACCGTTTGTATGACCATGAATTTTTATTTTGTATTTCGGATTTTCGTTCAGCATGTTTAGCAAGCTTGTTACTTCATACCGCGATTCAGGCCTCATCACCGCGGCATCTTTAAAGAAGTATACATTATACATCACAGCAATATCACCTTTTTGCAGGCGAACCAATTCAAAAGGAATAACGGTTGAATTGTTTTCACTGGTTACTCCCTCGCCTTCCGGCAATTCATAGTTGATATCGCGTTGTACTTTTCGAAAACCAAAGACATCACAAACCAGCGAAATTTTTCCCTCCTTATTATTCGGATCAGCCACCCGCACTTCTGTGTTTCCTGCAAAAGTTCCAATTTTTCGTGAGCGTTCCGCATCAATCACATTCACATCGCCCTCTACCTGCTGCTGGTCATCGCCTCTGAAAATTTTGAAATAAAAATTTTTCCCGTTAGTCTCTGTATCAACGTCCTTCCTGGCGGCCGGTTCACCTGCTTCCTTTTCCGTTTCTTCAACGGTATTTGGCACTTCAGTGACTTCTTGTTGTTCTGAAAGGGTGTTTGTTTCTGCCTGAGAAAGCCCGGCCACCGCAGCAGCTTCGACCTGGCTTGATTCTGCCGGAACAGTGCTAATCGTTTCCTGCGTAATCGGATTTATATCAGTACCCGCTTTAGCGGTATTGGCTGTGAACGAACCATGGTAAACCCAGGTGTCGTTATAGGGAGAATCTTTTCTGAGCCTGAGCGCTTCCTCAATAGCCTGCTGATGGTTATTGGTACTGAGTACATATACATAGTAGAGGTTCCGGTTTTGGTTCATCGCGTATTTAGCATCAAGATGCCTTTGGGAGGCACTTGTTGTAAACCTGATGGCGTTTCGCTGAACTGAAAAAGCACCAATAACCACATAGTTGATGTCATCCGCTGAACGAATCACTTGTGCCCCTTTAACCTCCAATCCGATAAACCGGAAGGAAGAAAGAGTTAAAAAAACAATGGCCAGTGCAAAAAATTTAGAGGTCTTCATAGCACTAATTGGTTAATGAACAACGCAAAAGTAAAATCTAATATAGTAAAGAATTAATAAAATAGGAATAAAACCTTACGTATCAGATGTTTACAGCGTAGAAACAACCTCGAAATTGCGTTTTATGGCCTGTCCGGCCTCATCTACGATGGTTAAAACATGCTTTCCATCGCCCGGATTAAGTGCTATTTGATGACTTTTATGCGTTTCTGCTATGAATTTCCCATCTAAATGCCAATACACTTTTGCGGCTGGATTGCGGTGGGCAAGCTCAAAAACGGAACTCCCACTTGTTCCATCCAACTCGCGGGGAATAAAAATCTTTGCGTTTGGCTTGGGGTATATTAAATCCATGGCCGCCACCACATCGGTATTTTGACAATCAACCCTGAAAGGCGGTAACAATTTGTAGGATTGGTTTTTCGATTTAAAATAAAACTCCTGCACCGGTGGCAATACAAACCAACTCACATTGGCAATCCGGTCAACCGGTTCGCACTCACTATGAACCTGAAACTTTTTATTCTGAGTCAGGTGTATTGTTTTATGGTAGGAACAGGAAGCAGTTTCTAAACCACGCTTCCCTACCCAAGTTGCTTTTCCCTCCTCGCATCGGTCAGAAAGCCGTTGACCACTTTTAGAACAAACCATAATTTTCTGCATTTCGGAATACGGTTGTTGAAACCAGGTGTCATCCGGCAACTGCGAAAAAATATCGAACATTACCGGTGCGGCTGTTTCCGTTCCGGTTAAGCCGGGCCTTCCTTCACCATCGGCATTACCCACCCAAACCCCAACAGCAAAGTGAGGGGTTACGCCCACTGCCCAGCCATCGCGAAAGCCAAAACTGGTTCCGGTTTTCCAGGCAATCTTTTTTGTTGAAGAAAAATAACGCCACCCGGTTTCTTCACCCGGCCTGTAAACTTCTTTTAATGCGTTAAAGGTTTGATAAATTGAAGCGGCACTTATCCATGATGTTGATTCTAATATTTTGTCATTAGGCAGAGTGGTGAGATATGTTGGCGCATGAAAATCAGCACGGTCATATTTATTCTTCCAGTTTGAATAAGCTCCATAATGATTCAGTGTACGTGCCAATGACGCGTACATGCCGGTAACATCCCACAGGGTTGCTTCTGCCCCGCCCAAAACCAGCGACAGTCCATAGTGATCGGGTGGTTGGTTCAGCGAAGTCATTCCAATATTTTTTAATAACTGATGAAAACGTTCGTAGCGGTAATCGCGAAGCATGTAAACGGCAGGAATGTTTAACGAACGTATTAACGCCTCGTTTGCCGCTACAGCCCCGTCATACTGATGATTAAAATTTTTCGGGGCGAATCCATTCATCATGGTGGGAATATCCGGCAGTAATGTTTCCGGAAGAATCTTTCCATCTTCCAGCAAGGCAGCATACAGAAAAGGTTTTAAGATGCTTCCTGTACTCCGCGGAGCGGTAAGCACATCAACATCGGTTCCGTGTTCGGAATCGGTATTCACATTGCCAACATACGCCAGTACGTGCCCGGTTTCAACATCCAGCACAATAGCAGCCGCATTATAAACCTGGTTTCCTTTCAGTTGCTGATGGTGGTCATCTAAAATTTGTTCTACTCTTTGCTGCAAAGCCAGTTGCACCGTGGATGTAACTTTCTTTCCGGTGTTCCCATCGTTAACCGAATGGGTAAGTAAATGCCGGGCATGGCGTGGTAGTGGATGAGGCTCTGAAGGAATTGGTTCAGCCACGGCCAATTCATAGGTAAATGGATCGATTACTTTTATTGTTTCCAATTTTTTAAGCAACCGGTTTCGTTTTGCTAACAGCAGTTCCCTGTTTTTTCCTGGATGAATCAACGCGGGTGAATTAGGAAGTACGGCCAGCATGGCGGCCTCTGCCCACGAAATTTCTTTGGGTTCTCTTTTGAAGTATCGCCAACAGGCTGCTTCCAATCCAACTACATTTCCTCCAAAAGGCGCATGCGAAGCATACTGCGATAGAATTTCTTCTTTCGAATATCGCAGCTCCAGGCGGGTAGCCAATACCGCTTCCATTACTTTCTCCGCTACCGTTCTGTTTTTACCTTTTCGCGACAAGCGAATTACCTGCATGCTGATGGTGCTTCCTCCACTTTGAATCTTACCGGCTTGCAGGTTTTGTTTCACTGCGCGACCAATGGAAAAAATATCAACCCCCGGATGATTCCAGAAACGCTTGTCTTCATAGGTTACAATTGCTTTTGCGAATTTTTCGGGAACGGTATCCATTTCAGGAAATCTCCATTGGCCATCGGCAGCGATAGCGGCCGATAGCAGTTCACCGCGATAATCTTCTAAAACAGTTGAGTAGGGATCATTAAATAACGTTGTCGGAAGACAGAAATAATATCCGGTCAGCAGGGCTCCCAAAAGTCCTATCACATACTTTTTGTTACGGATTATAAATTGCTTCATTCCTTCACTATGGCATCCGATTCGAATGCCGCGATGCTAATAACCAACTTCCGTCCTTTTGGATGTATACTTCGGTGTAGGACAAGTTTATTTCAAGCGGTTTTTCATCCAACAACACATTAAATTTTCCTTTTCCATTTACAATAGCCGTTGCAGGGTAAATGCGGACAGAGGCATCCGTTATTTGAATACTCACATACCGCAGTTTACCCGATTGAATATCGTGGATGATTTCCTGTTTATTCTCTGTCCACCCGTTTGAATGAACAAACAGTAAGCGATCATCCAACATGGCTTCCAACGAGTCGTAATTCATGCGGATCATCCAATCAAACTTCTTTTTGGAAAGCTCCAAAACAGCTTGCTCAGGTGTTTGCGCATGCGTGTCAAACCACAGCCAGATTAGGAGAAATACTAATAATGATTTTTTCATCACTCTACCACCGGTTTAGTTACCGTTACAGGCTGTCCTTTTGTTCTTGCATACACACTGTGATCATACATGGCCTCGCAACTGACCGATGGCAGGTAATAGCTACCGGCATAACTGGCCGTGAGCAACACCCGAAACGTTTTTTGCTGGCCAGAGCCTAAATCGAAATACGTGTAAACACGGTCGTCACGAATATCCTGATAGGTGGGCACATCACCATTTATTCTGCTTTCCGCTTCATCCAATCTTAGATTGTTGATCTCCCATCCTGACGGAAAAATCTGGTTGAGGGCTAGATTTTTATAGGCTCCCCCTGTTCCTGAATTAGAAACCGAAACCACTGCCACAAACTCCGTTCCCTGCACCAGTTGCGCAGGGTCAATTACCTCACCATCGGTATTCGTGTAAGAAACTTTAATCGCCAGTCCGTTAGATTCCTCCACTTCACTTCCCCGTGCAGGGGTTCCTTCATTCAGCAGTCTTACAAATATGGTTCCTTTACTTTCACTCGACACTTTCATGGCTTTTGACCTGACGCCATCGACCGGTAAGGTTACCTGCGCAACCGGCAGTTCGGTACCGGCCTTTACCTGCTTGCCGTTATAAGTATAACTGAACCTGATCTCGCCTTTCTTTTCTGAACTTGCAAACGCTCCCGCTGATTTTAAACACCACGCTGCCGTTTGGGTGCTCATCCAATACGATGAATTGCTGAGTGAAGCTGAAATATCTTTCAGTAATTCAAACCCTTTCACACGATCATTCAAGAGAATGAGTGTTTCAAGAATAATTGCCTTGTCGCGAAGATCGGAACCATAAGAGTACGCCATTTCCTGGTATGGTTTTATAACCACAGGAAGATTCGTTATCATTTTTTGGGCGGCTTCTTCCTGCCCTGCCTTTGCATACGCTGCGGCCAGCATCCAGGCGGCTGTTGTAGGCAGGCCACCCTGTTCGCGTAATTTGTTCATGGCACTTAAGTCGGCCTCACCGGCCAGCGCAAGCGTGTACAACCGATAGGCCTGAATCAATTCACTGCTGCTGTATTCCTGATTTTTTCGCCACTCTCTTGCTTTGCTGCGCTGATATTTTTTCCATCGTTTAATCATTTCGTTCGAAACCAGATACCCTTTTGCTTCTGCCTCTATCAGAAAATGACCGGCATAGGTGGTTGCCCAACTATCGGCATTTTCGGCACCAGGCCAATAGGCAAATCCGCCATCGCGCTGCTGGAATAATTTCAACCGATCGATACCTGCACGCACATTGGTTTGAATGGTTGATTTCTCAGTCGCTGACAATAATTTTATCTGATCGAGGTAAAGCTGAGGAAAGACAGCTGAGGTTGTTTGTTCGATACAGCCGTATGGATAGCTCAATAAATATTTCAATCGCTGGCCCAGGTTGATGGGTGGAAGGGTAGAAAGTTCCAATACGGCTGAATTGGTTCCGTTCATTCCCACAGCATTTACTGAAACATCCCACGATTTACCGGCTTCCAGTAAACCCTCTTGTACGGTGGTTACGGGTGGGTTAGGATTCCGCACATTAATTTCAATCACATCGGTTGCTTTGTAATTTCCTGAAGAAGCGGTCACCTCAATTTTTCCAACGCCCAGCATACTCTTCACATTCAAATCAAAATCAACAGTCAAGTCGTTACCGGTCATCGCAACTTGTTGAGATGCTTCTGTCACCTGAAGTGGCCCGGATGTCTTTACATCGATCTTTACATTTCTGATGTTTTTGTCCATCGTAAAGAGTGTAACCGGAAGTTTCAGTTTTTCATCCGGCCCCAGTACCCGGGGCAAGGTTGCCAGCACCATCAATGGTTTGCGAACAGGAGTGGCTTTCTCGGTTGAACCGTATGCTCCTTCATAACCTGCCACAACCATGGTTTTTACCGAGCCAATGTATTGCGGCATCGTAAACCGATGTTGATCACTGCCGCCATCAAGCGTAAAGGGACCGAGGTATTTTACTACCGGTTTAAACCGGTTTGCTTTTGCATCCTCTTCCTTTTTCAGTGCTTCGTCACCTCCAATGGCCAGCAGCCGCTCGAGGTGAGACCCATAAGCCCCGATTACCTGATCGTACAAATCCCACGTTTTTACGCCCAACGCTTCACGGGCATAAAAACGTTTCCACGGATCAGGTGTTTTGAACCGTGTCAGGTCAAGCAAACCTTCATCCACCATTGCCACTGTGTACGTCATCTTCCGCTTCGACTTCTCTGAAACTTTAATCACCACCTCTTTACCGGGCTCCAGTACCTCAGGCATTTCAAGAATGGGCTCTAAATGTGTTTTTGGGTTTTCTACCCGTATGGGGATCACTCCGTACAACCGGATTGGCAAATCGTTTACTGTTTGTGAATGCGGCTGCAAAGAAGTGATGTGAACAAAAATATTCGGAGTCATTTCCTCCGTAATGTCGAAGTTGAAAGGCGTGTCTCCTTTTTGTGTTTCAACCCAATAGCTGGAAATTACACGACTTCCGTTTTCGATACTCACCAGGGCTCTTCCCTGGCCGCTGCCTGGTATTGTTACCGTTGCCTTCTCGCCAATATTATAAGCAGGTTTACCTGACGCGAAAGAAAGCATGGTTGCTCCTTCATTCCCACCGCGTGAGCGGCCCGCCCAACCGGGCCAATCGATATAAACAATTTTTGCTGTGCTGTGACCGGAAACCGGATCATAGGCTCTTACTAAATAACGTCCCCAGTCGGGATAGTTTACCCTGAATTTCCAGGTTCCTTTTCCTTTTGTTGTTTTGATGGTTCCGTTGGTGATGAGCGCTGCATATGAATCTGTTAAATACACGGCACTTTCCTCCGTATTATCCCACCACCATCTCCAACGCAATTTGTAAACCGACATTTCAACGCCATCTCTCGAAACAGGTTGCCCATCGGCATCAATGGTAACTACATCCACTTGATGGGTGGTGTCGGTCAACAGCATACCGCGGGCGGCATCTCCCTGCGGGAGCCTGATGCCCGTGAATGATTTGTACGGATAATACGGAAGGCTAAACCGGTCAATTGAAAAATTACCACTCTCCTCATACGCCTTGCCCCGGAAAACGGCATTCAGCATACCGGCAGCTTCTGCAGGGGGTTCAATAGTGGCGTTAACGGTACCGCGGCCTTCATTGTTCAGATACCCTTCAAAAATTGGCTGTGCCTCGCTGTAAAACTCACGCGATGGATCCTCAAATGTGAAATCAGGATAGTTCTGAAATTTTGTTTCCGCTTTTGTCAGCAGTACTTCAAACGCTGCTTTTAATCCACGACCCGGTGCACCATGCAACCAATTGACCTGAAGGGTTCCTGATAGATTGCTGCTTCCTGCAGTAATCTTATCTACACCGAAGTCGAGGTTAATCTTAAGGCGATTAGGCTTCACCATTTCAATTTTCACAGGTTGTGAAAATTCGGTTCCGCCAACTTTCACCCGTGCTCTCCAATTTCCGGTAGAGGCATCCGGATTGGTTACGGTGGCAAACTTATAGAAGCCATTTTCACCTGAAGAGCGAACCAACCGGCTTGCCACTTGGCCTTGCGGATCTTGTAATTCGAAAACAACAGGGTGGTTGGCGGGTAACAACTTGAGTTTATCTTCCAGCATAAAAGTCATAAATAACGAATCGCCCGGACGCCATACGCCACGCTCTCCGTATAAAAATCCTTTTAGTCCTTTGTTTACAAGCTCGCCCCCTACATCAAAGTTGCTGATAGAAAGTGACTCGCCATCAAACAAGCGCAGGTATCCGCGCTGCGCTCCGTTCTTTGCAATTAGTACAAACGGAGATTCTTTTGCCTGAATCACTGCTTTTCCATCAGCATCGGTAGTGGCGGTGCCAATTACCTGCTGCTGATAGTTAAAGAGTTCGACCGTAACACCTGAAAGGGGTTTGGTGGACTTCAGATCATTTACGAAAACAAGGGTATTACCATCACCACCACGTTTGGTAATCAGCCCGAGGTCTGAAGCAAGAATATTCTTTTTGATGGTTCGCTCGCCTCTATAATAAGATGCGTGACAGGGGTTATCGCGTTGTTCCCAATCGTAATCTTCATCGTAATAATAATTCTCGTAAGAATCCCAATAGCTGTTTTCGCCATCCGGTTCGCTCCAGGATTCTTGTGCATCAAAGAGTTGATCAGAAGATGCCGACTCTTCACCGCCTTCGGCACACTCAAACAAACTGTATGATTTTTTAAAGCCGATACGCACCTGGTAGATAGCGCCAGGCTCGGTGTTGATCATTGTTGAAAGATCAAGGGTAAACCTGTTCCATTTTCCCAGATCCGTTACCCCGGAATTATCGAGCGAAATCGCTTTCTTCAAAATGGGTTTACCCACCCTGCGAAGCTCCTGGTTTCCATCAAGCTGATTGACCTGAAGAAACTGGAGAATATTGTTTTCATAAATCTTAACGATCTCCACATCCACTGATTTCAGGTTGACCGCTTCGAAAGGAAGGATCAATCCATCAGAACCCGGAAGAATACTGCCCTTGCCTGTAAACCGAACAGCCGGACTCACCTGTTCAAAAACAATTTCATAGTTTCCTCCCTGTTTCAGCCTGTAATCCAAAATATTTTTAATGCCCGCTTCAACCGTCATTGATTTTGCGCCTGTTTGCCTAACCGGAGGAAACACCCTGATTTCGTTATCGCGGACTTCAAAATCAAGTGTGCCCACATCGCCCATGCTTATCAAGCCAGCCACAAACTGATTTTCATTCAACGGATCTGAAAACTGGATCACCACGTTTTGTGTAGGGCTTTGTTCCACCCGTACATTCATAATTTTGAAATCTCCTAATGCGGGTATTTCTATTTCGCGTTCATCACGCTGATCTACACCTAATACCTTTCCGTCTGCCACAAAATTTACTTTACTTGATTTTTCCTTCCGTGATACTTCTTCTACAATAAAATTGTGTTGCTTGCCTTCGCCTGTGTGGATCCAGCTGACTTTCAAAGATGTTCCATCCTGATTAGCCGTAACCATTTTCTCAATCAATTCCTTATCGGCATAATCAGAGGTGTGTAACGATCCTTCAATTTTCTGTCGCTTCAAGTCAGTCTTTACATACGTTCTTACATTCTCGATCGAAACTTCAAAGTTCAGCGGAATAACCTGAAAAGTGTATTCAAAAGTTTTCAGTTCGGCCGGAACATTTTCAAACAACTTTGACAAAAAGAAATTGACTTCATAAACCTGCCCGGCAGTCATTCGCTTCTCGGGCCGGAATTCAATTGTGTGGGCATCGAGCCAAAAGGTTTTGCCACTAATGGATGGATTAAAATTGAAAAGTTTTACATCGGCCTCCCGACCAAAACTGGCCGAATCGACCACCTCGCTGGCCAAAGCAATGCGCAAAAAGGAACCGGAAGGAACAACCCCTGCCGAATAAGATGAGATGTATTCGCCAAAAGCGGGATTAACAAAGCCTGACGGTTTGGCACTTTTGCCCGTTGTAAAGTAAAATACAGCGACTGCAAAAACGGCTACGCCAATAGCGCCAATGGCAATTTTTTTCCAGGGAAGGTTTTTCATGAAGTGTCTGATTATTAGGACTTCGAATTTCGAAAATTAATCTGGCGGCCTGGCTATCGCGAGGCAGAAATATTTTTTTTGAATAAACCGGAGTGAATGACGAATATTGATTGACGATGATGGCCGTTATTCAAAGAGTTTCATCCGCTTCTGTAACGATTGAAGGGAACATCAAATCCGCGATCGGCAAAGGGCTTTTAGTATTGGTGGGTATTGAAGATGCCGACACCCAGGAGGATATTGACTGGCTGAGTAATAAAATTGTTAACCTCCGGATTTTCAATGATGCTGTGGGTGTGATGAACAGGAGTGTTCTGGAAGAAGGTGGCGATCTGATTGCGGTGAGTCAGTTTACGCTGCATGCCAGCACGAAAAAAGGAAACCGACCTTCGTACATCAAAGCCTCTATGCCCGAAGTTGCTATTCCGCTTTACGAGAAGTTTGTGAAGGCGCTTGCGTCAGGATTGGGGAAACCGGTACAAACTGGTGAGTTCGGGGCTGATATGAAAGTAAGTTTATTAAATGATGGACCAGTTACAATTATTATTGACACAAAGGACAAAAAATAGACTTTGCGTTTCTTTGCGTGAATTCCTTTGCGGGCTTTGCGGTAAAATTAACCGCAGAGAACGCTAAGATCGCAAAGAGTTCGCAAGGATCAATTCACTGGTTTTAATACCATCTTATTCTCACTCACTCCTTCAATTTCAGTCCGGTTCATCAACATCTTCCTGAACTTGCCCGTAGCATACATTTCTGCCTGATCAGAATAAAACTGACTCATGACATTACCGGATTGGCCGGAAGGCGAGATGGTTTCACCGCTTTCAACTGAAGAAAAATCCATGATCTTGCGAAGTGCCGGTCCGCCATTAACATGAAAATATCCCGTGGTATCTAATTCAAAGTGAAGGTTATTCAGCACTTCATTTCCGCCATCCACTTCAAAAGGACCAACACTGAAAAACTTATCCAATAATTTTACTGCTCCCAGCGGATGATTGTGCTTGAGCGTATGAATCTTACCCCACACCCATTCTTCTGGTTTTTCACCACAGGTTTCGCTTAATAAAGAAAGTGTTTTCAAAGCAGCCTTCTCAAAAATCATAGCCCGTGTTTCTGTTACATCTTTTGTTTTTACATCATCCCACCAGGGCGATTGGTCATTTTTAATAAACCTGTTCACCGAATTTTTTGGAACTGAGGTCGCTAAAATGGAGTTCAGGGCTTCCGCTCCGATTTCATCTTTCATGGCCAGATAATAAATCTGCGACAGCAAATTGTAGTAAACCGAAGGCGCTGTGTCAGTTTTTTTATGATCGCCATTCCAGTTTTGAAGGAGGTTGATCATGGCACCAAATTCAGATTTGTTAAGCGATGTTAAGACAGCAGCCATTTCTTTCGCTACTGCCGGTGTACTGATGGAAACCACATCGAGGTTCATTTCTTTCATGTCGTCAAGTTTCCATTTTTTGTCTTTACTTAAGTACGCAACAATCCGCCCGGCACGTGCTTTCGGATAATAATATCCCGGATATAAAATTCCATCCACTGAATCAGGTTGGTTGTTGGCAGAATACACATAGCCCCAGGGTGGGTTTACCGATTGCGGATTTTTTGTAAAATCATAATACCCCAGGTACTCATCGTTGCCACTGGCACCGTCTAAAAATAATTTAGTGCGAACGTGTTTCGGGCGAACCGGCAATTTTGCACACGCCCACCAGGCAATGTTGCCATCGACATCGGCATACATCACGTTAAGGCCCGGTGCCGAAAATGTTGCCGCTCCTTTTTCCGCATCGCGAAAACTTTGGGCATGATTAAGCAGCCAGGCTGCCTGCAATGCCAGGTTGGTTTCTTTGGTCAGCACCCACGACAAGGCCACCGCCTGATCGTTTGGCGTGTTCTCTACAATTCCGTTTACCAATGCTCCGTGTCGTGATGAACGAACTTCGAGTTCAACATCGGGTTTATCTTTTACTTTAATAATTTCTTTTCTTACTAAAAGATCTTCCCACTGATCTTTGAACTTTACCTGATTGGGATTTTCGGGATTTATTGTTTCCTTAAAGAAATCGGCATCATCATTTTCAAACATGGTGAGCCCCCAACCCGAGAAGCGATTGTTGCCAAGTAACCCAAACGGAATACCCGCAATATGATGACCGTAAAAACTTTTTCCAGGATATTCAAGATGCGCTTCATACCAAACTGCAGGCTGCCCAAATCCAATGTGCGTATCATTTTCTAAAATCGGATACCCGCTTTCGGTTCGGCTGCCCGCCATCACCCAGCCGTTGCTGCCACTCCAAAGCGGCACCGGAATTTTACTCAGCGCCTCATGCAACGAGGCAATCAGCGAATCGCCATGTGAATTTTTTATTACACCCTTATAGTTTTTGATTTTCTCCGCATCGGCAGGTGTTTCGATGGCGAAATCAGCCAGGTATGCTTCACCATATTCTGTTCTGATTTTTTCAAGAACAGGATCGGCACGCAACCCTTCGGCAAAGCCGAACGACATAAAGCCAACCGCCAGGTAAATATCTTCGGGTGTGAATTCTTCTTTTGGAATTCCAATGATCGTAAACTCAAGTGGCGTTTTGCCGGTTTTAATGTATTGATTGATTCCTTTTTGGTAGGCCAACGCTGCCTTTTGAAAATCAGCCGTATCGGCACTTAAAAATTTCGCAGCGTGCTCTTTGGCAAATTGGTTAATGCCTAAGGTGCGAAACAGTTTATCTACCTTGATTAAATCCTCTCCTAAAATTTCGGAGAGCCTTCCTCCTGCTGCCCTTCGCAGCATCTCCATTTGAAAGAGTCGATCTTGCGCATGTACATAACCAAGCGCATAGTAGGCGTCTTCTTCGTTTTGTGCATAAATGTGGGGCACACCATAATTATCGTACAGTACCTCCACTTCATTTTTCAGGCCTTCCAGCGTGACGTTATCGGAATAATCAGGAGCAGTTGTTTGCAAATAGATGTACCCGCCCACGAAAATTAAGATGAGCAATGAAACCAAAGCGATTAAGATTCTTTTGAGTATTTTCATGGTGAAGTAAAAACTAAAGTTATTTAAAAGTCGTCAGACCACTATAAGCCCCAACAAGCTGTGGTCAGACGACTAAAACCCTAAAATTTAAAGTTAGAAATGAAAATGAAAAGGTTACTGCTATTCTCATTATTTCTTCCGCTGACTTTGTCGGCTCAATATAAATACGGGCTCACACCGGTAACGCTTGAGAAATATCAGGCAAGTATTGTCTCGAACGAACAAAACGAACTGATTAATCTGGAAAAATTTATTCCCGGCATTGTATTAGATATCCGGTACGCTACTGAAAATAATTTCACAAAAGAAAAAATCTACAATCTGCCGAGGGCCTATGCCCGCAAGCCTGTTGCTGAATCATTGAAGAAAGCACAGGAAGAATTTAAGTCGCTTGGCTTTGGAATAAAAATCTTTGATGCCTACCGTCCGTATGCCGCCACCGTAAAATTTTACGAAGTATATAAAGACACAACCTATGTGGCTTCTCCTTATCGCGGTTCGCGGCATAATCGTGGGTGCGCGATTGACATGACCATCTTCGATTTAAAAACAGGAGAAGACTTGCCCATGCCAACGGAATATGACTCCTTCCGAAAAGAAGCGTGGCCTTCAACCCCGGTGAGTGATCCTGTTATAAAGAAAAATCGCGACCTGATTATCGCTGTTATGCAAAAGCATGGCTTTAAAGTAAATGGATCAGAGTGGTGGCACTTTGATTTTATTGCCTGGCAGAAGTTTGATGTGATGGATATTTCGTTTGAAGAACTTGGGAAATAGTAAATAGTCGTTAGTCTTGAGTCATTAGCGATGAATTTCATGACAAATGGTTCATCCAAACCAAAGACTAAGGACTAAGGACTAAAGACTACCTACTACTATGACTATTCAGGAATCGCAGCAACAAGTCGACCAGTGGATTAAAACCCATGGTGTTCGTTACTTCAACGAGCTTACCAACATGGCCATTCTTACCGAAGAAGTAGGCGAACTGGCCCGCATTATCGCGCGCAGGTATGGCGAACAATCCGAAAAAGAATCGGACAAGAATAAAGATTTAGGCGATGAGATGGCCGATGTATTGTGGGTGTTGATTTGCCTGGCCAATCAAACAGGCGTTGATCTAACGGAAGCTTTTAAAAAGAATATGGAAAAGAAAATCAAACGTGATCAAGACCGACATAAAAAGAATGAAAAGTTGCTGTAACCTCAATTAGAGATGTGTAGCGTGACAGGGTTACTTCTTTCAATCCTGATAAAGATTATCTATATTCCTCTCTCCAAAAATCCATCCTATGAAAACATACTTTGTATACTTCATTTTCCTTGCAGTGATTTCTGTTTCAACCGCTCAAGAAACCCGGTTGCTTCGTCAGCCAGACATCAGTCATAACCAAATTGCTTTTGCTTACGCCAATGATCTGTGGATCGTCAGCAGTACGGGTGGTCTTGCGCAACGACTCACGAGTTTTCAAGGAACAGAATCATTCCCAAAATTTTCTCCTGATGGAACACTGATTGCCTTCAGCGGTCAGTATGGTGGTAATACCGATGTTTTCATCATTCCGGCCACAGGTGGTGAACCAAAACGTTTAACATGGCATCCGGGTGCAGATGTTGTACGCGGCTGGAGTCCCGATGGGAAAGTTGTCTTTTCTTCCGATCGTGAAAACGCACCTAATGGATCCACAAAGCTTTGGCAAATAGGAACTAATGAAGCGATGCCTCAGCCGTTGCCGATGCCGCGGGCGTACCGCGGAAATTATTCGCCCGATGGAAAATCATTTGCTTATGAAATGAATATTCGTTGGGATGAAGAGTGGAGAAATTACAGAGGAGGACAAAACAAACCAATTTGGATCCTGGATCTACAGAGTAAATCGCTAAAAACATTGCCCTGGTTTGATAGTCATGATATGCAACCTGTTTGGATCGACACAAAAATCTATTTTCTATCAGATCGTGATTATGCTATGAACTTGTACAGTTTCGACACGCAAACTTCTGCGTTAGAAAAACTTACTTCGTTTGTTGAGTTTGATATAAAATACCTGGGTGATGGAGGCGGAAAATTAATTTTCGAATATGGAGGTGACTTGTACACGTTTGATCCAAAAACAAAAAATCAGCAGAAAATTAAAATTGAAATTAAAGGCGATTTTCCATGGTTAAGGCCTCAATGGAAGAACGCATCAGAATGGCTAACCAATGCTTCTATCTCACCTACGGGGAAACGCGCGGTATTTGAAGCCCGCGGAGAAATTATTTCGGTACCAACCGAAAAAGGAGATGCCAGAAATTTAACCAATACACCCGGTGCCCGCGACCATGACCCGGTATGGTCACCTGACGGAAAAAGTATTGCTTGGTTTTCAGATGCCAGCGGTGAGTATAGTTTAATGATTGCTCAGCAAGATGGGTTAGCAAAACCTCGCGAAATAAAAATTCCCAATCCAACATATTATTATTCGCCAACCTGGTCGCCCGATTCAAAACTTATTGCGTTTACAGATCACCTACAGCAATTATGGATGACTGATGTTGGCGCAGGCACAACCAAACTGATTGATAAAGACACGTACCTGCATCCTGATCGGACGATCAACCCTGCCTGGTCGCCAGACTCTAAGTGGGTAGCCTACGCAAAACGATTAACCAGTCAGTATCACGTGATCATGGCTTATTCAATTGAGCAAGGCAAGTCGTTACAATTGACTGATGGACTATCTGATGCGGTTTCACCCGCGTGGGATGCAAACGGAAAATATCTCTATTTCATGGCCAGTACCAATCTGGCATTGGCATCAGGCTGGTTAGATATGAGTTCGATTGAAAGACCCATCCGCAGATCGGTCTATTTTATGGTATTGAAAAAGGGTGATCCTTCTCCCTTGCTTCCCGAAAGTGATGAAGAAAAACCAATCGAAGAACCAAAACCCGTTGCTAATAAAAAAACAGGAAAAGAAAAACCTAAAGCCGAACCTGAGAAAAAATCAATTGCGGTAAAAATTGACCTTGATGGGCTAAGTCAGCGTATTCTGTCGCTTTCCTTACCGCCAAGAGAATATACTCTTCTTAAAGCAGGCAGTGAAGGAGAAATTTTTATAGGTGAAGCCGTTCCAAACCAACCCGGTCAAACGATTACGAAGTATACGTTTAAAGACAGGAAAGCAGAAAAATATTTATCACCCGTCCAATATTTTAATCTCTCTTATGATGGCAAAAAACTTATCTACCAGTCGGAAGGGAAATGGGGTATTGTTGACACTTCCGGAAAACCATCTGTAGGTGATGGCAGCTTAAAAACTTCAGATATCAAAATTCACATTGATGCACGGGCTGAATGGAAACAAATTTTTCGTGAAGCATGGCGCCTCCAGCGCGACTACCTCTATGTAAACAATCTTCACGGGGCCGATTGGGGTAAAGTATATTCCATGTACGAACCCCTTTTAGCCCACTGCGCTCACCGTAATGATCTCACCTATTTGTTGGATGTGTTAGGTGGCGAAGTTTCCATTGGCCACTCTTTTACAGGTGGTGGCGATGTTCCGGACATCAGCCCTGTAAAAGTTGGTTTGCTCGGTGCCGATTATGAAATAACCAGCAACCGTTATCGTATTAAGAAAATTTATAACGGTGAAAACTGGAACCCTGAATTACGCGCACCCCTCAGTTTGCCGGGGGTAGATGTTGCCGAAGGTGATTTTATTATTTCCGTTGACGGTGTTGACTTAACCTCGTCCTCCAATTTATATGGCTTGTTTGAGAATAAAGCCAATAAACAAGTGGTGTTAAAAGTCAGTCAATCAGCTGATGGCAGCAACGCACGTCAATCCACTGTTGTTCCCGTTGAAAATGAAAAATCCCTTCGTGTCTTTTCTTGGGTAGAGAATAACCGAAGAAAGGTCGATGAGCTTACCAACGGACAAATAGCCTATGTGTGGCTACCCAATACAGCCGAAGCGGGTTATGAGTATTTCAACCGTTACTATTTTGCCCAACAAAACAAAGCCGGTGTTATTTTGGACGAACGTTTCAACGGAGGTGGTTATATCGCGGACTATTTCGTAGATATTTTAAATCGGAAACTCAGAGGCTACTTCAATAATGTTTCAGGAGATCGCAAACCGTGGACTGAACCGCTGACGGGAATACTGGGACCGAAAGTAATGATCATCAATGAAATGGCCGGCAGTGGTGGTGATATGCTCCCCTATATGTTTCGACAAATGAAAATTGGCCCGCTGGTTGGAACAAAAACATGGGGTGGATTAGTGGGCATTTGGGATACTCCTGATCTGATAGATGGTGGATACATCACCGCACCCCGTGGCGGCTTTTTTGATTTGAATGGCAAATGGGATGTTGAGAATGTGGGTGTCGCACCCGACATAGAAGTTGAAATGATCCCGGAACAGGTTATAAACGGACACGATCCTCAACTTGAAAAAGCAGTGGAAGAAGCGCTTCGGTTGTTAAAAGAGAATCCGGTTAAATTATTATCTGAGCCAGCGCCACCGGTTCGTGTCATACGACCAAAACAATAAGCATTCAGTCAAACGCGATCAAGACCGCCACCACCAAAACCCAAAACTATCATGAAAAAATTATTCATACTCCTTCTCGCCCTCATCGTCTTCGGATGCGCTGATCATCCGCAAGCTGATCAGGTTGTGTTTGGGAAAATATGGACAGGAAATGATAAGCAACCGTGGGCGGAAGGTTTTGCGATTGTTGGCGACTCCATTGTTGCTGTTGGCTCACGATCTGAAATCGAAAAATGGGTTGGCTCCGGCACGATTAAAACGGAAGCTTCGGCCAACGGCCTGATTGTGCCCGGTTTTATTGATTGCCATACGCATTTCATTGATGGAGGCCTGGCACTTTCTTCTGTTCAATTGCGCGATGCAAAAACTCCGAAAGAATTCATTCAGCGGATAGCGGTCTTTGCAAAAACGCAACCCAAAGGAACCTGGATTACTTCCGGTGACTGGGATCATGAAAACTGGGGAGGAGAACTTCCTGCACGCGATTGGATCGATTCCGTAACAAAAGATAATCCTGTTTGGATCAACCGGCTGGATGGGCATATGAGCCTTGCCAATACGGCTGCGCTGCTGGCAGCCGGTATTTCGGATAACGTAAAAGATGTGCCTGGCGGCACGATCGTTCGTGATAAGAAGGGAAGGCTCTCGGGTATTTTTAAAGACAAAGCTGGAGGTATGATTGATTATAAGGTTCCTGAACTATCTGATGAACAATTGGATCAAGCGCTTGAGTCTGCGATGAGCTATGTGGCAGAACGAGGCGTGACCTCCGCCCATAACATGAGCGGTTATATGGAAGTTTTTGAACGAGCACATAAGGAAGGAAAGCTAAAGACGAGGATATATGCGGGCATGAGTTTGCGGAACTGGCGAGCCCTGGACGAAAAAATTAAACAGCAAGGGCGAGGAGATAAATGGTTGCGCATTGGCGCACTGAAAGAGTTTGTTGATGGATCGTTGGGGTCACATACAGCCGCATTCTTTAAACCCTTTACCGATACACCCACCGACTCAGGATTTTTTGTCATCGAAGAACAAGAGCTTTATAAAAGAATTAAATCAGCCGATAGTGCCGGGTTGCAAATCATGACGCATGCCATCGGTGACAAGGCGATTCATACTTTATTGAATATCTATGAACGGGTAGCAAAAGAAAATGGCGACCGCGACCGCAGGTTTAGAAATGAACACGCACAACACGTTGACCCACCAGACTTCATTCGTTTTGCACAACTGGGGGTGATACCCAGCATGCAACCCTACCACGCCATTGATGATGGCCGGTGGGCAGAAAAAGTAATTGGCTACGAGCGATGTAAAACCACCTACGCATTCAAATCATATTTGGATGTCAACGCTAAACTTATTTTTGGCAGCGATTGGTTTGTGGCACCTCCCACTCCACTAGAAGGAATTTATGCGGCTGTTACACGAAGAACATTGGATGATAAAAATCCGGAAGGCTGGGTGCCGGAACAAAAGATTTCAGTTGAGCAAGCCTTGCAAGCCTATACCATTAACGCAGCCTATGCAAGCTTTGAAGAAAAAATAAAAGGATCCATAGAAGTTGGCAAGCTGGCTGATTTTGTGGTACTGGATGAGGATATTACCACCATCGCACCTGAAAAAATCCGTGATGTGAAAGTTCAACAAACTGTTGTGGGCGGAAAAACTGTATTTGAACGCAAGTAGGTTCTTATGCAGTAAGAAGTCCGTTTTTCAATACCGGCACCACCTGGTACTGATCAGGCGTTAGACAAAACGCAATGTCTTTGTGAATGTTCAATTTAGCGAGGCGTTTCACGTGTGATGAGGTGCTGAGAAACTTCACCATATCATCTTTCGCCAGATTATAGAGGTGTTGTGCGGCCAGCGGTGCATCGCAATCGGGTTCAATAAAATCTTTTAATTTATCAACAACGGCACCTGCAAACAGGGTGTCTTCAAGGTTTACCTTTCCTTTCCAGCCTGCGCAAACAATCAAAATATTGTTTTTGCCAAACAATAAATAACGCACTACGGAAGAAAGGTTAAGAAAACTTCCGATAATCACCTCTTTGGCGGTTCTGGATTTCTCGATTGCCTGAGTTCCGTTGGTTGTTGTAAACGCAATTTTTTTTCCTTTAAGTTTTGGATCCATGTACTCGAAAGGAGAGTTTCCTAAATCAAACCCCTCTACTTTTTTACCATCGCGTTCACCGGCTGTAAAAAATCCTAGCGGTTTCTTACCCAGACAATCTTCCAGTTTGGCAAAAGGGGTAATACTTTCAATGCCATGCGCGAAGGCAGTGGTCATACAAGAGGTAGCCCGCAGGATATCAACCACCACAACGGTTTTATCTTGCACATGATACAGGTGCATCAGGTCCGGGCTCAGGCAAACGTCAATCGTCTTCATGCTGATTCGTTGATTGGGTGATTCGATAATTCGGTAATGAAATTCATTTTCAAATCAACGAATTTTCAAATTAACTAATTAAGGGAGTCTTACTCACAACCGCCTTCAATGCTTTACCGCGTACATCAATAAAAATTTCAGATCCCGTAGCAGCAAACTCACTGGCAACATATCCTAACCCAATTCCAACGCTCAGCATGGGTGACATCGTTCCTGAGGTTACTTTACCAATTGTTTTACCGGTTGCGTCCTTGATCGTGTAATCGTGACGAGGAATACCTTTATCAATCATTTTGAATCCAACCAGTTTGCGTTTTACGCCTTCTTCCTTCTGTTGCTTAATGCTGTTAGAATTTGTAAAATCCTTTGTGAACTTAGTGATCCAACCAAGTCCTCCTTCCAGCGGAGAGGTTGAATCATCAATATCATTGCCATACAAGCAGAAACCCATCTCTAATCGCAATGTATCGCGAGCGCCTAATCCAATCGGTTTAATATCAAATTCTTTACCCGCTTCAAAAATTGCATGCCACACTTTTTCAGCGTGCTGCTTGTTTACATAGATTTCAAAACCACCCGCACCTGTATAGCCCGTATTTGACATGATCACGTTTGGAACTCCGGCAAACTCGCTGATAGCGAAATGATAATACTTGATTGTGCTTAAGTCTGCCTTCGTCAGTTTCTGCAAAACAGTAACTGCACGTGGGCCCTGAACAGCAAACAAACAAATATCATCAGATATGTTTTTCATCTCCGCGCCTTTTGTATTGAACTTGCTGATCCAATTCCAATCTTTATCAATGTTGGAGGCATTCACCACCAGCATGTAGTCGTTGTCTTTAACCTTGTACACGATCAGGTCATCGATAATTCCACCTGTTTCGTTTGGCAAGCATGAATACTGTGCCTGTCCGTCAACCAGTTTCGAGGCATCGTTGCTGGTAACGCGCTGAATCAGATCCAGGGCGTTTGGCCCTTTCACGGTAAACTCACCCATGTGCGACACATCAAACACGCCAACCCCTTTACGCACCGTCATGTGCTCTTCAATATCGGATGAATAGCGAACCGGCATATTGTATCCGGCAAACGGAACCATTTTACCGCCAAGTTTAACATGCAGATCATTTAAAGGAATAAATTTTACGGTGCTCTCCATAGGGTTAAATTAAGTTGCGGGCAAAGGTACTATTTATCAGGATAGAATTATTTTTGAATTTGCTCGAGGGCTTTCATCACCTGTTCCCTCATTTTTTTTACCCTTACCAATTCAGATTCCATATACTTGTCAAAGGCTTCTTTATCATTCTTCTCATCGGGAGGGTTAAACTCACGCATCCATACCATCATCGAATTGCTGGCTGAGTCCAGCACAAGAATGGTTGCTGCCATTTCCATTTTCTGTTCTTCAGACAAAGCAGCAGTATGCGCAATGGAATCCTGCAACTGCTTCCTGGCCTGATATAAAACATCCATTTTCGGCATCACTTCATCGTGAATATCCATCACCTGGTCATAGAGTGGTTTTTCCTTTTCTCCGCAACTGACCATCGTACCAAACAATACGATCAGCATCATTTTCACTATCGATTTCATTGTTTTAGGTCTTTTCTTCAAAGGTATAACAGATCATTTATCCTGCAATTCCTAACAGCTATTAGCCATAAATTTTAGCAGAAAGTTGCTTACAGTTCTTGTTTGGCAAAGAAAAATGCTCTTATCTTTAAGGCAACAAAAAAGAAATGAAAGTTAACAACACATCGTTTTGGTTTTATTACTACTATTTTATGACCCGGGCGGGACTTAGAAGAGTAGTGTATTGTTGTTAATAAAGCGATACCAAGAACTCGAAAAGTCCCCCGAACCACGGGGGACTTTTTTTTTACAGAACTGAATGAACTGAGGATGAATAAAAAGAAAAAAACACGCGTAGCCATACAAGGAATCGCCACCAGCTTTCACGAGGTGGCAGCACTCAGTTATTTTGGGGAGTCTATCGAAACCATTGAGTGCCTTACTTTTCATCAGCTATGCGAAAGCCTGAAGCACGGAAAAGCAGATGTTGCCGTGATGGCGATCGAAAATTCAATAGCCGGGAGCATTCTCCCAAATTACTTTCTGTTACAGGATTATCACTTCGCCATTTCAGGCGAGTTGTATCTGCCCATACACATGCACTTACTGGTGTTACCCGGTGTTACGTTAAAAGACATCACCTGCATCGAATCACACCCGATGGCTATCCGTCAATGCTCTGAATATTTACATGCGCTGAACGGGATTGAAATCCGCGAAAGCGATGATACGGCTTTGTCGGCAAAGCGCGTGAAGGAATTAAAACTTAAAAACACTGCGGCTATTGCTAACGAGCATGCTGCTAAGAAGTATGGCTTGCAAATTCTAGAGAAACGAATTGAAACTCATAAAAAGAACTTTACGCGTTTCTTAATCCTGACAAAACGAAGCATCGGTAAAGCCGAGGCCCCGCCAGCCGGACGGGCAGGCAATAAAGCTTCGCTTAGTTTTGAAGTAGCCAATGAAGTTGGCAGCCTGGCCGATGCACTGATGACGCTGAAAAGCAATAACATTAACCTGACCAAAATACAATCGATACCCATTATTGGAAGACCCTCGGAATACTCTATTCATATTGATGTTGAGTGGAAAAAGAGAAAAAACTACGATGAGGCTATGAACCAGGTATTGCGCCAGGTCAAAAACATGAATGTGTTAGGTGAGTACAAGAAAGGGAAAATAGAATATAAATAATGATCAATGATCGATTAGCCGATAAAACAATTACTCAAGACTAAGGACTTAATACTCATGACTTCAATAGCAACAGCAAAACGAATTAATAGCATAGAAGAATACTACTTCAGCAAGAAGCTGGCAGAAGTACGAAGTTTGGATACTCCAGAATTACGAGTTATCAATCTTGGCATTGGCAGCCCCGATCAGGCACCTTCAACAGCAACAGTCGATGCGTTGATTGCATCTGCTAAAAATCCAGCCAATCATGGATACCAGAATTACAAGGGCATTCCGCAGTTGCGAAAAGGTATTGTTGATTTTTATAAAAAAATATACGATGTAACACTGGATCCGGAAAGCATGATCCTTCCGTTGATGGGATCGAAAGAAGGCATTATGCACATCTCTATGGCGTTTGTAAATGAAGGTGAAGAAGTGCTGATTCCTGATCCGGGTTATCCAACCTATTCCTCGGTGGCAAACCTGGTGGGCGGAAAAATCAGAACGTATGCCCTGAAAGAGGATTTGAATTGGGGGATTGATGTAGACGCGCTGCGCAAAGCTGATTTATCAAAAGTAAAAATCATGTGGATCAACTTCCCGCACATGCCAACCGGAAGAATTGCATCACGAGAGGAACTGAAAGAACTGGTTGATCTGGCCCGTGAAAACAACTTTTTGATTGTTAACGACAATCCCTACAGTTTAATCTTAAACGAAAATCCATTAAGTATTCTTTCCATTGAAGGCGCAGAGGATATAGCGTTGGAATTGAATTCCCTCAGCAAATCGCACAATATGGCAGGCTGGCGCATTGGTTGGGTTGCAGGAAAAAAGGAATACATCGATGCTGTGCTGAAAGTAAAAAGCAACATGGACTCCGGAATGTTTCTTGGTTTGCAGCATGCGGCTGTCGAGGCGCTGAAAAACGCTGAGGCGTGGTTTACATCTTTAAACAAGGTTTACAGCGAAAGAAGAAAGGCCGCTAACCGCATTCTCGACTTACTGGAATGTGTTTACGTTGAAAAACAATCGGGCTTGTTTGTTTGGGCAAAAGTACCTGACCGCATTGATGACGTTGAAAAATGGATTGATGAAATCCTGTACGCCACTAAGGTATTCATTACACCGGGCTTCGTTTTTGGAGAAAACGGAAAACGGTATATCAGAATCTCATTGTGCAGCCCGGTTGAAACACTTAAGCAAGCGTTAGAAAGGCTTAAGGTTTTTATAGAAAAAACTCAGAACGTATTACTCAAGACTCAAGACTAACACTATGAAAGCAACCATTATCGGATTAGGGCTTATTGGCGGGTCGATGGCAATTGATTTACGGAAATCAGGATTGGCGACTGAGCTTGTTGGAATTGATTTAAACCCGACCTATGCAGCAAAAGCCCTCGAACTCGGGTTAGTCGATAAAATCGAAAAAGAAGATAAAGCCATTAGTCATGCCGACCTCATCATTCTTGCCATTCCGGTAAATGCCTTAGGTCAACTCATTCCTTCCATTCTGGATTCCATAAAAAGGAATGCTGTGGTGATTGATACGGGTTCTACAAAATCGTCTATTTGCCGGGCTGTTTCGCATCATCCGCATCGTGCACAATTTGTAGCTGCGCACCCCATTGCAGGAACAGAAAACTCGGGGCCCACAGCTGCCCTTTCAGGATTGTTCCGGGACAAAACCAATATCATCTGCGAACAAGAAAAATCCTCCGAGCATACTTTGTCGATAGCGCAAAAAGTTTTTGAAGCGTTAGGTATGAATACCATTTTCATGGAGCCGGAAGAACACGACAAGCATGTGGCGTATGTGTCACATTTGTCGCACGTGAGTTCTTTTCTGTTAGGACAAACCGTGTTGGATATTGAAAAGGATGAAAAAAATATTTTTGCCCTTGCCGGAAGTGGTTTTTCATCTACGGTACGCCTTGCTAAAAGCTCGCCCGATATGTGGGCACCCATCTTTGAGCAGAATGCTGAGTATTTAAGTCAGGCCTTATTGGAATACATCATGCATTTACAGAAATTTCAATATCACCTGATGAAGCGCGATGTGAAGGAGTTGCATCGGGCCATGACTGATGCCAATCAAATCAGACGAGTATTAAATGGAATTGAAGCTAAACCACAAGCTTCGACTCCGCTCAGCTTGACAAATAAATCAACGAATCAACAAATCACCGAATTATCAAATTAAACTTTATGAAAAAGGAATTACAACTCGAATCGATATCTACCTGGTTGCCTACCTCTTCGGCAGGCAAGCCCACCGCTAAAAAACCTGTCGTGATCAGCGGGCCGTGCAGTGCCGAAACTGAAAATCAGATGGTAACCACCGCCAAGCAAATTGCGGCAACAGGAAAAGTTCATGCGTTGCGGGCGGGCATCTGGAAACCCCGTACACGCCCAGGGCAATATGAAGGTGCCGGTGAGGAAGGATTGAAATGGTTAGTGCAAGCCAGGAAAGAAACAGGGCTGCCAATTACTACGGAAGTTGCAAATGCTTCTCATGTTGAAGCTTGTTTGAAAGCCGGGGTTGATATTTTGTGGGTGGGTGCGCGCACCACAGTGAATCCATTTTCAGTTCAGGAAATTGCCGACTCCTTAAAAGGTGTTGACATTCCGGTGATGGTGAAAAACCCGGTGAACCCCGACCTTGAACTTTGGATTGGCGCCTTGGAGCGTTTGAATAAAGCGGGTATCACCAAGATGGCTGCTATTCATCGCGGATTCTCTTCGTTTGAAAAGGGTCCGTTCCGCAATGCCCCTATGTGGGATTTGGCCATTGAATTAAAAACGAGAATTCCTGAGTTAGATATTATTTGCGACCCCAGTCACATTTCAGGAAATCGTGAACTGCTTCCTTTCATTGCGCAAAAAGCGCTTGATCTTGATATGGCCGGTGTGATGATTGAAAGTCATATTAATCCCGATGAAGCCTGGAGCGATGCCAAGCAACAAATCACACCAGCAGTTTTAGGCAAGCTGATAGAGAGCCTGGTGGTGCGAACAACCTCCACTGACAACAAATCATTTAGAGACACCCTGAGTGTGCTGCGCGAGCAGATTGACCATTTGGATGACGAGATTATGCAAAAGCTTGCTTCCCGCATGAAGATATCTGAGAAAATCGGGCAATACAAAAAAGATAACAGTGTTACGATCCTCCAGGTAAACCGGTGGGAAGAAATTATTGCCACGCGTGTAGCCATGGGATTGGCCATGGGGTTAAGTGATGAATTTACAAAGGACATGCTGAAGCTGATTCACCACGAATCAATTCAGGTGCAAACGAAGGTAATGAACAAGATTGAGGAAAGAGTTTAAAAGTATGAGCCTCAATAAAAAACCAAAGTCATCTCGAACGCAGTAAGAGATCTTTGCAGCAACTTATTGAATTTACATCAGGTTTCGAAATCCCCGGCCTGCCTGCCCCGATTTATCGGTGGTGCCGGGGTCTATTAATTATAATTAGTTGAAAGATGCCGGAACAAGTCCGGCAAGGGAAAGGTTAGAAATTTTTCTCAGTGGCACCACAGTGACGCTGATGAATGTAACTTGTTGTCAAAAACTTCAACACAGCAGGTAAACCGACCAGGGAAATGGCAAAAGAAATCTTTCTTCCTCAACTCCGTTTTTGATCAGAAATTGATTTGTTTCAAAAAATGTAAAATATTTTACTGAAAAAATGTAAAATGAAACACATTATAAATGTAAATTGATGTGCATGTCATACGTTAAACGAATCATAGACAGTGAGTTACAAAGAAAGCTAAGTGCTTCGGGTGCAGTGCTTATACGTGGGGCAAAGGCATGTGGAAAAACCGAATCGGCCAAGCAGGTGGCGGCCAGTATTTTGCGGGTTGATCAGGACGAGCAAGTGCCTCACATCATGGCAACAGCCCCCCAACGACTTTTGCTTGGCGCTACTCCACGATTAATTGACGAGTGGCAGGAGCAACCTAAACTTTGGCAATACATCCGTCACGAAATAGACGAGCGCAAACAAAAAGCACAATTCATTCTTACCGGTTCAGCCAATCCTGAAGAAACCATAAAAATGCATTCGGGCGCAGGTAGGTTCACTACTCTTGCCATGCGCACCCTGACATGGCAGGAGCTTGGTTTTTCTTCAGGAAAAATCAGTATGCAAAAACTTTTGGAGGGAGGTAATGTTGAGGTTATTGATGAGCCTGCCGATTTAGAGTTTATCATTGAAAAAATTATTATTGGCGGGTTCCCAGCACTAATAGGCGCTACCGCAAGTCAGGCAACAGATGTGAACAGGGCTTACGTTGATTTACTAGCCGAAGTAGATATGAGCCGGGTTTCCAATACGAAGCGTGACCCATTAAAAGTGCGCAATTTATTGAAGTCGTTAGCACGAAATACAGCAACCATCGTAGAAGTTACTTCGCTGGCAACGGATATTCGTGAAAATGAAAACAAAGACATTTCGCGGCCCACCATCATTGAGTACCTTGACGCACTTAACCGGTTAATGATTACGGAGGAGCAACCTGCCTGGAATACACACATTCGATCTTCCGCCTCACTCAGAAAAGCACCCAAGCGTCATTTTACAGACGTAGCGCTTTCGGCAGCGGCTTTAGGCGCTGATAAAAATTCATTGCTCGATAACCTCAGGTTTACCGGCTTTTTGTTTGAATCGTTAGCCATACACCACTTGCGTGTATATGCACAACACAACGATGCCGAAGTTTTTTATTACAGAGACTCCAATGGACTGGAGACCGATGCCATTGTGCAGAAACTTAATGGTGATTGGTGTGCGTTTGAAATAAAATTGGGCACGGGGCAAATAGAAGATGCTGCCCATAACTTGAAAAAGTTAGTAGAAACGATAGATACAAAAAAAGTGAAACAGCCTCAATCCCTCAACATCATTACCGGAACAGGCATAAGCTACACACGCAACGATGGCATAAATGTTATTTCGTTGGCTTCGCTGGGTGTGTAGTAAATCTTGTTACCGCTGACGCCCGCCATGCGCACACTGGCGTTGAGCATTTCAGACAGTCGGAATGGTAACTTGTTTCATGCTGGCGCAAGCGTCACGCTTGTGCCCTTCTCTGACAATAGAACAAATTATCAATGGACAGGTGTTCAAAATTACTCACATTTCACAAATAAAAATAACCAATTGATTGCATCATATATTACCGATACTTCAAAATTTTTAAGAAATGATTATCATCCAACAACATTTATTGATGTCATTTAAAAAATAGGCAACGGACGCAGGGTGGTAATAGTACCCTATCGCATTATAGATTCGAGGAAGAAGGTAAAGGTGCATGAGTCTGTCAGACTTTGCCAACCTCAGCGCTTTATTGATCCAGTAATAACAACTATCTCGTTGGTTTTGATGTGCGAGGTAGTAACGGGCTAATTGGGTGTAATCTTCTGCTAAATACTTTTCAGGTAGTCCCCCTTGCCGCTTGATCAAAATTGATTGTAACACCGCACTCTTGAATTCAGCAAACCGCGAAGCAGTATAGAATGCCTCAGCCTTTGACAGAAAATTCTCTGCTAATGTGAGTGTTGGCTTTTCAATACGGACACGCAGCAGTTTTTCCGTATTGTTCAGCATTTCGATGGAAACATTCACACCTCCGTAATTCCTGATCATGTCAGCAATCTTCACCTGACAAAGGGCATAGTTGATTATATCATTCTGGCGTTTGAACTTATTAGACAAATCAATAAAAACTGGTAGGGCCTTATCAAACTGTGATGATTGATGCAGGGTCAATGCAATCTTTAATGAATCCGTTCCCTGACAAGGATTCAGCAAGGATGAGGAAATGAGAACAAAGCCAACTAAAAATAATTTCTTCAAATTATTCATTCACCAATAAACTCATAAATAGTACTCGCCTTTACCATTAATCTTAACAGGCTTTAGCTTTCTAGTTGTTTCGAAATCCTGATAGATAGGCTCAAGATTTTTCCAAAAAGTTTTAATCTTTTCACCTACAGCATATTCCGATACCAATTGATCAACAATGCCTTCGTTCAATTTCGCTGGAAAAACATGCACCGGAATTTTTTGCTGACCGTTGTTGCGCGCTTCAACCGCCAAAACGTAAAGTTCTTTTATTTTATCGTCAGTAATGGGAATGCAGCCAATCGTAACACAGTTCCCATGGATGTAAATACTTCCACCGGGACTTGTTTTATCGCTAAGAATTTTATCCGAAGCATTCGGGTAATTCAATCCCAGGGATAAGTAAAAATTGCTTTGCGGATTAAAATGATTGATGTGATACACGCCCTCAGGAATTTGCAAGTCACCCTCTTTTCGTTTCGGGCCGAGCGTTCCTGAAGTTGTGCAAAAATCGTAAGTGTGAAGTAACGAAAAGGCTTGTTTATTCTTCTCTTTTATCCACACTTCCAGTTTCTGTTCTTTTTTAAAAGCACGGATAAATAATTGAAATTGATCAAATAAAAATTTCTTATCAGTAAAATAATTTTTAACAATTGCTTCTTTTTCATTGTAAGCCGTTTTGACACGACTATGTTTGAGTTGCTTTTCTTTAAATGAACTTTGCTGAATCATCAATGCCACAAAAAGAACTGTTACTAAGATTTTCATGCCTTTTTCGCGTGTTTCTTGAGTGTACTTCTCGCCAACAATGAACTAATCAGCGTAAGCACAGCGCCAACAATCATGGCCGCCCCCGGAAAATAAACGGGTGCGTTGTCGCCCGTGAACCAAGCAAACACACTATTCATAACGATGGGCCCAATAATAGCCGCGAGGCTCATCAAGCTGGTAAAACCTCCCTGCAACTCACCCTGTTCATTCGGTGGAATAGAGGTTGACATAATTCCCTGCAACGCTGGCCCCGCAATACTTCCAAGACAGTAAATAATAATTATGGGATACATCATCCATCCTTGCGTGGCAATTCCATACAGCAAAAATCCGATAGCGTACAATCCTAACCCAACATACACACTCCGCTCCTGTCCGAGTTTGGGAATAATAAAGCGAATCAATCCTCCCTGAATAACCGCGAAGACAATTCCAACCACTGCCAACGACCATCCAATATCGGAGGGTGTCCATTTAAATTTTTCAATCACGTAATACGACCAGTTGGTTTGCACCGCATGTGCCGAGATGTAAATGAAAGCCAGCGCAACAAACAATCCTTCAATAACCGGGTAACGAACCAGACTTTTCAAGGTACCAATCGGGTTGGCCCGCTTCCATTCGAACGTTCTTTTATTTTCATCTTTCAATGATTCCGGAAGAATGAAAAATCCGAAAAGCCAGTTGAGTAACGTTAGCGCAGCACACACATAGAATGGCGTACGCAAGCCATGTTCTGCCAGAAAACCACCGAGCAGAGGACCAATAATAAATCCAAGGCCAAAGGCTGCCCCGATAATTCCAAAATTTTGTGCGCGTTTTTCAGGTGTACTGATGTCGGCAATGTAGGCACCGGCTGTTGTAAAACTTGCCCCCATCACCCCTGCAATAATGCGACCAACGAAAAGCCACCACAACGATGGCGCCAACGCGAGGAAAAGATAATCGATACCAAACCCAAAAAGAGAACCTAATAAAACAGGTCTTCGGCCAAACCGATCGCTGAGCGCGCCAACAATGGGAGCGCATAAAAACTGCATGATCGCATAGGCAGCAATCATCCATCCGCCAACTTTCGAAGCATAACTAATGGCGTGAGGTGTATTCTTGGTTAACCCTGCCAGTTCAATGATCAGGTCGGGCATCACAGGAATAACAATCCCGAAACCAACTACATCCAGTAAAAGGGTAACGAAAATAAAACCAAGAGCGGGGGAGCGTTTATTGAGCATGGATTGAAATTTAATCAAGATAAGGGAATTTCTTTTAGGGAGATTTTAACACCCAGCGCATTCAATAGTTGAATCTTCTCTTCAAAGGAAGTTTTCGATCGAACTGAAACACTTACTTCCATTTTACACTCCTCTTCAAACGATTGATTTTGCATCACCAGGTCAAACTCCTTTGCTAATTTCATCACATCAGGCGTGCTCACATACGGATATTCAATTACATACGCTTGCCGAATTTCCTTTTCAACAATAACAGAACTATTCAAAGCATCTTCTGCCGCTGCTTTATAAGCTGATATTAATCCTCCAACACCCAATTTCACGCCACCAAAATATCGTATTACAACCACTAAAATGTTTGTTAAGTTTTTAGATCGGATTTGCCCCAGGATTGGATCACCGGCCGAGTGATTGGGCTCCCCATCATCAAACGCGCGAAATTTGGTTTTATCTGCGCCCAGCGTGTAGGCAAAGCAATGATGGCGGGCATCGAAATATCTTTTCTTCAATTCGTTAATCCGTTCCTTCACTTCTGCTTCTGATTGCACCGGAAATGCGAACCCCATGAATTTACTCCCCTTCTCTTTATAATTTCCCTCAGCCGGTGCCTGGATGGTTTTGTACGAAAAAATCATGTAACGCTAATCCTCAAATAACCGTCTAAAGATTGTAAAAATACAGCTGTTTTGATGCAACCATCACCACCAAAACCTTGTCTGTTGAACGTAACGCTAAAACCATGAAAAAAACACTTCCATTTATTCTTGCAATCACCTTTGTTTCAACCGTGGCGATTGCCCAAAAACGCGAAACCCGCGAGGTTTCTACGTTTACAAAAATTTCGTTCCGTACCCCCGGAAAGGTTTACATAAAACAGGGCAGCCCACAGAAAGTTGAAATTGAAGGCTCAACCGAGGCACTTGAAAAAATTAAAACAAAAGTTGAAGGCAATAAATTAACTATCGGGCCGGACGACAACTGGTTCAATTGGAGTTGGGGTGACGACAACAAAGTGGTTGTATATGTTACCGTAGCTTCTGTTGAGGGCCTAAGTGTAAGCGGCTCTGGCGATTTGATTGCACAAACCAAAATTACCAGCAATGAACTTGATCTGAACGTAAGCGGTTCGGGTTCCTTAGAAGCAGAGATTGAGGCTGGCGATGTTGATGCCAATGTTAGTGGGTCAGGCAATATGAATCTTAAAGGAAGGTGTAAAAATGTAGAAACCGATATCAGCGGATCAGGAAATGTAGAATTAAACCTTGTTATATCCGGTACGGCAGACTTTGATATTTCAGGGTCTGGTGAAGTAGAGGCAGCCGGAACAGCGCAAACCGTAAAAGCAGAGATCACCGGATCGGGAAAAGTGCTAGGTGCCAACCTGGAAACAGAAAAATGCGAGGTACAAATCAGCGGTTCAGGCGATGTTGAAATTAATGTTAAACGAGAACTGGATGCCCGTATTTCAGGAAGCGGAACGGTGAGCTACCGAGGAAACCCTACCCATGTTAATTCCGAATCAAACGGCAGCGGGAAAGTAAGAAAGCTGTGATCCTTAGCGGCAGAGAAAAAGAAGCTGTCTCAAAAGTAAATGTTTGTCAGGTTGAGCGCCTGCTGGCCGCCTGCCGGTAGGTAGGGTAGGCAGGCAGGCAGGCGAAACCTGATTTTGGAGCCCGAATTAATCTTCGACTACCTCAGACTGACATTCGGGGATGCTTATGAGACAGCCTCTTTTTTTTATATTTACTATGAAAATGAAACGTTTCCTCCTGCTGGCCTCATTCCTGTTTCTCTCGGGCATTTGCTATAGCCAGGGGTTTGATCAGGATATGATTAAAGCCGGAAAAGATTTTAATAAGAAATCAAAAAAAGCGGGTAAAACAATATACAAAGACTCAGGCAGTGCGCATGCCAAAGCCGGTAAGTCGAACAGAAACAAAGCGAAAAGAAAGAACGACAAGATTGGCAGGACGCAGAAAGTCAAAAAGAAGAAGAACGAACCAACCCCTTTACGATTAAAAACTGACCAATAATATAGGTAGTCATAATCCAGAATCCCGCCATTGAAAGGGGTTCCAGAAATTTATCAACCGCAATAAGAGAATCTGAAATCATAAACAAAATCGCTCCGGCAAATACCATAGCAAAACTTGAGGTGTTTGTACGCCCAAAGCGAAACAGGGCAGTTAGTACCATGTAGGTTAACACACCGGCATACAACAGTACGGGAATTTTTAAGTCGCCTAAATGTTTGTAGAGGATAACCACGAGGCCCGTACCGGATAAAATAATCGGTAATGAAAACCTGATTCTTTGCAAGCCTTGCAGTTCATCGGCCGAGCGTTCACCCTGATGCTGTTTGTATGCCAGTATATAATTTACTTGCGCCAGCAAGAACGACCCGAGCCCCAGCGTAAAAAAGTTTGCGTTTGCTCGCTGAAACATCAACAGCACATCTCCAAGGCATGAAAAAAAAATTGCCAGTATAACAGTCAACACAACGGGTTCTTTCTTTTCCCGTTGCGCTGCCCAATAAAATAATCCCAGCGAAATCATAATAGCCGGTTTGCAAATCATTTCCAGCCAGTGAACACTTACGGTTTTGGAAATCAACTCACCAGTGCTAACGATCAGGAAAAGAAGAATGAATTTTTTTTTCATAGCTAGGGTATCTGTTCAACGTCACTCGCGGTTTCCATTTTAGTCATTCTCGGACGGCCCGTTAATCGGGTAAAAATCAGGTAGAGGAGTGCACTTGTTGTTAGCAAGCCGGCTGTTAAAAATGTAGTGATGAAATTTGCCGGATCATTTCCATAGATAAATCCCGAAGTAAAGGCACCCATTCCAATTCCTAATTCCATGAAAATATATAAGCTTGAAATCCCCCTCCCCTTGTGTCTCTCATCACTTAAATCTGTTGCCCATGCAAACAATGTAGGCGAAGTCATGCCTTGCGCTAATCCATACAGCGAGATGGCAATTAGAACCTCGCGAGAAGAAGTGGCTAACGCAAGTATCAGCATAGAAACAGCCCCAATCGAAGAGGAGACCATCAATACTTTTCGTCTTCCGTAAATATCGGATGCTTTCCCCGCTATTAGACGAACGGAGAGTGAAGCCACTGTTAGAAACATAAAGGGGAGCCCTTCATTATAAATACCAACGTGAGCACATAAGTCGGGTATAACAGTGAATACTGTTCCATAGGAATACGTGGTGAGCACCATCACAATGCAGGTGATGAGTACCCGCGGCTCTAACAAATCTCGTTTATGAATTTTAAATACAGCCGTTGAGAATCCCTGTTTTGATGTAAGCGTTTCACGGATTCCAAACAGCACGCCAATGGAAATTACTGCCATACCAGAAGAGCAATAGAACATCACGTTTAATCCAAAGTCATTGGCAATACCCGGCCCAATGGCCAGCCCTGCAGCCATACCCACCGTACCGGCTGTACCTAACAAACCCATAGCCTCTCCTCTTTTATGAAATGGAATGATATCGGCCAGGTACGCAGTTAACCCGGTTGGTGTAAAGCCTGTTGAAAAACCATGGACTAATCGAAGCAATAAAAATCCAGCTACCGAAGAAATGATTGGATACAATAAACTTACGAGTACACAAACAGACGTTCCGATAACCATCACCGGTATCCTTCCCACTTTGTCAGCTATCTTTCCGCTGAACGGTCGCGAGAGCATGGCTGTAACGGTGAATAACGAAATGATCAACCCTTTATATTCTGCACCGCCTAAGCTTGTCAGGTAGGCTGGCATCTTGGGAATAATCATGTTGAAGCTTGCAAAGAAAAGCAATGAACTTAAACAAAGAAGCCAGAATTGGGCGGTGTATATCTTTGAGGCAGTCGGCTTAGACACAGTTTTTTGTATAAAGACCTAAAAGTTTTGGAAGTCAGACTCGAATTTTTCAGTTTGATGAAATTTCATAAATTCATTTGCTCCTCCTATCCAATCTAATACAAATTGTTTGTCAATAAAAGTTGGCTCATCATTAATGAAACATGTGTAAGAACTATATTTCCACTTTTCAGGCTTGTCAACAAAACCATGCTTCACCGGATTCAAATGTATGTAATGAAGCAATGTTGATATGGACTGACTATCTGACAGAATTTTTCTAGGGGTTGATTGCCTGAATAATGCTCCAGAACGATTATAGGCAGTATTGAAACTTTTTGCGTAAGAGTTTAAAAAATCAGATAACCTTTTAGATACACGTCTTGAAAAGTCTTCTGTCGAGTCGTCTGACTTTAGTTTCACAAGAAAATGAAAATGATTTGGCATCAGGCAATATGCATAAGTGCGGCAAACGGGGTGAAGGTATTTCTCATACTTGCTAAGAAAGTAGGCGTAGTTTCGTTCTTCCTTAAAAAGGTTATCGCTACCAACTGCATGGTTGAATATATGGTAACATGTATCCGGTAAAAATTTCTCGCGGTTATTGGGCATGTTTTAACATATTTAGTAGGACTCTAAAGGTTTTAAAATCCTTTAGATCTGGTTTCTCTAAACTAAGTTAGACCCTAAAGGTCTTGAAGACCTTTAGGGTCTGGTTTCTGATCCTGCGCTCCCAACAAAAACGCTTTTATAAAATCATCTAAATCGCCATCCAGCACATTTTGCGCATCGGTGCGCTCGACTGATGTACGCGCATCTTTTACCAACTTGTATGGATGAAGAACATAGTTTCTTATTTGAGACCCAAAATCAATTTTCATTTTACCAGCCTCTACCTTGTCGCGTTCGGCATTTCGCTTCTCCATTTCTACTTGGAACAATTTCGATTTTAGCATTTGCATGGCACGCTCGCGGTTAGCATGTTGCGAACGTTCAACCTGGCAAACGATCACAATGCCTGAAGGTTTATGGGTAAGCTGAACTTTCGTTTCAACCTTGTTTACATTTTGCCCACCAGCACCACCTGAACGCGATGTTTGTATTTCAATATCAGCTGGGTTGATTTCGATGTTGATGGTGTCGTCCACTTTTGGATACACAAATACCGAAGCAAACGAAGTATGCCTGCGCCCGTTGGAATCAAATGGAGAAATACGCACCAGGCGATGAACGCCAATTTCTGATTTCAATTTGCCGTAAGCAAACTCGCCATCAATTTCAAGTGTGGCCGATTTAATGCCCGCCACTTCACCCGACTGGTAATTAAGTTGAGAAACTGAATATCCACTCTTCTCTCCCCACATAATGTACATGCGGTTGAGCATATCGGCCCAATCGTTACTTTCTGTGCCACCGGCACCCGGGTTTATTTCGATGATGGCGCTAAGCTGGTCTTCTTCCCGACTCAGCATTTTTTTGAATTCCAATTCCTCTACGGCTTTCTCCGTTTTGGTATAGTCGCGATCAAGCTCTTCATCGCCCACATCACCTGCTTCGTGAAATTCATTGAGCACTTCAAGGTCCTCGATGAGTTTACTGACACGCTCAAAGGCATCAGTCCACACTTTTTTAGTGCGGATATTTTTAAGGGTTACTTCAGCTTGTTTGGGGTTACTCCAGAAATCGGCTTGTTGAGTAATGAGTTCCTCATCTTGTACCTCAACGATTTTACGATCGTAGTCAAAGATACCGCCTAAGGGCGGCAACTCTCGTTTTCAGGTCTTTTAATTGTTCGGTGGTCATTGACAAGAAATTTTGACTGCAAATATAAAAACTGATTTTGGGAATTCAATCATTACTATCACATTGCCCTTAAACTGTAACTTTATAGGGATTAGTTTAATATCAAATGAGAACAATCTTCTGGCTGTTTTTTACAATGTGTACTCTACTTGTTGAATGTTCTGACAGGCGTGAGTTTACAATTACCATTGACAACAGGACTACAAAGGCTGATACTTTGTTTATAAGAGACTTTATAACCAAGAGGATTTTAGCTAAAATACCACTAAACAAGTTTAACGAATTCTCCTCGTTCGGAATTCAAGAAGCAACAATTGCAGAGATCCGATTGCAGCAAGTAGAGAAATCTCAACTTTCAATCCTTCGCCCCGGTATAAATAAGACTATCTCTATTGACACCACCACTTTCAAGATAGAAAATTCGTTACCTGATTCCCTTCTTAATTACATCCTAAGTTCTACAAACAAGATGTTTGAAGTTTATGGCGAACTGATTTTTGACTACGATGACCCTGAAAAAGTTAAGGAAGTCTTCGACAGCCTGATACAAGTAAGAAACCTTAAACTTAGGCAACTCAAGAGCCAACTTACTTATGACGAGTTTGAACTTCTCCAGTTTCAGAACACCGCACAAGTTTATTCCTTTCTTATGTTTTATGGAAGAACCATAAAACAATACGAACCGCGAAGTGGATTCTTTAATTTTGTCAATATGATCAGTAATGAAAATATTTATTCAAAAACGCTCCCTAATAATCTTCTTTACAAATATGAAATTGAGTTTCTTCAAAAACATGACTCATTAGAAAGTATTGACTCATTTTTGAAGTTTATTGAACAACAAACTTCAAATATTGACCTTCGCGAATATTTGAAAGCGGTATACTTAAAGAGTGTCATTGAGTATCCCTTTTATTGGAAGCGTCATGAAAAACTTTTTACATCAACTGCACTTAAATCAGCATTGCAAAGAGAAGGCAAAAGTAAGTACACTTACTTAATTGAAAAGGCATCTGATGCTTTGGTAAATGGCTGGGAATTTTGACAGGTTGTAAATATAGATTACTGATTTGAATTTTGTACTGTTGAACTGAAACAGAAGCAGGCTCTGCTGAGGAGCAACCTGTCAGGGTTAGGTTCAACCGACTGGAATGGTCAAGCCTCGCCTTTTGTGCGGGGCTTTCCTGCCTACCGGTCAGGCAGGTTTCTTGGATCATTCCAAGAGTTTGTATGCCTAAGAAAACCTTATGCCGCATAAGCCATCGGTGTTTGATAGTTGAGCGACTGGTGTGGTCTTTCATGGTTGTAGTCGTCCTTCCATTTTGTACTCACATCATTGGCCTGTTCAAGGGAGTAAAATAAGTTGGCGTCTAGCACATCTTCTCGATAGGTTTTGTTGAACCGTTCAACAATGGCATTCTGTTGTGGCTTGCCCTTTTGTATACGACTCCATTCTATGTGGTTGTCTTTCATCCATAGCCGAAAACGTTTAGAGCGAAACTCTGGACCGTTATCGGTTCGGATTCTCAAAGGCTTGCCGTGTCGTTCAATGGCACGTTCAACAATTTCAATCACCCTTCTGGAGGGCAGATTGAAATCCACCTCAAGACCTTTACACTGGCGATTGAAATGGTCGACAATATTGAGGGTACGGATCTTTCTCCCACTATCAAGGGCATCACTCATGAAATCCATAGCCCATTCCTGATTGGCTTTTAATGGAATGGAGATCGGATTGGCCGGATTGTCCTTGATACGCCTGCGTAGCTTTTTGCTCAACGAGAAACCTTCGTTCTCGTAAACCCTGCGGATTTTACTGTCCCCCAGTTCCGGATATTGTTTCTGTACCAATTTGATCACTTTGATTCGCCCTTTTCGGCTACTTCCTATAACTCCTTCTATAATTTTCTTTATCACGGCATCTTTGGCAGGCATTCGCTTCTGGTAATACTTCCGGGTGCGCGAACACCTCACCACTTTACACGCCTGAGCATGGCTCATCTGGTAGTGTTCTTCCAGATATTCCAAGCCGTGTTCTTTCTGATCAGGCGTTAGAATTTTTTTGTGAGTAAATCCTTTATGGCATCTATCTCCAGGCTCTGATTGGCTACAATCTTCTTTAGCCGACTATTCTCATACTCGAGCTCTTTGAGGCGCTTAAGCTCATCTACTTTCATACCCGCGTATTTGCTACGCCAGTTGTAAAATGTGGGCTCGCTGATGCCGTGCTTGCGGCATATCTCTGGCACTTTCTGGCCTTGCTGTGATTGTTCGTTAAGAATCCCAATAATCTGGGCTTCCGTAAAGCGCATCTTTTTCATTTGCTGTTTTTGTTAGGTTAAAGTTAAAAAACTCTACTTTTAACCTGTGCAAAAAAAGCAGCCTAGTACCC
>Ga0268299_1000532_pt1 | contig 113002 bp, 94 predicted proteins | sample NOBtaG_FD_193484 | JGI IMG/M metagenome (GOLD analysis project Ga0268299, IMG submission 193484) | Activated sludge microbial communities from bioreactor in Nijmegen, Gelderland, Netherland - NOB reactor | ecosystem: Engineered > Bioreactor > Aerobic > Activated sludge | place: Netherlands...
AGGCGAGCGGCCGAGCGAAGGCAAGCATCGGTAGCTGCGTGCTTGCCACCGTCCGATTCGCACCGCCCCCTCTGCGAAGCCGAAGGCGAGCGGCCGAGCGAAGCGAGCGGGGGAAAGGAGGCTCCGGGCGGCTTCGCCGCCCGGAGGAAAGGGGGCAGCGCCCCCTTTCTAGTAACTGAAGGCGATACCAGCCTTGCCGATCCAGTAGCCGCCGTTCCCCTTGTTGGCGTCGGCCAGCGTTCCGCTGAGCGCCATGTAGTCGACCGCCGCGCTCGCGCTCCACGAGCCGTAGTCGCTCGAGATGAAGCTGAGCGGCACGCTCGCGACGAGGCCCGCGTCGAAGTAGCCGAAGGTGTCGTCGGACTCGCCGGGTACCTCGTAGTAGTCCGACACCGAGAGGCCGACGGTCAGCGGCAGCGCCAGGGTCAGCGGGTACTCCGCCTCCTCGAAGAGCACCACGCTCGGCTTCACGCCGAGGCCGAGGTAGATGCCTTCCTGGTCGCCGAACGCCGTGTTGTCGACCTCGAAGGCCCACAGCATCGACGGGTTGAGCGCGAAGGCGCCGAGCAGCTCGGAGTCGTCGAACGCGATCGTCCAGTCGAGCTCCTGCGCGACCGGGAAGGCGCCGTTGGGGAAGGTGTAGGCTGCGTACGAGATGTTGGTCGACACGAAGCCCCACAGGCCGACGGTGAAGCCGACCAGCACGTCGGACTCGAACCAGTTCGCCGGACCGCTCACCGCGAGCGTCTGCTCGCTCTGCACGCTGTTCCAGCTGCCGAGCGAGAAGTCGATGTTGTCGATCACGCCGTAGCCGATGTCCTCGGCGAGGCGGAACGTCACGCCGCCGTAGGGCTGCCAGATGAAGCCGTTGCGCTCCTGCAGGATGCCACGGAAGAAGTACGCGGTGGTGAAGTCGGAGCCGACGCTCAGCGACACCTTGCCGTTGTTGGTGGCCGCTGGCTCGGCGGTCGTGGCCGGAGCACTGCCCGCCTCGACGGTGCCGGCCGGTGCAGGCTCCTCACCCCAGGCGGCAAGGGGTGCTGTCACGAGGCACAGGGTGACGGCGAGGCTCCTGAAGAGCGCACCACGTGCGCGCGGATGGGTCGCAAACATCGTATCTCCTCTCTTCGAATGGCTAGGGACGGACGCGTGCGGTGCGTCCGCAGGTCGCGGTAGCGGGGAGCAACGCGCATGCCGTGAAGCGCCACCGGATTGTCCCGCACTTGCGTCATCGAGGCGTCATCTCGTGCACGACGCGCAGGCAGTGCCCGTTCGCTGGGCAGCAGACGGCTCGATCGCGGGCAGTCAGGTGCTCTGCGAGCGTCGATACGCGCGCCAGCCGCCGTGCCGCGTGATGTCCTCGGCGTCGCGGACGGCCCAGGGCTCGCACAGGAAGCCTCGCCGCGCGCTGCCGTCGGCGAGCGCGACGCTGCCGATGGCGAGCGGTGCCGGCACGCGTGCGACGAGCTCTCCGAACTTGGTACTTGAGAGGCGCCAGACCTCGACCTCGATGCCCGGCCCCGCGAAGCCCGGCTCGCGCACCAGGCCCGGCTTCGGGGGGGTCGTGCCGGACAAGGCGTAGAGCCGGTAGTCGGGCGCCGTGCGGGTCGCGAGGACGAGGATCGCGCCGCGCTCGCGGAGCTCGTGGTTCAGCGGCTCGCCCTGGAGGTGCGCCCCGACGACGACGAGGTCCACGCCGTCGCCGGTCGAGGCACCGGGCGGGGTCTGGTCGGGCAGCGGCGTGCGCGCTACGCCGGAGCTCGGCTCGAGCGCGCGATGCAAGCGGTCGGCCAGCACTGCGAGGTCGTCGTCGCAGAACGCGGGTGCGACGAGGGTCACGCCGAACGGCAGCCCGCGCGTCCCGAAGCCGGCGGGGATCGCCACCGCGCAGCAGTCGAGCAGGTTCACGAAGTTGGTGTACGTGCCGAGGTTGACGTTCCGCCCGAGCGGGTCGGCGAGCACGTCGTCGACGCGGTAGATCGTCGGCGCGGTCGGCAGCAGCAGCGCGTCGACGGCGGCCCAGGTGTCCTCGCAGCGGCGCCGCAGCGCCGCGATCCGGTGGCTCGCACGGAACGCATCCGCCGCGTGGTGAGCGCGAGCGCCCGAGAGGATCGTCCGCAGCGCGGGCTCGAGAGCGTCGCCGTGCGCGTCGAAGGTGTCCTCGAGGGTCGCGAGACGCTCGGCGACCAGCGCGCTGCCGTACAGCAGGCGCGCCGCCTCGCGAAACGGCGCGAATTCGAAGGGGACGCAGCGAAAGCCGGCCGCCGTCGCGATCTCGATTGCGCGGGCGTACAGCGCCGCCGCGTCGCCGTCGCCGAAGAACTCCCGGTCCGCCGGTGCGAGCACGCCGAGCGTGGCGCCGTTCGCCGGCAGGCGGCGGGTCTCCGCCGGGCGCGCGAACGGGTCGCTCGGATCGAAGGCCGTGGCGAGGCGGCGCACCAGGTCGGCCTCGGCGACGCTCGTCGCGAGCACGCTCACGCAATCGATCGAGCGCGCCGCCGGCACGACCCCGGTCGTGCTGAGCAGCCCGCGCGTCGGCTTCACCCCGACGACGTGGTTGAACGCCGCCGGCACGCGGCCCGAGCCCGCGGTGTCGGTGCCGAGCGCGAACGGCACGAGCCCGCGCGCGACCGCGACCGCCGAGCCCGAGCTCGAGCCGCCGGACACGTAGTCCGAGTCGAACGCGCAGCGCGGCGCACCGAAGGGCGAGCGCACGCCGACGAGCCCGGCCGCGAACTGGTCGAGGTTCGTCTTGCCGACGACGAGCGCGCCGGCGGCGCGTAGCCGCGCCACCACCGCGGCGTCGGTCCCGGCCGCGTACGCCGTCTGCGGAAAGGCACAGGTGGTCGCCAGCCCCGCACAGTCGATGTTGTCCTTGACGGCGAAGGGCACGCCCCACAGCGGCAGGACGCCGCGTGTGGCCGGGTCGAGGGCGCGGGCCTCGGCGCGGACCGCGTCGCGCGTCCGGAGCGCGATCCAGACGGCGGGGTCGGGGCAGGCGTCGATGCGCGCGAAGACCTCGTCGACCACCTGCGCGGGGGCGCACCCGTCCGCGTACGCCGCGCGCAGGCCGGCGATCGTCGGCGTTAGCGTGCTCGCGCTCACGCGCCGGCCTCCGTCGCGAGCACCAGCAGGCGCTGGCCGCCCTGCACCGTGCGGCCCGGCTGGCAGAGGATCTCGGTGACGACCCCGCCCACGGGCGCCGCGACGTCCATCTCCATCTTCATCGACTCGAGCACCACCACCACCTGCCCGGCCTCGACCCGCTCCCCGGGAGAGACACGCACCTGCCAGACGTTGCCCGGCACCGGGGCGCACGCCGCCTCGTGGCCCGGGGCGAGCACCTCCTCGTCGCCGGCCGGCGGCGCGAGCCCGTCGTCGGCGACGTAGGTCGCGAGCCCGAGCGCCTGCCAGCGCTCGCGCTCCGCGGCGAACGCCGCCTGCTGGCGCTCCTTGAAGGCTGCGATCGACGACGCGTTCTCGGTGAGGAAGCGACGGTAGTCGGCGAGGCGGAAGCGCGCCGGCTCGACGCGCAGATCGTACGCACCGTGCGGGAAAGCGTCGCGCGCGTCGAGCAGCTCCGCACCGCTCACCGGGAAGAAGCGGATCTCGTCGAAGAAGCGCAGGAGCCACGGCGCGTCCGCGACGAAGCGCTCGGTGCGGTGCCAGGTGTTCCACATCTGCACCGTGCGGCCGACGAACTGGTAGCCGCCGGGACCCTCCATGCCGTACACGCACAGGTACGCGCCGCCGATGCCGACGGCGTTCTCCGGCGTCCAGGTGCGCGCCGGGTTGTACTTGGTCGTGACCAGGCGGTGGCGCGGATCGACCGGCGTCGCGACCGGCGCACCGAGGTAGACGTCGCCGAGGCCGAGCACGAGGTAGCTCGCGCCGAACACGATCTGCTTGACGGCGTCCTCGTCGGCGAGGCCGTTGATGCGCCGGATGAACTCGATGTTGGAAGGGCACCACGGCGCGTCCGGGCGCACCAGCTCCTGGTACTTGCGGATCGCGAGCTGCGTCTGCTCGTCGTCCCACGACAGCGGCAGGTGCACGACGCGCGTCGGCACATCGATCTCGTCCACCGCTGGCAGCGCCGCGAGGTGCTCGTCGAGGATCGCGTCGAGGCGCGCGCGTTCCAGCACGCGCGCGTCGAAGTGGAGCTGCAGCGAGCGGATGCCGGGCGTCAGGTCGAGCAGGCCGGGTACGCGCGCCGAGCGCAGGCTCTCCATCAGCGCGTGCACCTGGAAGCGGAGACCCAGATCGAGCACCGGCTCGCCGAGCTCGACGAGCAGCGAGTCGTCGCCGCTCGGGCGGACGCAGACGGCGGTGCCGCTCGCCTCGGTGCGGCGCAGCACGGCGGAGCCGGGGCTCGGGCGGGGGCGTCGTCTCGCCGTGCTGCCGTTCGCCGCTTGCGGGGCTGCATCGGGGAACACGCCACCCGGCGCGGACGGCGATGTCGGTTCCGCCGCGCCGGGAGCTGCCGACGCGGCGAGCGACGCGATCATGTCGTCCTGTGCGGCGCGCAGCGCGCGCGCCTCGCCCGCGTCGAGCAGTCGGAAGCGCACCGTGTCGCCCGGCGCGAGCTGGCCGAGCTTCCACAGCTCCGCCTGTACCACCGTCACCGGGCAGACGAAGCCGCCGAGGCTCGGGCCGTCGGGGCCGAGCAGGATCGGCATGTCGCCGGTGAAGTCGAGCGTGCCGATCGCGTACGCGTTGTCGTGGATGTTCGACGGGTGCAGCCCGGCCTCGCCGCCGTCGCTGCGCGCCCACGCGGGCTTCGGTCCGATCAGCCGCACGCCGGTGCGCGCGCTGTTGAAGTGCACCTCGTAGGTCGCGTCGAACAGAGTCGCGACGTCGTCCTCGGTGAAGAAGTCGGGCGCGCCGTGCGGCCCGTAGAGCACCCCGAGCTCCCATGCGTGCGCGAGCGCCGGACGCAGCTCGGGCGCGAGCGCTGGGCCGAGCGGCTCCGCGCCGCCGGGTGCGCGCAGCCGCAGCACGTCGCCCGTGCGCAGCACGCCGGTCGCGTGCCCGCCGAAGCGTCCGAGCGCGAAGGTGGCGCGGCTGCCGAGGTAGAGCGGCGCGTCGAAGCCGCCGCGCACCGCGAGGTAGGCGCGCTGCCCCGCGCCCTGCACCTTGCCGAGCTTCAGCTCCTGCCCCGCGGCGACGGCGAGCGGCGCGAGCCAGGGTACGAGCGCGCCGTCGAGCGTCGCCGTCATCTCGGCGCCCGCGAGGCAGACGACGCACGCGTGGTTGAAGCGCAACGTCGGCCCCGCGAGCGTCATCTCGAGCGCCGCCGCGTCCGGCGCGTTGCCGAGAAGACGGTTCGCGAGCCGGTGCGACAGCGGATCCATCGGCCCGCTCGGCGGTACGCCGACGTTCCAGTACCCGACGCGTCCCGGCCAGTCCTGCAGGCTCGACTGCGCTCCCGGCGCGAGCACGTCCACGGTCGGTGGCACGTAGGCGAACGACCCGAGCGCGCGCGTGCTGACGCGTCCCGACGCGAGCACGTCCGACGCCGCGATCGCGCGCAGGTAGTCGAGATTGGTCTCGATGCCGTGCACGGCGGTGCGTGCGAGCACGTCGCGCAGCTTCGCGAGCGCGTCCGTGCGATCGTCCGCGCGGACGATGATCTTGGCGAGCATCGGGTCGTAGAACGGGCTCACCTCCGAGCCGGTCTCGACCCAGCCGTCGACGCGCGCGTCGTCCGGCAGCGTCACCTCGGTGAGGCGCCCGGCGCACGGCAGGAAGCCCTTGCCCGGGTCCTCCGCGTAGAGACGCACCTGGATGGACGCGCCGCGCGGCTCGGGCACGAGGCGCGCGAGGCCCGGCAGCTCGCCCGCCGCCTGCCGGACCATCCACTCGACGAGGTCGACGCCGGTCACCTCCTCGGTGACGCCGTGCTCGACCTGGAGCCGCGTGTTGACCTCGAGGAACGAGAACGTGTCGCGGGCGTCGTCGTAAATGAGCTCGACCGTGCCCGCGGACTCGTAGGCGACGTGGCGGCCGAGGCGTACCGCCGCGTCGAGCATCGCGGCGCGCGTCGCCGCGGGCAGGTGCGGTGCGGGCGTCTCCTCGACGACCTTCTGGTTGCGTCGCTGCAGCGAGCAGTCGCGCTCGCCGAGCGCGATCACGGTGCCGGCACCGTCGCCGAAGATCTGCACCTCGACGTGGCGCGCGCGCTCGACGTACTTCTCGAGGTAGACCGAGTCGTCCTTGAAGTTGCTCTTGCTCAGCCGGCGCACGGTCTCGAAGAGCGCCGGCAGCTCGTCCGCCGAGCGGCAGAGCTGCAGGCCGATGCCGCCGCCGCCCGCCGAGCTCTTGATCATCACCGGGTAGCCGATGCGCTGCGCCTCGGCGCGCGCCTCGTCGAGGTCGCGCAGCACGGCGGTGCCTGGCAGCAGCGGCACGCCGCAGGCGAGCGCGGCCTCGCGCGCGGTGTGCTTCAGGCCGAAGACGCGGAGGTGCTCGGGGCGTGGGCCGATGAAGCGGATGCCGCTTGCGGCGAGCCGCTCCGCGAAGCCCGCGTTCTCGGAGAGGAAGCCGTAGCCAGGATGCACCGCCTCGGCGCCGGTCGCGAGGCACGCCGCGACGATGCGCTCGACGTCGAGGTAGCTCTCCGCGACCGGCGGCGGTCCTACGCACACGGCCTCCGACGCCTGCCGCACGTGGCGCGCGTGACGATCCGCCTCCGAGTAGACCGCGACGCTCGCGACGCCCATGCGATCGAGCGTGCGCTGGATGCGGCACGCGATCGCGCCGCGGTTGGCGATCAGGACCTTGCGGAACATCGTTCAGCCGCGCGCGGAGCCGTGGGCGGGAAAGATCAGCACCTCGATCGGCGTCGGATCGTAGGCGTTGCACGGGTTGTTGAGCTGCGGGCAGTTCGAGATCAGCGCGATCACGTCCATGTGCGCGATCAGCTCGACGTACTTCCCCGGGCCCGACACGCCGTCGGCGAAGGTCAGGCCGCCCTCGGGCGTGATCGGCACGTTCATGAAGAAGTTGATGTTGTGCGCGATGTCGCGCTTGGTGAGCCCGAGGTGGTCGTTCTCCGCGACCGCGAGCAGCCAGGAGTCGCGGCAGGCGTGCATGGTCTTCTTCGCGAGCGCGTAGCGCACCGTGTTGGACTCGGTCGCACACGCGCCGCCGAGCGTGTCGTGGCGTCCGACGGTGTCGGCGACGATCTCGAGCAGGACGTTGCCGCCGGTCGAGAGCAGCTTCGTGCCGACGCCGAGGTAGACGTTCCGCTGCGCGCGGATCGTGTCGACCGCGCTGTAGCGGTCGGCGGGATCGGCGGCGGAATAGAAGAGCGTGTCGGCTGCCTGGTTGCCGCGCAGGTCGACGATGCGCAGCGTCTGGCCGCGGTCGACGACGTGCATCCAGTAGTCTCCGGCCGGCACCACCTTCCGGTAGCTCGCGCTCGCGGGATCGAGCTCGCTCGTCTTCAGCACGCTCCGCTCCTCGCGCCCGGGTGCGCGCACAGGTGATGGAGGCGGTTGTTCTCGAAGCCGCGGCCGTTCTCGGGGCGGAAGCTCCGGCAGTAGTCGTCGTCCGCGACCGGAGCCGCGCGTCCGATGCGGTAGATCACCGGCTTGCGCGGATACTCGGCAGACGGGTCGAGCGGGTGCGGGCACGTGTGCAGCAGCACCAGCGTGTCCATCTCGAAGCGCAGGACGACGCGCGCGCCGGCGTGCGAGCCGTGCGGATCGAAGGTCATCGCGCCGTCGGCGGCGACCGCGACCTTGCTGAACCAGTTGACGTTCGCGGCCAGGTCGCGCCGTCCCAGGCCGTACTTGCCGCCCTCGACGAGGAAGCTGTCGTGGCCGTTCTGCGTCCAGTCGTTGCGGTAGTCCTGATAGCTCTGCGTGCCCCAGCGTTCGTCGATCATCGCCTTGGTCGTGCTGCCGCAGACGGTGTCGTGCCAGCCGGTATCGTCCTCGACGATCGAGCAGAAGATGCGGCCCATGTCGGAGTAGAGGCAGTTGCCGCGCGTCAGCTTGAAGGTGTGCTGGCACTTCAGCGTGTCGGGAGCGTTGTAGCGCTCGAGCAGGTTGTCGGGGTTGTAGAAGAGCATGCCGACGTTCGCGCCGCCGTCGCGATCGACGAGCTCGAGCGTCGTCCCGCTGCGCAGCACGAACGACCAGTGCTTGCCGCCCTCGATGGTCTCCTCGTAGAGGACGTCGTTCGTCGTCTTGCCTGGCGTCATCGGCCGCACCCTCCGAGTCTGCGAAATGCCCTGGTGGGGATTCGCGATCCCGGTGGACACGGCGAAGAGGTCCACCGGGGCGCTTCGTCCCCAGCTCGATCCTCCCGGGCTTTTGTCCCGCCGTGTGGCCGCACCGCCGGTGCCGGCTTGCGACCCTCGGACCAGCCGCGCGGCGGCGCCGCGCCGGAACCCTAGTCGCGACGCGGATCGGAGCGAGAAGCATGCCACGGGCGTGCGGCGACATTCTCTCGTGTCGCCGACGCGAAGCGGCGCGCGCATTCGATCGCGCTGCCTGCACGATGCGCAGCGTGATCAAAATGCGGGCGGCGCATGCCGACCGGATGAGCGCGTGCGACCGCGCGCCGAGCGCTTCGATGCGCGTCGGCGATGGCACCCGAGTTGCTGCCAGCGCCCGACGGCCACGCCGCGAGCGACGGGAAGGTCGGTCGCCGCGCAAGGCTCTTCCGATCCGCGATCCGCGTCGTCCGACGACACGACAGACAGACAGGAGAGAGGGGACGCCCATGAAGAGGATGCTCACGCTCGCGGCTGCGGTCGCGGTGCTCGCGCTCGCTGGCGGCGAGGCGGTCGCCAAGGAGCCGCTCAAGATCGGCTACAGCGACTGGCCCGGCTTCACCGCGTGGGAGATCGGCAAGGTCAAGGGGATCTTCAAGAAGAACGGCGTGGACGTCGAGCTGGTGTGGTTCCCCGTCTACACCGACTCGCTGACCGCGCTGAACACCGGCCGGCTCGACGGCAACCTGCAGACCTGGAGCGACACCATGGCGCCGCTCGCCGAGGGGATCGACCTGAAGGTCGTGCAGGTGCTCGACAACTCGTTCGGCAACGACGCGATCGTCGCGAAGCCGGGGATCGAGTCGGTGAAGGACCTGAAGGGCAAGACCGTCGGCACCGAGCTCGCGACCGTCGACCACTTCATGCTGCTCAAGGCGCTCGCGATGAACGGCATGACCGAGAAGGACGTCGTGTACACCAACCTGACCGTCGGCGACGCCGCAGCCGCGTTCGTCGCGGGGAAGATCGACGCCGCCGCGATCTGGCAGCCGTGGATCGCGCAGATCCAGCGCGAAGGGAAGGGCAAGGTGATCTTCAGCTCGGCCGACATCCCCGGCCTGATCCCCGACCTCCTCGTGTTCCAGAAGAAGGTGCTCGACGAGCGCTCGGACGACGTCCAGGCGGCCGTCAAGTCGTACTTCGAGATCGTGGACTTCATCCGGACCAACGAGGACGAGGCGGTGGCGATCATGGCGAAGGTCGTCGAGCAGCCGCCCGCCGACTACAAGGCCTTCATGCCGGGGACGAAGTTCTTCGACCTCGAGCAGAACCTGAACGCGTTCGCGAAGCGCGACGACGACACGTCGCTGTACGGCAGCGGCAAGACGATCACCGAATTCCTGAAGAGCACGGATCAGATCAAGAAGATCCCCGACTACGGTGCGGCGCTCGAGCCGAAGTACGTCGAAGCGCTGAAGAAGTGATCCCTTGGCCGGCCTGCCGAACGTCCGTCCCGAGGACCTGAGCGCGGTTCTGCCGGCGTCGCCCGCGGCCTCGTCCACGGAGGCGCGGCCGGCGTCGGCGCCGCCGCGCGGGAGTCGCGTGCGCTGGTTCGCGCTGCGCCGCGACATCCCGCAGGCGGCGTACTCGACGCTCGCGGTCGCGAGCTTCGTCCTCGCGTTCCTGTTCTGGGAGTGGGTGAGCCACCAGGGCTTCGTCAATCCGGTGTTCGTCCCGTCGCCCGAGAAGGTCTGGGCTGCGGCGCGCGACTTCGTCGCCGACGAGGGGATCCGCAAGGACATCCAGGTGAGCTTCCTGCGCGTCAGCGCGGGCTTCCTGCTGTCGGCGGTGATCGCGATCCCGCTCGGCGTGCTGATCGGCGCGTTCAAGGTGGGCGAGGGGCTGGTGCAGCCGCTCGCCGAGTTCGTGCGCTACATCCCGGTCCCGGCGCTGATCCCGCTGATGATGGTGCTGTTCGGCATCGGCGAGATGCCGAAGGTGATGCTGATCTTCGCCGGCACGTTCTTCCAGATGCTGCTCATGGTGGCCGACGAGGTGCGCCGCGTGCCGTACGACCTGGTGCAGGTGAGCTACACCATGGGCGCGAAGCGGCGCGAGATCATCGGCAAGGTGCTGTGGCCCGCGTCGCTGCCGGGTGTGTTCGATGCGCTCCGGCTGTGCAACGGCTGGGCGTGGACGTACCTCGTCGTCGCCGAGCTGGTCGCGGCGAACGAGGGCCTCGGCTACCGCATCCTGAAGTTCTCGCGCTTCCTGCAGACGCCGAAGATCTTCGTCTACCTCATCCTGCTCGGGGTGATCGGCCTGTCGCTCGACATGCTGTTCCGCTGGGCGCACCGCCGCTTCTTCCCGTGGGCGGCGGCGGAGCGCGCATGAGCGACGCGAAGCTCGAGATCCATGGCGTCGAGAAGGTCTTCACGACGCGCACCAAGACGACGCAGGCGCTCTCGCCGACGAGCTTCGACGTCGCCGACGGCGAGTTCGTGTCGCTGGTCGGCCCGTCGGGCTGCGGCAAGTCGACCTTGCTCTACGTGATCGCCGGGCTCGAGGACGCGACCGCCGGCGAGGTGCTGCTCGACGGCCGTCCGCTGCGCGGCCCGGGCGCCGACCGCGGCATGGTCTGCCAGAGCTACAACCTGTTCCCCTGGCTCACGGTGCTCGAGAACACGTCGTTCAGCCAGACGCTCGCCGCGAACCACCTGCTCGAGGCAACCATCGCCGAGGTGCAGGAGCGGATCGAGCGCGTGCACATGCTGCTCGAGCTGATGGGCCTCGGCGACTTCCGCCACGCCTACCCGAAGGAGCTCTCGGGCGGCATGCGCCAGCGCGTCGCCATCGCGCGTGCCCTCGCCAACGACCCCGCCGTGCTGCTCATGGACGAGCCCTTCGGCGCCCTCGACGCGCAGACCCGCGAGGAGATGCAGGAGCTGCTGCTGCTCGTTCGCCTGCACTGGGGCAAGACGATCCTCTTCGTCACGCACGACGTCGACGAGGCGATCTTCCTCTCCGACCGCATCATCGTGATGTCGCCGCGTCCCGGCCGCGTGCGCGCCGACTTGCGCGTCGACCTGCCGCAGCCGAGGACGCTCGAGCAGAAGCTCGATCCGGAGTTCCTGCGGCTGAAGCGCGAGATCGTGGGGTACCTGCACGAGTCGCGCTCGCCTACGGCGGTGCGGGAGGAGCTGCTGCGGAGGATGTTCGGGAAGGACGGCGAACGGGCGACGGGGTGAGCGTGGCGGGGGCGCGCGCAGGGTGATTCAGGCCCGCGAAGGGTCGAGCAGACGCAGACTCGGGAACCACGGCGCGAAGTGGCGCGGGTTTCGCGTGATCAAGCCGCGATGGCGGACGGCGAACGCGCCGATGAGGATGTCCGCGATCGGGCGCTCGGGCCCGACGCGAGCTCGCCGGCCACTCACGTAGAGCTGCCAGGCGACGAAGGCCGCACGGGTATCCGCATCCTCCCAGGGCTCGGAAGCGCCGGCGCCGAGGTGACGGAGGAACGTGTCGAGAGCGTCGCGACGGCCGCCGACGGCTGGTGCGAGCTCGACGATGGTCACGGGGCATACGACCAGGCCTTCACTCTGACGACGCGTGAGCATGCGTGCGGAGACTTCCCCGAACTCGGGATCGTCCTGGCCGACGTCGATCAGGACGCAGGTATCCACGACCCAGCCGCTCACGCGCCGTCTCCGCCGCGGAGAAGCCTCATCCAGTCGCGAGTGGTGCGCGGCCCCCCGCGCGCCCTGGGATTGAACTGCTTCATGAAGCCGCGCATGGCGGCTGCACCGAGCGGCTTCTCGTCGGTTTCGATCGTGACGCGACATTCATGTAGAATCATCTGTCCAATCGGGCCGTGTAGCTGCCCGATCGCATCGGCGACGGCGCCCTCGACGTGAGCGATCTGCGAAGGCTCCCTGCGACGCTCCGTGGCGCATCGGCCCCGTCCCCACCCTTGACCCGCCCCCGCCCCGGCGCTCTCCTCGCGCATGGACGCCGAATCCATCCCCGTCCCCTCGCTGCGCAGCCCCGAGCGCGACGACATCCCCGGCCTGCCCGAGTGGCTCACCGAGCTGCACCTGCACGTCGGCGGTGCCGTCGCGCCGCACGTGCTGTGGGAGATGGCGCACGCGCAGGGGATGAAGCTGCCGGTGCGGAGCTACTTCGAGTTCGTCGACCTCGTCACCTCGAGCCCGGACAAGGTCAAGAGCCTCGACGACTACCTCGCGATCCTGCACCGCTGGACGGAGCGCATCCAGTCGGGGCCGGCGTCCATCGAGCGTGCGGTCTACGAGGTGCTCGCGAAGGAGTACCGCGGCTCGCGCGTGCGCACGATGGAGCTGCGCTTCAATCCGATGAAGCGCAACCTCGGTGGCGAGCAGGACCTCGACCACATCATCCACGCTGCGCTGCGCGGGCTCGACCGCGCCTGCCTCGAGTACGAGCTGCGCGCCGGGCTGATCTTCTGCCTGGCGCGCGAGTTCCCGACCGAGCTGAACGAGATCATCGTCGACAAGGCGGTCCGCTACCGCGGGCGGGGCGTCGTCGGCATCGACCTCGCGGGCACCGAGAGCCGCCGGCCGGAGCTCGATCCCGCCGCCGCCGAGCGCTTCGCGGGTCTCTTCGCGCGCGCCCGCGACGCGGGGCTCGGGACGACGGTGCACACCGGCGAGACGCCGCACACCGACGCGGGCGGCGTCGTCGCGGCGATCGAGCTGCTGCGCCCGCAACGGATCGGCCACGGGATCCGCGCCGCTTACAGCGACGAGGCGATGCGTCGCATCGTCGAGGCGAACGTCGTGCTCGAGATCTGCCCGACCTCGAATCTGCACACGCGCGCGGTGAGCGGGCTCGAGGAGCTGCGCTTCATCCTGCGCACCTTCGTCGCGCACGGCGTCCGGTTCACGATCAACACCGACGCGACCTACACGCTCGGCACCGACCTGCGGCGCGAGGTCGAGCTCCTCGCGCGCGCCGGGATCCTCTCGTCCGACGAGATCGCGCGCTGCTTCGCGGTCGCCGCCGAGGCGTCGTTCCTCGCGCGCTGAGCGGGCGGGGCGCGACGTCGCCGGCCCGCGTGGCCGTGCCGGCTCGAGTGCCTTGGCCGGCTCGCGTGGCTGTGCCGGCGCGTGTGCGAACGCAGCTCAGGCCTCGCGTCGCTCGTCGGGCTCGAGGGAGCACCCTTCGCGAAACGGCAGGGTCGAGAGCTCGATGCGCCACGGGGCGTCGGCGCCGCGGCGTCGTCCGAGCGAGATCTCGAAGTCGAGCAGCGCGATCAGGCCGTCGCGACAGTTGCTGCGCGCCGCGCCCAGGTGGAGCAGCGAGGCGGCGGTCTCGAGCCGGGCCTCGCGCCGCGGGCGCACGAACAGGAACCAGTCGCCGGCCGCGACCAGGTAGCGACCGTCGTCGCCGCGCCACGCGCACCAGTCGCCGAGGCTGCCGGGGACGCGTCGCCACCGCTCGCGGTACGACAGGTGCACGCCGTCCTCGACGATCTCCTCGCCCTGGAACGTGAGGCGTCCCTCGTCGGGCACGCCGGTGGGCGGCTGGAAGGTGACCTCGCGCTCCCAGCGGCAGAGGGCGCCGTCGAGCGCCGTCCGGCCGGCGAAGCCGTCCTGCTGTGCGAGCACGGCGAGCTCGTCGCACGCGTACTCGTCGAGGCGGGTGCGGTCACGGCGCACCGCGCGTAGCGACGGAACACGGATGTCCGCGAACAGGGTCGGCGTCTGCAGCCAGAAGACGCGCGTCGTCGTGTCGCGCGGCGCGTCGGGAGTCTCCAGCGAGAGGCGCTGCCAGAGGCCGCACAGGCTCCGGGGAACCTGCCCCGACGGCGGGACGCTGCCGGTTGCGCACGCGCTCGCGGGATTGCCGGACATGCGGAAGGTCCGCCAGCACGCTCCGTGCCGGGTCCCTGGGCGCGCGCGCCGGCACGGAGCGCCATTCCCTGCGTCGATCCGTGCTCGTTTGCTGGGCGCTGCCCGCGCGGGCGGCGCCGGCTCGTCCGCATCGGCCGACGGATCGGACCGCACGCGCTGGCTCGGCCCTTCGCGGAGGCGCGCGTCTCGGCCGGGTCGCGGTCGGGGTGGGTGGGCAGGGGATCCCCGCTGGCGGGATCCTGGTGTGACGCCAGCGTGGCTGCTGTGCGCCTTGTTCGTCGCGCGCCGCGCAGACCGCGCACGCTCAAGCGCGGATGCAAGGAGGTCGATCTCGTGGAGGCGGGCCGAATCGTCCGCCCAGTGCCATGCCCAGACGCAACGCCATCACTCCGACCGGCTCGACGATCCTCGTCGTCGACGACGACGAGTCGATCCTGGACTCGGTGCGCGCCCTGCTCGAGCGCGAGGGGCATCGCGTGCTCACGGCGCAGAGCGGCGAGCAGGCGCTGGAGATCGTCAAGACCAACGAGCTGCAGCTTCTCGTGGTCGACTACTTCATGCCGCGGATGTCGGGCGCCGAGCTCATCGAGGAGATCCGCCGGTTCGACCCGCTGGTGCAGATCGTGCTGCAGACGGGCTATGCCGGCGAGAAGCCGCCGCGCGAGATGATCGCCGCCCTCGACATCCAGGGCTATCACGACAAGGGGCGCGGCCCGGCCGATCTGCTCACCTGGGTCGACGTCGCGCTCAAGGCGCACCGCACGCTGCAGCGCCTCGAGGAGCGCGAGCGCCTCCAGGCCGAGCTCGTCGCCAACGTGTCGCACGAGTTCCGCACGCCGCTGAACGTGATCGGCGGCTACGCCGAGCTGCTCGCGGACGGCGCCTTCGGCGCCCTGCAGCCGGAGGCGATCGAGGTGCTCGAGCGAGTCCAGGGTGCCTGCCGGGAGCTGAGCGATCTGGTGAGCGACTTCCTGCGTTACGCTCGCGTCCAGGCCGGGGTCGAGTCGGTCGGCGCGGAGCCGATCGATCTGCCCGAGCTCGCCGAGGAGCTGGTACGGCTCGGCGTCGTTCTGGTCGGCGACCAGAAGACGGTCGCGGTGGAGGCGGCGCTCGAGGACGGCGTCGCACGTGCGTCGTCGGACGCGGTCAAGCTGCGGACGATCCTCCGCAACCTGATCTCGAACGCGGCCAAGTTCACCGCGGCGGGCTCGATCCACATCTCGTTCACGCGGGCGGGCGCCGACGGGCTCGTGGTCCGGGTCGCCGACAGCGGCACCGGGATCGCGCCCGAGGACCTCGACCTCATCTTCGAGCCCTTCCGCCAGGTCGACGGCTCGACGACGCGCGCGCACGGCGGCATCGGCCTCGGCCTCGCGCTGTCGCGCAAGCTCGCGCGCATCCTCGGCGGGACCCTTGGCGTCGAGAGCACGGTCGGCAAGGGCTCGACGTTCACGCTGACACTGCCCGGAGCGCTCCTCGAGCACGGCCTGCCCCGCGCCTCCTGCGCGCGGTCAAGGGTCGCCTGATCGTCGAGGAGACGCACGCCGTGCGCGGATCGCTCGCCATCCGCCAGCTCGTGTGGCCGGTTCTCGCCGCGATCGGCGCGGCGGCGACGTACACCCTCGCGAGCTCACCATACGATCTCGACCTCCTCGCGTGGCTCGCGCCACCGCTGCTGCTCGTGCCCGCGTCGCGGCTGTCCGGCGTGCGTTCGGCGCTCCCGGGGCTGGTGTTCGGCTGCGCGATCGCGGTCGGCATCACGTCGTGGGCGGCGCACGGCGTGCTCGCCTACTTCGCGGTCGGCCGCGGGATGGCGCTCGCGCTGGCGGGCGTCGTGTGGCTGCTCTACGGCGGCCTGCCGTACGCTCTGCTCACCGCGGCGTACGCCTCGGCCGCGCGGCGCGTGCGGACGAGCGCGCGTCCGGCGCTCGCGGCGATCCTCTGGGTCGCGGTCGAGATGCTCCGCTCCGCGCCGCCTCTCGGGCTGCCGTGGGGGCTCCTGTCGCACACCCAGTGGCGCCGCGTGACGCTGATCCAGATCGCCGACGTGCTCGGCGCGTACGGGGTGACGTTCGTCGTGGTGTTCGTCGGCATGAGCGCCGCGCTGGCCGTGCGCGCGCACGACTTCCCTTCGTCGCCGGGCGGCGCGCGAGCGCGGCTCTGGCGCGCGGCGCCGGCGGTCGTGGTGCTCGCGCTGGTCCTCGCGTACGGCGCCGCATCGCGCGCCGCGACGACCGAGGGGGCGCGCGAGACGCGGATCGCGGTGGTTCAGGGCGACGTTCCGCACGCCGAGCGCTGGCAGCGGGCGCGCAGCGAGCGCGCGCTGGGCAGCTACCTGCGCCTCACGTCGCAGATCGACGCGACCCGGCGCGCACCCGACTTGATCGTGTGGCCCGAGAACGCCGTCGACCTCTATCTCGACACGCAGCCCATGCTGCTCGCGGCCCTGCGCGGGCTCGCGACGCGCAGCGGCGCGTCCGTCCTGATCGGCGCGCCGCGCCTCGCCGCTCCGGGCATCGCGCGCAACTCGGCCTATCTGATCGACGACGCCGGCGAGGTCCGCGCGACCTACGACAAGCGCCTCCTGGTGCCGTTTGCCGAGGGGGCGGTCTTCCCGGCCACGGCGCACGCGTCGAGCGAGCCCGTGTACACCGGCGGCACCGGCGCGGAGCCGCTCGCGACCGGCGAGCTCTCGCTCGGCGTCCTCATCTGCTTCGAGGTGCTGTTCCCGGACCTGGTGCGCGCCACCGTGCGCCGCGGCGCGAACGTCCTGTTGAACCTCTCGAACGACGCGTGGATGGACGCGGGTGACGGGGCGGCGCCGCGGCAGCACTTCGCGATGTCGGTCCTGCGGGCGGTCGAGATGCGGCGCGCGCTCGTGCGGGTGTCGGCCGGCGGTACCTCCGGCTTCGTCACTGCGCACGGCGACGTGCACGACGTCGTGCCGTGGGGCGAGACGGGACCGTCGGTCGGTGACGTCGCGCTGCACGACGCGCTCACGCCGTACGCGCGCTTCGGCGAAGCGTGGGTCGTGCTCGCCTGTCTCGGGCTGGTCGCCTTCGGTCGGCCGTCACGGCCGGAGGAGTCGTGACCAGCGTGCCCCGGCGCGCGACTCCCGCCGCGACCGTGATCGCCGCGGCCCTGCTCGCGGCACTCCTGGTCGCCGTCGCCGCGAGCTCGGTGGGGTGGATCGGGCGGACGTTCCCCGGCTTCCTGGTGATGGCCAACCGCGTCGTGCCCTCGATCGCCATGCCGACGTGGGCCGACGGCGGCGCAGCGGATCTCTTCCAGCACCAGGTCCTCGCCGTGGAGGGCATCGCGATGACCTCGGCCGAGGAGGTCTACGCCGCCGCGGTGGCGGCAGGCCCGGGGCGGAGCCTCGCCTACACGCTGCGCTCGCCGGGCGGAGACGTGCGTACGTCGCGGGTCGAGAGCCGGGCGTTCTCGCCCGGCGACTTCGCGGGGCTCCTCGGCGCCTATCTGCTGAACGGACTCCTCTTCGGAGCGATCGGGCTGCTCGTCGTCTGGATCAAGCCGCGCGACGCGGCGAGCTGGGGATTCGCGGCGGCGACGCTCTCGACGGCCGTCTTCGTGATCACCGCCGCCGACCTCTACGGGCCGTACCGCTTCTTTCGCCTGCACGTCGCGGCGGAGGTCGGCATCGCGGCGGGATTCCTGCACCTCGCCCTCGTGTTCCCCGTGAACCGGATCCGCCGCCGGCAGCGCTCCGTGCTGGCGGTGCTCTATGGCGCGACGGCGGTCGCGATCCTCGCGTACGAGCTCGTGCTGTGGGATCCGACCGCGTACACGATCGCGCACCTCGCGGCGGTAGGCGCGCAGATCCTCGCGTGCGGCGCGATGATCGCCACGACGCTGTACGGCGTGCTGCGCACGAGCTCTCCGCTGGTGCGGCGCAGGGTCGGAGTCGTCGCGCTCGGTGCTCTCTTCGGGCTCGCTCTGCCGCTCGGCGTGTGGGCGACGTCGGCCGTGCTCGGCGGCGGTGCCTCCATGAACGCGGCGGCGTTGACGGCCTTCTTCTTTCCGCTCGGGCTCGCCTATGCCGTGCTGCAGGCCGATCTGTTCGAGATCGACGTGGTCGTGCGGCGCGCGACGACGTACGCGATCGTGGTCGCGATCACCGCGGCGGCTTACGTCGCACTGCTCGCGCTCGCCGAGTCGCTGCGTGTGCGCACCGACTTCCGGAACGAGCCCGTCCTGCTGGTCGCGTCGAACGTGGTGCTGCTCTTCCTCCTCGCGCCGATTCGCAACCGCGTCCAGGACGTCGTCGACGGGATCTTCTTCCGCCGCTCGTACGATCCGCAGCTTGCTCTCGCGCGCCTCGGTCGCGGGCTCGAGAGCGCGTTGCAGGTGCGCGAGGTCGTCGCGACGACGCGCCAGCTGCTGGCCGAGACGTTCTTCCCGCGTCGCGCGACGCTGCTCGCGATCGCCGGCGACGGCGTCACGACGCTGCCGGGCGAGCCGGCGGCGCCGCGCGCGGTGCTGCCACACGAGTTCGTCGAGCGGCTCGCCGCGGGGCAGGTGCTGGCGCGCTACGAGTGGGAGGACGGCAGTGGGCGTGCGGTGCCGGCCGCGTGGACGGAGCTCGACTGCGAGCTGCTGGTGCCGCTGCGCCGCGGCGAGACGCTCGAGTACGTGCTCGCGCTCGGCGGCAAGGAGTCCGGACGGGCTTACAACCTGCACGACTCGGCGCTGCTGCGGACGATCGCCGGTCAGGTGTCGCTGGCGCTCGCGACCGCGAGCGCGTTCGAGGAGCTCGAGTCGATGAACGCGCGGCTCGAGCAGCAGGTGGCCGAGCGGACGCAGGAGCTCGGTCGGACGAACCTCGAGCTGCGTGCCTCGCTCGACGAGCTGAACGACGCCTACTTCCGTCTCGAGCAGAGCCAGAGGAGCCTGCTGCGCGCCGATCGGCTCGCGACGCTGGGTCGCCTCGCGGCCGGCATCGCGCACGAGATCAACACGCCGCTCGCCGCCGTGCGCAACGCGCTCGCTCTGCTGCACGGGCTCGGCCGCGAGTACGCCGACTCGGTCGGCGATCCGCAGGTGAGCGCGGACGACCACCGTCAGATCGCGGGCGAGATCGTGCAGACGGTCGCCGGAGCGGAGAGCTGGGCGCAGCGCGCGGCGAGCTCGATCGGGCGCATCAAGGCGCACGGGCGCGAGCCGGGCACTCGCGACGAGCGCCCGTTCGCTCTCGGCGACGCGCTCGACGAGGTGGCGGCGCTGCTCGACCACCGCCTGCGCGCCGCCGGCTGCCGGCTCGTGATCGACGACGAGACGCGGGCGATCACGCTCGTCGGCGACGTCGGCGAGCTCACCCACATGCTGCTCAACGTCGTCGACAACGCGATCGGCGCCTACGAAGAGCAGGCGCGGCCCGACGGACGCATCGAGGTGCGCGCCCGCCGCGACGGCGAGGTCGTCGTGCTCACCGTGCGCGACTGGGCAGGCGGCGTCCCCGCGCACGTTGCGCCGCACGTCTTCGACGAGATGTTCACCACCAAGGAGCGCGGCAAGGGGACGGGCCTCGGGCTCTGGATCGCGCGCAACATCGTCGAGAAGGGCTTCGCGGGAACTCTCGAGCTCGACCCTGCGAGCGGCCCCGGCGCATGCTTCCGCGCGCGGCTCGGCACGGCGGCGGCCGCCGCCGTGCGCGCCTCCATGTCGCCCGCCGTGTCGCCCGTCACGGCGTCGCACGATTTCGTGGCCGGAGGTCGTACGGCGGAGGGGATCGCGCCAAAAAATCATACCCCGCCGCACTCGGCTCGATGAGCGATCCGGTCGATCCTCTGGGAATGCCGAAGCGCGCCCGTGTCCCGTCCCGCGTCGTCGCGATCGTGATCTTCGTGGTGGCCGCGTCGAGCCTGCTCGAGGCCCGGCTCGCCGCCGCAGGGTGCGGCTGCAAGAAGGCGCCGCCGGCGGTCGCCTACGTGCGGCCGAGCGTCACGTGGTCGGGCGCGCCGCTGAACCTCTTCCACGAGAAGCTCGCTCCGGGCTCGGCCTACCGTGTGCGCTTCACCAGCAGCTCCGGCACGACCGCCGAGGTCGTGGGCACGGCGGTCGACCGTCGCGACCTCGCCGACGGCGCGGTCAAGACGCACTTGACCGTCGCCGTGCCGGGGCTGCCGCTCGGCCCGGCCGCGATCGAGGTGCTGGACGCCGGCGACGTGCCGGTGCTCGCCGTGCCCGACGAGGACTTCACGGTCGCACCCGCGCCGGTAGCGCTGCCGGCGAGCATGGGCGCAAACCGTTTCGACGGCCACCGCGCGGCGATCGGCCGCGACGGCACCGTCTACGTGAGCGCCGATCTCTCGGCGCTGCGCGAGGCGCGCACGCTCGACCTGTACGGCAAGGGGCTGCCGCTCGGGTTCGAGCTCGACGGGGTCGCGTTCTACAACACGCAGGGCGTGCTGATGCAGCTCCTCGACCAGCCGATGGCCGGGCTCGTGACCTTCGACACGATCGAGGGCGGCAGGTTCGACAGCACGCGGCTGCGCTACTTCCGCCACGAGTTCGAGACGTACTTCCTCGCGCACGGCGAGCGCGCGACGCACGCGATCGACCCGGCCGACCCGGAGTGGCACGTCGACGGCACGCCGCACGTCGACCACGACCACCTGATCGTCGCGCTCGCCGGGAGATGGAAGGACGGCGTCGCCCGTGCGCCCGGCGCGACCGCTCCGTTCACCCTGGTGCTGACCCCGATCAGCGAGAAGGCCGCGCCGAGGCCGTAGCAGCCCGAGGGCCCCGGGCCGCGCCCGCGCCGCTCTCGAGCGGGGGCGCGTCGCCCCTCGCATCGTCGCGTCGGCTTCCCGCCGCGCGACGCCTCTCGTCATGCCGCCGGCGGTGTCGTGCGGGGCGCGGCGCTCGCGGACGGATCGCCCGAGAAGTACGCGCTCGCCGCGGCGCTGCGGCCGCGCACCTCGAGCTTCGCGAAGATGCGCGTCAGGTGTGTCTTGACCGTCTGCTGGCTGACGCACAGGCGGACCGCGATGTCGCGGTTGCTCTCGCCCCGCGCCACGCAGCCGAGCACCTCGCGCTCGCGGCGCGTGAGCAGCGCGAGCCCCTGGTGCTGGCCGGACGCCTGTGCCGCGGCGCGCTGGAAGGTCTCGAAGACCTTCGGTGGCAGCGTCGGATCGACCCACACGCCGCCGGCGCAGACGGCGCGGATCGCCTCGAACACGCCGCGCAGGCGGTTCTGCTTCAGCACGTAGCCGCGTGCGCCGGCCGTCGCGGCGGCGCGCGCGATCTCCGGGCTCGCGAAGCCCGACAGCACCACGATCCGGCTCGCCGGGCTCGCGCGCAGGATGTCGCCGACGAGCGTCGCGAAGCACGCGGTGTGCGGCATGCGATAGTCGAGCAGCACGACGTCGGGCGCGTGGCGCGCGGCGGCGTCGATCGCGCCCTGGCCGTCGCCGGCCTCGCCGGCGATCGCGAGGTCGGCCTGCTTGCCGATCGCCAGGCGGAGCAGCTCGCGGACCATCTCGTGGTCGTCGACGATCAGGATGCGCAGCATGCCTGTGGTGAGCGGCAGCAACATCCGTTCCGCTGCGGGTTCGGCCCGACGCGGGGTGCGCTGCCCGCCCGGGGCGTGTCGCGGCGAGCGCGTGACGCTCGCGCGCCAGTCCGTCGGAATCGTGTCGCTCGCGAGCCGCTCGCGCACGTCGTCCCCGCGCCGTTCTCGAGGCGTCGCGCGGGTGTGGTGCGCTGGCGAACGCGCTAGTGTGACGGCGCTCATGGTCGACGTGCTCACGCGACGCTGGGACGAGCCCGCGCGCCCCGGCGAGGGCACGCGCATCCTCGTCTGCCGCTTCCGGCCGCGCGGGCTCCGGAAGCAGGACGAGACCTGGGACGAGTGGTGGCGCGACCTCGGCCCGAGCGAGGAGCTGCACGCGGCCGCGTACGGCAAGGGGCAGGCGGCGATCGGCTTCGACGCCTACCGCGTTCGCTACCTCGCCGAGATGGCGGAGAACCCGTCGCGCGCGCGGCTGCGCGAGCTGCGCGCGCGGGTCGCGGCGGGCGAGCGCGTGACGCTCCTCTGCTCGTCCGCCTGCACCGACGAGACGCGCTGCCACCGCAGCATCCTGCGCGAGCTGCTGCTCGCGGCGGACGATCCGACCGGCGACGCGATGCGCGCGGAGCCGCGTCGTTGAGCGACCGCCTGCCGCAGAGCGACGCGTCCGACCGGCTGCGGGGGACGTCCGTGCTGGTCGCGGGTGCGGGCCTCGCCGGGCTCGGCGCGCGCGGCTCGACCTGAGCCGGGCGCGCCCGCTATCAGCGGAGGGGTGGATCCTCGCGGCCTCCTCGGGGAGCGTGGCAGCGTGCGCCGGCGCGTCTTCGTCGGGCTCTACGTCGTCGTCGCGACGGCGCTGGTGCTCGGCGTCGTCGAGTGGCTGTCGCGGGCGCGCAGCGGCTTCGGCTACGTGCGCTCGTCGTCGCCGGAGATCGTCTACGAGCTGCGCGCCGGCTATCCCGACCACAACTCGTCCGGCTACCGCGACCGCGAGTACGCGCTCGAGAAGAAGCCCGGCACGTTCCGCGTCGTCGGCATCGGCGACTCCTACACCTACGGCGACGGCGTGGCGCGCGACGCGACGTTCCTGAAGGTGGCCGAGCGCCTGCTCGCAGCCGAGCTCGGCGAGGGGCGGGTCGAGGTCCTCAACTTCGGGCTGCCGGGGTCGAATACCGCGATGCAGGCGGCGCTGTTCGCCGAGCGCACCGCTGCGTGGGATCCGGACCTGGTCGTGATCCAGTGGTGCCGCAACGACTTCAACCTGCCGAACTTCATCCAGACCGCACCCGACGGCATCGTCGAGCACTCCTACGCCCTGCACGAGCTGCTCTCGGGCATCGCCGATCGCTTCCCCATCCTCGTCAAGAAGCGCGTCATGGCCTACGACTACGACGAGGAGGTGTTCCCGGTCCCCGGCCTGCAGCACGTGCCGATCGTGGAGCACAACCCGATCGGACGGCCGGAGCTCGCGCCCGCGCGCTACCGCTACATGCTCGGCGGAGAGGGCGTGCAGGCGGCGCTGCTGAAGATCGCGCGCGAGTCGGAGCGACGGGGCGTGCCGGTCATCTACCTGGTGGGGTGGGCCGGACAGGACGGCGACGTCGCGGAGTGGGCGCGCAGCGCCGGTCTCGAGGTGGTGGACGTCTGGTCGCCGGTCGCCGAGCGCTTCGTCTCCGGCTACGGGGTGTTCGAGGACCTCTGGGTCGCGCCCGAGCGCTCGGACAACCATCCGAACGTCGAGGGCCACGCGATCATCGGCGACGTCGTCGCCGGCGCGATCCGCCGCCACGTGCCGATCCGCCGCCACGTGCATTGATCCCCGCCCGTGCGGTACGACTGCCGCACGAGAGAACGACAAGGGAGGGTTCCATGCACTTCGAGTACTCCGACAAGGTGAAGGCCCTGCAGAAGAAGCTCCAGGCCTTCATGGACGAGCACGTCTATCCGAACGAGGCGACCTACGGCCGTCAGCTCGACGAGGGCGCGTCCCGCTGGGACATCCCGCCGATCATGGAGGAGCTGAAGGCGAAGGCCAAGGCCGCCGGCCTGTGGAACCTCTTCCTTCCCGAGAGCAAGCGTGGCGCGGGCCTCACGAACCTCGAGTACGCGCCGCTGTGCGAGATCATGGGCCGCTCGGGGATCGCGCCGGAAGTCTTCAACTGCGCCGCTCCCGACACCGGCAACATGGAGGTGCTCGACCGCTACGGCTCGGAGGAGCAGAAGAAGCAGTGGCTCGAGCCGCTGCTCGACGGCAAGATCCGCTCCGCGTTCGCGATGACCGAGCCCGAGGTGGCGTCGTCCGACGCGACCAACATCCGCTGCTCGATCGTGCGCAACGGCGACGAGTACGTGATCAACGGCCGCAAGTGGTGGACGTCGGGTGCCATGGACCCGCGCTGCAAGATCATGATCGTCATGGGGCAGACCAGCCCCGACGCCCCCGAGATCCACAAGCGTCAATCGCAGATCCTCGTCCCGATGGACGCCAAGGGCGTCAAGATCGAGCGCTACCTGCCGGTGTTCGGCTACGACGACGCGCCGCACGGCCACGCGGAGGTGACCTTCACCGACGTGCGCGTGCCGGCGTCGAGCATCGTGCTCGGCGAGGGCCGCGGCTTCGAGATCGCGCAGGGCCGCCTCGGCCCCGGCCGCATCCACCACTGCATGCGCATCATCGGCGTCGCCGAGCGCGCGCTGGAGGCGATGTGCAAGCGCTCGCTGTCGCGGGTCGCGTTCGGCAAGCCGATCGCGCAGCAGACGGTCACGCTCGAGCGCATCGCCGAGGCGCGCATCGGCATCGAGCAGTGCCGGCTCCTGACGCTCAAGGCCGCCTACATGATGGACACGGTCGGCAACAAGGAAGCGCGCGTCGAGATCGCGGCGATCAAGGTCGCGGCGCCGACCATGGCGCTCAAGGTCATCGACTGGGCGATCCAGGCGCACGGCGGCGCCGGCGTCACCACCGACTTCGGCCTCGCGCGCTCGTGGGCCGGCGTGCGGACCTTGCGCCTCGCCGACGGTCCGGACGAGGTGCACCGCAACCAGATCGGCCGCCTCGAGCTGAAGAAGTACATGTGAGACACCTCCCTCGAGGTCGTGCTCTCGGTGTGAAGCCCGCCGGGCTCGTGAAGGTCGGGGTGATCGCGTGAACGTCGAGGACAAGGTCGTGGTGGTGACGGGTGCGGCGAGCGGCATCGGCCGCTCGCTCGCCCGCCGCTTCGCAGCCGAGGGTGCGCGCGCCGTGGTGTGCGCCGATCGCGACGGCGACGGCGCGCGCGCGGTCGCGGACGAGATCGGGTCGAAGCACGGCTCGACGACCCGTGCGGTCGGCGAGCGCGTCGACGTCGCGGTCGACGCCGAGGTCGCGGCGCTCGTCGAGCGCACCGAGCGCGACGTCGGCCCGATCGACCTCTTCTTCTCGAACGCCGGCATCCTGGTGCTCGGCGGCGCGGAAGTTCCCGACGCCGAGTGGCAGCGCATCTGGTCGATCAACGTCATGGCACACGTCTACGCGGCGCGCGCTCTCGTCCCGCGCATGGCCGCGCGCGGCGGCGGCTACCTGCTGAACACCGCGTCGGCGGCGGGGCTCCTGAGTCAGATCGGCTCGGCGCCGTACGCCGTGACCAAGCACGCGGCGGTGTCGTTCGCCGAGTGGCTGTCGATCACGCACGGCCACCAGGGCATCAAGGTGTCGGTGCTGTGCCCGCAGGCGGTGCGCACGCCGATGATCGGCGGCACGGAGGAGGGCGGCGTCGCGGGCGTCGACGGCGTGCTCGAGCCCGAGGAGGTCGCCGACGCGGTGATCGCCGGCCTCGCCGACGAGCGCTTCCTCATCCTGCCGCACCCCGAGGTGCTCGAGTACGTGCAGCGCAAGGCGATGGACTACGATCGCTGGCTGCGCGGCATGCGGCGTCTGCAGGAGCGGTTTGCGTGATCACGACGGGGTACGTCGCCCCGCTCCCTCGCGTCGTCGCAGGCGGTCTCGTCTCGCGCGCGACGCCCGGCTAGAGTCCGGCGCGGGACTCAGACCATGACCCTCGCAGCCGATGCCGCCTTGCAGGACGCCGCCGCGCGCATCGCGGTGCTGCCGTTCGAGAGCCTGTCGTCCGATCCCGGCGACGCTTACTTCGCGCGCGGCTTCGTCGAGGATCTGATCGTCGAGCTGTCGCGCTTTCCGACGCTCGAGGTCGTGCACCCTGACAGCGCGAGCGGTAGCACGCCCACCGACGCGGCCGGCGCGACGTTCCACCTGCGCGGCAGCGTACGCCGCAGCGACGACGTCGTCCGCGTGACCGCGCAGCTCGTCGAGCTCGAGTCCGGCGCGCACCGCTGGGCGGAGCGCTTCGACGCGCCCGCGGCGCGTCTCTCGGCGCTGCAGGACGACATCGTCGCGCGCGTTGCCAGCACGCTCGCGATCGAGATCGACTCGGTGCGCCTCGCGCGCGCGCGGCGCAAGCCGCCGTCGTCGCTCGAGGCGTACGACTGCTGGCTGCGCGGCATCGACGCGCTGCGCGGCGGCACGCCCGAGGACGACCTGCGCGCGCGCGGCTTCTTCGAGCGCGCGCTCGCGCTCGACCCGTCGTTCGCACGTGCGCACGCCGGGCTCTCGCTGTCGCACTTCAACGAGTGGAGCTGCCAGGCGTGGGAGCTGTGGGACGACAGCGAGCGCTGCGCGTTCGAGCACGCGAGCCGAGCCGCGGCACTCGACGACGCCGACCCGCAGGTGCAGATCGTGCTCGCGCGCGTCCTCCTCTACCGTCGCGCCTACGACGACGCCGCGCGGCTGATCGATCGTGCGCTCGCGCTGAACCCGAACGACGCCGACGTGCTCGCGCACGCCGGCCTCTGTCGCGCCTACCTGGGTGATCCGGCGGAAGGACTCGCGCTCGCGGAGAAGGCGATCCGCCTGCACCCGCGTCATCCCGAGTGGTACCGCGTCTCGCTGGCGGCCCCGCTGTTCGCGCTCGGACGCTACGCCGACGCGCGCGACGCCGTCGCCGCCACACCACGCGCTTTCGTCGACGTGCCGGCCTACCTCGCGGCGAGCGCGGCGCTCGCCGGTGACCTCGGCGCCGCGTCGCGCTACCGGGAGATGTTCCAGGAGACCTTCGTCGAGAAGATCACCTTCGGCCGGCCACCCGAGCCGGGCGAGCCGCTGCGCTGGATCGAGCAGGTGAACCCCTATCGCGACCCCACGGTGCTCCGGGCCTTCGCGGAGGGACTGCACGCCGCGGGCCTGATGCGCGATCCCGATGCGGTCGCGCCGCGCGCCGCCGCACCGGCGCGCGGCGACGGAGCTCGGCCGCGCTTCCGTCGCGACGGCGACGTCTGGACGATCGCGTTCGCTGGCGAGGTCGTCCGGCTGAGCGAGGTGAAGGGCTTCGCCGACGTCGCACATCTGCTGGGCCGGCCGGGTGAGGACGTCCACTGCCTCGACCTCGCCGGCCGTCAGCTCGAGAGCCTGGGCAGCGACGTGGTGTTCGACGACCGCGCCCGGCGCGAGCTCAAGACCCGGGTGCGCGACCTCGAGGAGCAGGCCGAGGAGGCAGAGCGCGACGGCGACTTCGCCCGCGCGACGCGTGCCCGCGAGGAGCTCGACCAGCTGGTCGCGGCCCTCGCCGGGGCGCTCGGGATCGGCGGGCGGCCGCGCCGGGTCGGCAGCCAGGTGGAGCGTGCCCGCTGCACCGTGACCTGGCGCATCAAGAGCGCGATCCGCAAAGTCGGCCGGGCGCACCCGACCCTCGGACGCCACCTGTCGAACGCCGTCCGGACCGGGACCACGTGCGTCTACCAGCCCGAGCAGCCCGTCGACTGGGTGCTCTGATTCCGACTCCACCGGACGCCCTCACATCGTGAGCCAGGAACCCACGCCTGGTTCTGCGAAGGGCAACTGACGATGCGATCGCGCCGCCACGCTGCGCGATTCTTCGGCATCAGGAGGACAGTATGAGCCACGCGGCGAAGGCACTCGAATCAGGACGGACGTTTCTCACCCCCGGCGGCACGGAGACCTACATGCTGTTCCAGCAGGGTTTTCCGCTGCGCGACGGCTGCGCCTTCGAGATCCTCGACGACGAGCCGGCCTGGGCCCGGCTCGAGCGGGACTACCTGGCGCCGATCTTCTCGTCCGCGCACGAGCATGGGCACGGGCTCCTGCTCGACACGCTGGTCTGGCGGGCGCAGCCCGACTTCGTCGCCGCTCTCGGCCATCCGGCGAGCGACCTGGCACGCTTCAACGCGCTCGGCGTCGCGCGCACTCGCGAGGCGGTGGCGCGCTGGCGCGCCGGTCGCGCGGATCGCGACGTCTTCGAGGTCCTCATCACGGCCGACGTCGGGCCGCGCGGCGATGGCTACCAGGTCGCCGACCGCGAGCTCACGCCCGAGGCGGCGCGCGACTACCACCGCCAGCAGATCGGCGCGCTTGCGGCGGCCGGCGTCGATCTCGTGTGCGCGCTCACCATGACGAGCGTCGCCGAGGCGATCGGCGTGACGCTCGCCGCGCGCGAGCACGGCCTGCCGGTGATCGTCTCGCCGACGGTCGAGACCGACGGCACGCTGCCCGACGGCAGCGCGCTCGGCGACATGATCCACCGCGTCGACGAGGCGACCGGCGGCGCGCCCATCCTCTACATGGTGAACTGCGCCCACCCGACGCACCTCGCGCCGGCGCTCGCGAAGGCACGCGCCGAGAAGGCCGACTGGCTGGGTCGCTTCAAGGGCATCCGCGCCAACTCGTCGAAGATGAGCCACGCCGAGCTCGACGACAGCCCCGAGCTCGATCGCGGCAACCCGGCCGAGCTCGGCCGCGAGGTCGCGGAGCTGCAGCGCGCGTACGGTCTGAGCGTGATCGGCGGCTGCTGCGGCACCGACGCCGAGCACCTCGGCGAGATCGCGGCCGCGGCCGCGCACGGGCACGACCACGAGCCCCGCGTCGCGAGCAACGGCTGAAGACGGCTCCGTCGGCCGGCGTGCAGGGAACGGACGCGATGCAGACTTCCACGTCGGCCGCCGGAGTCGCGCTGTCCTGGGCTCGGGACGGGAACGGCCCGCCCCTGGTCCTGGTGCACGGCTCGTTCAGCGACCACCGCTCCAACTGGGACCAGGTGCGGCCGCTCCTCGCGGAGCGGCTCACCGTGCACGCGCTCGCGCGGCGCGGGCGCGGTGCGACCAGCGCGACCCGAGGCCATGCGCTCGAGGACGAGGGTCGCGACGTCGTCGCGCTGCTCGAAGAGATCGGCGTGCCCGCGTTCGTCGTCGGGCACTCGTACGGCGCGCACGCAGCTCTAATCGCGGCGTCGCTCGCCCCCGCGCGCGTGCGGCGCCTCGTCCTCTACGAGCCGCCGTGTCCGCGGCTGGCGGCGCCGGACGCCGCCCGACCGCTGGAGGCGCTGGCGACGCGCGGCGACTGGGAAGGCTTCGCGCTGGCGTTCTTCCGCGACGTCCTCACCGTACCGCCCGACGAGCTCGCCGCCCTGCGCGCGAGCGAGGCCTGGCCGGCGATCGTCGCCGACGCACCGGCCTCGCTCGGCGACCTGCGGGCGCTCGCGCGATACGCCTTCCAGCCCGAGCGCCTGCGTGACCTGCAGGTGCCCGTTCTCTTGCAGGTCGGCAGCGAGAGCCCGCGTGACCTCTTCCTCACCGACGCGCTCGCGGCGGTGCTGCCCGACGCCCACGTCGAGGAGCTGCCCGGGCAGGCGCACGAGGGCATGAACACCGCGCCGGTGCAGTACGCGGAGTCGCTCGTTCGCTTCCTGGCCTGACGAGCGGGCACGCGAGCGCAGCGACGTCTCAGAAGCCGCCCGCGGCGCCGGGGCCGTCGGCGAGCACCTTGCTCTCGAGCTTCGCGGAGCCACCGCGCGGGGCCCGAAACCGCCGATCGGTGGCGGCGGTCCACCCGAACGGGGTCGCCGTGCGTTCGTTGGCTGTGGTGGAAGACGTGCGCGGAGGCTAAACCGGTCACGCCGTGGCGACCCGCTCCCGTCCCGCTCCCATCGACAAGAACAAAGTCTCTCCGGCCCGTGCGCTGCCGTCCGCACCGCCCGACGCGGCGCACCCGCTGCACGCTCCGGGGCTCGACTTCCTGGCGATCCTCGAGTCGCTGCCGGACGTCGTGTACACGCTCGATCTCGAGGGCCGCTTCACCTACCTGAGCGCGCGCGCCTACGAGCTGTTCGGCTACGACCGCAGCGATTCGCGGCTGTTCATCGGCAAGTCGTTCATGGACGTGATCGGTGCCGGCACCGCCGCGTCGGCCGTCGACGCGATCCTGCACCGCGTCGAGCACCCGCACGACCGGCAGGTGTTCCGCATCGTCGCGAAGCGCAAGGACGGCGGCGTGATCCCGCTCGAGGTGCACGGCGGTCCGGTCTGGCGGGACGGACGGGTGGTCGGCCGGGTCGGCGTGTGCCGCGTGATCGCGCCGGGTGGGACCGACGGCGCGAGCGGCGATCCCGGCACCGTCGAGCGGCGCTCGAGCGCGGACGGCATGCAGGAGGAGCGCATGCGCATCGCGCGCGGCCTGCGCGACGCGATCGCGCAGATCGTCTTCGGCGTGACCCCCGAGCGCGACGCGAGCGAGTCGTTCCTGGTCGACGTCAAGCGCGCGACGCGCGCCGACCTCGCGCGCCGGCTCAACCTCGACGACGTCGACCTCGACATCCTGCGCCTGATCGCGCGTGGTGCGTCGAACCGGGAGATCGGTCCCGAGGTGCACCTGAGCGCGGCGGCCGTGAAGGACCGCATCCGCCGTCTGATGTCGCGACTCGGCGCGCGCCGGCGCGCGGAGCTGGCGGCGCACGCGCTGCGCCTGGGGGTCGCATGACGGCGCCCGTGGAGCCGGCGGCGCGCCTGCGTGCGCTCGCGCCCGAGCTGTGGGTCGCAGAGCAGCCGCTGCGCTTCGCCGGGGTCGAGGTCGGGGCGCGCATGGCGGTCGTGCGCCGCGGCGACGAGCTGCTGCTGTACTCGCCGATCACGCGCTCGCCCGGGCTCGCCGCCGAGGTCGAGCGGCTCGGCACGCCGCGCGTGGTCGTCGCGCCGAACCGGCTGCACCACCTCTACGTGCAGGACTGGCTGTCGGCGCATCCCGACGCGCGGCTGCTGGTCGCGCCGGGGCTCGACCGGAAGCGGCAGGACCTTCGCCCGAGCGCGATCCTCGGCGACGCCGCGCCCGAGGGCTGGGGCGACGTGCTCGATCAGGCGCTCGTCGCCGGCGTGCCGTTCATGAACGAGGTGGTGCTCTTCCACCGCCCGAGTGCCACCTTGGTCGCGAGCGACCTGCTGTTCAACGTCGGGCCCGAGAGCCCTTCGCTCACGCGTCTCGTCTTCCGTCTCGTCGGCGCCTACGGCAAGCCGTCCATCACGCCGCTCGAGCGCCTGCTGCTGCGCGACCGCGAGGCGTTCCGACGCGCCCTGACGCGGGTGCTCGCGTGGCCGTTCGAGCGAATCGTGGTGGCGCACGGGACGGTGATCGAGCGGGACGGGCGCGCCGCGCTCGCGGCCGCCTACCGCTGGGTGCTCGGCGACGCCGCGGGCGTCGGTGCGGCGTCGCGCGGTTGACGCGGGCGGCCCGGCGCGCGGTACGCGAGGCCCAGCCGCGCGCATCCTCGACATCCCTCGCCGCGCGTGACGTGCTAAGCACGATCGCGTCTCGCGGCGCCCGCGCCGCCATGCGAACGCGCCAGCCACCCCAACGACTTCGCCGCGCAGGACGCGCATCCGAGGATACCCATGTCGCAGCTCTCTCCCGCCCGACTGCTGGAGGTCGGAACCGGCTTCTGGCCGGCGAAGGTCCTGCTCTCGGCCGTCGAGCTCGGCGTCTTCACCACGCTCGGCAAGAACGCCACGAGCGGCATGTCCGGTGCCGAGCTGCAGGCGGCGCTCGGCCTGCACGCGCGCGCGAACCCGGACTTCTTCGACGCTCTCGTCGCGCTGCGCTTCCTCGAGCGCGACGGCGACGGCGCGACGTCGCGCTACCGCAACACCGCCGAGACCGGCGCGTTCCTCGACCGCGCGAGCCCGCAGTTCATCGGCGGCTTCCTCGAGATGCTGAACGCGCGTCTCTACGGCTTCTGGGGCGAGCTCACCGAGGCGCTGCGCACCGGTCAGCCGCAGAACGAGATCAAGCGCACCGGCAAGGGGATGTTCGAGGAGCTGTACAGCAAGCCCGAGCGCCTCGAGCAGTTCATCGACGCGATGAGCGGCATCTCCTCGGGCAACTTCCACGCGCTCGCCGAGGCCTTCGACTTCGCGCGCTACCGGACGCTGTGCGACGTCGGCGGCTCGGCGGCGGTGCTGTCGATGGCGGTCGCGCGGCGCCACCCGCACATGACGTGCACCTCGGCCGACCTGCCCGCCGTGACCGAGATCGCGCGGCGCAGGATCGCGGCGGCCGGCCTCGCGGATCGCGTGTCGGCGGTGCCGCTCGACTTCTTCGCCGAGCCGTTCCCGCGCGCGGACGTGATCACGATGGGCCTGATCCTGCACGACTGGAACCTCGAAAAGAAGATGCAGCTGATCCGCGCCGCGCACGACGCGCTCGCGCCGGGCGGCGCGCTGATCGTCATCGAGAACCTGATCGACGACGCGCGGCGCGAGAACGCCTTCGGTCTCATGATGTCGCTCAACATGCTGATCGAGTTCGGCGACGCCTTCGATTACTCCGGCGCCGACTTCATCGGCTGGTGCCGCGAGGTCGGCTTCACGCGCTTCGAGGTGATCCCGCTCGGCGGGCCGGCGAGTGCCGGGGTGGCGTACAAGGAGCCACGGTGACCAGGCATCGGATCTTCACGACCTCGTTCGCGTCGGTGTACCCGCTCTACGTCGCCAAGGCGCAGCGAAAGAACCGCACGAAGGAGGAGGTCGACCAGGTCATCCGCTGGCTGACCGGCTACGACCAGACGGCGCTGCAACGACAGATCGATCAGAAGATCGACTTCGAGGGCTTCTTCGCGCAGGCGCCCGCGATGAACCCGAACACCTCACTCATCAAAGGCGTCGTGTGCGGCGTTCGTGTGGAGGAGGTCGACGATCCGCTGATGCAGAAGATCCGCTACCTCGACAAGCTGGTCGACGAGCTCGCACGCGGCAAGGCGATGGAGAAGATCCTCCGGCAGGCAACGTGACGCTCGTCCGAGGGGGCACCGTGAAGAGATTCGTCGCCGTCTACATCGGAACGCACGACGCACACTCGCGAGCGCAGTGGGACCGGCTCGACCCGGCCGAGCGTGCCGCGCGCGAGAAGGCGGGCATGGTGGCGTGGATGAAGTGGGGCGCGACCCACGCTGCGGCGGCGCGGATGTTCGCCGATCATCCGCACTTCGCGATCTTCCCCGGCGACTCGGTGGAGATCATGGAGTGCCTCCCGATCCCGGGACGGTGAGGCAGCGCGCGCGGTGCGGTCGAGCGAACGGAGCCCAAGAGAATGACTGAGCAGCAGATCCGCTTCGAGGACGGCGCCACCTACGAGCGCTACATGGGCGTCTGGAGCCGGCTCGCCGGCGAGACCTTCCTCGACTGGCTCGCGCCGCGTCCGGGGCTCCGCTGGCTCGACGTCGGCTGCGGCAATGGCGCCTTCACCGAGATGATCGTCGAGCGCTGCGCGCCGGGCTCGGTCGACGGGATCGACCCGTCCGAGGCGCAGCTCGCGTTCGCGCGCACGCGCCCGGCGGCGAGCAGCGTGCGCTACCGTCAAGCAGACGCGATGAGCCTGCCGTTCGCCGACGACGCGTTCGACGTCGTGGTGATGCCGCTGGTGATCTTCTTCGTTCCCGACCCGGCGAAGGGCGTCGCCGAGATGGCGCGCGTGGTCGCGCCGGGCGGGAGCGTCGCAGCCTACGCGTGGGACGTCCTCGGCGGCGGCTTTCCGTACACGACCCTGCAGGTCGAGATGCGCGCGCTCGGCGCGGTGCCGCTGGTGCCGCCGAGCCCCGATGCGTCGCGCATCGAGGCGATGCGCGATCTCTGGCAGGATGCGGGGCTGGTCGACGTCGAGACGCGTGAGATCACCGTCGAGCGCACGTTCGAGGACTTCGACGACTACTGGACGACCGTGCGCACGGGACCGCGCTCATCCACCGCGTGCCGGAGGAGCAGCCGTCTTGAGTCCCGCCCCTAGTTGCCGCGTCGCCCGCGGCGTTCCGATGCCGCACCGTCGCCGCGCGTCGCGAGCGCGCCGAGGTACGCCTCCATCAGCCGCACCAGCTCGTCCTCGAGCGCGCTCGGATCGAGGCGCAGCTCGGGCTCCGCGCTCGCCGCGCGCAGCAGGCCGATCGCCGTGTGCGTCAGGACGAACGCCGACTCCGGCGTGAGCTCCACCTGCAGCCGCGTCTTGCCGGCGATCGCGGCGAAGAACGCCTCGTGGTGCTGCTGCAGGACGCCCTTGCCGCCGTGGTGGAAGAGAGCGTCGAGCAGCGCGACGCGCGTTGCGGGTGAGCCCTCGAAGCCGCTCATCAGCGCGCGCACGATCGGACGCACGGTGTCGAGGTCGGGTCGCCCGATCAGCAGCGCCGCGATCTCGTCGCGCACCGCAGCGGCGCGCCGCTGCGCGAGCGCCCCGAGGATCGCCTGCTTGTCGGCGAAGTACTGGTAGACGGTGCCGATGCTCACGCCGGCGCGCTCGGCGACGTGATTGGTCGTGAGCTGCTCGACGCCGCCGGCCTCCAGAAGTTGAAAGGCGGCGGTCAGGATCGCGTCGACGGTCGCGCCGGCGCGTGCCTGACGTGGAATTCTACGAGTTTTGTCGGCCACTTGCGCTCCGCCCGGCGTGCTCCGCGGGCGCCCGCCGCGGCACCACGAACGCGAGTACGAACCTGAGCAATCATCACATATCACCAGGGTCGAACAGCGCACCGCCCCCGCGGGTGATGCCCGCCAACGCTGGAAGGCCGATGACCGCTACCATCGAACAGGTTCGCGCCCGGGTCGCCTCGCAGAAGACGCTCCTCCCGGAGCTCTACGGGCAGATCGACTTCGAGCGCATGCCCGAGCGCTTCACCGAGGACCCCGCGGAGGCGATCGTCAAGGACCGCGCGCCGATGGGCGTCGCGGTGACCGACCACGAGCTCGAGCTGGTGCGCGCCTACACCATGCTCGGCGACGTCGTGTCCGACGCCTACGCGGCGCTGATGCCGAAGATCCCGTTCCGCCGCCTGATCGACATGCTGCAAGCGGCGTGCGCGCGCGGCGTCGAGAACGTGGAGAGTGCGCCGCCCGAGCTGGTCGCGTTCATCCGCGACATGGAGCGCGTCCCCGACTGGCTCGACATGGACCTGGTGCGCGAGGGCGCGCGCCTCGACCTGAACTCCACCGCGAACGTCGCGCCGTACGCGATCCGCGGCGCGTTCATCGCGACCTTTTTGAACAAGTACTCCGCACTGCCGATGGCGCTGACCGGCACGCTGAGCAACGAGACCGCCGCGCGGCGCGTGCGCGAGACGGCGCACTTCTTCGCCTGCACCGTGCTGCCCGGCGCGCTCGAGCGCCACGGCGAGGGCTTCCTCGCCGCCGCGATGGTGCGGCTCATGCACTCGATGGTGCGCGTCAACGTGCTGCGCTCGGGACGCTGGGACTCTGCCGTCTACGGCGTGCCGATCCCGCAGGTCGACCAGATGCCGGCCGGATTGATCCCGATCTTCCTGCTCGCGTTCCGCCTGCTGCGCGAGGGACGGCGCACGTTCACGCACGCCGAGCGCGCGCAGGTCGAGCTGGCGCGCTACCGCTGCTTCCTGCTCGGCCTGCCCGAGGACCTGCTCGCCGACACCCCGGAGGGCGTCGTGCGCATGATGACCGCGCGCAACACGACCTTGCGCAACGGCTTCGACGACGCGACCTGCGGCTCGCTGATCCGCGCCACGCTCGCGGCCTACCTGCCGCAGGACCAGAGCTTCTCCAACCGCGTCTTCGACCAGCTCGAGCGGCGCTTCGCGAAGCTGGTCTTCGTCAAGCACTTCCTCTCCGGCGACCGCGCGATCGCGGAGAAGATCGGCGTTCCGATCTCCGCCGCGGACCTCGTCGTCGGCGGGCTCGTCGGCCTCGGCATCACGCTGCACGTCAAGCTCTACGCGCTCGCCGAGCGAATCCCCGGCGTGCGCGAGGCGGCGACCGCGCTGCTGGTGCGGCGCGTCGAAGGGCTCCTCGCGACCTACGGGCACGCGCGCTTCACAACCGACGCGTCGAAGTACCGGCCGACGGCCGACGCGCCGGCGCGCGCGGCGTGAAGCGGGCGACGGCGGCGTACGACAGGACGGCGTCGCGGCCACGCCGTTCGCAGCCGTTCGCGGTCGCGTTGACGCGGGCCGGCGTCCTCTCGTAGGAACGCACGCCGACACGGCCGGGAACGCCGATCTCGCCGCGCGAGCGCGCCCGGCGGAAAGGACTGCCGATGCATCGCTCGATCGTGGCCCTCTGCCTGCTCGCGATCGTCTCGGGCTGTGCCGCGAGCTACGTGACCCCAGGCGGTCCGGTGCGGCTCCACGACATCGGCCGCGCCGACATCGCCGAGGCCGTCGCGCGCACGCCGGCGGCCGATTTCCCCGCACGCCTCGCGGTGGTGCAGGTGCAGGCGCCCGACTATCGCTCGCAGTCCGCCGAGCCGCTCGCGACCGGTCGCTTCAGCGTCGTGCCGACCCGCGATCTGCTCACCGACGCCGACCTCGCCGCGATCGGCGCGTGGGACGACGTCGCGGCGGTCGCTCCGCTCGGCAAGCTCCTGCTGCCGCCGAGGCTCGACTCGATCGACGACCTGCGCGTCGCGGCGGCCAAGCTGCAGGCCGACGTGCTGCTCGTCTACACGATGGACACGACGTTCCGCGTCCAGGGGCGCGGCTTCGGGCCGCTCGCGGTGATCACGCTGGGCATCGTTCCGGACCGCGACGCCCACGTGACGTCGACCGCTTCGGCGCTGTTCGTCGACGTGCGGACCGGCTTCGTCTACGGGGTCGTCGAGGCCACCGCGAAGCAGTCGGGGCTGACGAACGCGTGGGGCTCGACCGACACCGTGGACCGCAAGCGCATCGCCGCCGAGCAGGAAGCCGTCGACGCGCTCCTGACGGAGGCGCGGGCGACGTGGGCGCGGATCGTCGAGCAGCAGGCGGCCGAGGTCGAGGACGAGCGCTGAAGCTCGCGCGCGCCGCGCGTCGAGCTCGATCGCGCGCGGCGGAGGCGGACGGCGGATCACGTGGCGCGCGGCCGGCGCGCCTGCTTCCGGGATGAGCCCCTGCGCGGCGCGCCCGCCGGCGTTGCGAGTGAAGCTCGTCCCCGGTCCGTAGCCCGGCTGGAGGAGGTCGCGGCGCGCGTCGGCTACGGCTCCGCGAGCACCTTCAGCACCGCCTTCTCGCGGCACGTCGGCGAGCCGCCGCGACGCTTCGCGCGCCGATCGCACAATGTGCGCTCCGATCACACGCCTCGTCGGTGAACCCACGACCGGCCGCACCACGCGGCCAGAGGAGGATCACCCCATGACCCCGCGCGCTCGTTCCATCGTCACGCTCGGCTTGCTGCTCGGTCTCGTCCTGTCGGTCTGCGAGGCGTCGGCCAAGACCGTCCAGGCGGGCTGGGACCGCCGCATCCCCGGCGCCAACCGCTTCAAGGTCGTGTACGACGACTTCGGCGTCCTCGATCAGGAGACGGGTCTGGTCTGGCACCGGCGCCCGGGGACGAGCCCGACGAGCTGGAACCAGGCGGTGGGCACGTGCATGTCGAGCAAGGTCGGCAACCGGAGGGGCTGGCGTCTCGCCCGCGCGGACGAGCTGCAATCCCTGATGGACGTCGGCTACACCAGCCCTCCACTGCACCCGAACCATCCGTTCGTGAACCTCGATACGACCTTCGGCGTGGCCTACTGGACCGCCACCAACCTGGCCGAGAACACGGACAGCGTCTACGCGATCGGCTTCTTCGCCGAGGGGCAGTTCTTCATCCCGTCGAAGGGAAGCGCGAGCTACTACCACTGGTGCGTGCGTGGTCCGGGCGGCGCGCAGCTCGATTGACCCGCGATCGACCTTCGACGAGGGAGCGCGCGCTCCTTCGCGCACCTCGACGGCGCGGACGCACCGCGCGCGTCGTGCTCGCACGCCGGCGGCTGAAACGCCGGCGCGCGATCTGCTCCGGCGCGCGCTACTTCAGATCCGGCGCGTACGCCCCGCGCGCGTACGCCTCGCAGAACGCGGCGTCGTTGCCCGCGAACTCCGGGTCGAGCGCGACCAGCGCCGGGCGGAACGCCTCCCACAGGTCGCCGACCTCGCCGATCGCGTCGAAGTCCTTGACGACCAGCACGAGGTCGAGCGCGCGGTGGCCGACGATGAGCTGCCCGAAGAGCCCGGCCGCGAACCACACGCCGACGTCCTTCTCCTGCGCGCAGAGTGCAGGATCGGCGAAGCCGCAGTCGGTCGCCTCCGACAGCCCGTGCGGGAACCGGGCGTGCACCGACAGCGGCGCGCACGGGATCACGCGCTCGGTGCCGGCGTCGTTCTCGAGCGTGTTGAGCCACGTCAAGTATCCGTAGGCGGGGTTGGAGTCCTCGAACGCGGGGTGGGTCATCGCGTACACCCAGTCCTCGCCGAGGATGCGCTCGCCGTTCCACGCGCCGCCGTGCACCAGCAGCAGGCCGAGACGCGCCATCTCGCGCGTCGTCGACGACCAGCTGAAGGCGAAGTTCTTGGTCGGAACGCCGCCCGACCAGAGGGACCGGTCCATGCCCAGCGGTCCGAACACGTGGCGCTGCGTGAACTCCTCGAGGTCCGCGCCGAGACGCTCGGGATCCTGCGCGATCGCCGTCGTCAGCACGTCGCTCAGGCGGTTGATCTGCACCGTGCCGACGGCGTCGTAGCTGTAGCCCTTCCGGCCGAAGCCGAGGTCCGGGTTGTGCGCGACCATCGCCAGCACGTGCTCGAGGTGCGCGTCGGGATTGAAGCTGAACTCGTCGAGCCAGTGGTCGACGCGGTCCTCGGCGCGCACCGGGCCCGTCTTGCGGCCGTCGCGCGGCAGATCCTGCGTCTGCCAGGCGACGGCGCCGGTGACGACGGCGCCGAGCGTCTTGGTCGCCGAGAAGTTCTCCGCGGGGGCGTCGACCTGCGGGAACCCGGCGGGATAGTGCTCGTGGCACAGCTTGCCGTAGCGCACGACGGCCCAGGGCCGGGCGATGCGCGCGTCCGCCTGCGCCAGCAGGGCAGGGTCGAGCCCGCAGTCCTCCGCGACTCGGTCCGCGGGGACCGGATCCCACTCGGCCGTACCGGGGTCGCCGGTGGTCGGGTAGGCGACCGGACCACCCGGGCCGGTGTCGGGCGGGCCCCCGCTGCCGTCGCTGCCGCTGCAGCCCACGAGGGCGAGCAGCGCGAAGAGCGCGACGGTCGAGGGCAGGGTGCGGCGGATCCCGGCTGGGCGAAGGAGCATCCGGGGCGGCTATCCTTTCTTCGGGGCCGGAGTCCAGCCGGATTCCGCCGTACGGCTCGAGGCGCGTCGCGAGCGGCGTCGCCACGCTCGTCTGCGCAAGGGCCATGGCGACCCGCCCCCTCCGGTGGTACGAACCCCGGATTCTGGGGCGCACGCCCCGCGGAGTTCCACAGCGACAACGGAGACGGAGAGCTCATGGCGCGTTTGAAGCAGCGTAAGGCCACCACGGCGAAGACCCGCGCGCGGGCTCCGAAGGCGACCAAGAAGGCCGCGCGGAGCACCAGCGGGAAGACGGTCGAGGCGCGCGCCGCCGTCGCCAAGACCTCGCGGCCGGCCAAGACCAGCCGCGCCGCGGCCGCACCCGCGAAGGGCGTCAAGTCGCTGTCGAAGCTCGTCGAGGCACCCGTCAAGAAGGCAGCCGCGAAGCCGCTCACCGGCAAGGCGGGCAAGCACTGCTACTCGTTCGGCGGCGGCCGCGCCGACGGGCGCGCCGAGATGAAGAACCTGCTCGGCGGCAAGGGCGCGAACCTCGCCGAGATGGCGGAGATCGGTCTCCCGGTCCCGCCGGGCTTCACGATCAGCACGGACGTCTGCACGCACTACTACGCGAACGGCCGCAAGTACCCCGCCACGCTCGCCGACGAGGTGAAGAAGGCGATGGCGAAGGTCGAGTCCATCGTCGGCAAGAAGTTCGGCGACCCGAAGAACCCGCTGCTGGTGTCCGTCCGCTCGGGCGCACGCGCCTCGATGCCGGGCATGATGGACACCATCCTCAACCTCGGCCTCAACGACGAGACCGCCGCCGGCATCGCCGCCGCCTCGAACAACGAGCGCTTCGCCTACGATTCGTATCGCCGCTTCGTGCAGATGTACGGCGACGTCGTGCTCGGGCTCAAGCCCGAGTCCGACAAGGAGCACGACCCGTTCGAGGTGGTGCTCGACGCGAAGAAGCACGCGCGCGGCGTGAGCGGCGACCTCGAGCTGACCACGCAGGACCTGAAGGAGCTGGTGCAGGAGTTCAAGCAGCTCATCCTGCGCCGCACCGGCAAGCCGTTCCCGGAAAGCCCGTGGGACCAGCTCTGGGGGGCGGTCGGCGCGGTGTTCGGCTCGTGGATGAACCAGCGCGCGATCACCTACCGGAGGCTCTACAGCATCCCGGCCGAGTGGGGCACCGCGGTCAACGTGCAGGCGATGGTGTTCGGCAACCTCGGCGACGACTGCGCGACCGGCGTCGCGTTCACGCGCGACCCGGCGAACGGCAACAAGAAGTTCTACGGCGAGTTCCTGGTGAACGCGCAGGGCGAGGACGTCGTCGCCGGCATCCGCGATCCGCAGAAGGTGACGCTCGAGGCGTCGCGCGAGGTCGCGACCGCGAAGGGGCAGAGCGAGGACGAGCGCAGGCGCGTCGCGCCGTCGCTCGAGGAGGTGATGCCGGAGGCGTACAAGCAGCTGCGCGGCGTCGCCGACAAGCTCGAGCGCCACTACCGCGACATGCAGGACATCGAGTTCACGATCGAGCGCCGCACGCTGTACATGCTGCAGACGCGCAACGGCAAGCGCACCGCGCACGCCGCGGTGAAGATCGCGGTCGACATGGTGGCCGAGAAGCTGATCGACCGCGAGACCGCGGTGCGGCGCGTCGAGCCGTCGTCGCTCGACACCTTGCTGCACCGCCAGGTGGACGCGAAGGCGCCGAAGACGCTGGTCGCGAAGGGCCTGCCGGCGTCGCCCGGCGCGGCGGCCGGCGAGGTGGTGTTCTCGGCCGACGACGCCGAGCGCGCGAAGCACGAGGGCCGCAAGACCATCCTCGTGCGCGTCGAGACGTCGCCCGAGGACATCCACGGCATGCACGCCGCAGAGGGCATCCTCACGGCGCGCGGCGGTGCGACCTCGCACGCGGCGGTGGTCGGACGCGGCATGGGCAAACCCTGCGTCGTCGGCTGCAACGCGCTGCAGATCGACTACGTGAAGGGCGAGATGGTCGTCCGCGACCAGCTCATCCGCGCGGGCGATCCGGTCACCATCGACGGTGCGACCGGTGCGGTCTATCTCGGCATCGTGCCGACCGTCGAGCCGACGCTCTCGGGCGACTTCGAGAAGCTGATGGGCTGGGCGGACAAGGTGCGTACGCTCAAGGTCCGCGCCAACGCCGATACGCCGCACGACGCCAAGGTCGCGCGCGACTTCGGCGCGGAAGGCATCGGCCTCTGCCGCACCGAGCACATGTTCTTCGAGGGCGAGCGCATCGACGCGGTGCGCGAGATGATCCTCGCCGACAACACCGAGGGCCGCCGGCGCGCGCTCGCGAAGATCCTCCCGATGCAGAAGGAGGACTTCAAGGGCATCTTCCGCGCGATGAGCGGGCTGCCGGTGACGATCCGCCTGCTCGACCCGCCGCTGCACGAGTTCATCCCGCACACCGACGAGGAGATCGCCGAGCTGGCCGTCAAGATCGGAGTTCCGGCGGAGAAGCTGCGGCACAAGCGCGACAGCCTGCACGAGCTGAACCCGATGCTCGGCCACCGCGGCTGCCGCCTCGGCGTGACCTTCCCCGAGATCTACGAGATCCAGGTGCGCGCCATCATCGAGGCCGCCTGCGAGCTCGGGCGCGAGAAGGTGAAGGTCGTCCCGGAGATCATGATCCCGCTGGTCGGCGTGCTGCCCGAGCTCGCGGTCCTGCGCGAGCTCACCGACAGCGTCGCGAAGGCGGTGATGACGGAGTACCGCACCAAGGTCGCGTACACCGTCGGCACGATGATCGAGGTGCCGCGCGCCGCGATCGTCGCGAAGGACATCGCGAGCCAGGCCGAGTTCTTCTCCTTCGGCACCAACGACCTGACGCAGATGACCTTCGGCCTGTCGCGCGACGACGCGGGCAAGTTCCTGCCCGAGTACGTCGAGCGCAACGTCTACGCGGGCGACCCGTTCGTCTCGATCGACCAGAGCGGCGTCGGCTTCCTGATGGAGCGCGCGGTGAAGGAAGGGCGTGCCGGCCGTCCGGGGCTGAAGTGCGGCATCTGCGGCGAGCACGGCGGCGATCCGGCGTCGGTCATCTTCTGCCACAAGACCGGCCTCGACTACGTGTCCTGCTCGCCGTTCCGCGTCCCGGTGGCGCGGCTCGCGGCGGCGCACGCGGCGCTCGGCGCCTGAGCGTCGGCCGATGGAGACGACGCAGGAGGAGTCCGAGAAGCTGTCGGAGAAGTTCGCCGCGATCGCGCGCGGGCTTCCCGACGCGAAGCTGCCGGTGTCGGAGCTGCTCGAGCGCGTCGGGCAGTCGGGCATGTTGCTGTTCGCCGTCTTCCTGACCTTGCCCTTCCTGGTGCCGGTGTCGGTGCCGGGGGTGAGCACGGTCTTCGGCCTGCTCATCATCCTGATCGGCATCGGCTTCGCGCTCGATCGCCTGCCGTGGCTGCCGGGCTTCGTCATGAAGCGCACGGTTCCGGCGGGCAAGCTCGGCACGGCGCTGGAGCAGGGCAGCAAGCTGGTCGCGCGCATCGAGGGCTTCCTGCACCCGCGCCTCGGCTTCCTCGTGCACGGCCTCGGCATGAACCGCCTGAACGGCCTGATGCTCGCCTTCGCCGGCGTCCTGCTGATGGCGCCGTTCGGCTTCGTGCCGTTCTCGAACACGATCCCGGGCCTCGCGATCCTCTTCCTCGCGCTCGGCATGCTCGAGCGCGACGGGGTATTCGTCCTGCTCGGCTACCTGATGACGGTCGCGACCTGCGTCTACTTCGGCGTGCTGATCTGGGGCGCGTACGAGGCGGGATCGCTGATCCTCGGCGGCTGAGGGTCGCGCTGCCGATCGGTGCCGGCGGGTGCGCCGGTGCAATTGTGCGTTGACACCTGGTCCGAGCCGCCTGTAGCGTCGCCACACTGCCGCTCCTCGACGACGTCTCACCCACCTGCGGAAGGACGACTGTCCGAATGCGACGTGCTGGTTCTGGAATTCGCCGCCCCGATCGACCTCGTGGAACGTGCCGGTCGGCGGCGTCGACGCGCCTGCTCGCAACCGCGGCGAGCATCCTCTGCCTGATGCTCGCGGCCTGCGGAAGCTCGTCCGACTCGTCGAGCGCGCCCACCGATCCGGGGGATCCGGGAGAGGTCGTGCTGCAGGAGAACCGCATGGCGTTCCTGCAGGCACCGCCGCCCACATGGGTCACGAACCCTCCTCCGCAGCCGTCGCTCGGCATGTGGCTCGACTACCAGGGTGCGTACGTCATCAGCCAAGGACAGCCGTGGCAGGGTGTCGAGATCAGCGGCGGCACCCCGGGAACCGCGCTCGAGGTGAGCGCGCTTGCGGGCGCGCACAGCACCAGTGCGCCGGCAGACTGGTTCAACGAGCGAGCGGACCTCTTGCTGGGCTACGGTGTCCTCGACGACACGCCGTCGGAGCTCGACTTCGCGTTCGCCGCCAACCTCGTGATCAACGGCTCGTCGTATCCGATCTACCTCGGGCAGGGCGCGGACCTCGCCGGCCGGGACTGGTGGCTCGGCACTCCCTACATCGTCGACGGCCCGGCGTGGACGCGTGACGAGAAGGGCTACCTGCACACACCCGACGGCCTGTACGTCCTCTGCAAGGACGACGGCGGCTACTTCGGCGCGCACAGCAACGCCTTCCAGGTGATCACGGCGGACCTGGCGGTCAACTGCGAAGAGGCCTGACTGCGAAGAGGCCTGACTGCGAGGAGGCCTGGCGCCGCGCACGCTCGTCGTGCGCCGAAGGGATCGACCAAACGCGCGACGCACGCGGCGCGCGCGCGTTCGATCGCGCGCCATTCCTTTCTCAGAAGCTGTAGCTCAGCCGACCGTACGCCTGGCCGTTGTCCTTGAACTCGCCGACCAGCGAGCGCGCGTCGCCCCAGATCCCGAGCACGCCGAGCTGCGCCGCGATCTGGTCGGTGATCGCGTAGGTCGCCTGCGCGCGCACCATCTCGTAGCCGCTCTCGATTCCCCAGAGGCCGACCAGCTCGGTCTTGAGGCTTTCCGCGAGCCACGTCTTCTGGAGGCTCGTGGTGATGCGCGTGTCGACGTTGCGGATCAGCAGCGGCGTGTCGTTGTGCAGCAGGACGATCTGGTAGAGCTCGATCAGCGGCAGCCAGCCGTCGATCAGGTAGTCGGCGCCCATGCCCCACTCGACGGCGTCGCGCTCCTCGAAGGCGTCGAGCGTGACGGTCTTGCCGCGCAGCAGCTTCGCGACGCGCTGCTCGTCGCCGACGATCTCGGCCGTCAAGCTGCTCACCTCGCGCGGGTAGGGACGGCGCCAGCGCCAGGCGGCCTCGAAGCGCGTCGTGAAGCCGCCGAGCACCGCCGACGCGTCGGCGCCGAGCGAGCGGTAGCGACGGTACGCCGGGCGGAGCTGCGTGAGCGCGGTCGCCGTCAGCACGCCGGGCGTGACGCCGGCGTCGCTCAGGTCGAGCGCCACCGGCACGCTGAACGACGCGGCCGGGTCGTAGCCGTCGAAGTAGACCGCCGACCAGTCGACGCCGGAGCTTCGCCCGGAGACGCGGAAGCCGACGTTGCCGTTGTCGAAGCGGCGTGCCGGCGCGCTCGAGTTGCGTAGCTCCTGCTGCACGTCGACGACGCACGGGCAGATGTCGCGGTCGTCGACGATCAGGCTCGGGATGTCGAGCGGCGGTCCGGTCTCGGCGGCGGGCGGGAACCAGCGCTCGTCCTCCTCGGGGAAGAGCCACGGCACGGCGATCGGCTGCCAGACCAGCGTCAAGCGCGACTCCTCCGGAAGCCTGTCGCGCCACGACGACGGGAAGTAGTACGACGCGGCGAGCGCCGGCACGGCGATCTTCTGGTCGGCCTCCTCGTCGACCAGCGGGTCGTAGTAGCGCAGCGGGTTCAGCTGGTCGTTCGGCTTGACGCCGTCGAGCTTGCCCCAGCTGAAGCGCTGGTTGCCGGCGCGCAGGTCGAAATCGTCGCCGAGCCACTCGACCCACGCCTCGTCGAGCTGCAGCGACGGGTCGACGTTCTGGAAGCTGTGCCCGAAGTCGATCAGCCCCGCACCGCTCGCGTTCTCGATCGTGCCACCCCAGCGTCCGGTGGTGGCGAGCTTCCAGCGCAGCGAGCGCGTGACCGCCTGCTCGGCGAAGAGATCGATGCGTGCGAGCGGCCGCTGGCGCGGGCTCGACTGGTCGAAGCGCACGATGCCGTAACCCTCGACGCGTCCGCCGATGCGCGGCGTCGCGGCGTGCGCGAGGACGCCGTGCTGCAGCGCGACGAGCAGGCTCACGAGGGGTGGAAGCCATCGGGCGGGACGTTTCATGGCGGAGGATGGTCGGCTTATCCTCGCCGTTCCGGGGCTTCAATCCCCGACCCCGGCGAAGGCCGGGACGGTCGCGCGCGACAGGGTTGCCGCGGCCGCGAGGCCCGTGCGCGGCGACGCGGTCGCCAGCGGCGACTGCCGGTAGATCTGGTCGAGCACCTGCAGCAGCAGAGTGTTCGCCGGCTGCTGCTCGTCGAGCGACAGCGCCATCGTCGTCCAGATCACCAGCGTGAGCTCGTTCGCCGGGTCGTAGGCGATCTTCGAGTTGTAGCCGGGTGTCTCGCCGCCGTGGAAGTAGAGCCGGTTCGGGCCCCAGCGCAGCTCGCTGATTCCGAAGCCGTAGCGCTGGCCGTCGGGCTTCGCCGGATCCTCCGGCTTCAGGCTGTCGCGCCAGCGCCGCTGCATCTCGGCGTCGAGAACCTTCCCCCCGGCGAGCGCGCGGATCCAGATCGCGAGGTCGTGGGCCGTGGACACGGCCCCGCCCGCGGCGGTCGCGAACGACGGGTTGAGCCCGGTGTAGTCGGTGGGCTCGAGCGTGCCGGCGCGCGCCGCGGCCTTCACGTCGGGCGGGTACGGCGCCGCGTCGGACAGCACGATCCCCGCGCCGCCGTACCCGTAGCCGCGCGCGAACGGCTCCGGGATGCTCGCGACGGTGCTCGCGGGCAGCACGGTCTCGCTCATCCCCAGCGGTGCGAACAGCCGGTCGTGCATGATCCGCGCGAGGGGCTTGCCGGCCACCTTCTCGGCGACGAGACCGAGGAGCGCGTAGTTGGTGTTGTTGTACTCGAACTCCGTCCCCGGCTTCGCGTTCGCGGGACGTGCGAACGCCATCGCCAGCACGTCGGCGGGCGACAGCGCCGTGCCGGGGTCACGGTCGAGGCTCGCCCACAGCTCGGGCGCGTCGGTGTAGTTGTAGAGCCCGCTGCGCATCTCCAGCAGCTCGGCGATCGTGATCGCGTCGCCGCCCGGTACACCGTCGACGTACCTCGCGATCGGGTCGTCGAGCCGCAGAGCACCCTCCTGCGCCAGCAGCAGGATCACGGCGGCGGTCATCGTCTTGGTGTTCGAAGCGATGCGAAAGTGCGTCCCGGCGGTCGGCGGCGTCGTGGTGCCGCGCGCCGTGCTGCCGTAGGCCGCCGTGAAGTCGCCCTGCGGCGTGCGCAGCAGGACCAGCGCCGCCGGCACCCCGAGGTCGCGCGCGTTCGCGCTCACCATGGCTTGCAGCGCTGCCTGGTCGATCCGCTTCAGCGTCGAGGTGCGCGTCGCGGGAGCGGGAGCGAGCGTCGCGCTGGGCACCGGCGGCGTGTCGGCCGCCGCTGCAAGGACGCCGAGCGAACCGCCTGCGGTCAGCGCACCGACCGTCGCCAGCGTCGCGATCGTCGAGAATCCCCTCCGCATCCGTCACCCCCGCGGTGCGGGCAGCTGCCGCACGAGAAACGCGAGCGAGGCCTTGCCGGCCCGCGTTCGTCTGCGAGCGAGCGGTCGCTCCATCCAGTCCGATCCGCGCCGCAGCGGAGCTTCAATCCCCGAAGCAGATGCCGAGCCCGCGCGCCGTCTTCATCAGGTTGTGGTCGAGCTCGACGGTGCGGTAGCGGCTGATCGCGTCCTTGATCGGCACCGCGACGATGTCGTCGCTCTTGATCGCGACCATGTGCCCGAACTTGCCCTCGGCGATCAGGTCGACGGCGGCGACGCCGTAGCGCGTCGCGAGCAGGCGGTCCATCGGCGACGGGATGCCGCCGCGCTGCAGGTGGCCGAGCACGCAGACGCGCGTCTGGTGGAAGCCGCGCGCCTCGAGCTCCTCGGCGAGCCAGCCGCCGACGCCGCCGAGGATGGGGTTCGGCTGCCCCGGCTTGCGCTCCTTCACCGTGAGTGCCGTGCCGCCCTGGGGGAACGCGCCCTCGGCGACCACGACGATCGCGAAGTGGCTGCCCGCCTTGCGGCGGCGCTTGATGTGCATCGCGACGTTGTCGACCTCGAACGGGATCTCCGGGATGAGGATCGTGTCGGCGCCGCCGGCGATGCCCGAGCAGAGCGCGATCCAGCCGGCGTCGCGGCCCATCACCTCCAGGATCATGACGCGGTCGTGGCTCTCGGCGGTGGTGTGCAGCTTGTCGATCGCCTCGGTCGCGGTGGCGACGGCGGTCTGGAAGCCGAAGGTCATCTCGGTCGAGTCGAGGTCGTTGTCGATCGTCTTCGGCACGCCGACGATCGGCAGGCCCTTCTCGTGCAGCGCCTGCGAGATGCGCTGCGAGCCGTCGCCGCCGATGCTGATCACCGCGTCGACGCCGATGCGGTGCAGGCGGCGGATGAGCTCGTCGGAGCGGTCGACGGTCTCGATGGTGCCGTCGGGCCGGCGCTGCGGGAACTCGAAGGGACCACCGGCGTTGCTGGTGCCGATGATGGTGCCGCCGCGCATCAGGAGCCCGCGCACGGTATCGAGGTCGAGCGAGACGATGCGCATGGGATCGTCGAGCACGCCGTTGAAGGCCTCGATGCTGCCGACCACCTGCCAGTCGTAGCCGGTGATCGCCCGCTTCACCGCCGCGCGGATCACCGCGTTGAGCCCCGGCGCGTCGCCGCCGCCGGTCAGGATGAGGATCTTCTGGATTTCCACGCGCTGCCTGGTCCCCTGGCTCCCTCCGAGAACGATCGGAACACTATAGCTCCCGGCCGAGCCGAGGGAACGGAAGTGCGCACGCCCGTGCTCGCACGGAAGCGCGCCGGCATCCGTACCGGCAGGGAGACGCGGGAGGCGGGGCGGGCAGTGCCCCGCAGCGAACGCCGCGCAGCGCGCTGAGCACACGGCGAAGCGAAGCTCCGCCGTGTCGAAGCTGAGCGGCGGGGCAATGCCCGCCCCGCCTCCCGCGCGCGCAACGAGCCAAAGCCAGTTTGCGAGTGCAGGACGCGAGCATGTAGACGCCCCGGATGCCGGTGGCGCGCGTACCCCTGACGGCGACGACGCGCCTCGTCGCCGTGATCGGCGACCCGGTCGCCCACTCGCGCTCGCCGCTGATGCACAACGCGGCCTTCCGCGCCCTCGACCTGCCGTTCGCCTACTGCGCCTTCCGCGTCGTCCCGGGCGAGGTCGGCGCCGCGGTCGCCGCGGTGCGGGCGCTCGGCCTCGCCGGCCTGAACGTCACCATCCCGCACAAGCAGGCGGTGATCCCGCACCTCGACACGCTGTCGGAGGTCGCGCGGCTCACCGGGGCGGTGAACACGATCGTCAACCGCGACGGCGTGCTGCACGGCGAGAACACCGACGTGCCCGGGCTGTCGCGCGCGCTCGACGAGGCCGGGCTCGCGCCGCGCGTGAAGCTGGCGCTGGTGCTCGGCGCGGGCGGCTCGGCGCGCGCCGCGGTGGCGGCGCTCGGGCGTCGCGCACGGCGCGTGGTGCTGGCGGCGCGTCGCGAGGCGCAGGCCGCGGAGCTGGTCGCCTCGCTCGCGCCGGGGGTGCGAGCGAGGCTCGAGACGCTGCCGCTCGCCGACCTCGCCGAGCCGGCCGGTGCGGCGGCGAAGCTCCTCGGACAGGCCGACGTCGTCGTCAACACGACGCCGGTCGGAATGCACGGCGGGCCCTTCGTCCCCTTCGCCTTCGGCACGACCCGACCCGAGTGCCTGTTCTACGACCTGATCTACACGGAGCGCGAGACGCCCTTCCTCGCCGGCGCGCGGCGCGCGCGGCGTCGCGGTGCCAACGGGCTCGGCATGCTTCTTCACCAGGGCGCGATCGCGTTCGAGCTGTGGACCGGCGTCGCGCCGCCGGTCGACGTGATGCGTCGCGCGCTGCGCGCCGGCTCGCGCCGCTCCTGACGCAGGAGCGCCGGGTCCCGCACGGCGCTCGCGTCGCGCCGGCGGTCCGCGGACCGGCCGGGGCGCGGCGCTGCACGCATGACGCACGACGCACGGCGGACGCCGTGCGTCGTCTCACTCTGCGAATCATGCTCTCGCCTACATGGCGCTCCACACGCCGCGCGACTAGCTGTTTGCCGTGCGCGATCGCGTGCGTCCGCGGCGGCGCACGGTGATTCGCCGATCACCGTTAAGCGATGTGGTTTGCCTGCCGAAGATGGGGACGAGATCCAAACACCGAGGCTGGTTCGGTCTCGCACCGCCACCCGAGTCGGCCTCGTTGGAGACCGGTGCGTCGTGGGGGAGCAGGGGCCCGGCACCGGCGACGAGGTCCGTCAGCGTAAGCCGCATGGAGGCGATTGCCAGAACCCCATCCCCGGAGCCGGGGGCACGCACCCAGGCCCAGGGTGCCGGCAGCCGCATCGGCGACCTGCTGCTGAAGCAGGGCGTCATCAGCTCCGCCGACCTGCGGGTGGCGCTCGGGCGCCTGCGCGAGGCCGGCGGCGCGCTCACGACCTACATCGTGAAGCACTGCGGCATCTCGGAAGCCGAGCTGCTGACGGTCCTGCAGGAGGAGTACCACCTGCCGGTGGTCGACCCGGCGTCGCTCGACATCCCGCCCGAGGTGATCGACGTCCTGCCCGCGGTGCTGGCGAACAAGTACCACATCGTCCCGGTCAGCCTGTCGCGCAGCACGCTCACGCTCGCCATGGCCGACCCGTCGAACCTGGTCGCGATCAACGAGGTCAAGTTCCTCACCGGCTTCGACGTGCGCGCCGCGATCGCCGGTCCGCTGTCGATCGAGCGCGCGATCGAGCGCTACTACGACCGCGCGCTCAGCTACGGCGACGTCCTCTCCCAGTTCGGCAACGAGGAGATGGAGGTCGTCCGCACCGAGGAGGACGTCGACCTCCAGCAGCTCGAGAAGGCGACCGAGGAAGCGCCGGTCGTCAAGCTCGTCAACGCGCTGCTCACCGACGCGATCAAGAAGCGCGCCTCCGACATCCACATCGAGCCGTACGAGCGCCTGCTGCGCGTCCGCTTCCGGGTCGACGGCGTGCTGCACGAGATCATGCAGCCGCCGCTGAAGCTCAAGAACGCGATGATCTCGCGCATCAAGATCATGTCGTCGCTCGACATCGCCGAGCGCCGCCTGCCGCAGGACGGCCGCATCAAGGTGAAGGTCGGCCACGGCGGCGAGATGGACCTGCGCGTCTCGACCCTGCCGACCCTGTTCGGCGAGAAGGTCGTCATGCGTCTGCTCGACAAGAGCCACGTCCAGCTCGACGTCAACAAGCTCGGCTTCGACGCGCGCGCGATCGACCTCTTCCGCACGGCGATCGGCAAGCCGTACGGGATGATCCTGGTCACCGGACCGACCGGCTCCGGCAAGACGACCACGCTCTACGCGGCGCTCAACGAGCTGAACAAGATCGGCACCAACATCTCCACCGCGGAAGATCCGGTCGAGTACAACATGATCGGCGTCAACCAGCTGCAGGTGCACGAGGACATCGGCCTCAACTTCGCGACCGCGCTGCGCGCCTTTCTCCGCCAGGATCCCGACGTCATCATGGTCGGCGAGATCCGCGACTTCGAGACCGCCGAGATCGCCGTCAAGGCGGCGCTCACCGGTCACCTCGTGCTCTCCACCGTGCACACGAACGACGCGCCGTCGACCATCAACCGCATGCTCAACATGGGCATCGAGCCGTTCCTGATCGCGTCGTCGGTGAACCTGATCATGGCGCAGCGCCTGGCGCGCGTCGTCTGCCCGAAGTGCCGCGAGCCGCACGAGGTACCGGCGCACACCATGATCGAGCTCGGCGTGCCGGAGGAGCTGGCGAAGGACATCACGGCGTTCCGCGGCAAGGGCTGCCAGTTCTGCGGCGCCACGGGCTTCCGCGGCCGTACGGCGCTCTACGAGATGATGGGCATGACCGACCAGCTGCGCGAGCTGATCCTGAGCGGCGCTTCGGCGATCGAGCTCAAGCGGCAGGCGATCGCGGACGGGATGAAGACCTTGCGCCAGAGCGGCATCGAGAAGGTCGGCGACGGCGTCACGAGCATCGAAGAAGTGATGCGCGTGACCATGAACGATTAGTACGAGAGAAGGGGCGCCACCCCTTCTCCTCCAACGCGGCAGAGCCGCGTTGGAGCCTCCTCATCCCCGCTCGCTTCGCTCGGCCGCTCGCCTTCGGCTTCGCAGAGGGGCCGGTGCCGATCGTGTGCGCACGCGCGAACGTACGACGTTTCGAGCGTGAGGGCGGTGGCCTGTGGCTGGAGTGACTGCTTGGGAGCCGCTCCGTCGCGAGATTCTCGCAGCATGACCTTCGGCGACCGGAACGGAAGCCACAGGCCACCGCTCTCACGCGGGCACGTCGTTGCCATCGCGCGCTTGGCGAATGCACGTCGCACGAGGCGCTGTGCAGAGTGGGTGGGCAAGCGTGACGTTACGAGAGTAACGCCTGCGCTTCATCGGTGCCGGTCGCGATGCGCGGGTGACGTGCGGAACGCGTGCAAAATCACGCGTTGCTCTCCGGTTTCCGGTGGCATCCGCCTTGCAACCATCCCACGCCGCACGAGTTTCTCGCGCGCGCGTTGCGCGCACGACAGGGGGTAGTCGCATGCAGATGCACGAGCTCTTCGAACGGATGTCGGCGCAGGGCGCGTCCGACCTGCACATCACGGCGGGTGCGCCGCCGATGATCCGCGTGCACGGCGACGTCGCACCGCTGCCGTTCGAGGAGCTGAACCCCAACAGCACGAAGCAGCTCTGCTACAGCGTGCTCACCGAGCAGCAGAAGAAGAAGTTCGAGGAGGAGAGCGAGCTCGACTTCTCCTTCAGCGTCTCCGGCCTGTCGCGCTTCCGAGGCAACCTCTTCGTGCAGCGCGGCGCCGTCGGCGGCGTCTTCCGTGCGATCCCGCACGAGGCACCGCCGCTCGCGAAGCTCGGGCTTCCGCCCGCCGTCGAGAACCTGATCAAGCTGCCGCGTGGGCTGGTGCTGGTCACCGGCCCCACCGGCTCCGGCAAGTCGACGACGATGGCCGCGATGATCGACCAGATCAACGAGACGCGCGCCGAGCACATCATCACCGTCGAGGATCCGATCGAGTTCCTGCACCACCACAAGAAGTGCATCGTCAACCAGCGCGAGGTGTTCGCCGACACGCACAGCTTCGGCGCGGCCTTGAAGCACATCCTGCGTCAGGACCCCGACGTCGTTCTCGTCGGCGAGCTCCGCGACCTCGAGACCATCGAGGCCGCGCTGACCATCGCCGAGACCGGTCACCTGGTCTTCGCCACCCTGCACACGAACTCCGCCGTGCAGACGATCAACCGCGTGATCGACGTGTTCTCCGCCGACCAGCAGGCGCAGGTGCGCGCGCAGCTCTCGCTGGTGCTCGAGGCGGTGATCTCGCAGACGCTGCTCGCGCGCGCCGACGGCCACGGCCGCGTCATGGCGTGCGAGGTGATGATCCCGAACCCCGCCATCCGCAACCTGATCCGCGAGGAGAAGGTGCACCAGCTCTACTCGCAGATGCAGGTCGGCCAGCAGAAGTGGGGCATGGTCACGCTCTCGCAGTCGCTGCTCGACCTGGTGTCGCGACGTCTCATCACGAACGAGGCCGCGCTCGAGGCGGCGACCGAGCCCGAGGAGCTCAAGCAGATGCTCGGCATCGGCGGCGCCAAGACGCCGCTGGGAGCGCCGGCGGGACGCGTCTCGCTCGCGTCGCGCTCCTGACGGAACGCGGCGGCGCGGAAGAGGGGTAGGGGGAAGCGATGCCGGTATTCGCGTACGAGGGCCGCACCACGAGCGGCAAGGTGCTGCGCGGCAACATGGAGGCGCCCTCGCGCGAGGCGGTGATCAACCGCCTGCGCGCGCAGCGCATCCAGCCCAACACGGGCAAGATCAAGGAGCGCGGCAAGGGGCTCGACCGGGAGATCCAGATCCCCGGCTTCAAGCCGAAGGTGAAGCCGCGCGACGTCGTCATCTTCACGCGCCAGCTCACGACGATGATCGACGCCGGCATGCCGCTGGTGCAGATCCTCGACATCCTCGCGACGCAGTCCGACAACAAGACCTTCGCCAACCAGATCCGCGAGGTGAAGGAGTCGGTCGAGGCCGGGTCCACGCTGTCGGACGCGCTGCGCAAGTTCCCGAAGACCTTCGACGAGCTCTACGTGAACATGGTCCAGGCGGGCGAGGTCGGCGGTATCCTCGACACCATCCTGGGACGTCTCTCCATCTACATGGAGAAGATGATGTCGCTGAAGCGCAAGATCAAAGGCGCGATGATCTACCCGGCGACCATCATCACGGTCGCGATCGTCGTCACGCTGATCCTGCTGGTGTTCGTCATCCCGGTGTTCGCGGAGCTGTTCGGAAGCTTCGGCAAGGCGCTGCCGCTGCCGACGCAGATCGTCATCAACATCTCGAACTTCGTGATCGGCTACCTGCACTTCATCGGGCTCGCCGCGGTCCTGACGGTGGTCGGCATCCGGCAGACGTACAAGACCGAGCGCGGCCGGCTCTTCCTCGACCGCACCATGCTGCGCCTGCCGATCATCGGCGAGCTGATCCGCAAGGCGTCGATCGCGCGCTTCTCGCGCACGCTCGGCACGCTGGTCTCGTCCGGCGTGCCGATCCTCGACTCCCTGACCATCACCGCGCGGACCGCGGGCAACAAGGTCGTCGAGCGCGCCGGCTTCATGATCCGTGAGAGCATCAGCCAGGGACGCACGATGCTCGAGCCGCTGCTCGCGAGCGGCGTCTTCCCGCCGATGGTCTGCCAGATGATCGGCGCCGGCGAGATGACCGGTGCGATCGACCAGATGCTGCAGAAGATCGCGGACTTCTACGAGGAGGAGGTGGACGTTGCGGTCAACAACCTCACGGCTCTCATGGAGCCGCTGGTGATCGTCGTCCTGGGCACGATCATCGGCGGTCTGGTGGTTTCGATGTACCTGCCGATCTTCCAGCTCGGCTCGCTGCTCGGGTCATGAGCATGAGCGCCCTCACCGAGGCCGTTTCTCCGGACGCGACGCTGCGCGAGCGCCTGCGGGTGCTGCTGTTCGCGCGCGTCCTCGTCGTCACGGTGTTTCTCGCTGCCGTCGGCGCCTACCACCTCACGGTGGCGCACTCCGAGGGCGTGATCGGCAGCGCGACCTTCCTCGCGATCGCCGCCGCGTACGCGCTGACGCTCGTGTCGGCGCTCGCGGTCAGCCGCGTCCATGTCGGCGGCCTGCGCCTCTTCGCGTACGCGCAGATGGTCTTCGACGTCCTCCTGCTCACCGGCGCGATCGAGCTCGCGCGTGGCGTCGGCTCGCCGCTCGCCGTGCTCTACGTGCTCGCGGTCGCCAACGCGGCGGGGCTCCTGCTGATGCGTGGCGCCCTGGTGAGCGCCGTCGCCGCGTCGCTCGCGTACGTCTACCTGACCGTGCAGACGGCCGCGGTGGTCGGGACGCGCGGCTTCCTGCTCGAGGTCTTCGTCCCGTCGCTGCTCGGCACCTCGTGCCTCGTGCTCGCGGCGGTGCTGATCGGCTCGCTCGCGCGACGTCTCGCCGCGACCGAGGCCGAGCTCACGCTGCGCGACCACGAGGTCAGCCGGCTCGAGGGCCTGCAGCGCGCGCTCGCGAACGGCCTCGAGAGCGGTCTCCTGGTCGCGGACGTCTCCGGGCGCGTGCGCTCGGCGAACCCCGCCTGCCAGCAGATTCTCGGACAGCCGGCGTCGTCGATCCTCGGCCGCGAGATCCACTGGCTCGTTCCACTTCTCGCGACGGCCGACGACGACGCTCCGCCGAGCGACGACGGCTACCGCGAGTGCGAGTACCGGGCGCCCGACGGCAGCTCGTCGCGCCTGCGCGTCAAGCGCACGCCGCTGTTCGACACCTTCGCGAACCGCATCGGCGAGATCGTCCTGCTGCAGGACGTGACGCGCATCCAGGAGCTCGAGGAGCGTCTCGCACGCGACGAGCAGGGGCTCACGATCGACGCCGCGCCGCCCACCGAGGGCGACGGCGCCGAGCCGGCCGAGCCGACCGACGACGAGCGCGACGGCATCGTGAGCGGCTGCGCGGGGATGCGCGCGGTGTCGAAGCTGATCGACAAGGTCGCCCACGCCGACGCGACGGTGCTCGTCACCGGCGAGAGCGGCACGGGCAAGGAGCTCGTCGCGCGCGCCGTCCACCGGCGGAGCGCACGGGCGAGCGCGCCCTTCGTGGTGGTCAACTGCGGTGCGATCCCCGAGAACCTGATCGAGAGCGAGCTCTTCGGTCACGTGCGCGGCGCCTTCACCGGCGCGGTCGCCGACCGACCGGGGCTGTTCCGCCGCGCCCACGGGGGCACCATCTTCCTCGACGAGATCGGCGAGCTGCCGCTGCAGCTTCAGGTGCGCCTGCTGCGCGTTCTGCAGGACCGGATGGTGATGCCGGTCGGCGGCAACGCGCAGGTCGCGGTGGACGTGCGGGTGATCACCGCCACCAACCGCGTGCTCGAGGATCTGGTGAAGGCAGGCCAGTTCCGCGAGGACCTCTACTACCGCCTGGCGGTGATCGCGATCCACATGCCGCCGCTGCGCGAGCGCGAGGGTGACCTCGAGCGGCTGATCGAGCACTTCGTCCGCACGGCGGCGGCCCGGCACGCGAAGTCGGTGGCACGGGTCTCGGGCCGCGCGATGCAGCTGCTGCTGCGCTACAGGTACCCGGGCAACGTGCGCGAGCTCGAGAACGTCATCGAGCACGCGGTGACGCTCGCCGACGGCGACGCGATCCGCGAGTCGGACCTGCCGGACTCCGTGCGCGATGCTGCGGGACCGCGTCCGCCGGCGGTCGGCGTCGCGGCGCCGCCGCCCCGCGAGCTCCGCCTGAGCGACGCCGAAGCCGGGGCCGACGGCGACGCCGCGTTCGACGACGCCGAGGAGGACGCCGTGGCGCCGCCTCCGTACGTCGAGAGCGGGCTCCTGCGCGAGCTCGCGTCGCCGCTGGTGCTGCCGATCGACGAGGGCGACGGCGCGAGCCTCGACGAGCAGCTCGCGCGCCGCGAGAAGGAGATGCTGCTCGCGGCGCTCGCGCGGGCGTCGGGCGTGAAGAAGCGCGCCGCGACCCTGCTCGGCATCAACTACCGCTCGTTCCGCCACCGCCTGCAGAAGTACGGACTCGATGCGCACGGTGACGAGATGTTGCCGCGCATCACGCCGACGCACCTGCACCGCGATCCGGGGCACTGAGCAGCGGACGCGGCACAGCGGACGCGCACGCGGCACGTCGCAGCCGTTGAATCGATCATCAGGGGGGAGTCGGGCCCATGTCGACGATCAGCATGTCGACCACCTGACTGGTGCTGGCGGCACCAACTGCCCGAATCCTCTGCCCGATCTCGAGTGCGACGAAGGAAGTCGTTCGACCCTGTACCGGAAATAGTTGGTAGCCCGTCGACGTGAAGGACGTGTCGAGCGATCCGTCAGTGAGGAAGCGGATCGCGACGGCGTCCGAACCAGATGCGCCGATCGCCATGATTCGCCCGTCCGCCAGCAGCTCGAGATCGGTGATCCGATCCTGACTTGCAGTCAGGTCGAGATCTACCTTCCCACTGCTGCCGAAGGTCGAATCGCGCGCTCCGCTCGAGTCGTATCGAATCACGAACATCGAGGTGTTCGGAGCAGATCCTTCGTAGCCCGCCACTAGGAGCTTGCCGTCACTCTGCGCCACAATTGCTGTGGGTTGGAACGTAGAGGTGGCGCTGCCATCTTCGAACTCGATCGTCAGGGGCGGGTTTGCCGATGCTAGGTCCAGGGAAGTCACCATGATGCGCCCCTCTGTCCCGTTCGAGGTGCGCACGATCGAGTATGCGATGCTGCCCGAGAACGACGTGTCGCGGTATGCAGCCGAGCTGTAGCCCGACGAAAGCAATCGATACCCAGTCAATCCTCCCAGAGGGCATCCCGGCGCCGGATTCAAGTTGGGGCAAGCATCTCCGAACGTGAACGGATTCGTGCCGGTCAGTGTCCGTTGCCCGACCCAGATCACGTCGGGCACCGGATTTGCCGCCGACGCGTGGCCGAACACATACGCGTGCGAGCCGACGACGAAGATGTCTCCTCCAGGCGAAGCACCGAGTCCTCCACCGTAGGCGGAGTGTATGTCTCGCGGTCGAAATCGCCGGATGTTGGAGACCGAACCGTCCGCGAGCGAGATCGTCGCAAAGCCCGCCGAGTTACCTGCGTCGGCAGGGCCCGTTACGAAGAGTTGCCCGCCTCCGTACGCCATGCTGGCCGCAGCTTGGTTGGACCCCGTGCCGGGCTGAAACGCGACCCAGCCGACGGGGCTAGCGGTGGGATTGCTGTCGATGCCGTGACCCCAGGAGGTGGACCCGCTACCAGGCGCAAGTTGGCCGGTGACTCCTCCGATTCTCGCGACACCGTAGCGGCCGTACGTTCCGCCCGCCGTATAGATGTACCCCTGCGAAGTGATGAGCGCTTGTCCGGTGTCGAGGCTGTTTCCGCCGTAGAACACGTTCGTCATGTCGACGAACTGGATGCCGAAGCAGCCCGCCACGACAAGCAAGAGGGCAAGAAGCGGAGTCCATCGGTAGCTGCGTCTCGTATTCGACCACATCGAATCTTCCCTCCTTCAGTTGGGGGCGCACGTTGGTTCGCGAGTGAGACGGGACTTCTATGGCAAACGCCACGGATGCAATGGGTACGTTGCATCGAGTGTCGACACCGTGCCCGACGAGCGACGGCCAATCTCGTTCGATCTTGGCTAGACGAAACGTCCTGTCTCGAATGCAGCACGATGATTGATCGTGCCTCGTGCCCCTTTGCGGCACCGGCACGAACCTGACGCTCTGGAGCGTCATCACGTGGACGGTGCGCGGCAATGTTTCCGCGCTCCTCACTCGTCGTCGCGTCCATGGCGATGGTGAAGCGCCCGAGTTTCGTTGGAATTCAGGCTCTCGGGAACCCCTGGCGCCGTGGCACCACGCTTGCTCCCGCCGGAAGCCAGCAGCCGCACCGCGCTGGTGACGGCGAAAGCCTACGGGAGCGCAGGGCCGCGAGACGTGCCGCGCCAAGGAGATCGGGAGGTAGAGATGATGACGAGGAACGAGAAGGGCTTCACGTTGATCGAGCTTCTGGTGGTCGTCGCGATCATCGGCATCTTGGCCGCAATCGCGATTCCGCAGTTCTCGGAGTACCGCAAGCAGGGCTTCAACGCCCGCGCTTCGTCCGACCTGCGCAACCTGGCGACGGCCGAGGAGGCCTACTTCGCCGCCTATGCGTCCTACGCAGAGAACGTCGACGACCTCACCGGCTTCAAGCGGTCGCCTGGCGTGACCATCACCGTCGCCCCCGGCACCAGCTCGTTCACCGCCGAAGCGTATCACCAGAATGGTGACAAGACCTTCAACTGGGATTCCGCCAATGGCGGCCTCCAGAACGCGCCGTGATCTGACGATCTAACCGTCACGAGGACGGGCGCCGCCTCGGATCGGGGCGGCGCCTTTCTCGTGCCCGTTGCGGGCCTGGGTTGAGCTGAATGGATTCGGATCACGATCTTCACGGCACTCGCGCGACGGTGTGGCTCGCATCTCTGATCGTCGTCGCGTCGGCTCTGCAGGTATTCGGGGGCAACATCGCCGACCCCGATCTGTGGGGCCACGTTCACTATGGCGAAGCGGTGCTGAGCGGGGAGGGCATTCCGCGAGAGGAGATCTTCTCCTACACGGCGGCCGGATCAGCTTTCTACAATCACGAATGGCTGTCGGACGTCGTCTTCGCGTTCCTCTATGGAGTCGGCGGCTCTGCGGCGCTCATCGCCTTCAAGCTGGCGTGCTGCGTGGTGATGCTCGCGGCGATGATCGACGCGAGCCGATCTCTTGCCGAGCGGCTCATGCCCGGCGTCGCGGTGCACCCGCTGGTCCGAGCCGGCGTGCTGGTGGTCGCACTCGCGGCGATCGCACCCGGCGCCACGTTCCGTCCGCAGCTCTTCACGATGGTGCTGCTCGCCGTGGAGCTCGCGCTCCTCCTGCGTGGCGACCGCCGCTTGCGCTCGGGCGCCGCGGTGTTGCCGGTCGAGATCGGCGTGTTGCCGGTGCTCTTTGTCGTTTGGGCGAACGTCCACGGAGGATTTCTCGTGGGCTTGGGCCTCGCATGTCTCTACGGCGCCGCCACGATTGGCGAGGGGGTGGTGGCGGCGGTGCGTCGCCAGACGCCCGCCGTCTCCGTGCGAGCGCTCGCCGTGCTCGCCGCCGTGCTCCTCGTCGCGGCCTTCGCGCCGCTCGCCAATCCGTACGGGGTGGAGCTCTACACGTACCTCGCACGTACGCTCGACATGCACGGCGAGATCAGCGAGTGGCGGCCGGTCGCGCCGTTCTCGACGCAGTATCTTCCCTTCAAGGCGCTCTGCCTGGCCGTGATCGCTCTGATCACGACGTACGCTCGTACTTCTCGCGACGCGTGGCGTATCCCTGTGCTCTGGTGGCTCGTCCCCTACATCGTCGTTGCGGCTGTTGCCGGGTTCCGCCACCAGCGCCACACGGTCTTGTTCGCGATCACGGCCGCACCTCTCTTGATCGTCCTTGGGGAGGTGGCGCGCCGATCCGTGCTCGAGCTGTGGCCGGCGCTCGCTCGGCCGAGGCGCGAGCTCTCGTATGCCTTGGTGTCGGGAGCAGTGCTGATCTCGCTCGCGCAGCTTCAGGGAGTCGCCTCCCAGTACGCGCGCGACGGCTTGAACATCCGCTTCGGTCGGCTCGACTACCCGATCGACGCCGTCGAGTTCCTGCGCACGCACGGCATCCGCGGCAACGTCGCGATGCCCTTCGAGTGGGGCGCGTACGCGATCTCGAAGCTCGCGCCGGAGTCGCGCGTGTTCATCGACGGTCGCTTCGAGGCCGTCTACCCGCAACAGGTGATCGACGACTACTTCGCGTTCATGCACGGCACCGAGGGCTGGCAGCGGCTCCTCGACGACTACCCGACCGACGTCGTCGTCGTGCAACGCTGGCGCAACATCCATCCCCGGCTCTTCACGCACCCGGACTTCGCGTACGTCTACTCCGACCCCGCGGCGCTGGTGTTCGTGCGCCGCTCGCCGGAGACCGACGCGACGCTGGTCCGCCTCGCGTCGGTCGACCGGACGGCGTTCGAGCGCCACCCGACGGTCTTTCCGTGACGTCGCGCACGCGCCTCACGACGATCTCGCCCGTCGCCGGCGGCGCCCTCGCGGCGCTGGCGGTCGTCGTGCAGAGCGCGTGGCTCGCGTCGCGCTATCCCGCCGCCTACCTCGACGCCGACCTGCTGTCGTACCTCGCGTACTGGCGCGGCCTGCGCGACGGGGCGCCGGTGGCCTTCGGCTACACGGTGCCGAAGCTGCTGCCGATCGTCGGCTACGGGCCGCTCGCGAGCCCACGTCTCGCGATGCTGGCGAGCGTCGCGGTCGCCGCGGCCGGCGGCGCGCTCCTGTTCGCGATCGCACGCCGCAGCTTCGGCCTCGCGACCGCCGTGGTGGCGGCGCTGCTCTACGTGCTCGACCCGATGCGCGGCGTGCTCACCCTGCGCTCGAGCGTCGACCTGCTGGTCGGCGTCGCGCTGCTCGGCGCGGTGTACGCCCTGCAGCGTCGCGCGGTGCTCGCCGCGGGCGTCCTGATCCTGCTCGCGGCGCTGGGCAAGCCGCCGGCGCTCGCCTGCGCGCTCGTCCTGCCGTTCGCGCCCGACGCGAGCCGGCTCCGTCGCGCGCTCGCGACCGCGCTGCCGCTGCTCGCGCTGCCGGCCGCCGCGGCGCTCGACGCGGCGCTCGAGGGACGCGGCCTCGCGTCGACGCTCTACGCGCCGTCGCTGCCCGACCAGCACAACCTCTTCGTGCGCGTCGCCGAGGCGCGCCTGCTCGGCTTCGGCGAGACGATCACGCTGATCGGCCGCGACTGGTTCGGCGGCACGCTGTTCGCGCGCACGTGGCCGCTCGTCGTGCTCGGCGTCGCGCTCTACCTGCTGCGTCCGGGCACGGATCGCGCCGAGTCGGCGCGGCCCGTCCTGCTCGTTCCCGCGCTGCTCGCGGCCGCCTATCTCGGCCTGGCGCTCGTGCAGCCGATGATCGTCTTCACGCGCTTCTTCTGGCCGCTCGCGGTCGTGCTGTCGGTCTTCGCGGCGTGGGCGGTGACGTGGCTCGCGCGACGGATTCCCGCCGCGACGCCGGTGCGCGTCGCGTTCGCGACGGCTCTCGTCGCGGCCCTGCTGGCCGACCGCATGGACGACCATCGCTGGCGCGAGCGCATCATGCTGCGACCGTTCGAGACCCACGCGGCGCTCGCCGCGAGCGCGGTCGAGGCGATCGCACACGACGCGCACTGCGCGGGGGCCGCGGTCGTGCCGCTCGCCTACCTGCCGCTCGCCGCCTGGCGCGCGCCGGACAAGCTGAAGCGCGGCGAGCTGTGCGCCGCGGAGGACTGGGCCGAGGGGCGCGGCTGTGCGTCGCCGTCGTGCGTGCTGGTGATCCCCGAGGCGCCGACGACCGAGCGCGCGCGCCTCGCGACGGCGAGCCTGGTGGGGAACGGCTTCGTGGTGGAGGTGGGAGATGAGACCGGAGCTCTCGTCCGATCCCGGAACGGTTGACCTCGCGGCCGCGGGCTCGGGTCCGGGGCTGCGCAGCGCGCGTGCCTCGGCCTCGGCCGCGTTCGACCGCGCGCTCACCGGCTGGCCGGGACGCTGCGTCGCGCTGGTCGCCGCGTACCTGGGCATCGGCTACGCGGTCGCCGCGTCGGTCGGGCTGCCGATCCACTGGCCCGTGGCGCACCTCTACAAGCAGGCGCAGTGGATCTTCCTCGTCCTGTACGCGCCGCTCATGGTCGGCTGCGTGCTCGCGATGATGGGGCAGGAGCGCTCGATCTGGCAGCGCGCGCGCGGCTTCGCGCTGTCGCCCGCGTTCTTCCTCGAGTTCGCGGTGGCGATGGTCGTCGTGCACGCGACGATCATGATGTTCGTCAATCTCAAGCAGTTCATCCCGGCGCTGAACGACCGTCTCTACGACTCGCCGCTCTGGCGGCTCGACGCGTGGCTGCACCTCGGCATCGATCCCGCCGTGGTCGCGACCGAGCTCGCGCACGAGTGGGGGCTGCTGCCCTGGCTCGACCGCGCCTACGTGCTCTACTACCCGGCGCAGGTCCTGGTGCCGCTGCTCTTCCTGGTCGCGAAGCCGCTGCGACCGTGGCGCGGGCGCTTCTTCTTCGCCTACTGCCTGCTGTGGATGCTCGGCGGGCTGATGTACGTCGTCTGGCCGTCGCTCGGTCCGGTGTACTACCGCGGCAGCCGCTTCGTCTGGCTCGACCAGGCGCCCTACGCGCAGTACCTGCAGGAGCTGCTGATCCGCGACTACGTCCGCTTCCGCAGCGATCCGAGCTTCTATACCGTCAAGCTCTACCAGGGGGTGGCGGCGCTGCCGAGCCTGCACGTCGGCGTGCTGACCCTGTTCGCGCTCTCGACCTGGCGCTGGCGCGCGGTCTCCGGCGCGCTGTGGCTGCTCGTCGCCGTGACCTTCGTCGGCTCGATGGCGCTCGGCTGGCACTACGCCGTGGACGGCTACGCGGGCGCGCTGCTCGCGTGGATCGCGTGGCGCGTCGCGCGTCTCGCGGTGGACGAGGCGCCCGATCGCGACGCGACGGTGCTCGCGCTGCGCCGGTCCGCCCTGGGCGACGGGTCGACGCTCGCGTCGCGTGGGGCGAGCACGAGCGCGTGAACGCGCGGCGCGGCAGGCGCGGCTGGCTGGTACCGGCGGGCATCGTGCTCGCCGCCGTGCTGGTCTACCTCGGCACGCTCGACGGCCGCTTCCCGCTCGACGACCGCGTGCAGGTCGAGCGCAACGTGTCGATCCGGAACCTCGCGAGCGCGCCGGAGATCTTCGCGCGCGCGACCTGGCCGGGCTACGTCTACCGCCCGCTGCCGACCTTCACCTACGCGCTGACGCACGCGGTGGTCGGGCTCGACCCGTGGCTCTACCACGCGAGCAGCATCGCGCTGCACGCGCTCGCGTCACTGCTGGTCTTCCTCTGCCTGCGACGCGTGTTCGACCCCGCGGTCGCGGCGGTCGCGGCACTCTTCTTCGCGGTGCACCCGGTACACGTCGAGGCGATCGCGAGCATCGCGAACCGGACCGAGCTGCTGGTCGCGGTGCTCGGGCTCGCGGCGCTGCTGCTCGTCCTGCCGCCGGCGTCCGCCGAGCGCCGGTCGCGCGCGGCGCTCGCCGGACGGGTCGCGCTCGCCGCCGTGCTCTTCCTCGGCGCGCTCCTCACCAAGGAGCACACGCTCGCCTTCTTCCTGCTCGTGCCGCTGATGGTGCTGGTGCGCAAGGACGGCGCACCCGACGCGGCGACGCGCTGGCGGCGGCTGCCCGGCGAGGCGTGGCCCGGGGTGCTCGCGCTCGCGCTCGCGACGGCGTCGTACTTCGCGCTGCGCAGCCGGGTGCTCACCGAGGTGTTCGTCGGCGCGCCGATCGCACCGATCGACAACTTCCTGATCGAGCTGCCGGCGCACCAGCGCATCGTGCACGCGGTAGCGCTGCTGGGGCGCTATCTCGCGATCCTGCTCGTCCCGCGCGGGCTCAGCGCCGACTACAGCCTCGGCACGACGGGCGTGACCGAGAGCCTGACGTCGCCGGACTCGCTGCTCTACCTCGCGCTCGCGTGCGCCGCCGTCGGCGTGACGCTCGTCGGGCTCTGCCGCCCGTCGCGCGCGTGCCTCTTCTTCGGCGGCTGGTTCCTCGCCGCGTTCGCGATCACCGGCAACGTGCTCTTCCCGATCGGCGTGGTGTTCGCCGACCGGCTCGCCTACCTGCCGAGCGTCGCCGTGTGCGCGCTGCTCGCGTTCGTGCTGGCGCAGGTGTCGGACGGTCCGATCCGCCGCGCGGCGATCGCCGGTGTCGCGCTGACGTTCTCGGCGCTGACGATCGCGTACGCCGAGGTGTGGCACGACAACCGGTCGCTGTTCACCTACGAGCTCGAGACCTCGCCGGGCAGCGCGTGGGTGCACGCCGGGCTCGGCGTCGAGCTGCTGCAGGCGGGGCACGAGGAGCCCGCGCGAGAGCACTTCCTGGAGGCGCTGCGCATCTATCCGGGGCACATGGCGGCGGCGCACGGCGTCGCGCTGGTCGCGCTGGCGCAGGACGACGAGGGCGAGGCGCGCGCCTGGATCGACCGTGCGCTCGCGATCAACCCGGAGTACACGCCGAGCCTCAACACGCTGGGCATGCTCGAGCTCGAGGCCGGCCGCGTCGACGACGCCGGGCGGCTCTTCGTGCGCGCGCTGAACCTGAACAACCGCGACCTCGACGCGCGCGTCGGCGTGCTCGCCGCGACCCTGCGGCGCGGCAACCTCGCGCAGGCGACCGTGATGCGCGACCAGCTGATGGCGCTCGACCCGTCGCGCGCCGACCTGCGCGAGCTCAGCCGGGAGCTGGACGAGCAGCTCCGCGGGACGCAGGCGCACGGTCCGTCGGGTCAGGGGGCGTCGTCGTGACGGCGGACCGCCTTCATAGTACGTCGGGGGCGGAGCGAGCCGCGGCGTGGAAGGAAACGAGCTGATGCTGGGGACGATGGCGCTCGCGCTCGGCGCGTGTACCGGCAGCTTCCTGAACGTCGCGATCTACCGCCTGCCGCGCGGCGAGTCGGTGGTGTCGCCGCGCTCGCACTGCACGCGCTGCGAGCGGATCATCCCCTGGTACGACAACATCCCGGTCCTGAGCTGGCTCCTGCTGCGCGGCCGCTGCCGCGGCTGCGGCGAGCCGTTCTCGATCCGCTACCCGATCGTCGAGGCGCTGACCGCGGTCCTGCTGTTCGTGCTGTGGCTGCAGTTCGGGCTGTCGCTCGGGCTCGCGTTCGCGTTCTACTTCGCGTGCAGCCTGCTGGTGGTCACCTACATCGACCTCGACCACCGCATCATCCCCGACCGCATCACCCTGCCGGGGATCGTCGTCGGGCTGCTGCTGGCGCTGGTCGCTCCCGCAGAGATGCGCTGGGGCGCGGTGCAGTCGTGGGCGATCGGCACGCTGGTCGGCGGCGGCATCCTGTGGCTGGTCGCCTGGGGCTACGAGCTCGCGACCGGGCGCGAGGGCATGGGCGGCGGCGACATCAAGCTGCTGGCGATGATCGGCGCCTTCCTCGGCTGGCAGGGCGTGCTGCTGTCGCTGCTGCTCGCGTCGTTCATCGGCTCGATCGTCGGCGTGGTGTGGATGGTCGCGCGCGGCGCCGACGCGAAGCTCGCCATCCCCTTCGGACCGTTCCTGTCGCTCGGCGCGCTGGTCGCGCTGCTGTGGGGCGACAGCATCGTCCGCTGGTACATATCCACGCTGTTCTGAGCGCGCCCCCCTTGAGCGCCGCCGCGCGGCGCCGCTAGAGTCGCCTCACCCCTTCCCCTCGCGGCCACGCGCGGGTGCCACGGCGCCGGCGCGATCCTCGGAGCGCGCGATGGGTGCAGCAGTGGATTCGGTGTCGCGTCCGGAAGGACGTGACGGCTCGCGCGGCGCGAGCCTGGTGGAGACGATCGCGGTGCTCGCGCTGGGCGCGCTGCTGCTCGGTGCGGCCGCGCCCGCGGTCGCGCGCCTGCTCGACACGGTCGAGCTGCGCGGCGCGACCGTGCGCTTCGCCGCGGCGCTCGCGCGCGGTCGCGTCGCCGCGCTGACGGAGGGCCGCACCTGGCGGGTACGCGTCGCCGGCACGCGCAGCTTCGCGCTCGAGCCGGTGGGCGTCGACGGCGCGGCCGTGGTCGAGCCGCTGCCGGGCGCGACCTTCTTCGCCGGCGCCACCTCGGGCGGCGACGTCCGCTTCTTCCCGTCCGGCCTGGTCGACAACGCGACCTTCACCCTCGGCGCCGGCGACGCGCGCCGCCGGGTGATCGTCAACCAGAGGGGGAGGGTGACCGTTGAGTAGACGGCTTCAGGAAGAGGCGGGCATGACGCTCGCCGAGGTGCTGGTGGCGCTCGGGCTGCTCGCGTCGGCCGCGATCGTCGCGAGCCTCGCCGCGGCGTCGATGCTCGACCTCTCGCGCGCGGCGCACGCTGAAGCGGTCGGCCTCGCGCTCGCGAGCGAGAAGCTCGAGGAGCTGCTGGCAACGGCTCCGGCCGCGCGGCGTGCCGGCAACGACGAGACCACGCTCGACGGGGTCGGCGTGGCGCGCGTGTGGCGCGTCGCGCACGACGATCCGGCGCGCGGCGTGACGCGCCTCGAGGTCACCGCACGCTGGGCGGCGCCGGCACTGACGATGCTGACGCTGGTCGCGTCGGCGCCGGCCGGGAGCACGTCGTGAGCGCGCCCGGCGCCGCCGTGTCGGTGGCTGCGGATGCGCGCGAGGGCGGCTTCACGCTCGTCGAGCTGCTGCTCGCCTGCGTCGTCGGTGCGCTCGTCGTCGGCGCGGGGCTCGAGCTGCTGCGCGTGCACGTCGAGGTCGCGCGCCGCTTGCAGGCACGGCTCGCGAGCAGCGGCGGCGCCGCCTGGGCGCTGCTGGTGGCGTCGCGCGACGCGCAGCTCGCGGGCGCCGACCCCGCGCAGGCCGGCATCGACGTGATCGCGGAGGCCGGCCCCGAGCGCCTCGTTCTGGGCGCCGACCGCGACGGCAGCGGCGCCGTCGACGCCGACAGCGCCGAGCGCGTCGTCCTCGCGCGTTCGACGACGTCCGGCGGACGCTTCGTGCGCTGGCTCGGCGCGCAGTCGGTCGCGATCGCGGCGCAGGTGCGCTCGGGCGGGCTGCGGCTGCGCTACTTCGACGCAGCCGGGGCGGAGATCGTCCCCGTCGCGGGCGCGATTCCGGCCGCCGACCGGGCGCGCGTGCGTCTGGTCGCGCTCGGGCTCGACGTCGCCGAGCGCGCCGGATCGCTCGAGGCGCGGACCACGCTGCGCACCGCCGCCGCGCTGCGCGTGCGTCTCGCGGAGCGCTGACGTGCGCTCCGTCGTGCGAGCCGCGCGCGATCACGAGCGCGGCAGCGCGCTCGTCGCGAGCATCCTGATCCTGGCGCTCGTCGCCGCGGTCACCGCGGCGACGCTCTGGCTCACGCGCAGCGAGCTCTGGGTCGCGGGCAGCGCGCGCGCGTTCCTGCAGGCACGCTACTCGGCCGAGGCTGGGGTCTGGCACGCGCTGGCGCTGCTCTCGCCGGGCACCGACTTCGCGGCCCTGGTCGCCGGTACGGGTGGGGTGTCCGATCCCGCCGCGCCGGGGCCGCTGCCGCTCCCGGGCGGCGGCCTCGTCGCGTTTCCGGGGCCGCCGTTCGGCTACGTGGTCACCGCACACGCCGCGGGCTTCGAGCGGGTGCGGCTGCGCTCCAGCGCGACCGCCGTGCGCGGTGCGCGGCGCAGCGTCGACGCGACGGTCGGTCGCGAGGCGTCGGCGTACGCTCCGGCGCCGCTGGTCGCTCTCTCCGGAAGGATCGCGGTCGCGCCGGCGCTCGAAGGGCTCGCGCCCGAGGCGGGCGGCGTCGGGCTCGACGCGACGGTGCCGGCCGGCGGCAACCAGGCCATCGTCGCGGCCGCGTCGCTCGCGGACGCGGAGCTCGCACGCGCGACGCTCGCCGCGGCCGGTGCGCGCCTCGCCGGCGGCGCGCCGGGTGGGCGTGCGCGGCCGTTCGACGTGGCGCGCTTCGCGCGCGACGCCGGTCTCGCCGAGGACTCGCCCGCCGTCCTCGCATCGACGCAGGGCGCGGCCGGCGCCCCGGCGGCGCTGCTGGTGACGGGCGGCGGAGCACCGCGCCTCGCGGGACACGGCGTGCTCTTCGCGTCGGGCGGGCTCGAGCTCGCCGGCGACGTCGCGTGGCGCGGCGCGCTCTACGTCGCGGGCGAGCTGCGCATCGCGGCGACGAGCTGCCGCATCGACGGTCTGGTCTGGGCCGACGAGGTCAGCTTCGTATCCGGGTGCGACGTTCGTCTCGACCCGGCGGCGCTGGCGGAGGCGGATCCTGCGCTCCGCCTGCCACGCCGCCCGACCCTCCTCGCGCTGGACGATCCGTGACGCCGAGGCGCGCGCCGAGCAGCTCGGCGATCGCCGCGTGGCCGAGCGCGTTCAGGTGGCGCCACTCGCGGTAGTAGGTGTGCGGTCCGCCACGTGCCTGGCTCCGCCGCGTCGCGCGGGCGAGCGCCGGCAGCGCGTCGACCACCTGCGCACCGGCCGCGTGCGCCACCGCGGCGAACACACGCTGCGGGCGGCGGAAGTCGGCGCCGATCGCGCGCAGCGCCGCGCGCCGCTGCGGGTCGTTGAACACCTCGACCTGCCACAGCTCCGGAATGATCAGCACCACCGGCTCGGCGCCGAGCGCTCGCACGTGGCGCACCACCTCCTCGAGGAGCCGGCTCGTGACGGCGAAGCGATGACGGTCCTGCGGCGTCGGCTCGGCGACGTAGATCGAGTTGTTGAGCGCGTTGCTCGGCTGCGGCTCGCGCGGGGTAGAGTCCTTGCGCGACGCCTCGGCGATCGCGTTGAGCAGCGCCGAGTGGCGCATCAGTCCGCGGTACACCTCGATCAGAGCGTGCATCGCGCGCGAGTACGGGACCGGCACCCCGCGCAGGACGAGCCGGCCGTCGTCCTCGAGCGTGAAGTACGGCTTCGGATACTGGAAGGTGCCGCGGTTCACGTTGTCGTTCAGGTCGTTGCCGATGAACAGCGCCAGCACGACGACGTCGGGTGAGAAGCCGGCCGCCTGCTCGTCGAGCACGAGGAGCTGCTGGTCGGTGCCCCAGCCGGGGGTCGCGAAGCTAAGCACCTCGGTGTCGCCGCCGTCGAGCAGCGCGACGAAGGTCTCGTCGTCGGCGACCCCGTCGCCCCAGGTCTGCGAGTCACCGAGCACGGCGATGCGCCGCTTGCCCGCGACGCGCGCATGCGGGTGCGCGGGGCCGCGCTGCCCGTGCTCGTTGATCGACACCCAGGTGAGGAACTCGTCGCCGCCGTAGGGGCCGGCGAAGCCGGCGCGGTTGCGCCAGCCGAGCAGCGGATCGGGCTCGGCGAAGTACACGCGATTGCGCATGTGCGGGCGGAACTCGAAGCCCACGGCACGTGCGACGAGCTCGCCGAGCAGCACGCCGAGCAGGATGCCGCCGGCGATCATGGCCGCACGCTCGCGCCGGCGCGGTCGGCTCACACCGCGCGTCCGCATGCTCCCCTGGCGCAGCACGCGCGCGACGCGAGCGTGATGATTCGTGCGCTTTCGGCAAGAAATTGCCGCTCGGGAGCTCGACCTGGCCGGGGGTGGCTCACGAAAGCGTCGCCCTGACGCGCGTTTCGCCGGGCCGCGCCGCCGGCGCCGTGGGAACATCGCTTGCTCTTGCCCGCCAGCGGGAGGGTATCGGTGGACGGCGCAGCAGAGCAGGCTCGGACGGGGGTCGGAAGAGCGGACGGCGCACGCGGGGGGAAGACGCCTCGGCGCACGTCTCGTCTGCGCGCCGAGCACGGCTGGACGCTCATGGAGACCATGGTCGTCACCAGCATCATCGCCATCCTCTCGGCCATGGCGATCCCGCAGTGGAACGCGGTGTCGACGCAGATGCGCACCAGCGCCGCCGCGACCGAGCTGCTCGGCGACGTGCAGTTCGCCCGGGTGATGAGCCAGCGCACCGGGGTTCCCTACTACATCAACGTGACCGCCGGCAGTGGCGTGCAGTACAAGGTGCAGCGCGCGGAGAACTGGCCCGCGATCGACCCAGCCAACGACGACCCCGTTCGCACGGTGGACCTCAGCGCAAGGATGCCGGACGTGGTCTTCAGCCAGAGCGGCGTCGGCGTCGACTGCTTCGGCGGCTCGGCGAGCAGCGCGACGCCGAGCGGACAGCTGGTGTTCAACACGCGCGGGCTGCCGAACGGCGCCATGTCCTACTTCATCAGCTCGGAGGACGGGGCCAACGTGTACGCGGTGACGGTGACCGGCGCCGGCAAGGCGCGCGTGTGCCACCGCGTCGGCGGGGGCTGGCAATGATCCGCCGTCGCGTCCGTCTCCGTCCGCGCCGGCTGCACGACGAGCGCGGCTTCACCATCGTCGAGACGCTGGTCGCGGTCGGCATCATGGCCGTCGCGTTCCTCGGCATGGCCGGCGTGCACGCGCTGTCGAGCCGCGCGCAGTCGCTCGGCCAGAACCAGGGGCTCGCGCGCTTCGTCGCCGACGAGCAGCTCGAGCTGATGCGTCGCACCGCCGTCGCCGACATCGCCGCCGACAGCAGCTCGAAGGTCGTCCAGGGCGTCGAGTTCGACTACCAGCGCACGGTGGCGACGGTTCCGATGGGGCGCCGGGTCACGGTGACGGTCACCTGGACCGACCGCTTCGGGCCGCAGACGCTCACGCTCTCGACCATCGTGAGCCAGGTGACCAATCCGTCATGAGCTTCCGGAATCACGACACGAACCCTCTCGGTCGCGCGCGCGCTCGCGGCGTTCGCCCCGGCTGCGGCCTGCATCACGGGCGCCGCGGGCGCCTGCGCGACGAGTCCGGCATGACGATCATGGAGCTCATGGTGGGCGCGGGGCTCGCGCTCTTCGTGATCGGCTCCGTGTTCTCGGTGGTGCGCGCGCAGGGGCGCAGCGCCGCCTACCAGACGGGCATGGCCGACGCGCAGCTCACCGGCCGCGGCGCCGGCGAGCTGCTGCTGCAGGACCTGCGCATGGCGGGCTTCGGCATGCTCGGCGTCTCGCCCGACGACGCCGAGGACTTCCCGCCGCTCGAGGTGGACGTCGACGGGGGCGTGACGAGCATCGTCCTGCGCGGCGCGTTCGGCAACGTGACGACGACGCTCGCCGGCTCGGCGTCGAAGGGCGCGGCGACGCTCAACGTGAACCCGCCGGCAATGGGCGCCTTCGAGGCCGGGAACCTGGTGCTGGTCGACAGCGGCCTCAGCGCCGAGGTGTTCACCATCACGGGCGTCGGCAGCAGCTCCGGCACGTTCCAGCTCGCTCTCGACGGCACGCTGAAGAACGACTACCCGCTCGGACCCTTCGTCACCCAGCTCGAGGTGGTCACCTACACCTACGGCGCCGAGGGCGGCGGGATGTTCCTGCGTCGCAACGGGCAGGTCGTCGCCGAGAACGTGCCGAGCTTCGACCTCCGCTACGTCGACGAGGACGGCAACGTCACCGACGATCCCGGCGACCGGGTGCGCTCGGTCGTGCTCGACTTCGAGGCGGCGCAGGTGGGGACGCTCCCCGGCAGCACCACCGCCAAGTCGAAGGTGGAGACCGAAGCCAACATGCGGAACCTCGCCTTCCGCTTCTCTCTGAGCTGACGACGATGAAGTGCGTGCGCAACGAACGTGGCGTCGTGATGGTGGTCGCGCTGGGCGTCGTGATCGCGCTGGCGGCGCTGTCGCTCGCGGTCGCGCGCAGCGGCCAGATGTCGACCTTGACGGGCGCGCTGTCGGCGCACCTCGCGAACGCGTTCTACCTCGCAGACGGTGCGGCCTATCACGCGCTCGGCGACCCGAACCTGTTCATCCCGCCGGCGCCGAACCAGACGCCCGGCGTCGCGCACAAGAACGTCGCGGCCGAGGCGGGGCTGCCGAGCCGCGCCGAGGTTCGCTTCTCGCTCTACCGCTCGCTGCCCGGCAACCTCCTGATCCGCACCACCGACGGCAAGATGCGGCCCGGGCAGTTCGGGCAGAACGAGGGCCTCGGCAAGATGTTCTTCTTCACCGTCGACGGCCTGAAGGACCCGGTCAACAACGGCCTCGACCCGAAGAGCGCGGTGCAGATGCAGGCCGCGAAGCCGGGTCCGTGCGCCGACTGCGGCTCGTGAGCCGTCAGATCGGAGGCGTCATGATGGGGGGCACGACGTGATTCACCGCTCGATCCGGATCGCTCGTGACGGCGTGGTCGTCCTCGCGCTCGTCGCTGCGGCTCTCGCGTGCGCGGCGTCCAGCGCTCGCGCTCTCGACACCGACATCTTCACTGGCACGCAGGTCGACCCCAACGTGCTGATCGTGTTCGACAACTCCGGCAGCATGGGTCTGCAGGCGTTCAACACCTACCCGAACACGATCTACACCGGCGCCTACACGGCCGGGACGATCTACACGCGCTGCAGCAACAAGAGCGGCGTGTCGGGCGGCGACGTCAATACCAACTGCACGTGCAAGAACGTGCAGACCAACTGGGTGGTCGACAACAGCACCTGCAAGAACTCCTTCGTCGACGTGGTCCCGCCGCCGTCGGGCGACGACACCGACGACCGCGAGTCGCGCCGCAAGCGCGGCAACCGGCTCAACTTCGAGACCAACCCGCCGAAGAACTGCGAGCTCGAGCCGTTCGACTCGTGCACCAGCAACGCGCAGTGCCCGGGCTTCGGCAACAGCTGCGCGGTGCAGAACAAGATGGCGGTCGCGCAGGGCGTGGTGACCTCGCTGATCAACGACCCGGCGAACGAGAACGTCCGCTTCGGGCTGATGAACTTCAATCCTTCGGGCATCACCTACGGCTCGATGAACTACGGCAGCTCGACCGCCGTCACCACGTGGCACGACACCAACCTGAACAAGTTCCTCTTCCCGGTACAGGACAACACGGCGTCCGCGCGCGCGTCGCTCACGACGCAGATCGGCAACATGACGGCGAACGGCGGCACCCCGACCGTGCACCGGCTGATCGACGCCTGGGAGTACTTCAACGGCCAGGTGACCAAGTCCGGCTGGACCACGTCGCCGGTGCAGTACACCTGCCAGCGCAACTACGTGCTGATGGTGACCGACGGCATCCCCGAGGTCGAGGCGGACTTCAACACGACGCCGCAGTCGTCCTGCACCTTCAATCGCGTCAAGAGCTTCGTCGGCACCGCTGCCGGCGGCGACCTGAACGGCGACGGCAAGGAGAATCCGTCGAGCCCGAACTACCTCGCGACCACCGGCGAGATGTTCAACTGCGGCTCGGACTACCTCGACGACGCGATGTACAAGATCCGCGGCATGTACCCGCTCGGCAACACGGGCAACCAGCCGCTCGCGCTGTACGCCGTGTCGTTCGGCTTCGACTACTGCCAGCCGCCCGCGACCGGCGATACGAGCCCCGGGGGCGGCTCGTTGCTCTACCGCGCGTCGAAGAAGTACGGCGGCGGCGAGTGCCTGTCGGCGGCCGACCCCGACCAGCTCGACGACGCGCTGCGCGAGGCGCTCAACCTGATCAAGAACGACGCCCAGTCGTTCGTCGCGCCGGTGGTGCCGGTCAGCCAGACGAACCGCACCGAGTCCGGCGACCGCCTCTACGTCGCGCTGTTCGCGCCGCGCGAGGGCCAGCAGGACTGGCCGGGCAACATCAAGAAGTACACGCTCGACCGCAACAACGGCACGATCTGCAACGCCGGCGTGAGCACCTGCACGGTCGGCAGCGCGGGCGCCGCGACGCTCGCGGACGGGACCATCCACGAGAACGCGCAGTCGTTCTGGGACTCCGGGCCTTCGGGCAAGTCGGTCATGTCCGGCGGCGTCGGCGAGGTGCTGCAGGAGAGCGACTTCTCGGCGCGGAAGATCTACACCTACACGGGCACCGCCACCGGCAACCTCGGCGGCATCGCGCTCACCGCGGCCGCGCAGGCGTTCAGCAAGTCGAACTCGGCGATCACGCCGGCGATGCTGGGGCTCACCGGCGCCGACGCGACGACCACCGAGCGCAACCTGCTGATCGACTACGTGTACGGCTTCGACTCGTACGATCGGAACAGCAACGGGAGCATCACCGAGAAGCGGAGCTGGATCCTCGGCGACATCATCCACTCGGTGCCGCTGATCGTGAACTACGACTCTGCGGGAACGAACTCGCTGATCATCGTCGGCGCGAACGACGGCATGCTGCACGCGTTCGACGACGCGACCGGCGCCGAGGCGTGGGCGTTCGTCCCGCCCGACGTGCTGCCGAGCCTGAACAAGCTCCGCCCGGGCGAGTCCGCGCAGCATCCCTTCTTCGTCGACTCGTCGCCGAAGATGAAGGTGGTCACCAACGGCGCGCAGAAGATCCTCGTGTTCGGCCTCGGACGCGGCGGTCGTGCGTACTACGCGCTCGACATCACGTCGAAGACCGCGCCGACGTTGCTCTGGCGCATCAACAACACGACGGCCGGCTTCGGCGAGCTCGGCCAGTCGTGGTCGACGCCTGCGCTCACCCGCTACGCGGGCAACGGCGCGCCGGTGGACGTCGCGGTGTTCGGCGGCGGCTACGACGAGTACTTCGACGACCCGACGAAGTCCGTGGCGAACCCGACGACCCCGATGGGGCGGACCATGTACATGGTCGAGCTCGCGACGGGTGCGCTGATCAAGACGGGCGGCCTGCAGACGCACGCGATCCCGAGCGACCCGCTCATGTTCGACGTGAACGGCGACGGGATCTTCGACCGCGGCTACATCGGCGACATGGGCGGCAACCTGTGGCGGATCAGCGACAACTTCGTGATGACCAAGCTGTTCAGCACGCCCGACGGCCAGCGGATCTTCTACCAGCCCGACGCCGTCATCAACAACGGCTCGGTCATGGTCTACTTCGGTACCGGCGACCGCTCGAGCCCGATGTCGACGAACTTCCTCGACCGCTTCTACGCCGTGCGCGACGACGGCTCGAGCGGCCTCCAGGAAACCGACCTGGTCAACGTCACGACCACCGTCGTGCAGCCCGACAGCCCGGCGTACCAGGGTCTGGTCGAGGACGTGGCGGACGAGCACGGCTGGTACATCATCCTCGGCAGCAACGGCGAGAAGGTGCTGGCGCCGCCGACCGTCTACTTCAACGTCGCCTTCGCCACCTTCACCCCGTCCACGACCGTGTGCGAGGCCGGCGGTGCCGCCAAGATCTACGTGGTGGACCCGCTGGTCGGCGGCCCGACGAGCGACCTCGCCAACACGAGCGGGGGCGGCCTCGGCGGCGGCGAGGGCACCGGCGGCGGCTTCGGCTCGGGCGGCGGCGGCATCCTGATCGCGGCGGACCGCTTCGTCTCGGTCGGCCAGAGCATCCCGACCGCGCTCAAGGTCACCTTCGGCGACGACTCGACCAAGGCCTTCTTCGGCGTCACCAAGGGCGGCGGCATCGCGCTCCAGCCGCTGCACCTGCCGCAGATCGCCTCGAACGTGATCCCGGTCTCGTGGCGCCAGGCCTGGTGAGGGAGGACCCGACGATGCGTGAACGACGGCTCATGATGCACTGCATCGTCGCGCTTGCGCTGATGGCGAGCTGCGTCATCGCGGGACCGGCGAGAGCTGCGGACGTGACGACCGTGGCCGGCGCGGTCACCTACATCACGCCGCAGGTCGTCGAGGTCGCGGGCCGGCGTGGCCTGATCGAATCCTCGACCGCCATCACCAGCGAAGGGCGAGCGGTCTCGATCGCGGCCGTCCAGGTGGGGATGCCGGCCGAGCTCGAAATCGACCCCGCGGGCCGGGCCCTGGAGCTTCGCGTAAAAGGAGCGGTTGAGTAAACTACGCGGAAGGCGAATATATCTTCGGGCGGCCCGTCGAAAACGAGTGAGTACGAGCCTCTCGGTTCAGGAAGGGCTAACGCCACCCCCTCCGACCGTTGTACTCGTGCTTCGACCTCGTAAGCGACGGGGCCGTTCCGATCGGTGGACGTGGGCGGTGGGGTTCCTCCTCTCCCCTGCCGTTCACGTCCGCCGATATTTTCACGCCGCCGCGGTGCCCTCCACCGCGCGATACTCGAGCACGCCGGCGACCTCGTCGCGGCGCAGCGCTCCCCGCCCCCGCAGCAGCTCCAGGTGGGCGATCGTCTCCATCACCGCGGCGCCCGCCTGAAAGCGGTCGGTCGCGCTCTCGAACACCCAGCGGAAGACCTTGCGCGCCACCTCGTAGGCGCTCGCCGGACCGGCGCGCAGGACGTCCCACATCTCGCGCGCCCGCACCTCGTGGTGCGCGACCAGCTGACGCGCGCGATGCCGGTGGTCGGCGTACACTCCGCCGTGCGCGGGACAGACGATCCGCGCGTCGAGTGCTGCGACCTTCTCCTGCGAGGCCAGGAAGTCGGCGAGCGGGTTCTCCGGGCCGGTCGCGTAGACGCCGACGTGTGGCGTGATGCGCGGCAGCAGGTGGTCGCCGACGAACAGCACGCGGTCGTCGAGGTCGAGGAAGCAGCAGTGGCCAGGTGTGTGCCCCGGGGTCCACACGACCTGCAGGCGCCGGCGGCCGATCTCCAGCACCTCGCCGTCCCGCAGCAGGTGCTGCACGTCGCGCGTCGGCTGGAACGTGTTCGCCCACACCTGCATCGGCTTCGGCGCGTCCACCGGCTCGGCCGGGATCGGGATGCCGTGCCGCCGCGAGTGCCGCACCATGTCCTCCGATCCGGCCGAGAGCGTGTACTCGATCCGCTCGAGCTCGGCGGGATGGAGGTGCACCTTTCCGCCCACCTCGCTGCGGTAGGCGAGCGAGGCGCCGAAGTGGTCCGGGTGGTGGTGGGTCGCGAGCAGGTGGGTGACCGCGGCCGGCTCGATGCCGACCTCGCGCAGCGCGCCCGCGAACGCCTCGCGGCTCGCCGGCAGCGCGACGCCGGTGTCGACCAGCGCCCACTCGCCGCCGCCGCAGTCCAGCAGGTAGACGTTGATGATCGTCGGCTTCGAGGGCAGGGGCAGGAACACCTCGACGACGCCGGGAGCGACCGGTCGCGTCTTCGCCCCGGGCGCGTCCGCGTCGGCGGTCATTCGTGCAGCTGGTCCTTGATCTCGAAGGTGACGCGCAGCGCGACCTTCCAGCCCGCGACGCGGCCGTCCTCGACGAGCGCACGCGTCTCGGTGACCACCGCGTCGCGGATGCCCGAGATCGTGACCGAGGCGCGCGCCACGGCGTGCGATACGGCCTCCTCGATCGAGTTGGTGGACGTTCCGGTGAGCTCGATGACCTTCTCGACCATGGGTCCCTCCGGGGCTCAGCGCCCGATCGTCTCCACCGCGCAGCCGTCGCAGGTCTTCTCGAGCTCGACGATGAAGCGCTCGCAGGTGGCGATGCGCTCCGGCTGATCGAGCTTGCGGGCCGTGGCGAGCGCGCTCTGCGCCGTGGCCTTCGCGTCCTCCTCGCGGCCGACGATGTGGTACGCCTCGGCCAGCTCGAGGCGCTTGCCGATCGCGGTGTCGTCCAGCGCGACCGCGCGCTCGAGGTACTCGACCCCCTTCTCGGTGTCGCCGCCGAACAGGCGCGGCAGCTTCATCAGCATGCCGCCCCGCGCGGCGAGCGCGTTGGCGTGGTTGGGATCGAGCCGCAGCACCTCGTCGAGCTGGTTGTTCAGCTTGACGAGCTGTAGCGCGGCGACCGCGATGCCGCGGAGCTGTGCGATGCGCCCGTCGGCGCCGAACTGCACGAAGCGGGCGTCGGCGCTCTCGGGCATGAGCTCGACCGCCCGATCGGCGTGCCGCTTCGCGGCCTCGTACGAGGTGCGCCGGCTCGCGTCATCCGTCGCCCGCTCACCCTCGTCCAGGTGGCGCCGCGCGAGGTCGAGCTCGCGCTTGCCGTCGGCCGCGAGGTCGAGCTCGCGTTTGCCGTCGGCCGCGGGGTCGGTGGCGGGGGCGGCGGTCGTGTCGGATGGCGACGTGGCACAGCCGGTATCCGCCGCGGCGTCGGTGCAGGTCGCTCCGGCGCTTCCCGGACCGGCGAGCGCCAGGAGCACGAGGCTCACGGCCACGCCGGCGCGCCGGAGCGCGCGTCGGCCGGGGCAGGCGGCGGCAGCCGCCATCGGGTCGGCGAGGGAGCTGGATCGGAGACGGTCGTACGGACGTTTCATCGTTGACTTCGATCTTCGGCGCCGCCTACGATCACGGCCCACGCAACACTAGCAAGACCACCGCAAACCCGACACCGCAGGCACCGATCCGACTCATGAAGCTCCAGTCCTCCATCCGTCGCAACGCGTCCCTCGAGAAGGCCAACCGGTTGCTCCTCGCCTTCTCCGAGGCCTCACCAGAGCTCGGCGTCATGGACCTCGCACGCCGCGTCGGCCTGAACAAAAGCACGGTGAGCCGCTTCGTCGCCACCCTGCACGAGCTCGGGCTGCTCGAGCGGGTGGACCACGGCCGCAAGTACCGGCTGGGCCTGCGCGTGTTCGAGCTCGGCACCCTCGCCGCGCGCCATCGGCCGCTCTACGCGCACGCCGAGCCCGCCGTCGAGAAGCTCGCGACGCAGCTCCGCGAGACGGTCACGCTGGGCGTGCTGATGGGCCGCGACCTGGTCTTCCTGCACCGGGCCGAGCGGAGCGCGGAGCCGTGCGCGGCGACGCTCGGACGCCGCTATCCGGCGAATTGCAGCGCGTCCGGCAAGGCCCTGCTCGCGTTTCTCCCGGCGGACGAGCGGACCGCCTACCTCGCGTCGCGCCTCGCGCGGCGCACCGAGAGCAGCATCGTCGCGTCGCGCGCGCTCGAGCGCGAGCTCGTCACGGTCTCGGACACGGGCTACGCGGTCGATCACCAGGAGTTCATGGTGGGCGTGCGCAGCATCGCGGTCGCGATCCACGATCGGAGCGGCGCGGCCGTCGCCGCGATCGCCGTCAGCGGCTCCGCGCGACGGATCACGCCGGCCAACGTTCCGGCCATCGCGGCGAGCCTGCAGCGTGTGGCCGGCGAGGTCTCGCGTCGTCTCGGACATCGCCAGCCCGTACGCGTGCGTCCCCCGGCGATGCTGTCCGGGGCGAGCGCGGTCGGATAGCGGACACCTCGGACGCCACATCCCTCGTTCCACGCCGGTGGTCGCCGTCGCGCGCGGCTGGTAGCACCGGAGCGTGACCACGGAGCCGCCGCCGACGCTCCCGCTCGCGGGCCTGCGCGTGCTCGCGGCGAGCCAGCTGGGTGCAGGCCCGTGGGCGCTGACGCTGCTCTCGGACCTCGGCGCGGACGTCATCAAGATCGAGCCGCCCGGTCGGGGCGACGAGGCTCGCAACGTCCCGCCGTACGCGGAAGGCGGCGACTCGATCTACTTCCAGTCGCTGAACCGCGGCGCGCGCGGTCTGACGCTCGACCTGCGGGCCCCGGCGGGCCAGGCCGTCCTGCACCGCCTCGTCGCGCGCTGCGACGCGGTCTACAACAATCTGCGCGGCGGCGAGCCCGAGCGCCTCGGCCTCACCTATGCCGCGCTGGGCAAGGTGGCGCCGCGCATCGTCTGCTGCTCGCTGTCGGGTTTCGGGCAGACCGGCCCGCGCGCGAACGAGCCCGGCTACGACTTCGTCATCCAGGCCTACGCGGGCTTCATGAGCCTCACCGGCGCTCCGGACGGCCCTCCCGAGCGCTGCGGGGTGTCGGTGGTGGACTTCTCGTCGGGCATCCTGTCCGTGCTGGGCCTGATGATCGGGCTCCACCGGAGCGGGCGCACCGGCATCGGCTGCGACGTGGACGTCAGCCTCTACGACACCGCGCTGTCGATGCTGAACTACCTCGCGGGCTGGAGCCTGAACCGCGACTTCCGCCCGCAGCGCACCGCGGACGGTGCCCACCAGACACTCGTGCCGGCACAGACCTTCCGCACCGCCGACGGCTACCTGGTCGTGATGTGCCTGAAGGAGAAGTTCTGGCATGCGCTCTGCGAGCGCACGGGCCGCGCCGACCTGCGTGACGATCCACGCTTTGCGACCTTCGCCGAGCGGCACGTGAACCGGGCGCTCCTCCTGCCGATCCTCGCCGCCGAGCTGGCGCGTCGCTCGACGAGCGAGTGGCTCGAGCGCCTGCGCGGCCACGTGCCGTGCGGGCCCGTGTACTCGGTGGAGGAGGCGCTCGCCGACGAGCACGCGCTGGCGCGCGACATGGTGGTCGAGCTCGAGCACCCGGTGTTCGGCCTCCTGCGCCAGGTCGGCACGCCGCTCAAGCTGGGCCGAGTGCAGCCGGTCCACCGCCGGGCGCCGCGCCTCGGCGAGCACACCGACGCGATCCTCGCCGAGCTCGGCGGCTACGACGACCGCGAGATCGCCCGCCTGCGCGCCGACGGCGTGGTTTGAAGGCCGTCGCGCGCTCGTTTAGGACCCACGACGAGAGTCGAAAGGAAGGCAACGGATGGGTCTACCGCAGTGGTTCCACGATCTCGCGAAGCGCGTCACGAACAGGGGCCGCTGGGGCGCCGACGACGAGATCGGCACGATCAACCTGATCACGCCCGAGGCGACGCTGCGCGGCGCGCGCTGCGTCAAGCAGGGCAAGTCGTTCTCGCTGGCGCTGCCGCTGCACCACGACGGCGTGCAGACCGGGCGCATCCCGAAGCGGATCAATCCCGTGCACACCATGGTCGGGGTGAACACGCCGTTCACCGGTGACCGCGACAAGGTCTGCCTGTCGGACGACATGATCGTCATGGGCCTGCAGGCCTCCACCCACTGGGACGGCCTCGCGCACGCGAGCTACGAGAACCGTCTATACAACGGCTTTCCCGCGGCGACGGTCACGGCGGAGGTCGGCGCGACGAAGTGCGGCATCCACAAGCTGAAGCCGATCGTGACGCGCGGCATCCTGCTCGACGTCGCGCGCGCGAAGGGCGTGAACCGCCTCGACGCCGGCTACCCCATCAAGCCCGAGGACCTCGACGCCGCGGTCGCGCTGACCAAGCTGAAGATCGAGCCCGGCGACGTCCTGCTGGTGCGCACCGGGCAGATGGAGCACCTCGAGAGCGGCGACAAGGAGTCGTACCGACTGCCGAGCCCGGGGCTCACCGTCGGCACCGTGCCGTGGTTCCGCGAGCGTGACGTCGCCGCGGTCGCGACCGACACCATGCCGTTCGAGGTGTGGCCGGGTGAGGACGAGGCGGCACTGCTGCCCGTGCACCTGCTGCACCTCGTCGAGATGGGCATGACGCAGGGCCAGAACTGGTTCCTCGACGAGCTCGCGAAGGACTGCGCCGCCGACGGCGTGTACGAGTTCCTGCTCAACGCGACGCCGGAGCCGGTGGTCGGCGCGGTCGGCAGCCCGGTGAACCCGGTCGCGACCAAGTAGCGCGAAGCGGGCGAGGAGCGCACGCCGGTGGACCTTTCGTACACGGACGAGGAGCAGCGCTTCCGCGCCGAGCTGCGCGCGTTCCTCGAGCAGAACACGCCGCGCGAGGAGCCGCCCGAGGACCTCGACGCCGAGTTCCTGTGGATGCTCGAGTTCCAGCGCCGCATGCACGCGGGCGGCTGGGTCGGCATCCACTGGCCGAAGCAGTACGGCGGCCGCGACGCGACGCCGATGCAGCAGGCGATCTTCGCCGAGGAGATGGCGCGCGCGCGCGCGCCGCAGATCGTGAACCGGGTGGCGATCAACAACGTCGGCCCGACGCTCATGCACTTCGGCACCGACGAGCAGAAGCAGCGCTACCTGCCGGGCATGCTGTCGGGCGACGAGATCTGGTGCCAGCTCTACTCCGAGCCCGGCGCGGGCTCCGACCTCGCGTCGCTGCGCACGCGCGCCGACCTCGACGGCGACGACTACGTCGTCACCGGCCAGAAGGTCTGGACGAGCTACGCGCAGCACGCGCGCTGGGCGATCCTGCTCGCGCGCACCGACCAGCAGGCGCGCCAGCACCGCGGGATCTCGTACTTGATCGTCGACATGCAGGCGCCCGGCATCGAGCTGCGCCCGCTACGACAGATGACAGGCGCGTCGGAGTTCAACGAGGTGTTCATGGACGCGGTGCGCGTGCCGCGCGCGAACCTGATCGGCGCCGCGAACGAGGGCTGGCGCATCGCGCAGGTCACGCTCGCGCACGAGCGCGGCACCAACTACGCGATCAAGGAGCAGGTGCTGGCACGCATCGGCGTCGACGACCTGCTCGAGCAGGCGCGCCGCACCGGGCTCGCGTCCGCACCGCACGCGCGCCAGCGCCTCGCGCAGCTCTACCTCGAGACCGAGATCATGCGCTGCATGAACCTCGAGATGCTGACGCGCATCGGCCGCGGCGAGACGCCGGGTGCCGAGACCTCGATCGTCAAGACGTTCTGGGCGGATCTGTCGCAGGCGATCGGCGACGCGGGGATCGAGCTGCTCGGCGGGCACGGTCTCCTGCTGCGCGGCTCGCCGCACGCGGTGTCGTCGGGGCGCTTCGCGCAGCACCTCATGTTCTCGCGCGCCGCGACCGTCGCGGGCGGCACCAGCGAGATCCAGCGCAACATCATCGCGCAGCGCATGCTCGGCTTGCCGCGCAGCTAGCAACTTCTTCACGGAGCAACAGAGACATGGCGAATCAGGGCAAGGGCAGCCTCGGCAACTTCTTCGAGGACTTCGAGGTCGGCAGCCGCCTAGTGTGTCCGACGCCGCGCGTGCTGACGTCGGCCGAGACCGCGTGGCACGTCGCGACGACCAACGACCGCACGCCGCGCTTCTGCTCGGGCGAGGGGCGCGTCCACCCGCTGGTGGTGTTCCACCTGGTGATCGCGCAGACCGTGCGACAAGTCTCGCTGAACGCGCGCGCCAACCTCGGCTACGCCGGCATGATCTGGCGTGCGCCCGTCTTCCACGGCGACGAGATCACGACGACCATCGAGATCGTCGGCCTGAAGGAGAACTCGAACAAGCAGACCGGCAACGTCTTCGTCGCGACCACCGGCCGCAACCAGAACGGCGAGACGGTGCTCGAGTACACGCGCTGGGTGATGGTCAAGAAGCGCGACGATTCCAGGGCGACGAAGTACCTCGACGCGCCCGTCACGCCGAAGCTGCCGAAGCAGGTCGCGGTCGAGGAGCTGCCGGAGTTTCCCGGCGCGCTGCCGACCACCGCGCAGACGGGCGGCCAGTACTTCTTCGAGGACTACGCGGCGGGCGAGCGTATCTACCACCACGACGGCATGACCGTGAACCACTCGGACCACATGTCGTACACGCGCCTCTTCCAGAATTCCGCCAAGGTCCACTTCGACGAGCTGCGCACCGACGGCAAGCCGCTCGTCTACGGCGGCTTCCCGCTGTCGATCGCGTACGCGCAGGCGTTCAACGGCCTCGAGAACCGCTCGGGCATCGTCGCCATGAACTCCGGCGCGCACGCGAACCCGTGCTACGCCGGCACGACGATCTACAGCTACACCGACGTCCTCGAGACGCACCCGCTCGGCGACGCGCCGGCTGGCGCGCTGCGGCTGCGGCTCGTCGCCGTCAAGGACGGTGATCCGTCCGAGGAGTCCGACTTCCAGATGCGCGTCGCGGACGGCAAGGGCGGCGAGCGCTACGACCCGCGCGTGCTGCTCGACATGGACTACTTCGAGCTGATGCCGAAGCGCGGCCGCTGAGCGGGCGGCCCCGTCCGCACGACGCTGCGAGGAGCGTACACATGAAGGACTTCGCTGGACGGATCGCGGTGATCACCGGTGGCGGTACGGGCATGGGCCGCGAGCTCGCGCGGCAGCTCGCGGCCGAGGGCTGCCACGTCGCGATGTGCGACGTGTCCGCGGAGAACATGGCGGAGACGCGCGCGCTCGCGCTCGAGAAGGCGCCCGCCGGCACGCGCGTCACGACGCACGTCGCCGACGTCGCCGAGGAGCGGCAGCTCGAGGCGTTCCGCGACGCGGTGGTCCGCGAGCACGCGACCGATCACGTGCACCTGGTGTTCAACAACGCCGGCATCGGCTCCGCGGCGAGCATGATCCGCGACACGCGCGAGGACTGGGAGCGCACGTTCAACGTCTGCTGGTTCGGCGTCTACTACGGCACGCGCGTCTTCCTGCCGCTGCTGCTGAAGGCGCCCGAGGGACACCTCGTCAACACCAGCAGCGTCAACGGCTTCTGGGCGTCGCTCGGTCCGCAGACCGCGCACACCGCGTACAGCGCGGCCAAGTTCGCCGTGAAGGGCTTCACCGAGGCGCTGGTCAACGACCTGCGCCTCAACGCGCCGCACGTGAAGGTGTCCGTGGTGATGCCCGGCCACATCGGCACGTCGATCGTGATCAACAGCGCGCGCATGATGGGCCGCGACCCGAAGCAGATGAGCGCCGAGCAGCTCGGCGAGGCGCGCGCGACGATCGCGCGCATGGGCTTCGAGATCGGCGGCGTGCCCGACGAGATGCTGCGCGAGCTGCTGCAGCAGCGGGCCGAGGCGTTCCGCGACCAGGCGCCGATGTCGGCGTCGGCCGCGGCGAAGGTGATCCTCGACGGCGTTCGCGCCGAGCGCTGGCGGATCCTGGTCGGCAAGGACGCCGAGGTGCTCGACGAGATGGTGCGCGCGACGCCGGAGGAGGCGTACGAGCAGTCGTTCTTTGCGCGCTTCGCGTCGGCCGCGGGGTGGAACTTCGGCGGGAGGTCGTGAGGTGCAGGCGCCGATGGCGCGCAGGGCCACCGTGAGCCGGGAGCCGGCGCGCCCGAGGCTCGGCGACGAGTTCCGGTCGACGCTTGCAGGAGAGTGCGAGCGGACGCGCGAGCTCATCCGCTTCAACGCAGAGCTGTTGAGGACGGATCTGCGCACGCTCTCGGCCGACCTGCGCGCGTTCGAGGCTCGCCTCACGCTCCGCTTCGACCTGATGGTGATTGCCTGGGTCGCCGCGAGCGCCGTGCTGATCCTCAACCGCTGAAGTCGTCGCGGCGCGCGCACGTGGTGCGAAGTCGCCAGCCGTCGCGAAGCGATGTCATCCGTGCACTATCCGCAGAGCCGCATCGCGAGTAGACTCCGAGCGTCATGGTGACTTTCGACACGCTCGGCTACGCGCGGCGACTGCGCGGCGCCGGCCTGACCGACGAGCAGGCCGAGGTCCACGCGGACGCGCTGGCGACGGCGCTCGGAGAGGTTCTGGTCACCAAGCAGGATCTGCGCGACCTCGCGACGAAGGACGACCTGCACCGGTTCGAGATCGCGACGCAACAAGAGTTCACCGCCGTGCGTCAGGAGTTTCGAGGCGAGTTCGCCGACGTGCGTCAGGAGTTCCGTGGCGAGTTCGACGCCGTGCGCCAGGAGATGCGCGCACTCGAGCTACGAATCACGCTACGGGTCGGCGCGCTGTTCTCGATCGGGATCGGCGCGCTTGCCGCTCTGATCAAGCTGGCCTGACGATCGGGCAAAGGCGCGCGGCGCGAAAGCGTCGAGCTCCCGCGCCGCGCGTAAATGCTCACCCCTTCTCGTACATCGCGACGACGGCCGCACCGCCGAGCCCGACGTTGTGCTGCAGCGCGAGCCGAGCGCCCTCGACCTGGCGCTTGTCGCACGTGCCGTGCAGCTGGCTCACCAGCTCGAAGCACTGCGCGATGCCGGTCGCGCCGAGCGGGTGGCCCTTCGACAGCAGCCCGCCGGACGGATTGACCACCCACTTGCCGCCGTACGTCACCTGGTCCTCGTCGATGAGGCGGCCGCCCTGGCCCTCGGGGCAGAGCTGCAGCGACTCGTAGGTCACGAGCTCGTTGGTCGAGAAGCAGTCGTGCAGCTCGATCACCTGCACGTCCTTCGGGCCGTACCCGGTCATCTCGTAGACGTTCGCCGCGGCGCGGCGCGACATGCCGACGCCGATCATGCCGAGGAAGCCGAGGCCCCAGTCCTCGGGGCGGTCGGTCTGCATCGACATGCCGGCGATCTTCACCGGCTTCGAGATGTCGTGCTTGGCGGCGTACTCGGGCGAGCAGAGGATCGCCGCTGCGGCGCCGTCGGACGTCGGGCAGCACTGCATCAAGGTCAGGGGATCGTAGACCTCGCGCGACGCGAGCACCTCTTCCAGCGTGCACGCGTCCCGATACTGCGAGCGCGGGTTGTGCACCGAGTGCTTGTGGTTCTTGACGCTGACCTTGGCGAACTGCTCCTTGGTCGTACCGTAGAGCTCCATGTGCTGGCGGCCACCGTTGCCGAACATCACCGCCGCCTGCGGAGGCTTGCGCTCCTCCTCCTTGAAGTTCTGCTTCAGGCCCTCGAGCTGCGAGTCGAGCGAGCCCTTCTCCATCTTCTCGAAGCCGAAGCACAGGACGCACTCGCTCATGCCCGAGGTGATCGCCTGCCAGCCGAGGAAGAGCGCGTTCGAGCCGGTCGAGCAGTAGTTGTGCACGTTGAACACGGGCAGGCCGCCGAGGCCCATCGAGTAGAGCGCGCGCTGGCCCTGCGCGCTCATGCCGGAGACGTAGCCGCAGAAGGCCTGGTCGAAGTCCTCGGCCGGCGTCTTCGACATCGCGAGCGCACCGCGGACCGCCTCGTCGACCAGCTCGACGTAGTTGCGGTTGCAGCGCTCGAACTTGGTCATCCCGACCCCGATCACGCAGACGTCTCTTCCCTTCTTCATCTCGCTCACGTCTCCTGGTTTGAATCCCGGCTCGTTCGGGCGATCGCCCTACTCGGGTGGAGAGGAAGCTAGTCGTACCGAGGGGCCGAGGGCAAGCGGGTAGCGCTCGGCAACGGCCGGTAGCGCTCGCCGGTAGCGCTCGCGACGCTTTGACACCCGGCGCGACCGTACTATGGTCGCCGCGTCGCACCCGCGACGTCTCCCCGAAAACCCGCGCCGTTGCAGAAGGACGAGCCATGGATCTGTCGTACACCCCCGAAGAGGAAGCCTTTCGCGCCAAGGTCCGGAAGTGGCTGCAGGAGAACGTCCCGGCGCCCGACCACACGCGGACCCTCGACAGCGCCCGCGCCTGGCAGCGCAAGCTGCACGAGGGCGGCTTCCTCGGCGCCGCGTGGCCGAAGGAGTACGGCGGCGCCGGCCTATCGGAGATGCAGCAGGCGATCCTCAACGAGGAGATGGTCCGCGCCCGCGCGCCGCAGGCGATCAACCAGATGGCGATCTGGTGGGTCGGACCGGCGCTCATGAAGTACGGGACCGAGGAGCAGAAGAAGCGCTTCATCCCGAAGATCCTCACCTGCGAGGAGATCTGGGCGACGGGATACTCGGAGCCGTCCTCGGGCTCCGACATGGCCGCGGCGCGCACCAGCGCCGTGCGCGACGGCGACGACTACGTGGTCAACGGCCAGAAGATCTGGACCACGCTGGCGCACATCTCGGACTGGTACTTCATCCTGGTCCGCACCTCGACCGAGGGCCCGAAGTGGGCCGGCCTGACGATGCTGCTCATGGACCTGAAGAGCCCGGGCGTCACCATCAAGCCGATCAAGCAGATCGACGGCGGCTCGGAGTTCAACGAGGTCTTCATGACCGACGTCCGCGTCCCGGTCACGAACCGCCTCGGTGCCGAAGGGCAGGGCTGGGAGATCGTGTCGAGCGCGCTGGTCAACGAGCGCTCGGGGATCGCCGGCAGCATCCGCTCGGACCAGTCGCTCGACTGGATCATCCGGACCGCCAAGGAGCGGGGCAAGACGAGCGATCCGAACGTGCGCCAGAAGATCGCCGACCTCGCGATCAAGGGCAGCATCATGCGCTGCGCCGGCCTGCGCTCGATGACCGACTCGCTCAACAAGCGCCTGAACCCGCACCTGTCGGCGGCGATGAAGCTCATGGGCACGACGCTCGTGCAGGAGTTCTCCGAGACCGGCATGGACCTGATCGGTCCGTACGCGTCGCTGATGAACGACACGCACGCGCCGTTCGACGGCAAGTGGGCGAAGCAGTATCTCGGCGACCGCTCGATGACGATCGCGGGCGGCACCAGCGAGGTGCAGCGCAACATCGTCGCGCAGCGCGTTCTGGGGCTGCCGCGGCGCTGAGAGCGGGGACGTCGCGCAGGGGCGCGCGGCCGGCATCGCGCCCCGGTCCGTGACGGTCAGTGATGCGACGCGGGCGCGACCGGCAGCGTGAAGTCGACCAGGAGGTGCTCGCCGTCGCGCAGCGTCACCTCGACGCGGACCTCCGCCAGCGAGCCCGGCGGTGCCGGAACCACCGCCTCGAGGGTTTCGCCGCGCACGCCGAGCGGGACGGTCACGGGTCCGCTGGCGGCGGGCACCGTCGCGCTGCCCTTGGCGCCGTCGACCGGCAGCGGCTTGCGGTGCAGGTCGCTGACGTGGACGCGCAGCAGTCCGTCCGGCTGCAGCATCGCCTCGAGGTGACGCGTGCCGGACATCGCCACCGCGCCGCCGTGACGCGGCGCGTGGTCGTGCACGACCTCGGCGTCGGCCGGGACGGGGGACGCGGTCGGAGCCGCGGCTGGCTCGCCGGCGAGCACCGGGCTCGCGGCGGTGATCGCGCCGGCTCCGAGCGTCGCGACCGCGACGAGCGCCACGGCGCGCGCGCGGCGCCTCGAGCGGGCTGCGGCGCGTTGCGCGTGCGTCCACCGGGCGCGCGGCCAGACGGACGAGCGCCCCTTTCCGACCGCGCTCAGCTCGCCTGGCTCAGCAGGAGAGGCACGCCGTGCGTGTGCTCGATGGCCACGCGCAGCACCCTGCGTCCGCCCGCGTCGGTCTCGAAATCCGAGCGCATGCCGTGCTGCGCGAGCTCGCTCTGGGCCGCGTGCAGGTCGGGCACCTCGATCTCGATCTGAAACAGCCCCTCGCCGCGCGCCGCGACCGTCTCGGCGACCGCCCCGCCGCGGCTCGAGCGCAGCTCGATCTCCGCCGCGCCGATCTCGAGGAAGGCGCTCGCCGTGCCGGTCGTCTCGTCGGACGCCCGCCGCGTGAGCTTGAACCCGAAGTTCTTCTGGAAGGTCGCGAGTGCCGCGTCGACGTCCTTGACCGCGGCGGTGAGAACCTTGAGCTGCCCAGCCTGCATGGTGCTCTCCGCTAGCCCTCGTCGCGGCGTGCGTCAACGTGCAGGCTGACCGGTGCGGTCGCGTCGGGCACCTTGCGCCCGGGCCGTGGCGTGACCTTGAGCAGGGCCGCGATCGGCGTGATGCCGACGATCCGCCAGCCGCGGCTCGGCTGGTTGCCGAGGATCAGCTCGACCGGACGGTCGCCCGCCGGGAGCGTGAAGTAGGCGAGGTCGCCGTCGCGGCGCATGCCCCACCACGCGGTCAGCACGTCCGAGCCGCTGATCTCGAGCGGGTGCTCGGGATCGGTGAACACGGTGGTCACCTTGCCGCCGCCGATCACCACCGCCGCGAGCTGTCCCAGGTCGAGCCCGCCGTCGCGACCGTCGAGCTCGTCGACGGCGCGCTGCGTGACCGAGGCGATGTCGACCATCGCGCTGATGCGGTCGACGTCGTTGTCGTCGATCGCGGTCTTGAGGCGCCAAAGGGCCCAGGTGGGCGTCGTCGGGAGCACGGCCGCGCCCATGCCGACCGCGAGCGACAGCGCCGCGCCGGCCGCCGCACCGATCACGAACCCGCGTCGCATCCCGGTCTCATACCAGCCGTTCGCGGCGGAAGCGCGCCATGGTCTCCGTGATCTGCCGCTCGACCTCCGCGAACAGCGCGTAGGCGTCCTCGTCGGGCCGCCGCGGGATCGGATCCCCCACCCAGAAGCGCATGCGGATGCCCCACGGGATCGGCAGCATCTTGTTCCGCATGATGCGCCACGAGTCGTCGAGGCACACCGGCACGACGGGCGCCGTCGGCGCCTCCTTCAGCAGCGCGAGCGTTCCGACCGGCTTGAAGGGGGCGAGCTCGCCGCCGCGCGCGCGCGTTCCCTCGGGGTAGATCACCGCCGACACGCCGCGCTCCATGACCTCGTGCGCGAGCTTGTGGATCGCCTTCACCGCGCTCTCGCGATCCTTGCGGTCGATCAGCGCGTGACCGCCCTTGCGGAGCTGCACCGAGATCGCCGGGATCCACCTCGCGAGCTCGAGCTTCGAGATGTACTTCGGAAAGTTGGTGAAGAACTGCCAGCCGAACACCGGGATGTCGAACATGCTCTGGTGGTTCGACACGATGATGTAGGCCGTATGCGGCTGGACGAGCGGCGAGCGCTCGACCTCGATGCGGATGTTGGCGAGACGCATCGCCCACACCAGCGCCGTCTGGAGCGCCCCCATGACGTAGTCGCTCGGGCGCGGGCCGATCAGGAAGGTGATGCGGCAGGCGACGTCGAACACCAGCAGTATCAGGCCGAAGGCGATCATGAAGACGATCGTCCCGAGCCAGTCCAGGATCACGCGCATGCTGTCTTGCGACGTTCGCATGCGCTCCTGGCGATTGCCACTGGCGGCACCCCGCCGGCCGGCCTCAGACGCTCAGGTGATAGTTGCCCAGCGTGTCGAGGCGGGCCCGCTGTCCCGGGTAGACGACGATGGTGGTCAGCGGCTCCTCGATGATCGCCGGGCCGACGACCGTCTGCCGTGCGCGCAGCTTGACGCCGTCGTAGATCGGCGTCGCGACCCACTTGCCCGCGAAGTACGCGCGGCGCTTGCCCTTGAGCGCGCTGCTCGCGTCGCGCGACGACGCGGCGACGTGCGGCAGCTGCGGCTTCGCGGTGACCGCGGTCGCGCGCAGGCCGAGGCCGCGCAGGATCGGCATCTGCTCGCGCGACGCGTAGGTGTGCAGCGACTCGTGCTCGTGGTGGAAGGCCTCGATCAGGCGGCGCAGGTCGCGCGCGCCGAACGCGCCATCGCCCTCGACCGGTACCGGCATGTCGAAGGTCTGCCCCGGGTAGCACATGAAGGCGATCCGCTGGCACTGGATCTCGCGCTGCGGGAAGCCGCCGGCCGTCAGGGACGCGAGCCCGGCGTCGCGCATCTCGGCGAACAGCGCCGTCACGCGTGCGAGGTCGGCGTCGGCGGCCGGCGTGATGTACGAGCGCAGCTCGATCACGATCGGGTCGGTCAGCAGCAGGCCGAGCGCCGAGAAGGTCGGCGCGGTCTTCGGGATCAGCACCTGCTCGATGTCGAGCTCCGCTGCCTGCATGCCCGCGTGCACGGCACCGTTGCCGCCGAACGCGACCAGCGGCAGCTCGCGCGGATCCACTCCGCGCGTCGCGGACACGCGGCGGATCGCGTTCGCCATGTTGGCGTTCACCATGCGGAAGATGCCGTGCGCCGCTTCCTCGACGCTCGCGAGGCCGAGCGGACGGCGGATCTGCTCGTCGATCGCGCGCTGCACGCCGTCCAGGTCGAGCGACAGCTCGCCGCCATAGAAATACTCCGGGTTGAGATAGCCGAGGGCGAGGTTCGCGTCGGTGACCGTCGGCCGCGTGCCGCCGCGGCGGTAGCAGATCGGGCCGGGCTGCGCGCCGGCGCTCTCGGGCCCGACGTGCAGCGCACCCTCGACGACGCTCGCGATCGAGCCGCCGCCCGCGCCGACCGACTGAACGTCCACCATCGGCAGGCCGACCAGGTAGCGGTGGTGCCAGTTCCACGAGGAAGAGATCTGCGGGCGGCCGCCGCGCACCAGGCAGACGTCGTAGCTCGTGCCGCCCATGTCGACCGAGATGAAGTCCTCGATGCCGGCCGCCTTGGCGACGTTGCACGCGCCGACGACACCGCCCGACGGCCCCGAGCCGAGCACCGTCACCGCCTTGCGGGCGACGTACGACGCGGTCATGAGCCCGCCGTTCGATTGCATCAGCAGCAGGTCGCGCGCGTACCCGCCGTCGCGCAGCTTCTGCTCGAGGTTCTTCAGGTAGCGCTTGATCTTGGGCGCGACGAACGCGTTGACGAGCGTGGTCGACGTGCGCTCGAACTCCGGCGCCTGCGGCATCACCTCGTGCGACAGCGAGACGTCGACGCCCGGCAGCTCCTCGGCCGCGATCTCGGCGGCGCGCCTCTCGTGCACGGGGTTCACGAAGGCGAACAGGAAGACGATCGCCAGCGACTCGATTTCCTGCAGCTTGAGGCGCCGGAGCGCCTTGCGCAGCGCGTCCTCGTCGAGCGGATCGACGACGTTGCCCTCGTAGTCGAGCCGCTCGCGCACGCCGAGCCGCCGCCGTCGCGGGCAGATCGGCGGCGGCGGCGGGTACGACGGATCCCAGATGTTCTCCTTGTAGCCGCGCCGTAGCTCGATCTCGTCGCGGTGCCCCTCGCTCGTGATCAGGCCGGTCACGGCGCCGTTCATCTGGATCATCGTGTTGTCGGCGGTGGTGGTGCCGTGCACGATGCGCTCGGTCGCGGCGAGGAAGGTGGCGAGATCCTTGCCCTCGCTGCGGGCGAGCCGCGCGAGGCCGGTCATCACGCCCTCGCTCTGGTCGTGCGGCGTGGTTGCGGTCTTGTCGAGGTGGATCGTCCGGTCGGGACGCACCAGCACCAGGTCGGTGAACGTGCCGCCGACGTCGATGCCGACCCGGTAGCCGCCGCTCGCGCGGCGCGGGCTCGCCTGCACGCGGGTGAGAGGACGCCGTGATGCGCTCTTCGTCGTAGCCATGACACCTTCGGGCGGCCGGCGGTCGGCCTGGTCATTCGATCGACCGCACGCTTGTAGATGGGTCCGTGGGTCGCATCAAACGATGCGCGTTCACCTCGCGCGCGGCCCCTGCACCGGCCGGACGATCGCCGCTCCGACGTCCGGGCGCCCCTCGACCCGCGGCGGCGTGGGTCAGCGGCTGGCCGCCGAGCGGACACCCCGAGCGAGAAACATCCTTGCCTATGTCCCACCCGATGGTCTAGGACACCGCGTCACCGAATTCTGAACCTGCTGATCTCGGGAGCGGCACCATCGCCCGGCAGCGAGAAAGGTGTTTCGTGCTCAGGACACTTTCGGCCGGGCTCCTGGTGGGGGCCGTCGTCGCCCTCTGTCTCTCTCCGAACGCCGCCGACGGAGCCGATGTCGGCGTCCTCGGCAGCCGGGTCGCGATCACCAGCACCGCATCGACCGGCAAGCAGTCGCTGACCTCGACGCAGAAGGGTCCGGGCGTGGCGTTCGGTCCGGCGAGCGCCGCGAGCGAGATGAGCGGTCGCTTCGACGTGTACTACGTCGACACGCCCGGTAATCGCGCGATGCTGCCGCTCCCGGCGCCCTGGCAGAGCGTCGACGCCCGCACGGCCAAGTTCCTGAACAAGTTCGCCCCGGCCGGCGGGACCGGCGTCAAGACCGCGTCGGTGCGCGCCGGCTCGACCGCCAAGGTCACCGCCAAGAGCACCGGAGGATTGAACCTCTCCCTGCCGCCGGGCCCCGGCGGCGTGATCACGGTCTTCACGGTCGAGAACGGCGGCGACGGCTCCACGCACCGCATGTGCACGCTGTACAAGGTCGGCTCGGGCAGCAAGATCCAGCACCGCTCGGTGCTCGGCAAGAGCCGCTTGACGCTCAGCAAGGGCGTGCCGACCGCGTGCCCGAGCTGCACCGACGGGATCCGCAACGACGAGGAGACCGGCGTCGACTGCGGCGGCGGCTCGTGCGGGGCATGCGGCGTCGGCGGCGGCTGCAACACCGGCTCCGACTGCGAGAGCGGCCTCTGCACCAACGGCGTCTGCGAGCACCCGACGTGCACCGGCGGCGTCAAGGACGGTAGCGAGACCGGCATCGACTGCGGCGGCCCGTCCTGCCCCGACTGCCCCGCCGGCCAGGGCTGCAACACCGGCGCCGACTGCCAGAGCGGCGTCTGCACCGGCCAGATCTGCCAGGCCCCGACCTGCGGTGACGGCGTCAAGAACGGCAGCGAGACCGACGTCGACTGCGGCGGCTCCTGCGCCGCGTGCGTGCCCTTCACCGTGGTCATCGACACCCCGGCGCACGGCTCTTTCTCGACCGCGACGAGCGTCAACGTCACCGGCCACACGACCGGCGTCGGACCCGCGGGCGCCGACCTGACGATCAACAACGCCGTCGTGCCGCTCGGCCCGGGCGGCACCTTCTCGACCAGCGTCGTGCTGTCGCCGGCGCAGATCTTCAACCCGATCAACGCGCGCCTGGTGCGACGCTTCGACGGCCTCACCGTGCACGACCGCGTGGTGGCGATCGCCGGCCAGTCGGTCTCCGACGGCGCCTACTCGCCCGACGGCGTCGCGATGCGCATCAACGACCGCGGCTTCGACTCGATCGAGCCGATCGCGACGACGCTGGTGTCGATCGACCCCTCGACCCTGGTCCCGGCCGGCACCAAGGTGATGGAGAACTACTGCTACGCGTCGCTCGGCAGCCTGTGCATCGGCACGGTGGACGTGGCGATCAGCGGCACGCCACCGCCGTCGGTCGGCCCGCTCGGCATCGCGATCGACTCGCAGACGAACTCCCTCGACGGCGACATCTCGATCGAGGACCTGCGCGTCACCGTGAACCTCGACAGCACGAGCGGCATCCCGATCCACTGCGATCTGCAGATCAGGGTCGGCCTGACGCAGATCTTCGGCGACTACGGCCTCTCGCCGCTCGCCTCGCAGCCCACCAAGGTGGACGTGACGCAGATCGGCACCGCGACCGTCCAGGCGAGCAACACCTCGCACGCGACCGACTGCAGCGGTCTCTTCGGCGCGATCACCGAGTCGCTGATCGGCTCGGCGATCGGTGACGTCGGGGCGCTCTTCGCGGGCGGCATGCAGGACTTCCTGAACGAGGTCGACGGCAACGGGAACACCGCGATCGCCGGCGCGATCGAGACGGCGCTCGCCGGCGTCGACATCGCGGGTCCGGTCGGATCGGGCCTCGGCATCGACCTCGACGCGCCGTTCACGGCGATCGTCGAGGATCCGATCGGCATCACCTTCGCGGCCGACATCGCGGCCTCGAGCGTCGCGCCGATGCCGGGCGCGCCGAACCTGCTCGCGAGCTACCACGTGAGCGAGCCGTTCCCGAGCTTCGGCGCGACCTCGCCGGTGCAGAACCTGCCGTACGGCATCGGGCTCGGCATCTCGACCTCGGGCTTCAATCAGCTGCTGAAGAGCCAGATCGAGGGCGGGCTGCTGCGCAGCACGATCACCGAGATCGATCTCGGCGGCGGTCCGATCCCGCTCAGCGCGGGGCTGCTCGGGGCGCTCTTCACGCCCTTCAACCAGATCCCGCCGCTGACGCCGATCTCGATCCGCGTCACGCCGACGATCGCGCCGGTGCTCACCGGACGCATCGGTCCCGCGGGCGAGCTCGGCGAGCTCCTCGCGTCGCACATCCTGGTGGAGTTCGTGCAGGACATCGGTCTGCCGGCGGAGCAGGTCCGCCTGGTGCTCGCGGTCGACGCGAAGATCGGCCTGAACCTCGCATTCCAGCCCGGCGGCATCGGATTCGCGCTCTCGACGCCCACCGCGGCGGACGTGACGGTGTCGCTGCTGCGCAACCCGCTCGGCGTGAGCGAGGCGGCGCTGCAGGGCTTCCTGCCGACCGTGCTGGCCGGCTTCCTGCCCGACCTCGCGAGCGCCCTGCAGAGCTTCCCGCTGCCGTCGTTCCTCGGACTCTCGCTGTCGGGCGTCGAGGTGTCGCGCAGCGGGCAGTACTACTCGATCTTCGCCGATCTCACGCCCGCGTGCGTCGACGGCTCGACCTGCCCGAGCGGCGTGTGCCTCGACGGCGCCTGTCAAGCGCCGAGCTGCAGCGACGGCGTCGAGAACGGCAGCGAGACCGACCTCGACTGCGGCGGCACGTGCGGCGGATGCGCCACCGGCGACGGCTGCTTCCTGCCGAGCGACTGCGCGGTGGGCGGCTGCTCCGGCGGCGTCTGCCAGCCGGCCTGCACGACGGGCGCTCAGTGCCCGAGCGGCGTCTGCGCCGGCGGCTACTGCCGGCTCGCCAACTGCGCCGACGGCGCGCAGAACGGCACCGAGACCGGCATCGACTGCGGCGGTCCGTCGCCGTACTGCGTGCGCTGCGCCGACGGCCAGACGTGCGGCGGCGGCAGCGACTGCGCGAGCGGCGTCTGCTCGGGTGGCGTCTGCCAGGCCCCGAGCTGCACCGACGGACTGAAGAACGGCACCGAGACCGACGTCGACTGCGGCGGCCCCTCGTGCCCGGGCTGCGGCCTCGGCAAGGTGTGCGGCAACGGCAACGACTGCTCGAGCAGCGTCTGCGGCCTGAACGCCACCTGCACCTGCGGCAACCGCAACTTCACCTTCACGGTCAACAGCAACTCGGGCGGCGTGTTCGACTCGGCCGAGTGGCCGGGCGGCACCAGCTCGCAGAGCTCGTCGCCGGGCTGCAGCGTCACCGTGACGCGCCCGGGCGGCAACATCGACCTGGTCTGCTCGCTCTCGTCGCGCTGGTCGGTGCAGAGCAAGGCCGGCTTCTCGCAGTGCTTCGGCGCGGGCGGCGAGGACGGCGACGGCTGCCAGCCGGTGTCGTGCCCGCCGGCCGGCATCGGCTCGTGCTGCGAGGGACGTCCCTCGTGCTCCGCAGCGCTCAATGGCTCGGGCTCGGCCCGCTACCACGTGACCTGTCTGGAGTGACGGCAGCTTCCACCACCTCTCGAAAGGGGTCCGCCTCGTGAACAAGCTCAAGATCCCCGCAGCCGCGGCCGTCGTCGTCGGCGTCGCGACGACGCTCTGGCTCGCCTCCTCGTGGGCGACCGACGTGGGCGTGGTCGGCACGCGCCTCGCGATCTCGAAGAACAACAGCACCGGGCGCACGACGTTGACCTCGGTGCAGAAGGATCCCGACGTCCACGTCGGTGCCGCGCCCGGTCCGTTCGATCTGAGCGCGAGCCTCGAGGTGTACTACGTCGACGCGCCGGCCAACTCGGGCACGCTCGCGATGCCGTCGCCGTTCGCGAAGACCACCGTCAAGTCCGCGACGTTCCGCAACCAGCTGGCGCCCGCCGGACCGTCCGCGGTGAAGAGCGCGCTGATCAACTACGGCAAGCTCGCCCGCGTCACCGCGAGCGGCCTCGGCGGGCTCGACGTCTCGACCCCGCCGGGACCGGGCGGCATCGTCACCGTGCTCACGATCGCGAACGCCGCCGACGGCTCGACGCACCGCATGTGCTCGCTGTACCGCCCGGCGAGCGGCAGCATCGTGCAGCACAGGGTCACGCCGAGCGGCTATCGCTTGACGGCGCGCAAGGGCGTCGACGTCGTCTGCCCGAACTGCGCCGACGGGCTGCAGAACGGCGACGAGACGGACGTCGACTGCGGCGGTCCGGGCGTCGGCTGCGACCGCTGCGCGACGGGCGACTCCTGCGGCAGCGGTACGGACTGCGCGAGCGGCGTCTGCACCGGCGGCCTCTGCCAGGCGCCGACCTGCAGCGACACGGTGCAGAACGGCACCGAGACCGACGTCGACTGCGGCGGCGGCTGCCCCGGCTGCGCGCAGGGCGAGGACTGCAACATCGGCTCCGACTGCGCCGGCGGCGTGTGCAGCGGCAACGTCTGCCAGCCCGAGTCGTGCACCGATACGGTGAAGAACGGCGACGAGACCGACGTCGACTGCGGCGGCAGCTGCCTCGACTGCGCCGACGGCGAGGACTGTCAGGTCGCGGGCGACTGCCAGAGCGGCGTCTGCACCGGCGACGTCTGCCAGGTGCCGACCTGCAGCGACACGGTGAAGAACGGCAGCGAGACCGGCACCGACTGCGGCGGCTCGTGCCCGGGCTGTGCGGACGGTGGTCCGTGCGCGATCGGCGGCGACTGCCAGAGCGGCGTCTGCACGGGCGACGTCTGCCAGGCGGCGACCTGCGGCGACGGCGTCAAGAACGGCGCCGAGACCGACACCGACTGCGGCGGCGGCACCTGCGTCGACTGCCCCGCGGGCGGCGCCTGCGCGAGCGGCTCGGACTGCACCAGCGGCGTGTGCACGGGCGACGTCTGCCAGGAGCCCACCTGCAGCGACACGGTGAAGAACGGGGCCGAGACCGACGTCGACTGCGGCGGCGGCATCTGCGCCGACTGCACCGACGGCCAGGCCTGCGGCAACCCCGGCGACTGCACGAGCGGCGTCTGCATCGGCAACGTGTGCCAGGCGCCGACCTGCAGCGACGGCGTCAAGAACGGCAGCGAGACCGACGCCGACTGCGGCGGTCCGAGCTGCGGCGACTGCGCGAACGGCAAGAACTGCCTGAGCGCGGGCGACTGCCTGAGCAGCGTGTGCCTCGCCGGTGTCTGCCAGGTGCCGACCTGCAGCGACGGCGTCAAGAACGGCAGCGAGACCGGCACCGACTGCGGCGGCCCGAGCTGCGGCGACTGCCCGGCGGGTCAGGGCTGCGCGGGCGCCGGCGACTGCCAGAGCGGCGTCTGCATTGGCAACGTCTGCCAGGCGCCGACGTGCAGCGACGGCGTCAAGAACGCCGCCGAGACCGGCATCGACTGCGGCGGCGGTACCTGCCCCGACTGCGGCACCGGCGGCGCGTGCTTGACGGGTAACGACTGCGTGAGCGGCGTCTGCGTCGGCAACGTGTGCCAGGCGCCGACCTGCAGCGACGGCGTCAAGAACGGCACCGAGACCGACGTCGACTGCGGCGGCGCGTCGTGCGGCGACTGCGCGCTCAACAAGTCCTGCGCGATCAACGGCGACTGCCAGACCAACTTCTGCACGGGCGGGCTCTGCAAGTGCCCGAGCCAGCTGTTCACATTCAACGTGAGCAGCAACAGCGGCGGCGTGTTCGACTCCGCCGAGTGGCCGGGCGGCACCGCGGCGCAGAACGGTCCGACCGGCTGCAGCGTCACGATCAACCGGCCGGGTGGCAACATCGATCTGGTGTGCTCGCTGTCGAACCGCTTCTCGGTGAACAGCTTCGCGGGCTACTCGAACTGCTTCGGAACGGGCGGCGAGGACGGCGACGGCTGCCAGCCGGTGTCGTGCCCGCCGGCCGGCATCGGCTCGTGCTGCACCGGCCGGCCGTCGTGCTCGGCGGCGCTCAACGGCTCGGGCAGCTCGCGCTACTTCGTGCAGTGCAACCCCTGATCGGGCGCGGGCGGCCGGGAGACCGGCCGCCCGCCTGATCCGCGCTCGCCATGCAGGACGGTCTCGGCGCCCGGATCGTGACGCTCGTCGACGGTGACGAGCCCGCGATCCGGGCGCGCCGTCTCGTCGCCTTCGAGCAGGGCTTCGTCCTCGTCGTCGCCGCCGAGTACTGGCTGCGCGCGATCCCGAAGTGGGGGCAGCTCGGCGCCCACTACGACGTCCTGCTCGCGATCGCGACGGTCGCCTGCGTCGCGGTGCTCGCGGGCCGCGGCCGTCGCGTCGCCTTTCTCGCTCTCGCCGCGTCGCACGTGGTGCTGCTGTGGAGCGAGTTCCCGGCGAGCGGCAACCACGCCTACCTCGAGCTCTACGTGTGCCTGCTCGCGTCGCTGCTGCGGCCCGACGATCCGGGTGAAGCGCAGCTCGAGCTGCGTGCGCTGCGCTGGCTCGCGGTGATCGTGCTCTTCTATTCGGGCGTGCAGAAGCTCGCGCACGGCTACTGGGTCACCGGCGAGTACCTCGCGTTCGCGCTCGGCAGCGAGACGTACCGGGCGCTCCTCGGCTGGCTCCTGCCGGACGGCGAGCTCGCCCGCCTGGCGCGCCTGCGCGGCGAGATCGGCGACGGTCCGTATCGCATCGCGAGCGCGCCGCTCCTCGTGCTCTCGAACCTCACCTGGGTCGGCGAGATGGTGCTCGCGCCCGGCCTCGTCTGGCGCCGGACGCGACCGGTCGCGCTGCTCCTCGCGCTCGCGCTGCTGGCCGCGATCGAGCTGGTCGCACGCGAGGTCTTCTTCGGGCTCGTGTTCGCGAGCCTCATGCTGCTGTTCGCGCCCCGCGACCTGCAGACGCCGGCGCGCGCCGTGATCGCGGTCGCGCTCGCGCTGCTCGCGCTGTCGCGTCTCGGGATCCTGCCCGAGGTGGCCTTCTATTGATCACGCTCACGCCGAGGATGATGACGCTCGCGACGAAGACGATCACGCTCTCGCTGAAGACGAAGACGCGCATCGTGCACGCGGCGCTGGTCGTGCTGGCGCTGTGGCCGCTCGCGCACCTGGCGCTCGTCGCGCGGTACGACCTGAGCCCGTGGAAGCTCGCCGGCTGGGGCATGTACACGACGCCGCGCTTCGGGCTGCTGGGCATGGAGGTCTACGGCAGCGCCGGCGGCGCGACGTGGCAGCAGATGACGGCGCCTTCGCTCGAGGTGCGCACGGCGGGCAACGCGTTCCTCGAGCAGCATCGCTGGCTGCGCGGGCTCGCCTCGACCGGTGCGCTGGCGGACGCGGTGCGCGCGCAGGAGCCCACGTGGACGTCGCTGCGCGTGGTCGTGTCCTACCCGGTCCTCGACCGCGCGAGCGGGCGCGTGCGCTTGACGACCGACGAGCGGCTGGTCGCGCTGCGCTGACGTCGCGCGGCGCCACGGTCGGGCTCTGCTCAAGTGCCGGCGAAGGACGGGGCGTCGCTACCGAGCGGTCCCGGGGCGGGACCCACGACCGGCTCGAGTCCCTCGATTGCGCCCGGCGTGCGGATGCGTCGCAGCGGTCCCCACGCCGTCGGCACCTGCTCGAGCCAGGGCTCGACGGCGCTCGCGTCCGGCATCGCGCCGAACGGGTCGCCGTCGTCGCCGCGATCGACGAGCAGGCGTGCGGTGCGCGCGAGCGACGCGCGCAGCGTGGTCGCGCGTCCGTTGCCGAGCGTCGTCAGCGCGCGACACACGCCCGCCGCGAGCAGGTAGCCGGTCGCGTGGTCGAGCGCCTGCGCCGGCAGCGGCACCGGACGCTCGCTCGCGTGCGCCGCCTGGCCGCGGGCGGCGATGCCGCTGCTCATCTGCACCAGGCTGTCGAAGCCGCGCCGCGCGCACCACGGACCCGACCAGCCGTAGGCGTCGAGCGCGGCGACGATCAGGTCGGGATTCGCGCGGTGGAGCGCGTCCTCGTCGAGGCCGAGCCGCGGCAGGGCGTCGGAGCGGTAGCCGGCGACCAGCACGTGCGCCGCACGCACGAGATCGAGGAAACGTGCGCGGCCCTGCGGCGTGCGGAGGTCGAGCCAGGCGCGCCGCTTGCCGGCGCTCGTCTCCGGCACCAGCGCGGGCACCTCGGCGAAGCCCGGTGGATCGAGCCGCAGGACGTCGGCTCCCCACGCGGCGAGGAAGCCCGTGCACACCGGGCCCGCGATCACCCGCGTCAGATCGAGCACGCGGACGCCGCCGAGCGGCAGCGTGCCGGCGGACCGAAGCGTCGCGTCGCTCGCGACCGCCGGGCGCTCGTCGCGTGCGACGACCGGCTCGGCGGCGACCGCGATTCCCTGCGGGTGTGCGCGCCATGCGTCCAGGTCGCGCATCGCCGCCGCGCAGCCGCCCGCGTCGACGACGGCCTGCTCGAGCGGATCGGCGTCGCGCCGCGCGACCGCATCGGCGACCTCGTCGCGCGTGGACGCCGTACCGAGCACGCGCTGCAGGGCCGCGCGGTGGTGCGGGTAGTTGGTGTGCAGGCGGATCCAGCCGTCGCGCGCGCGGTAGTCGCCGGCGATCGGATCCCAGAGGGGCGGCATCTCCCAGCCGATCGGCGACGCGTACAGCTCGCGCCGGAACGCGAGCGCCGCGTGGCGGCGGTCCACGTGCACGCGCGCAGGCGCACCGGCGCCGCGCGTCGCGTGCAGCTCCGCGACGGCGAGGGTCGCGAGCCCGATCGACGCGCTGGCGAGGTCGGTCACGGCGAACACCGACGGCAGGACGTCGCGCGGCCCCTCGAGCTCGACCAGGCGCGCCAGCTCCGCGCCGCCGCCGAGGCCGCGCCACAGCTCGGCGATCAGCTCGTGATCGCTCGTCGCGCGCACCCTTCGCGTCCGCCCGTCTCGTCCACCGGTCTCGTCCACCGGTTGGCCACCGGTTCGGCCCCCCCCCTGGTCACCGCTCTTGTCACCTCTCAGAGGACCAGCGGCTCGCCCCACGCGTCGCCGAAGCACACCTCGGCGAGCGGGCGGCGCGCGAGCTTCTTCGGGAAGCCCTGCGCCGGGTAGCCGAGCGGGATCATCGCGGCGGTGAGCGCGTCGTCGGGGATCGCGAGCAGCGCCTTCACCTGCGGCTCGACCGCGCACAGGAGCGTCGTGAGCGCGGTGCCGAGGCCTTCCGCGCGCGCGGCGAGCAGCACGTTCTGCACCGCGGGATAGATCGACCCGCCGCCCACCACCGAGAGACGATCGAGGTGGCGGTCGGTCGCCATCAGGTCACCGAGCTGCGCGCACACGACCAGCAGGACCGGCACGGAATCGAGGTTGCGCGCCATGTGATCGGCCGCCGCGATCAGCTTCGGCAGCGGCGCTCCGGGACGTGCTCCCGCGCGCGCGACGTACTGCTCCCAGAGCGGCACGTAGAGGTCGCGCAGCGCGCGACGCTTGACGGGGTCGCGCACGGCGAGGATGCGCACGCCCTGGCGGTTGCCGCCGGTGGGCGCGAAGCGCGCGGCGTCGAGCACGCGCGCCAGAACGTCGTCCGGAACGGGATCGGGGAGGTAGTGGCGGCAGGCCCCGGTGGTCTCGATGACCGCGCGGAAGTCCATCGCCGGTCAGCCGGTGACGTAGCCGTCGGAGCCGCCGGCGTAGGGCTGCTCCGGCAAGCCGCCGAACAGCCGCTTGACCTCGTCGAGCTCGTCGAGGTTGCGCGCGACGTCGGTGAGCAGCCCGATCAGCGCCTGCACCTCGTTGCGCGCCCACTGGATCTCCTGCGTCTGCACACGGTCGAGCGCCTGGCGGACGCGCCGCGCCTGCTCGGCCACGGCGAACACGCCGCCGAAGCCGCTCTCCGACATCCGGTACTCGAGGTCGTTCGCGAAACGAACGAGGTTGTCCATCCTGCTCATCAGGTCGTTCATCGGCGGGTCTCCGTGTGTCTGCGGGGGCGTGTCAAGGGCGGCGCCATCCTCGCCGCCCCGGGCGGGCCAGTCAACGTCCGTGCGTCAACGTGCGTGCGGCTGCGTCGTGTGTCGTGCCGGTGGGCGGTCGCGCCGCGCCTTGCGCCCCGGGGCTCAGCTTCGACACGGCGGAGCTTCGCTCCGCCGTGTGCTCAGCGCGCTGCGCGGCGTTCGCCCCGGGGCGCAAGGCGCGTCACGACCTTGCGCCTCGGCGCTGCGCGGCGTTCTCGTCGCGCGGACCCCGACGCGCCGCACTGCCGGGCGCAAAGTGCCTCGCTCCCCACGGTGTTCCGCTCGTTCGAGGAACCCCGCCTGCGTGCTACGTCCGTGACGCGCTCGAGTCGTGCGCGCCGTCCGCCGCATGTCCGCTCCCGCTCACCAAGACGACGACGCCCGCTGGCAGCGCGGGACGCTCGCGGCGGCCTGCCTCGCGCAGTTCATGATCCAGCTCGACGTGACGATCGTGCACGTCACGCTGCCGGCGATCCAGCGCGCGCTCGGCGTGTCGCCCGCGCGGCTCGTGTGGACGGTCAACGCCTACGTGCTGCCGCTCGCGTCGCTGATCCTGCTCGGCGGCACGCTCGGCGACCGCTTCGGGCGGCGGCGGGTCTTCCTGATCGGCTTCGCGCTCTTCACGCTGTTCTCGGTCGGCTGCGCGCTGTCGCCCGACGACACCGTGCTGATCGTGTTTCGCGCCCTGCAGGGCGCCGGCGCGGCGCTGCTCGCGCCCTCGTCGCTCTCGATCTTGACGCACGCCTTTCCGCCCGAGCGGCGGGCCTGGGCGTTCGGCATGTGGGCGACGCTCTCCGGCCTCGGGTTCGGCATGGGGCCGGTGGTGGCCGGCGTGCTGCTGCGCTCGTTCGAGTGGCCGGCGATCTTCTGGGTCAACGTGCCGATCGGCGTGCTCGGCGCCGGCGTGGCGGCGAGGTGGGTACGCGAGTCGAGCAACCCGTACGCCCGGCGGCTCGACGTCGGCGGTGCGCTCCTCGCGTCGGCGTCGCTGTTCTGCGCGACCTTCGCGCTGCTGAACGGCGAGAGCCTCGGCTGGGGATCGCGGTCGACGCTCGGCTTGCTCGCCGCCTCGGCGCTGCTCGCGCTCGGCTTCGTCGCCCACGAGGCGCGCCACGACGAGCCGATGGTGCCGCTCGGCTTCTTCCGCCGGCGCGCGTTCGCCGCCGCCAACGCGGACTTCTTCCTCGCCTACGCGGCGCTCTCGGCGACGCTCTTCTTCGTGTCGCTCTACTTCCAGAACGTGCAGGGCTTCACGGCGCTCGAGACCGGGCTCTCGTGGCTCACGATGAACGTCCCGTTCCTGAGCATCGCGTCGTCTTCGGGGAGGCTGCAGGCGCGCTTCGGACCGCGTCCGGTGGTGGTCGTCGGCCTCGCCGCCGGTGCCGTCGGCATCCTGCTGTTCGCGCTGCTCGACGAGCACGCGAGCTTCGTGCACGCGCTGCCGGGGTACGTGCTGTTCGGCGCCGGCTACGGTGCCGCGGTGCCGGCGGTCTCGACGATCGCGATGGGCGCCGTCGAGGTCGAGCACGCGGGCGTCGCGTCCGGGGTGCTGAACACCGCGCGACAGGTCGGCGCCGCGGTGGGTCTGCCGGCGCTGAGCGCGCTCGCGATCGCGGCGTCGCCGGGACCGTGGAGCGACCCCGCCGCGTTCGCCGCGAGCATGCGCGTCGCGCTCGTGGTGGCGGGCGTCCTGGTGCTGGCGGCGGCGCTCGCGACGGCGGCGCTGCGGCCGGCCGGGGGACGCGCGTGAGGCGAATCCTGCTCGCCCCGGTCGCCGTCGCGCTCGTACTCGCGTCGCTCGCCGGCGGCTGCGCCGACGCGAGGCACGAGGCGAGCCCCGCGGCGGGCATCCACCTGTCCGCGTTTCCCGAGCCGGGAGGCGCGTTCCTCACCTGGTACGCGGTCGACGCAGCCGGTCCGTACGAGGTCGAGCAGCAGGCGCAGGACGGGACGTCGTGGCGGGTGGTCGCCGTGCGCGCGGCCACGACCGCCTCGATCGGCGGGCTCCGCGACGGCGAGAGCCACGCCTTTCGCGTCCGCGAGCGTGGCGGCGGCGACGGTGCCGAAAGCGCCGTCGTGCGCGTCACGCCGCGTGAGCGCGGGCGCTGCTCGTATCCGTCGTTTCACCCGCTCTTCCCGCGTCTCAGCTTCTTCTGCACGTTCGACGACTTCGCACGGAACCTCGCGCAGCGCGGCATCGCGCCGTCGTCGCTGCGCTGCCGCGGCCGCGCGGTGGAGAAGCTCGACCGCGACCTGCCGGACTGCGCCTACACCGCGGGTGACGAGCTCCTGCTCCTCTCCCGCGCGGCGGACCGCGTGCCTGCCTACCAGGAGCCGCTCGCGCCCGAGGTGGTGCGCGACCTCGCCCGCCGCCTCGTCTGGGGAGAGGACGACCCGTACCGCACGCCCGCGGCGCATCCGTACGCCGTCGAGCCCGCGTCGGGCTTCGGCACCGGCGAGGTCGTCGGCTTCGCGACGACGTCGGACCAGCGCATCGTGTACGCCGGCGGACGCTTCACCTCGCGCGTCACCCGCTTCACGCCGCCCGACCCCGTTCCCGGCCGCCTCGCGATCTTCCACGAGGGGCACGACGCGACCGCGCGCGTCGCCGGCGCCGACGTCGTCTCCTGGCTCCTCGCGCGGCGCTGGACCGTGGTCGCGATGGACCTGCCCATGGTCGGACTCAACGCTCCGGACGCGGTCGCGCCGGTCGTCGATCACAACGAGCTGTGGCGGCTCGACGACGGCACGACGAGCCCGATCGCGCACTTCGTCCTGCCGGTGAAGGCGGTGCTCGACGGCTTCACGACGGAGCATCCGGGCGACGATCGTACGGTTCTCATGGTCGGTCGCTCGGGCGGCGCGTGGACGACGTACGTGAGCGGTGCGATCGATCCACGCGTCGACCTCGCGGTCGCGGTCGCCGGCGGCTCGCCCGTGTCGCAGCGCCTGCTCGACGTGCTCGAGGCGTGGGAGCTCGGCGACTACGAGCAGTTCTTCCCGCAGCTCTACGACGTCGTCGGGCACGAGAACCTGATCGCCGCCGCGGGGCGTCGCGCGCTCTTCGTCGCGTACGCCCCGCGCGATCCGTGCTGCTACCGCCTGGGGACGGACGATCCGTTCTTCCCGTGGCTCGTCGCGGCGGGCGCGGCGAGCGGCAAGCCGGTCGCGGTCGCGGTCGATCCCGAGCACCGCCGCCACGGTCTCTCCGCGGATCAGCTCGCCGCACTCGACCGCTTTCTCGAGGAGCACGCGCCGCTGCCTCGACGCAGCGTGGGGATCCCGCTTCCGGGGTGAGCCCGATTCGGGGTTGCCACCCGATCATCCAACCGGATAGGTGCCGGGGATGCTCAGAGCCCGCCGCTTCATCCTCGCTCGCATCCCTGCTGCCGCATTCATGGCGGCCTCCGTCCTGGTCGCACTCGCCATCGTCACGCTCCCCGGACCTCGCGGCGAGGCGCAGGCGCGCTCGAAGCCCGTGGTGCACGGCTGCACGCGGCCGCTGCCGGGCGCGGGCAAGGTGACCGGCAAGGGCATCGTGCGGCCGGGCGGCCGCGCCTGCGAGGCGGCGGAAGCGGGCGAGCCGCTGCGCATCCTGGTCTTCACGCGCACCGCGGGATTCCGGCACGGCTCGATCGCCGACGCGCAGGCGTTCTTCTCGAAGCTGCCGGCGAAGGAGGGCATCGCGGCGACCCTGACCGAGGATCCGGCGGTCTTCGCCGACGCGGCGCTCGCCGACTTCGACGTCGTCGCGTTCGTCAACACGACCGGCGAGATCCTGAACGACGAGCAGCAGGGAGCGCTCGAGCGCTTCGTGCAATCGGGTCGCGGCTGGGTCGGCGTGCACTCCGCCGCCGACACCGAGTACCAGTGGAACTGGTACGGACGCCTCGTCGGCGCCTACTTCATCAGCCACCCGCTGCTGCCGGTCGAGGTCGACGTCACCACCGAGGACGGCGACCACCCGTCGACCGACCACCTGCCGAAGAGCTTCAAGTTCACCGACGAGATCTACAACTTCGACCGCAACCCGCGGTACGACAACGCGATCCTGCTGACGATCGACGAGGCGGGATTCATCTACCCGAACATCCCCGACACGCCGTCGATGGGCGCGGACCACCCGGTCGCCTGGTACAAGGAGTTCGACGGCGGGCGTTCGTTCTACACCAACCTCGGCCACCGTCCCGACACCTGGCGCGATCCGCTCTTCCAGGAGCACCTGCTCGACGGCATCCGCTGGGCGGCGGGGCCGCCGTCCTGGAGCGCGATCCCGGTGTCCCGTCAAGCGCGTAATCCGATGTCGATGGACGTGGCGCCGGACGGGCGCGTGTTCTACGTCGAGCGCACCGGCGAGGTGTGGATCTGGAGCCCGGAGACCGGGCGCGCGACGATCGCCGCCGCCTTCGACGTGTCTCTGCAGGGCGAGAACGGCCTCATGGGCATCGGCCTCGACCCCGACTTCGCGCGCACGCCGTTCGTCTACCTCTTCTACGCCGAGAACGACTTCTTCCCGCCGCCCGACTACGACGCCGACGCGCTGCCCTACGACGGCCCGCTCGGCGAGAACGTGCTGGCGCGGCTCCGGCTGTCGGCGGACGGCACGCTCGACCTCGACAGCTACGAGGAGCTGCTGCGCACGCCGAGCGAGCGCGTCGGCGGGCACGAGGGCGGGCAGATCACCTTCATGCCGGACGGCACGCTGCTGCTCTCGGTCGGCGACAACACGAATCCCTTCGGCGATGCGCAGGGCTTCGCGCCGCTCGACAATCGCCCCGAGCGCGACCGCTACGACGCACGACGCACGTCGCAGAACCCGGACGATCTGCGCGGCAAGATCCTGCGCCTGAACCGCGACGGCTCGATCCCGAGCGGCAACATGTTCCCGCGCGACGGCTCGCAGGGGCGGCCGGAGATCTACGCGATGGGCATGCGCAACCCGTACCGCACCGCCGTCGATCCGGAGACCGGACGCGCCTACTTCGGCGACATCGGCCCCGACGCGGCGATCGACGGCCCGCGCGGCCCGCGCGGCTACGACGAGGTCAACGTGGTCGACGGCCCGGCGAACTACGGCTGGCCGTTCTGCATCGGCCCGAACCTGCCCTACTTCGAGTACGACTACGTGACCGAGACCGTGGTCGGCGGACCGTACTCGTGCGACGGCTACGTTCCCGCAGCGCTCGCGTACGACTACGTCACCGTGAGCGAGCTCGCGCTCGGCAACGCGCGCGGTGCGGAGGGCACGGTGACCGGCCGCTCGGCGATGGCCGGCGCGGTCGTGCGCAAGCCCGGCGGCCGGGCGCCGTTCCGTCTGCCCGACCGGTACGAGGGCGAGCTCTTGATGACGGACTGGACGCGCGACCTGATCGCCGCGGTGGACGTCGACCGCGCGGGTGCGCTGCAGCGCGTGCGACGGGTGGTGCCGTTCGTCACGCTGAACCGTCCGATCGATCTCGAGATCGGTCCCGACGGTGCGCTCTACGTCCTCGAGTACGGCACCGGCTTCGGCGGCGACAACGACGACGCGCAGCTGCTGCGCATCGAGTACTCGGAGAGCGGCGAGCTGACGCCGGTCGCCTCCGCGACGGCGTCGCGAATCGCTGGCGTCGCGCCGCTGTCGGTGCACCTCTCCGCCGCCGGATCGCGCGCGCCGGGTGCGGGCGGCGTGATCCGCTCCTACGAGTGGGACGTCGACGGCGACGGCTCGGCCGACTACTTCACGCCCGAGGTCGAGCACACCTTCACGACGAGCGGGCTCAACTACGCGAGCCTGGTGATCACCGACGGCCAGGGACGGCGCAGCTTCCCCGACGTGGTCGAGATCGCGATCGGCAACGATCCACCCGTGGTGACGATCGAGACCCCCGCGGACGGCACCGTCGTCAAGCGCGGCAGCAACGTCGCCGTGCGCGGCCGCGCGGTCGATCGCGAGGACGGGACGGCGGGCTGCAACCGGCTCGCGTGGGACGTCCGCCTCGGCCACAACGCGCACTCGCACCCGCAGCGCGTGTTCAACGGCTGCGAGGCGCTGTTCCGCGTCGAGGTCCCGGCCGACCACGGCACGGCGTCGGACCTCTTCCTGGTGGTCGAGCTGCGCTACGAGGACAAGGGCGGCCCGAACGGCGAGCGCCCCCTCACCGGCCTCGCGTCGATCCGCCTCAAGGTGGAGTGACCGACTCCCCCGCTCGCCACCCGACGCAGACGTTCGCGTCGGCGTGGCGGGCCGAGGGGCGGGCTGCAGCGAATGGCGAAGCCGTGAGCGCGGCGGCGAAGCGAAGCTTCGCCGTCCCCGCGAACCTGAGCGGCAGACCGCCCCTCGGCCCGCCACGCCCGGCACGAACGGAGCGAGTCACTCCGCGCCGAGCATGCCGTCGAGACGCTCCATCGTGTCGAGGAACTCCCCGATCATCTCCTCGACGACGGCCCTGGTCGGCTTCGCGACGTTCATCTGCCCGACGACCTGCCCGACGAAGTAGGTGACGAGCTGGCGCGCGCCGGTGTCGGGCTGGTGTGCGAGGCGGTGGATGCGCCGCTGCGAGTCGGCGACCAGGATGCTCTGCAGCGGCATCGGCAGAGGCGGCGGCGCGCCGGGTTCCTCCCACGCGTCGGTCCACGCGGTGCGCAGCATGCGCGCCGGCTTGCCGGTGAGCGAGCGCGAGCGGCGCGTGTCGTTCGACGTGGCGGCGAGGAACTTCTCCTTGACCGACGGGACGGTCTCGGCCTCGTGCGTGGTGAGCCACACCGAGCCGCACCACACGCCCTCGGCACCGAGCGCGAGCGAGGCCGCGACCTGACGACCGCTCGCGATGCCGCCCGCGGCGAGCACCGGGATCGGCGCCACGGCGTCGACGACCTGCGGCACGAGCACCATGGTCGCGATCTCGCCGGTGTGTCCGCCCCCCTCGGTTCCCTGCGCGATGATCAGGTCGCAGCCTGCGTCGCGGTGCGCGATCGCGTGGTCGAGACGCCCGGCGAGGGCCGCGACCGGCACGCCCTCCTTGCTTGCGCGCTCGACCAGCCATTCCGGCGGGCTGCCGAGCGCGGAGGCGAAGAGCCGGATGCCGTGCTCGAACGCGACGTCGATCAGCGGCGCCATCGTCTTGGGGTCGATCGCGAGCGTGCGCAGGCTGCGCTCGCCCTCGGATCGCTCCTCCTCGGGAACGACCGGCACGCCGTAGCGCTCGAGCAGGTCGTCGATCCACTGCCGGTGCTCGTCGGGAACCATCGCGCGCAGGTCGGACGCTCCGAGCCCACCCTCGGTCGAGCCGGCGTACTTGCGCGGGATCAGCAGGTCGACGCCGAACGGCTTGCCGCCCGCGTGCTCGGCGATCCACTTCAGGTCCACCGCGAGCTGCTCGGGCGAGTGCGCGACCGCCCCGAGCACCCCGAGCCCGCCCGCGGCGCTCACCGCCGCGGCGACGTCGCGGCAGTGGGTGAAGGCGAGGATCGGGAAGTCGATGCCGAGCATGTCGGTGACGCGTGTACGCATGCCGTGCAGGTTCGCAGAGCCTCGCGCGCAGCGCCACCGCCGTGTCGTGCTGCTCGTGCCGGCGTCCTGCGGCCCCGGCCGCGGCTGCATCGTGGTGCGAGCACGGGCCCGCGCGCCGCGAAGGACCCACGGCACCGCGCGCGGGAACGGCAGCTACTACGAGGACGGCGCGTCGTCGCTCGGACCCGCGACCTCCACCAGCGCCGCCATCTGCTCGAGGTGGTGCTCGAGCGAGCGGCTGCGGAAGCGCAGGTTCAGGAAGCTCGCGCCACACGACGCGTGGCGTGCGATCTCGTCGCGCACGCGCTGCGGCTCGCCGATCGGGTCGAGCGGTGGCTCGGGCGACAGGCCGACCGCGAGCGGACGCGTCATGCGCCCGTAGGCGGCGCTCTCGCGGGCCCGCTCGAGCAGCACCCGCACCTCCTCGGGCGCGAGCGCGAACGGCACCCACGCGTCGCAGTCGAGCTCGATCGCGCGCCGCAGCGAGCGCGCCGTGCGTCCGCCCATCCACACCGGGACGTGCGCCTGCACCGCGACCGGGTCGATCGTGACGTCGGCGAAGTCGTAGTGCTCGCCGTGAAACGCGGGCTCGCGCTTGCCGAACGACGCGCGGATCGCGCGCAGCGCCTCGCGCGCCTTCGGCCCGCGGCCCGCGAAGTCGCGGCCGAGCATCGCGAACTCCTCGGCGAGCGAGCCCACGCCGACGCCGAGGATGAGGCGGCCGCGACTCACGACGTCGAGCGTGCCGTAGCGCTTCACGATCTCGAGCGGGTGGTGGTAGCCGAGCACCAGCACGTAGGTCGCGAGCCGCACGCGCTCGGTGATCGCGGCCACGTAGCCGAGCGTCACGGCGGGATCCCAGTAGCGCCGCCCACGGCGCGGTGCCGCGGCGTGCGGAATCGCGACGTGGTTCGACGCGGTGAGGTGGTGGTAGCCGAGCCGGTCGGCCGCGCGCGCGATCGCGAGCAGGGCGTCGATCGAGGCGTCTTCCTCCCACGCGTTCACGACGCGCGGATTCGCGATGATCACCGGCGTGACGATGCCGTAGCGCATGGCGCCCCGGTCATCGCGCATCGTCGCGGGCCTTGTCCAGGCGACGGCGTTCCGGGCGACCGGCGTTCGTTCCGGGCGACCGGCGTCACGGAGAGTCGTCGAGCTTCTGGACGGCGACGGTGAGCGTCACGCGGTCACCGGTCGTGAGCCGCGACAGAGCCGGCGCGGGGAACAACACGCTCAGGGAGCGTCCTCCGACGTCGACGACCAGCGTGCCGTTCGGCGAGATCTCGCGCACCACGCCGGTCATCTGGTGCTCGCCGAGATCGCCGACCGTCGAGCCCTTCGCGGCGGGCAGCGCCTGGGGCAGCGCCTTGTCCACGGCGGGTGTGTCGCGCAGCGTCGCGTCGTTGCCTGGTGGTGCGCCGGGCGGCACGTCCTGGGCCCGGGCGGCGCCGCCCGCGAGGAGCAGTACGCCGAGCGCGAGACCGGCGCCTTTCGCAACGCTTCGAGGCGCCGATCGCGCCGTTCGCGCGATGTTGAGCGTCGTGCGTCTCATGCTGGACCTCCTCCGGCGGGTCGTTCGCACCCGCCTGGGAGCCGGTCGGAGCAGCGCCCGTGCCACGGCGCTCAGGACCGTCTTCGTTGAGGAAGGGCTCTGGCCGCCCAGGCTGCGTGTAGAAAACGCCGGAATCGGACCTCCGAGGTGCAGGGTGCCCGGTGGCCGTGCACCGGCGAGCCGGTCACGTCCTGGCGTTCAATCGCGTACGCCCTGGCCCTCTAGCGCCTCCGACATGGACTTCGCACCTGCGCCGCAAGCCGGTGCGAATCGTGTCGATCTGCACGAACCGAGCATTCGCCATATCCGGAAAAATTCAGAGATTTCGGGTAGATCGCGGCTCGCCCGTGGCACTATCATTGCCTTGTCGGCGGACGCTGACGTTGCTGGGAACGGTCGCGATGGATGGACCTTGCTCGAAGCCGTGGTACACGCCGTGCCGCTCCCGACACACAGAGACACGATTTCGCGCCTTCTGAAAATTCGACGAGTGCCACACCGAGCCGCATGGCGCACGGGTCGGGTGGTGGATCTGGAGAGGACCGTTCCATGACACGGCGAAAGAAGCTCAACCTGCCGCGTGCATCCGCACTGCTGGCGGCGGCGGTCGTGCTCGGTACCGCGGCGACGGCGAGCGCGTTGCCGGGTGACTGGCTCGAGTACACGGCGATCGCGAAGAGCCGGCTCGACATCGGCTCGAACATCGAGGTGAGCGGCAACTACGCCGTGACCCAGCCGGGCGGACGGCTCACGCTCGGCACGAACCTCTTCCACAGCTCGATTCCGGCCGACAGCGTCCTCGCCGCCGACCGCATGGAGTTCACCACCGGAGCGTCGGCGAACAACGTGTCGGTGAACGTGCTGAAGCTCAACGGCACGTCGCAGGTCCGCGGCACCACCACGACGCCGCTCGCGCTGCCGATCGCGATCAGCGTCCCGCCCCTGCCCGCGGGCGTCACGAATCCCTGCGCGGACGGCGCCGCCAACGTCACGGTGCCCGCGAACCAGACGCAGTCGCTCGCGCCTGGCTGCTACCGCAACCTGATCGTCAATCAGAAGTCGACGCTCGAGCTGACCGGTGGCGCCTACATCTTCCGCCAGATCCTGGTCGAGGCCGACGCTCAGGTGCTCGCGAAGACCGCGACGACGATCAGCGTCCAGACGAAGCTCGTCACCGAGCTGCGCTCCTTCTTCTCGCCGCAGAGCGGTGACGAGGCCGACCTGCAGGTGTTCGCGGGTGGGGCGCACAGCCGGATCGGCAACGACGGTCTGTTCGTCGGCCGCCTGGTCGCGCCGAACGACATGGACCTCGAGTTCGGCCCGCGCGTGACCTTCGTCGGCAACGTCTACGCCGACGGCATCAACATCTTCGGCGTGCACCAGCTCCGCACCCCGACTCCGACGCCGACTCGCACGCCGACGCCGACCCCGACGGCCACCCCGACGCCGACCTCGCCGTTCGTGCCGCCGACGCCGACTCCGACTCCGACGCCGCCG